>Ga0136615_10000181_pt1 | contig 27541 bp, 22 predicted proteins | sample AntDrymUQ2882206_2_FD_106647 | JGI IMG/M metagenome (GOLD analysis project Ga0136615, IMG submission 106647) | Polar desert sand microbial communities from Dry Valleys, Antarctica - metaG UQ288 (22.06) | ecosystem: Environmental > Terrestrial > Soil > Desert | place: Antarctica: Dry Valley... | reverse complement strand
GAGCTCGGCCTCGCCCCACACCGTGAGCCCGCGGGCGCGCGCCGCGACGAGGATCGGCGCGGTCGGTGGCACACCGGGCGAGGTGATCACGAGGGTGGTTCCAGCGGCGAGAGCCGTCGCACCGAGGCGGACGTCGACCCCATGGGCGCGCAGGTCCTCGGCCCGGTGGCCGGCGACCGGGTCGGTGCGCTCGTCGTAGGCGATCACGCGCGCACCGAGCGCCAGCAGGGCCTGCGCCACGGCGGACCCGGCGACCCCGGTGCCGACGACGGCGGCGTGCTGGTCGGCCCAGCCCGGGTCCCGTGCCGTTCCGCCTCCCGCGCGTGCCCCTGGCCCGCTCGACCCGGCCGGGTCGCTCACCGCGCGACCCAGTCGGCGTAGAAGACACCGAGCCCGAGCGCGACGCACAGACCCGCGATGATCCAGAACCGGATCACGATGGTGACCTCGCCCCAGCCCTTGAGCTCGAAGTGGTGCTGCAGGGGAGCCATGCGGAACACTCGTTTACCGGTGGCCTTGAACCAGCCGACCTGGACGATCACCGACATGGTGATAATCGCGAAGAGCCCGCCGAGGAGGACGAGGAGGAGCTCGGTACGGGTCGTGATGGCGAGGCCCGCGATCGCTCCGCCGAGGGCGAGCGAGCCGGTGTCACCCATGAAGATCTTGGCGGGAGCGGCGTTCCACCAGAGGAACCCGAAGCACGCGCCGAGCAGCGCCGCGGCCACCACAGCGAGGTCGCGGGAGTCGCGGACCTCGTAGCACTTGGGGGTCGCCGGGCTCATGAACTCGCACGACTGCCCGAGCTGCCACGCCCCGACGACCATATACGCCGCACTCACCATGACCGACGCCCCGGTGGCCAGGCCGTCCAGGCCGTCGGTGAGGTTGACCGCGTTCGACGTCGCGATGATCATGAAGAACGCCCACAGCACGAACAGCACCGCGGGCAGCACGATCGCGCTGTCCCGGATGAACGAGATGGCGGACGACGCCGGGGTCAGGCCGCGGTCGTTCTCGAACCTCAGCGCGCCGATGCCGAACAGCACGGCGACCAGGCCCTGACCGACCACCTTCGTCCAGGCCCGCAGGCCGAGGCTGCGCTGCTTGGAGATCTTGATGTAGTCGTCGGCCATGCCGACCAACCCGAGGCCGGTCATGAGGAAGAGCACGAGCAGCCCGCTCACGGTCGGCAGGCGGATCGGCACGAGGTGCGCGACCGCGTACCCACCGAGCGTGGCCAAGATGATCACGGCGCCGCCCATCGTGGGCGTCCCGCGCTTGGTGTGATGAGAGGTCGGACCGTCGTCGCGGATGAGCTGGCCGTACCCGCGCCGGACGAGCGCACGGATCGCCAGCGGCGTACCGAACAGGCTGACCACGAGCGCGATGGCGCCGGAGACCAGCACCGCGATCATGGCGTCACCACCAGTACCGCGATCACGGCGTCACGGCCGGCACGTCGGCGACCAGCGCATCGCCGAGCCGGCGCAGCTCGGCGTCGCGGGACGACTTCACCAGCACCGTGTCGCCGGGGCGCAGCTCGTGGCGCAGCAGCGCGAGTGCAACTGCCCGGTCCGGCACCGGCACCGAGTCCACTCCCCCAGCTTCGCCTGTCGCCCCGAGGTGGATCGGGTGCGCTCCGGCCCCCACGACCACCACGCGGGTGACGCGGAGCCGGGCGGCGAGGCGGCCGATCCCCTCGTGCTCGGCGGCGGACCGGTCGCCCAGCTCGAGCATCTCACCGAGCACGGCCCAGGTCCGCCCGCCACGCCCGACCGCGACAAGTGCACGCAGGGCGGCCCGCACGCTTTCCGGGTTGGCGTTGTAGGCGTCGTTGATCACCGTCACGCCGTCGGGACGCCGGTGGACCTCCATGCGCCAGCGGCTCCGGAGCACAGCCGCGGACAGAGCGTCTGCGATCACATCGGACGCGAGGCCGACCCGGTGGGCGACGGCGGCCGCGGCGACGGCGTTCCAGACGTGGTGCTCGCCGACGAGCTGGAGCCGGACGGCAGCCGACCCGGCGGGCGTGTGCAGGTGGAACGACGGCCGACCCTCGTCGTCGAGGTCGACTCCCGACGCGGTGACATCGGCGCCGGGTCCGGAGCCGAACCACAGCACGGGTGCCGCGGTGGCACCGGCCATCGCGGCCACCAGCGGGTCGTCGGAGTTGAGGACGGCGGTGCCCTCGGGCGGCAGCGCCGCGACGAGCTCGCCCTTCGCCGCTGCGGTCGCCGCCGGCGAGCCGAGCTCGCCGACGTGCGCCATCCCGACGTTGAGCACGACCCCGATCTCCGGCGGCGCGATGCGGCACAGCCGGGAGATCTGGCCCGGCCCGCGGGTGCCCATCTCGAGCACGAGATGCCGCACGTCCAGCTCCAGCCGCAGCACCGTGAGCGGCACGCCCAGGTCGTTGTTGAACGATCCCTCGGGCGCCAGCGTCGGACCGGACCGTTGGAGCACCTGAGCGAGCAGGTCCTTGGTGCTCGTCTTCCCGCTCGAGCCGGTGATCGCGGTTACCGTCACCCCGGGCGCAGCGGCGAGCACCGCGTGGGCGAGCCGTCCGAGCGCGCCGACCACGGCCTCGGCGCCCACCACCACGGCCGGTACGCCGACCGGCCGGCCGGCGAGCACCCCGGTCGCACCCGCTGCGACCGCGCCGGCAGCGAAGTCGTGCCCGTCGACCTGCTCGCCGGCCAGGGCGACGAAGAGCGAGCCCGGTTCGACCCGGCGCGAGTCGATGACGACGCTGCCGTCCACCCGTTCGCGGCCGGTGGCGTCGGCGAGCGATCCGCCGGTGGCGCGGGCGACCTCGGCGAGGGTCAGGCTCACCACGTGAGCGCTCCGGCCGACAACGCGGATCCGCCGGACCGGTCCACGATGGCAGCGCGGAGGACCGATCGGTCGTCGAACGGGAGCACGGTGCCGGCGATCTCCTGACCTTGCTCGTGCCCCTTCCCGGCGACGACCACACCATCACCCGGTCCAGCCAGCGCGACCGCCGCGGCCACGGCGGCGGCGCGCCCGCCGACCTCGACCACGTCCGCGCGGTGCGCGGCGTCGACGCTCCGGGCTCCCTCGAGCACCGCGGCCCGGATCGCCGCCGGCTCCTCTGTCCGGGGGTTGTCGTCGGTCACCACGAGGACGTCGGAACCACGGGCGGCGGCCGCACCGATCGCCGCGCGCTTGCCCCGGTCCCGGTCCCCGCCGCAGCCGATGACCACGACGAGCCGCCCGGAGACGAGCGGCCGGACCGCCTCGAGGAGCGTCTGCACCGCCTCGGGCGTGTGCGCGTAGTCGACCAGGGCGAGGAACGGCTGGCCGGCCTCAACCCGCTCGACCCGTCCTGGCACCACCCGGCACCCGGCCAGGCCGTCGGCCGCGACGTCGGCCCGGACACCGGCGCTCACGAGCGTGGCGAGCGCACCCAGCGCGTTGTCCACGTTGAACCGACCCGGCAGCCAGACGGTGCACGGCACGCCGACACCGCCTTGCCCGACCGCGGTGAACGTGCCTCCCTCCGGTCCGGTCACGACGTCCTCGGCCCGCCAGTCCGCGGCCGGGTCGCCCGAACCCGCGTACGTCGTGGTCGGCACGTTCGGCAGCGCGGCGAGGCGGCGCCCGTACGGGTCGTCGAGGTTCACCACCGCGGCGCGGGTGTGCGCCGGGGTGAAGAGGAGTGCCTTGGCCCGGAAGTACTCCTCGGGCCCGGCGTGGAAGTCGAGGTGGTCTGACCCCAGGTTCGTGAACATCGCGACGTCGAACACGACGCCGTTCACCCGGCCGAGGGCGAGCGCGTGGCTGGAGACCTCCATCGCGAGCGCGCCCACCCCGCGCTCGACCATGGTCGCGAGCAGCGCGTGCAGGTCGGTGGCCTCGGGAGTCGTGCGCTCGCTCGGGATGGTGAGCCCGCCGGCGCGGGTCTCGATCGTGCCGATCAGCCCGGTCTCGAAGCTGGCCGCACGGAGCCCCGCCTCGAGCAGGTACGCGGTTGTGGTCTTGCCGTTCGTGCCGGTGATCCCGAGCGTGAGCAGGTGCCCGGCGGGGTGGCCGTACACGGTGGCCGCGACCGCGCCGAGCACGGCCCGCGGGTCCGGGGCGACGAGCACCGGTACACCGGTGGCGGCCGCGCGTTGCCGTCCGCGCGCATCGGTGAGGATCGCCACCGCACCGGCGGCGACCGCGGCGGCGGCGAAGTCGGCGCGGTGCAGGTGCGCGCCGGGCACCGCGGCGAACAGGTCACCTGCCCGGACCGCCCGCGAGTCGAGGGTGATGCCCGACACGACCACCGCGTCGCCGGCTCCCGGCGCCAGCACCAGGCCGGCCGAGTCGGCGAGCGCGGCCAGCCCGACCGCGGGCGCGCCGGCCGGCCGGTGGGCGTCCGGAGAAGCCCCAGGCGCCGGCGCCCCCGGCTTGCGATCAGGTCCGGGCACGTCGGGCAACGCTAGTCGACGTTGACCGGGTCGTCGCTCTCGCGCAGCGGCAGCGCCGGCGGTGCGGCGCCGGTCGGCGGGACCTCCAGCGCCTGCAGGCCGTACGAGACGATCTCGTTGAACACCGGGCCGGCCAGAACCCCGCCGTAGCGCCCGTTCACCGGGTCCTGCAGGCTGACCGAGACCACGATGGCCGGGTCGTCGGCAGGCGCGAAGCCGGAGAACGACGCGGTGTATCCGCAGTAGCCGCCGCAGGCGACGTTGAACCGCTGGGCGGTTCCGGTCTTGCCGGCCACCCGGTAGCCGGGGATGGCGCCGGTCTTGCCGGTGCCATCGGTGACCACCATCTCGAGCATCTCCGACACCTGGCGCGCAGTCGCCGGGCTGATCACTCGACGCTCCGCCGGCGCGGGGGCGGGGGTGATCTCGCCGTCGGGCCCGACCGTGCCGACCACGACGGTTGGCGCGACGCGGACGCCATCATTGGCGATCGTCGCGTAGATCGAGGTGAGCGTGACCGCGTTCATGGAGACGCCCTGCCCGAACGCTGCGGTATGTCGCGTGGCCTCGTACCGGTCGTCGGGCAGAACTCCGATGCCCTCGCCGGGCAGGCCGAGCCCGCTGGGCTCCCCGATCCCGAAGCTCCGCAGGTAGGCGTCATGGGTCTCGCGCGGGAGTGGGTCCGCGGCCATGATCGTGCCGACGTTGCTCGAGTCGGCGAGGATCCCGGCCAGCGTCATCCGCTCGGTCGCGTGTGGGCTGTGGTCGCCGTAGTCCTCGCCGTCGATGACGATCCGGTCGGCAACCGTGTACGTCGAGGCGGGCGTGGCGAGTCCCTCCTCGATGAGGGCCGCGACGGTGAGCGGCTTGAGCACGCTTCCGGGCTCGTAGATCTCCTCGACCGCGGCGTTGCCCCGCGCCTCGATCGGCGTCGAGAGGTCGGCCGGGTCGAAGGTCGGGACGGTGGCGAGCGCCAGGACCTTGCCGTCGGGCGTCATGGCCACCGCGACACCGGACATCGCGCCGCTCTTCTCGACCGCGGCCGCGAGGGACTGCTGGGCCACCCACTGCAGGTCGCGGTCGATCGTCAGGCGCAGGTCCTGGCCTGGCACCGCCTGCTCGCTCTTGGTCGCACCGCTCGGGATCCGCCGCCCGTTGCCGTCGCGGAGGTCGGAGAAGCTGCCGTCCCGGCCGGTCAGTGTCGGGTTGAAGACCTGCTCCACCCCCGCCTGCCCGACTCCGGATGCATCGACGAAACCGAGGATGTTGGCACCGAGCTCACCACCGGGATAGGTGCGCCGGTGGGTGCGCTCTGCGTGGATCCCGTCGAGCTCGAGATCGGCGATGCCGATCCAGCGCTCGACGTCGACGTCCTTGGCCAGGTACTCGAACTGCCGGTCACCGACGAGGCCGCGCTCGAGCGTGGCGACGTCCACGTCGACGAAAGGCGCGAGCATCCGTGCGGTGAGCGCGGGGTTCTCGACCCTGGTCTGGTCGGCGAACACGTTCACGCTGTCGATCGTGGTCGCGAGCGGGACCCCGGAGCGGTCGGTGATGGTCCCGCGGGTCGCTGACACGGTCTGGTCGACCCGGCGCTCGTTGTCAGCGACGGTCGCGTACGCCGAGGCGTCCACGCCCTGGAGCTGGAGCAGGCGGCCGGCGAACAGCGACAGCAAGAACGCGACCGCGAACAGCCCGATCCGCAGCCGGGTGCCTGGGCTCGCCAGCCGCAGCGGTCGGCGCTGGGCAGGGCGACGGGTGCGGCCAGGCGGCGGCCGGCGCGCCGGCCGAGGGCGGACCGGGCGGTGTTGGGTCCCGTCGTGGGCGGTGGCCCGGTGCAGGGTGGGCCGGTCCGGGTCGACCCGGCGGTCCGGCAGCGCGCGACGTTGCGGTGCGCCGGGCGGTAGCCGTCGGCGCGGAGTGCCAGTCGGCGTCCGACGAGGTGTCGGCCGCGGCGGCTGGTCAGGGCGGTTCATCGGCAGGCTCCAGGTGCGGTGACGGTCACGGCGTCGGGCTCGGGGCGGGTGTCGGCGCCGGAACGGGCGCCGGGGCGGGGGCTGGGGCGGGCGCCGGGGCGGGGGCGGGGGCTGGGGCGGGCGCCGGGTTCGTCGGCGGGGCAGCCGGAGCGGGTGCCGGGGCTGGCGGTCGAGTCGGCGGTGGTGGTGGTGCGGTGGCGGCAACCGGCGTTCCGGCGACGCCGCCGTCGGCCAGGTGGAGGAACACCGGGTTCTCGCTCGACACCATGCCGAGGTCGCGGGCCAGCGCAGCGAGCACGCCGGGGTTCTCCTGCCCGGCGACCTCCTGGTCGAGGCTCTGGCGCCGCTGCTCGAGGGCATGTGCCTGGGCGGTGAGCGTGTAGAGATCGAACGAGCCGTGCTGCAGAGCGGTGTTCAGCACCAGCTGACCCACCAGCCCGAGCGCGAAGAGAGCGACCACGACCGCCGCGAACGGTGCCTGCTTCGAGCGCTTCGGCCCAGCTGGCGACCGACCGGCGGAAACGCGTCCGGCGCTCACGCTGCGGCCCGGATCCGGACGGCTGCCCGCAGCCGCGCCGACGCGGCCCGTGAGTTGCGCTCGACCTCAGCCGCCGACGGACGCTCGGCACCGCGGGTCAAGAGGCGCAGCTGGGGCTCGTGGCCGGGTGGGACGAACGGCAGGTCGTCGGGCGCTGTCGTCGACGCGCCGGCGGCGAGCGCTCGCTTGACGAGCCGGTCCTCGAGCGAGTGGTACGCGAGCACCACGATGCGGCCGCCGACGGCGAGCGCAGCGATCGCGGCCGGCAGGACCCGGGCGAGCGCGTCGAGCTCGCCGTTGACCTCGATGCGCAGCGCCTGGAACGTGCGCTTCGCCGGATGCCCGCCAGGGCCGTACCTCGTTGCCGCGGGCACGGCGGCGAGCACGAGCCGGGCGAGCTGGTTCGTGGTCTCGATCGGCGCGGCGACCCGCTCACGCACGACCCGCTCGGCGATCCGGCGCGCGAACCGTTCCTCGCCGTAGGTGGCGATCACACGGGCCAGGCGGTCGGCCGGATAGCTGTTCACCACGTCGGCGGCGGTGCGGCCGCCGGACTGGTCCATCCGCATGTCCAGCGGCGCGTCCCGGCTGTAGCTGAACCCCCGGCCGACCTCGTCGAGCTGCAGCGACGACACGCCCAGGTCGAAGAGCACCCCGTCGACCCGCTCGAGCCCGAGCTGATCGAGCACGCCCGGCAGATCGTCGTACCCGGCGTGCACCAGGGTGGTGCGGGTCTCGTACGGCGCGAGCCGCCCGGCACTGGCAGCGATCGCATCGGCGTCGCGGTCGATCCCGACCAGGTGCGTCCGGTCGAACGCGGACAGGATCGCGACGGCGTGACCGCCGAGACCCAGCGTCGCATCCACGACGACGCTGGCCGGACCGTCTGGGGCCCGCGCGTCGAGGACTGGTGCGAGCAGCGCCAGCACCCGGTCGAGCAGCACGGGGACGTGCCGTTCGTCCGGGCCCGGCGATGCGGGGTCGAGGGTCTCGGGCACGATCAGCCGAGCACGTTGGCGAGCCCGACCAGCACCATCGCGACCACGAGCGCGGCACCGAGGGAGCCGACGAGCAGCCGCCACGAGTCGTCCATCTCTTCCCGGAGCGCCATCGCCGGTGAGATCACCGGCCGCCGGGCGAGCGGAGGGATCGAGGCGACCGTCACCGCCGTGGTGATCTGTTCCCGTGCATGCGTGCGCTGACGACGACCCATCTCGACGAAGTCCCCTCGCTCGACCCGTGACCTAGCTGACCTCTCGTGACCCGTGCTGCGGTACTGCGGTGCTGCCGTCGCCGTGCCGTCATCCGGTCAGGTCCTCACCCGCTTCGGTCCGCCTCTGGCACCGGGGAAGTGGTGTCAGGAGCGGCGGCGGGTGAAGGCCTGGCCGTACGGGGTGTCACGGCTGCTGGACGGGGAGCGCGGTCACCTCCTCGGACAAGGAGGCGAAGCTGGGTTCCTGGTCCTCGAGGTACGTGCGCCACGCCGTGGCGTCCCAGACCTCCACCCGGTCACCAGCGCCGATCACCGCGAGGTCGCGGTCCAGGCGGGCATAGCTCCGCAGGTTCGGCGGGATGGTGACCCGACCCTGCTTGTCCGGCAGGTCGTCGTGGGCACCGGCGAGCCACACCCGCTGGTAGTCCCGCAGGTCCTTGCGGGTGACCGAGCCGGCCTGCCGGAGTCCTGCGACGAGCGCAGCGAACTGCTGCCGCGGCCACACGTTGAGGCAGTGCTCCTGGCCGGGGGCGATCACCAGACCGCCGGCGAGCTCCTCGCGGTACTTCGCCGGGAGCGTCATCCGACCCTTCTCGTCCAGCTTGGGCTCGTGGGTGCCGAGGAACATCGCCCCACTCCTCCCCCGCTGCAGGTCCAGTCTGCTCCACCGCGCGCCACTGTACTCCACTTCACTCCACCGTCAACCACCATGATCCGGCCACCGGTCAGTGTCGGCGCGCATCGGAAACTGGCTGCTCGAGCGACGGCGCCACGCGGGGACGCGCGCGGTGACCCAATCGTTAGAGAATGACGGCCCAGCCGTTTCGCCCGGGCTGTCAGACTCGCCAGACGATCACGTACCGGACGAACGCAGGACTGCATGCGCCGGTGAGGACGAGAAACCCGACCCAGGAGAGCTGGCACGTGACCACTTCCCCGTACGGCGCCGCATCCACGCCCGGCCATGGCGGCGATGACGGCCGGCCGCCATCGCTGGCGGAGCTGACCAGTGGAGCGAACCGCATCAGCACCGCGATGGAGACCGTCATCGAGGGCAAGAGCGACGTCATCCGCGTCGCGCTCACGGTGCTGCTCGCCGAGGGCCATCTCCTCATCGAGGACGTGCCAGGCGTCGGCAAGACGATGCTCGCCAAGGCCCTGGCCCGGTCGGTCGACTGCAGCGTCCGGCGCATCCAGTTCACCCCGGACCTGCTGCCCAGCGACATCACCGGGGTCAGCGTCTACAACCAGAGCACCCGCGACTTCGAGTTCAAGCCGGGTGCGGTGTTCGCCAACATCGTCGTCGGCGACGAGATCAACCGGGCGTCGCCGAAGACCCAGTCGGCACTGCTCGAGGCGATGGAGGAGCGCCAGGTCACGGTGGACGGGCGTACCTACCACCTCGAGACCCCGTTCATGGTGGTCGCTACCCAGAACCCGATCGAGATGGAGGGCACCTACCCGCTTCCCGAGGCCCAGCGCGACCGGTTCATGGCCCGGGTCTCGATGGGGTACCCCGATCGCGCGGCCGAGCTCGACATGGTCGACCACCACGGCGGCGCCTCCCCGCTCGACGCCGTCGAGCCGGTGGCCGATGCCCAGTCGGTGTCCAAGCTCATCGACGCCGTACGTACGGTGCACGTCTCGCCGGCGGTGAAGCACTACGCGCTCGGGATCGTGACCGCGACCCGGACCAGCCCGGACCTGCGTCTGGGCGCCTCGCCCCGCGCCCTGCTCCACCTCATCCGTGCCGCTCGCGCGTCCGCGGCACTCGACGACCGCGACTACGTCGTGCCCGACGACATCCAGGACCTCGCGGTCCCGGTGCTCGCCCACCGGCTCCTGCCGACGGCTGAGGCGCAGATCGGTCGCGTCGGTCCGGAGCAGGTCGTGGTCGACCTCCTCCAGCGTGTTCCCGTCCCGGAGGCTGGCACCCGCGGATGGTCCGGGCGCGCGTGAGGATGCGATGAACCGGGTCCGCGGCGCTCTCGGCGGCCTGACCCTGCGGGGTCGCGGGCTCCTTGCCGCTGGCGTCGCGGCGGCGGTGTGCGCGGTCGTCCTCGGCCAGCGCGATCTGATGCGCGTCGCGGTCCTGCTGCTGGCGCTGCCGCTCGTGGCCGCGGTGGTCGTGTCCCGCACTCGCTACCGCGTGGCGTCGGAGCGGCGGGTCGAGCCCCTGCGGGTGTCCGCCGGCCAGCCGGCACGGGTCAAGCTCCGCCTGGAGAACGTGTCGCGACTGCCGACCGGGCTCTTGCTGCTCGAGGACGACGTCCCCTACGTCCTGGGCTCCCGCCCGCGCTTCGTCGTCGACCGGGTCGAGCCCCGCGGCGTCCGGGAGATCTCCTACGCGGTGCGGTCCGACGTCCGCGGCGTCTTCACGATCGGGCCGCTGACGGTCCGGCTGACCGACCCGTTCGGCCTGTGCGAGCTGTCGAGGGCGTTCACGAGCCGCGCCCGCTTCGTGGTGACCCCCCACGTCTCCCAGCTCCCGGCCGTCCCGCTCGGCGGTGAGTGGTCCGGGAGCGGCGACAGCCGGTCCAAGTCGATCGCGGCCGCGGGTGACGACGACATCGCCACTCGCGAGTACCGTCACGGCGACGACCTGCGGCGCGTGCACTGGCGCTCGACCGCCCGGCTCGGCGAGCTCATGGTCCGCCGGGAGGAGCAGCCCTGGCAGAGCCGCGCGACCGTGCTTCTCGACACCCGCAAGGTCGCCCACCTCGGCGACGGTCCGGCGTCGTCGTTCGAGTGGGCGGTGTCAGCGGCGGCGTCCGCGGCCGTCCACCTCTTCCGGCGCGGGTACGCGGTCCGGCTCGTCACCGACACCGGCGCGGTGGTCGGCGGCGGCGCCGAGGGACACCTCACGGTGGGCGACGTCGAGGGCATGATCCTCGACGCCCTGGCCGTCGTGGGTCCGTCGGACGAGCAGACCCTTCGCCCGGCCGCACCTGCCCTGCGGCGTGGCGGCGGTGACGGGCTGCTGGTTGCCGTGCTCGGATCGCTCGACGCGCAGGAGCTCACGGCGCTGACCCGGGTCCGGCGGGGCACCACGACCGCGATCGGGATCCTCGTCGACGTCGCCAGCTGGGCCGCCCGGCCGGGTGCCACGCGATCGGCGACGGGAATCTCGCCGCGGGTCGCGTACGACAACAGCGCCCTGCTCATGCGCCGGTCCGGCTGGCGCGTCCTGACCCCTGGCGTCACGGACTCGCTGGCCGCGTTGTGGCCGCGCGTCTCCTACGTCGGGCTGGACGGGGACGTCACGCTGCGCGAACGAGCCGGCGCCGGGATCCGCCGATGAACGAGCAGCGCCACCTCACCTGGGTCGCCGGGCTCACGACGTTTCTCACCGCCCTCACCCTGAGCCCGCTCTTCCAGGAGCAGGGCTGGCTCGTTCCCGCGTTCATCGTGATCACCCTGGTCAGCCTCGTCGGCCTCGGTGGTCGGGCGATCGCGCTGCCGTCCATCGTCGTCGTCGTCGGGCAGCTGGTCGCTGCGGCCCTGTTCCTGCTCTACCGGTTCGGGCCCGCGGAGACCCGGTGGTGGGGGTTGCCGACCGGGGAGACAGTGCGCGGGCTCCGGATCATCGGTGGCGACGGGCAGGAGACGATCAACCGGTTCGCCCCGCCGGTGCCGGCGGAGCCGGGCGTCATCCTGCTCACGGTGCTCGGCATCGCTGTCGTCGCCGTCGCCGTGGATCTGCTCGCGGTCGGGCTCCGTCTGGTCCCGCTGGCCGGGCTCCCGCTGCTCGCGCTCTACACCGTCCCGATCGCCGTCACCGAGGACGGCGTCCCCTGGCTGCTCTTCGTCCTCGCGGCTGGTTCGTTCGTGGGGCTGCTCGTCGCCGAGGGTCGTGAACGGCTCGCTCGCTGGGGTCGTTCGATGGGCTTCAGCGACCGCGAGGTGACCACGCATGCATTCGTCGGCGAGGTCGAGACCGGTGCGATCGCCCGGGTCGGACGGCGGATCGGCGCGGCCGCAGTCTGCCTCGCGGTGGCGGTCCCGGTGGTCGTCCCGGTCCTTGACGTCAGCCTGATCGGCGGTGGGATCGGATCGGGTGGCCCGGGAGGCCGCCAGATCGTGGTCGGCGACCCGTTCGTCGACCTGGTCCGCGATCTCCAGCGCGACGAGCCGGTCGAGCTGTTCGGCTACCAGACCTCGGACCCGGGCCCGGAGTACTTCCGGATGACGACGCTGGACGCGTTCGACGGGACCGAGTGGCGACGGACCGAGCGCGAGCTTCCGGACAGCCAGATCGTCATCGGCCCGATCCCCGACGCACCGGCCGCGACCACGCTGGCGAGCAGGGAGCGGACGACGGACGTCACGATCCAGGACGTCTTCGCCTCTCGGTGGCTGCCACTGCCGTACCCCGCGACGAATCTCGAGATCGCGCCCGGCCGGTGGGTGTACGACGCCGACAGCCTCAACGTGTTCGGCATCGACAACACGACCGTCGGGGCGAGGTACCGGGTGACCAGCCTCGAGATCGACTACGAGGCGGCCACGCCGACCGACGCCGCCCCACCGAGCCAGCTCGACCGTTACCTGGAGCTGCCCGAGCTGCCACCCGAGGTCACAGACCTGGCCGACGACGTGGTCGCCGACGTCGGCGCTACCACGCCGATGGAGCAGGCGATCGCGTTGCAGAGCTGGTTCCGCGACCCGGCGGAGTTCGCGTACACGCTCGAGGTGGAAGAGGGTCACGCCGGTCAGGACCTCGTGGCCTTTGTCAACGGCCGGCGCGGGTACTGCGAGCAGTTCGCCGCGACGATGGCGATCATGGCTCGGCATCTCGGCATCCCGGCCCGGGTCGACGTCGGCTACACACCTGGCCGGAACGTGAGCGGCCTCGAGTGGGTCGTGAGCTCCGACGACGCGCATGCCTGGCCCGAGCTCTACATCGACGGTCTCGGGTGGGTCCGCTTCGAGCCGACGCCGGCCGCCCGTACCGGTGCGCCGCCTGGCTGGTCGGTCCCCGACGCCGCCGGGACGACCCCGATCCCGACGACCTCGTCGACGGCCGGCGCTGGCGCAGTACCGACCCCAACGGCGACCGACGTGTTCGGCACCGGACCAGTGACCGGCGTCGGGGGCGGGTTCCGGTTCCCGCTGGTCCCCGCGCTGATCGGCCTCGGAGTGATCTTGCTGCTGGCGTCGCCGATGCTGGCCCGGATGGCGATGACCCGGCGCCGGTGGTCGCGAGCATCCACCCCCACCCAGCTGGTGCTGGCCGGCTGGTCCGAGCTGCTCGACGTCGCCGCCGACCTCGGCCACTCCTGGGACCGCTCGGACACCCCGCGGACCCTGGCTCAGCGCCTGCAGACCGCTGCCAAGCTCGACATCCCACCGGCCGAGGCGCTCGCTCGGCTGGCCCGGTCCACCGAACGCGTGCTGTACGCCCGCGAGCCGGGCACCATCGGTGACGTCCGCGCCGACGTCGCCGAGGTGGCCAGGGGGCTGACTGCCGCGGCGGAGCGCCCGCAGCGCCTGCGCGCCCGGTACCTGCCGCCCTCGACCGGCCGGCTCGTGCACGCGGTGAGCGAGAGGATCGCCGACGCGCTGGACTGGCTCGAGGGCCTCAGCGGCCAGCTCCGCAACGAGCTGCGCCGCCGGCGCGCCGTCCCCTCCCCAAAGTAGGGCGCCCCCCGCGACGACGCTCGGGACGGGCGTCGGACGGGTGTGACCACTCTCGGGTCGAGCGGGAGGCCGCCGGGGCCGGGGAGCGACGGCTCAGGACTCGTCGCGGCGGCGCTGCCAGCGTTCCTCGACCCGCTCCATGAGGCCACGCTTGCGGCGACCGGCGCCGATCGGGTGCACGTTGGAAGGTGCAACGAACGGATGACCGGCGCCGTCGTGCGGGCTGCGGCGGTACGCGCTCACCCCGACGAGCACCGAGACGAGCATGACCACGAACCCGAGGACGCTCACCAGGATGACCTGGAACACCAGGCCGGACATCAGGAGGGCGACGCCGGCGACGAAGCCGAGCACGGCGATCACGAGCCGGCGCCGGTACCGGACGCGGAGGTCCTCGCCCTGGAGCACCGAGGCGAAGCGCGGGTCCTCGGCGTACAGCGCCTGCTCCATCTGCTCGAGCAGTCGCTGCTCGTGATCAGAGAGGGGCACCGTGAACCTCCAGTTCGCCGAGCCACGAAGGTCATGGCCCGCCACAGGACTCAGGCTCAGGATAGGCGCCGTACGCCGTAGGGGAAACCCGACGGCCACAGCACCTGCGGGTCGGCTCAGCGCGCGCGAGGCGGAGCCCGCCCGGCGACGTCGTCGGCGAGCGCCTCGACGAGGGTTGCTGGGCGGAGGGCGGCGTTGCCGAAGCGCCGGGAAGCGGCGTCGGCGACGCGTTCGACCTCGCGCCATCCGCTGGCCGGCTGGTCCAGCACGAGCTGCTCGGCCACCTCGCCGGCGGCAGCCACCGACTCGAGCCGGACGCCGACCAGCCGCAGCGGCGAACGCAACGGCGTGACGCCGTCGAGCAGGCTCACCGCGGTCTCGTAGATCGTCTTGGTGACGTCGGTCCGGTCCGGCAGCGTGCGGGACCGCGTGATCGTCGTGAAGTCGCTGTACCGGACCTTGATCGCCACGGTTCGACCGGCGAGACCTGCCCTGCGCGCACGCCGGCCCACCCGCTCGGCGAGGCGGAGCAGCTCCCGCCTGAGCCGGACCGGGTCCGCGGTATCGACCGCGAAGGTCTCCTCGGCGCCGATGCTCCGCTCGACCACGCCGGGCTGCACCGCGCGGCCGTCGCGGCCCTGGGCGAGCGCAGCGAGATGCCCGGCGCTCGCCTCCCCGAGCAGCGCTACCAGGCTCGCGACCGGCGCGCGCGCGAGGTCACCTACGGTTCGCAGTCCCAGCCGGTGCAGCTCGCGTTCGGTGCGTTCGCCGACCCCCCAGAGCGCCCCGACCGGGAGCGGGTGCAGGAACTCCAGCACACCGTCCCGCGGGACTACCAGCAGCCCGTCGGGCTTGCAGCGCGTGGAGGCGACCTTGGCGACGAACTTGGTGCTCGCGACGCCGACCGAGCACGTGACGCCGTGGGCGCCGACGACCTCGGCGCGGATCATCGAGGCGATTACCGACGGCGAACCGAGGCGGCGCCGGGCCCCCGCGACGTCGAGGAACGCCTCGTCCAGCGAGAGCGGCTCCACGAGCGGCGTCACCGCGCGAAAGATCGCCATCACGCCCCTGGACACCTCGGCGTACGCGTCGAACTGTGGCGGCAGCACAGTGGCGCCGGGGCAGAGGCGTCGCGCCCTGGCCATCGGCATGGCCGAGTGGACCCCGAACCTTCGCGCCTCGTAGGTCGCCGAGAGCACGACCCCCCGGCCCTTGCCGCCGATGATCACCGGTGTGCCCACCAGATCAGGGTGGTCGCGCAGCGTGACGGAGGCGTAGAAGGCGTCCATGTCCACGTGCAGCACCGCGCAACCGGTGTCATCGGCCGGTGGACCGGTCGGTGGCCCTGGCCGGTCGAGCTGCTGTCGTCGGCTCACAGGGTTGTCACCGTACCCACGCCGACGTCTGCCCGAGGGACGGCACGGCCACGGGGAGACGCCGGCCCGGGCTCGAACGGCCGATCAACCCGCGCTGGCGCCGGATCAGCCGGCCCGGAGCGCGGCGTGCGCCCGGGGCAGCGACTGCTGGTGGGACAGGCCGAGGGTGGTCTCCACCAGCGCGAGGAACGTCTCGGCATCGCGGAGCAGGTCGTCAGCGGCTCGCGCGCCGACCGCACCGGGGATCCCCGCCTCGGCGTCTGCGCGCCGGCTGGCGCTTGCGGCGAAGAACGTCGCCCACTCGTGCAGCTCCGGGGCGACGGTCGCCAGCATCACCCACGCGCTCGGCGGCGCCCCACGCCGGCTGGCCGGGCGGGTCCGGACGGCGAGGACCGCCGCGGCAGCCCGCAACGCGGCCAGGTGGGCGGCGACGTACCGCTCGGACGCGCTGGTGGCCATCGCCGCCTCGACCAGTCCGTTGCGGGCCCGGACGAGCTGGTGCGACGCCTGCTGGATCAGCCCAGGCGCCGGGGCTGGCGTGCTCGGAACCGTCCGTCGCGCCGTTCGCACCGCCATGGCCACCTCCGGCTGCGGTGAGGCGGTGCCCGCCGAGGCGGGGTCGAGTCGCCTCGACGAGCACCGATCTCGAACCGGGGGTCGACCCGGTCCATCGAACACATGTTCGATTCATCGCACTGTACCCGACCCGTCCGACACGTCAAGGGATCGCCGACCGGATCGGACTGCCGGAGAGACGGCACCGAGGTGTGTGCCCCCCGCCCGCGCGTCGACCCGCCAACGCAATAGGGTCGACCGTCGTGGCGCGCGTCGTCGTGGTGGGCGGCGCCGGTGCCGAAGCTCTTGAGCGGCTCGGCGGTCTCGCCGCAGTGGCCCGGCTCGCCCGGCAGCGCCACGAGGTCATCTGGGTGGAGCCGAACACGCCCGACCCGGAGACTCCCCGCATGCGCGCGGATCCCGCGTCGTTCACCCTTCCGGCGGTATACCGAGACCTCTTCGTCAAGACCGGCCGCCCGCTCGGGTCCGTGGTCGATCTCGTTCCGGTCGATCCGGCCCGTCGGTTCGTGCTCGCGGACGGCTCCGTCCTCGATCTGCCGACCGGCAACCGCGCGGCGACACTCGACGCGTTCGGACGCGCACTCGGCTCGGCCTCGGCCTACGCATGGGACGCCATGATCACCGAGGCCGGCGTGATGTGGGACGGCCTGCGGCGAACCCTCGCCGGCCCCCCTGACGGTGCGGAGTCGAGCCGGTCGCGACCACCGAGCTGGACGGGCCGGCGCGGGTCGCTGCGCGCCTTCGCCCGCGCCCGGCTGCCCGACCCTCGGGCGCGCGCGATCCTGGAGTGGTACACCAGCGCGGCTGGGGCCGACCCGGTCCTGGCCCCGGCCGCCCTCGCCGTCCTGGCCTACACGGAGCACGCGTTCGGCTCGTGGCAGATAGCCGGCGGCCTGCCCGCCCTGGTCGACGCGATCGCCGACCGCGCCGTGCTCCGCGGTGCCAGTTGCCATCCCGGCACGATCACAGACATCCGCACCGAGGGTGGCCAGGTGGTGGCAGTCACGCTCGCGGACGGCACGACCATCGCCACCGACCTCGTGGTCGACGCGACCGGCAGCGGCATCTCGACGCCGGCCCGGCACTCGGACCGGACCGAGCAGCAGGAGCAGGAGATCGTCGCCTGGCTCCGGTCGGACGGGGACGCCGCCGAGCTGCCCGTCGAGATCGTCGAGCTGGACGCCTCAGGTCGTGCCGCGGTTGTCGTCCGCCGACCGGACCTCACGGGGGACCCAGGCGGGCTCACGGTGTCCTGGCCGAAGCCCGCGGGTGTACGGCCGGCGGACCTGCCCGGTCTTGTGCATCAAGGGCTGGCCGATCTGGTGAGGCTCGACGTCCGACTCAACGCGTCGCTCGTGGCCGTGCGCACCCTCGCGACCAGGTCTGCCGCGACCCTGGCGTCCCGGACGGTGGCGGGCGGTCGAGCTCTGCCGAGGAGTCCTCGTCACCGGCGTGACCTGGCGCCCTGGCTCGTCGCCGACCCAGTCGTTCTGGCGCCCGGCTGGTTCCGCGTGGGGACGGCGGCGCGGGGTTCCGCATCGATCCCGTACCTCGGACTCTCGGCCGCTCGGGTCGCGCACGAGTGCGGCACAGTCCCCCGGGCGGCGGTGCGTGATCGAGACCGGCGCGCGGCTGATCGTCCCCAGTGGCCGAGCTGAGCGATCGGGCGGTCTGCGCCAGTGACGGCCACAGGCGGTGCCGACGTGGCGGCTAGAGTGCACGTCCGGCGCTCAGCGACGACTCGATGTTCCAGGTGGATGACGTGCGGAAGGTCCGGCTCGAACGCGTGACCTCGAATCGATTTGGCCGTCGGCGCGGCGGCCGGCACGCGATATACATGCACATCGGGGCACCGAAGACCGGGACCACGTTCCTGCAGCGAGTGCTTTGGCAGAACCGGGACCGGCTCCGTCAGGCAGGCGTGTGCTATCCCGGCGAGACCTTCGGCGCGCACGTCCACGCCGCCTTCGACCTGCGAGCGGCCGGGTTCCACGGTCACCGGGACCCCGCCGTCGAGGGCGGCTGGGCCCGGCTGGTCGAGGCGTGCCGCGAGTGGGACGGGCCGTCGATCATCTCGCAGGAGCTCTTCAGCCCCGCAAGTCCCGAGCAGGTCGACACGGCGATTGCCGACCTCGCGTTCGCCGACGTGCATCTGGTCTACACCGCTCGGATGCTCGCCCTGCAGATCCCGGCGGCATGGCAGGAGGATCTGCGGAACCGGTTCAGTCCGAGACTCGACGAGTTCGTCGCAGCAGTCCGCCACCCTGACCAAGACAGGCAGGGTCTCGGCCGGATGTTCTGGTCCATGCAGGATGCGACAGAGGTGCTGCGGCGATGGGGTCGTGATCTCCCGCGGGACCGGGTTCACGTCATCACAGTGCCCGGTCGCGCGAACCCGCCCGACCTTCTGTGGCGCAGGTTCGCCACTGTCGTCGGGTTGGACCCCGACGCGTTCGACATCGATGGGTCGTACCAGAACTCCTCGCTCGGCGCCGCCGAGGCCGCTGTGCTGCAGCGTCTCAACCTCGCGCTGAACGAGGAGATCGGATGGCCCCTCTACGGCGAGATGATCAAGCATCACCTCGCCGAGACGCTCGCCGGGCGGCCCGGGTCGACCCGCATCCAGCTCGGGCGGGATGACGCGGCCTGGGCGGCTGAGCGCGGCGAGGAGATCATCGTCGGCCTCCGGAAGGCCGGGTACGACGTGGCGGGCTCGCTCGACGAGCTCCGTTCGGCGCCGCCTTCCCCCGATGCGCCACCCGACGCACCGCAGGCGCCGGTGGAGGAGCAGCTCGACGTAGCCGTGGAGGCGATCGCCGCTCTGCTGCTGCGGATCTCCCGGCTGCGGAGGGGGGTCCGGCAATGAACGGGGGACCGCCGAGGATCTTCCTGCACATCGGGACGATGAAGAGTGGGACCTCCTACGTCCAAGGAATGCTCTGGCGCAGTCGGGTGGAACTCCGGGCCGGAGGGGTGCTCTACCCGGGCGAGGCGAGCTGGCTGGAGCAGGTGGAGGCGGTGCGCGACGCGATCGGCGTCGGCGGGCCTGAGCGGCGACCGGTCCAGGTCGGTGCCTGGCACGAGCTGACCCAGCAGCTTCTCGGCTGGTCCGGGCCAGTCGCAATCGTGTCGATGGAGCTGCTGAGCTTCGCCGGCAGGTCGAAGGTGGGCGAGATCGTCGAGTCCCTGCGGCCCGCCGAGGTCCACGCCGTCATCACCGCCCGCGACCTTGCTCGGGTGATCCCGTCGGCCTGGCAGGAATCGACCCAGAACCGCCAGACCTGGACCTGGCCCGACTATCTCGCTTCCCTCACCGGCGACGGCACGCAGGAGCCCACGGCGTACCGGCGTTTCTGGAAACACCACGACCTCGCCGTGATCGCCGACCATTGGGCGGCGGCGATCGGTGCGCAGAACGTCCACCTCGTGACGGTCGCGCCGGCCGGCGGTCCGCGCGACCAGCTCTGGCGTCGGTTCGCGACAGCCGTCGGGCTGGACGCCGACCGCTACGTCGTCCCGGACGCCGTCCGGGGCAATCCCGCGGTCGGCGCGGCGTCCGCCGAGTTCCTCCGGCGGCTCAACGAGGGACTCATCGACCTCGATCCAACGGCGTATGAGCGGCTGGTGAAGCGATTCCTGGCAAAGCAGACGCTCGCCCACCGCACGGACGAGCCGCGCCTGGCGCTCCCGGCGCGCTACCAACCTTGGGTTCTCGCCCGAGCCGCGACGATGGTCGAACAACTCAGGACCAGCGGGATCGACATCGTCGGCGACCTCGAGGACCTGCGACCGAGGCTCGACGGTGACGCCTCCGATCCCGACGCCGTGACTGAGCGAGAGGTCGCCGGCGCCGCAGTCCATGCCGCGCACGCACTTGTGCTCGAGCTCGCGGCCGAGCATGCCGACGGCAGCGGCGCACGGCGACCGCGGTCAAGGCGGGGCAAGCGCGGATGACGAGCCCACGGCCCACGGCGCACGCTCCCCGCACGCAACGCGACGGCGTGCAACGGGTCTTTCTCCACATCGGCGCACCCAAGACGGGCTCCACCTACCTCCAACAAGCCCTGTGGCGCAACCGTGCGGCGCTCGCCGAGGGCGGCGTGTGCTATCCGCTGGACAGCGAGCACGCTCACTTCGCCGCCGCCCTCGACGTCTCGCGCCGTCCCTGGGGCGGCTCGTGGAACCCGGAGTGGGACGGCGCGTGGGACCGCGTCTGCGGCAACATCCGCACGTCGACCGGAAACCTGGCCGTCTTCTCCGACGAGCTGTTCGGTCTCGCCTCGCCGGCGCAGGCCGCCGCTGCGGTGCGCTCCCTCCGGCCGGCCGAGGTCCACCTCGTCTTCACGGCGCGCGATCTCGCCCGGCAGATATCAGCCGACTGGCAGGAGCAGATCAAGCACCGTCACACCGTTCCGTTCCGACGATTCGTAGACGACCTGGTCCGATGCGGGATCGACGCGCCGGAGCCATTCGGCGAGCTCTTCTGGGGTCTGCACGACCCCGTCTACGTGCTGGACAAGTGGTGCGACGCAGTACCGCCGGAGCGCATCCACCTGATCACCGGTCCCCGCTCGACCGCACCGCGCGAGCTGCTCTGGCGGCGGTTCGCCACCACAGTCGGGATCGACCCGGACGCGTACGACGTCGAGGCCGACCTGGACAACCGCACGATGGGACTCGTTGAAGCCGAGTTCTTCCGGCGCTTCAACCTGGCCACGCGCGAACAGATGAGTCGTCACCATGGTCCTGTCCTCAACCGCGTGCTCGGCCAGGCGATCTTGTCCCGGCGCCCCGGCTCCCAGCCGATCCGGCTTCCGGCCGAGCACGCCGAGTGGGCACGGCAACGTTCGGCGCTGATGCGAGACGAACTGATTGCGCGCGGGTTCGATATCGTCGGCGACACGGACGAGCTCATCCCGCAGCAAGACGACGCGGTTCCGCAGGACGACCCGGAGAAGTTCCCGCCCAGCGCGATCAACGCGGTCGCGTACGACGCAGTCGCCGGCCTGGTCGACCAGGTGGTGTCGCTTCGCGGTCGCGCCCGGAACCTCACCGCCTGGATCGAGGACCGAGAACGGGGCGCGGTCGACCGGCTCGACAAGATGCACCGAGGAGATGAGCCCAGATGATCGACGAGCCGGCCGTCGATGACCGCCCGCCGGGTGGCAACCGGGCGGTCTATCTCCACATCGGCACGCTGAAGACGGGCACCTCGTTCATCCAGTCGGTCCTGCTGCGCAACATCGACCGGCTCCACCATGACGGGATCCTCTACCCGATCGACCAGACCCGGTGGGCACTGCAGGTTCGAGCGGTCCGCGACGTGCTCGACCGCAAGGGACAGACGCCGGTCCGCGGCGACTGGGACAGGCTGGTCGCCCAGATCACCGAGTGGCCTGGCCGCGCCTCCGTCGTGTCCATGGAGTTCCTCAGTCTTGCCACCACCGCGCAGGTGGAGACGATCGTCGGATCGCTGCAAGCAGTGGACGTCCACGTCGTGCTGACGCTGCGCGATCTCGCTCGGGTCCTGCCGTCGGCCTGGCAGTCGATGATCAAGCAGGGCAGACCATGGTCGTTCGAGGAGTTCGTCGCCGGCGTCACTGCCGACGACCCGAGGTCCAATGAACCGGGTCAACGGTTCTGGCTGCACCACGACGCGGTCACCATCGCCGAGCGGTGGCTCGCCGCGGTCGGTCCGGAGCGGCTGCACGTCGTGACGGTCCCTCCGTCGTCGAGGCCACCGTCACTGCTGTGGCAGAGGTTCTGTGAGGTCCTCGCCCTGGATGGCGACGCGTATGACATCACCCAGGACCAGAAAAGCAACTTCTCCCTCAGCTACAGCGACACCGAGTTGCTGCGACAGGTGAACGTCGAGCTCGCGACGATGCCCAAACGGGACCACAAGCGATGGGCGACCCGGTTCCTCGCCAACCGCGTCCTGCGGGCCGCGTCGAGCGAGGACATCGCCGACGACCGACCGGAGGTCGACGATGCAACCAGGAACTGGGCGGTCCGACGGAGCGAGCTCTTGATCGAGGCACTGCGAGCGCTCGACCTACACGTCGTGGGTGACCTCGAGGAGCTGCTCCCCCAGCCGCCGTCGAGCGACAGGGCAACGGCCGGCCCGAAGATCGTCTACCCGGACCGCGCAGCGTACGTCCTCGCGTCCATGATCCGGAAGCTGGTCGAGATCGAGAGCGACAGGTCGGCCCGATCGACGGGCCAGGTCGCGACAGCACCACTCCGACGCCGTAACAGACCCGGCGGCACCAGGCGGGCCGGCGGCGGTGCATCTGATGACCATGACGACGATGAAGACGACTTCTACGACCAGGAGGCGATCGACGAGGACCGTCCGCGACGGCCAGGAGAACGGTCGCGGTGAGCGTCGATCTCCCCGGCGTCGCAGACGTCTACCTGCACATCGGCACCATGAAGACCGGGACCTCCTATCTCCAGCAGGTGCTCGAGAGTCATCCCGAACAGCTCGCGGAGGAGGGCGTGCTCTACGTCAACCGGGGCCGCGACGCCGCCGGGGCGGTGCGGGACGTGCTGAGCCTGTTGAACCGACAACGCAACGTCGCCGGTGCGTGGGAGCGGATGGTCGGGCGGACCCATGCCTGGCCGGGCCGAGCGGTCGTGATCTCCAGCGAGCTGCTGAGCTTCGCCGACGACGCGACCGCCGAACGCGTGGTGGAGTCTCTCCGGCCGGCTCGGGTCACCGTGCTCGTGACCGCCCGCGACCTGGCCCGATTGCTCCCCTCGGCGTGGCAGAACAAGATCAAGCACGGGCGCAGCTGGTCGCTGCACACGTATCTCGAGGCGGTGATGACCGCTGACGCGGACCCCCGTGGTTCCGGGCGCAGCTTCTGGCATCACCATGACCTCGGGCAGATCGTCGGTCGCTGGGTGCGCGCCGCCAGCGCGGCGGATGTGGTCGTCATCCCGGTCCCGCCGGACGGTTCGGAGCCCCGCTTGCTCTGGCGACGGTTCGCCGAGGTCATCGGGCTCAACGTCGACGCGTACGAGACGAACCAGGACCAGCGGAGCAACTTCTCGCTCGGGTACCCCGAGACCGAACTGCTGCGGAGCGTCAACCGCGAGCTCGAGACGACGTTCGACAGCGAGACCCGCCGGCAGTACGTGCTCAGGTACCTGGCGAACGAGGTGCTCCGCCCGGACCCGTCGTCCGGCGCCGTGCCGGACCGCGCGGTTCTCCCCCCAGCTGTCTACGACTGGGCGGTCGTGCGCAGTCGCGAGCTCGCCGACGAGGTGGTCGCGCTCGGCGTGCGGGTTCAGGGGGACATTGACGATCTGGTACCGATCCTCCTCACGGATGAGGAGCGGGCCACCGCGGCTACCGACACGAACGGGGAGCTTCCGGCCTGGGCGGTGCGCTTGGTGACCACGCTCGTGACTCGGCTCGCCGAGGCCGAGTCGTCGGCTCCGCAAGATTCGGCTGGTCCACGTCAGCGGAGGGCTCGGCCGGCCGGGCCGGACGCATGACGCGGTGTCCCGGCGCACGTCCGCCGGGCGCGTTGAAGGTGATCGCGGTGGTCGTCTCGTTCAACCGTCGCGATCTCGTTCTCGAGGTGCTCGGCGCCATCGCCGCGCAGACCCGACCACCGGACCACGTCGTCGTGGTGGACAACGCGTCGGGCGACGGCAGCGCGCGTGCGGTCCGGTCGGCCTTTCCGCAGGTCGAGGTGATCCAGCTCGGGAGGAACGTCGGAGGCGCGGGCGGGTTCGCACTGGGGCTCTCGCGCTCGCTCGACGAAGGTGCTGACGCGGTCTGGCTGCTCGACGATGACGCCGTCCCGAAGCCTGACGCGCTCGGCGCGCTGGTCCGGGCCTGGACCTCGTACGACGGGGCACCGCCGGCGGCCGTGGCGAGCCGAGTCGTCTGGGTCGACGGCACGGAGCACCGGATGAACATCCCGCGGCGCCGACGAGGGGGGTCAGCGAACCAGGCGCTGCGAGCGCGCGCCGTCGGCTGCGAGCCGATCCGCTCGGCCTCGTTCTGCTCGATCCTGCTCGATGGTGACGCTGCACGGCAGGAGGCTGCCCCGATCGCCGACTACTTCCTCTGGAACGACGATTTCGAGTACACCGCCCGACTGCTGCGACGGCGGACCGGGCTGCTCGCCCCGGCAAGCGTTGTCGTGCACAAGACGGCGGACCACTACAACAGCGGCAGCAACCCCGGACCGCGCTTCTTCTACGACGTCCGCAACATGGTGTGGATGCTCGGTCGCAGCGCAGCCCTCTCCCCGTCGGAGCGCGCGTTCTTCGCGATCGTCACATCCCGGCGGGTGCTGCGGACGATCGCCCGCTCGGCCAACCGTGCCACACTGGTGCGCCAGCTCCTCCGCGGGTTGCGGGCTGGACTGGTGTCCGGTCCGCGCCCCACCGAGGAAGTCCTTGCAACGGTACGGCGCTAGACCGAGCGGCGAACCCCCGTCCGAGCGTGCCTACGGCGGGAGCATCGGAGGTAGTTGGCCGGGGCTTCTATGCTCTGCTCGGGAGGCACCAGCAGCACCAGCGTCGCGGACCGCCCTTCGTTGGCCGAACCACCCAGGGACTTTGCGTGGATGTTGACCTTGTCGTGGTCGGTTCGGGCTTCTTCGGCCTGACCATCGCCGAGCGGTCCGCCGAGGAGCTGGGGCTCAAGGTGCTGGTGCTCGAGCGACGGCACCACATCGGCGGTAACGCGTACAGCTCAGACGACCCGGATACCGGGATCGAGGTCCACAACTACGGTGCGCACCTCTTCCACACCTCGAACAAGCGCGTCTGGGACTACGTCAACCGGTTCACGACATTCACCGGGTATCAGCACCGTGTGTTCACGACGTTCGGCGGCCGCGTGTACCAGATGCCGATCAACCTCGGCACGATCTGCGAGTACTTCGGTCAAGCCCTTTCTCCGAGCGCCGCGCGGGCGCTTGTCGCGGAGCAGGCCGCCGAGGTCGCCCCCGGGACGGCTCGCAATCTCGAGGAGAAGGCGGTATCGCTCATCGGTCGACCACTCTACGAGGCGTTCATCCGCGGCTACACCGCCAAGCAGTGGCAGACAGACCCGTGCGACCTGCCGGCCGAGATCATCACTCGGCTGCCCGTACGATATACTTTTGATAATCGCTATTTCAGTGACACGTACGAAGGCTTGCCGGTCGACGGTTACACCGCCTGGCTCCAGCGGATGGCCAATCACCCGAATATCGAAGTGCGTTTGGAGACCGATTTCTCACCTCGAGAACATAGCCTGGTGGGCGAGGTGCCGATCGTTTACACTGGCCCACTCGACGCGTACTTCGACTTCGCCGAGGGTGAGTTGTCCTGGCGAACGCTGGACTTCCAGCGCGAGATTGTCGACGTTGGCGACTTCCAAGGCACCGCCGTGATGAACTACGCCGACGAGGACGTCGCCTACACCCGCATCCACGAGTTTCGGCACTTCCACCCGGAGCGCGACTACCCAACCGACAAGACGATCATCATGCGGGAGTTCTCCCGGGCGGCCACCCGGCTGGACGAGCCGTACTACCCGATCAACACGACCGAGGACCGTACGATGGTCGGAAAGTACCGAAAGATGGCCATGCGCGAGCCACAGGTGCTCTTCGGTGGTCGGCTCGGCACCTACAAGTACCTCGACATGCACATGGCGATCGGGTCCGCTCTGACGATGTTCGAGAACAAGCTACGTCCCCACTTCTTGACGGGCGAGCCACTGACCAGCGGGGGGATCGACGAATGACCGACGGGTCAACCTTGGACGTCCAGCCCGAGCGGGCCGACGAGCCAGGGCGGCGGGTCCTTCAGCGGGTGATCGCACCGCTGGACACTCACCGCAGCGACGCCCGGTCACTCTACGTCCACGGTCTGGCCGTCGACCTCGACCGGCACCAGATGCTCGTCCCCCAGCACACGACGACTTCGTTCGGCACGTACTTCAACGCGTTCCCCGCCGCGTACTGGCGGCGATGGACCGACATCGACGAGGTCCGCCTGCACCTGCGACTCACCGGCGCTGGCAAGGTCTCGGTGATCCGGTCGACCTCGAAGGGCATGAGCTGGCCGGAGTGCAGCGTGGTGGTCGAGGGCGACGGACCCCACGAGGTCAGTGTCGACCTCCCTCTCGCACCGTTCATCGACGGCGGCTGGTACTGGTTCGACATCACCGCGTTCAGCGGAGCCGACGTGATCATCGAAGCCGGCGACTGGTCCACCGCGACCGACGACCAGGCCCGCGGTCGGCTCAGCGTCGGCATCACGACCTACAACCGACCGGCCTACTGCGTGGACCAGATCCGCAACCTCGGGGGGTACGAGCAGCTCGCCGACCTGCTTGATGCGGTCTACGTCATCGACCAGGGTACCGACCGGGTGGAGGACCACCCGGACTTCGTCGAGGCGGCCGCAGGACTCGGGGACAAGCTGCACGTGCTGGGGCAGGTCAACCTCGGTGGGTCCGGCGGCTTCGCCCGGGCGATGTCGGAGACCCTCCGGGCCGGCACCAGCGACTACATGCTCCTGCTGGACGACGACGTGATCACCGAGCCCGAGGGCGTGCTCCGGGCAGTCACGTTCGCCGACCTCGCGCGCCAGCCCGTGCTTGTCGGCGGGCACATGTTCAGCATCTTCGCCCGGTCCGTGCTCCACGCCTGGGGTGAGGCGATCGACAAGTACCGGTGGATGTGGGGTCCAGCACCGCACACTCATCACAGCCACGACTTCGCCGCAACGCCGCTCCGGGATGCCGCTTGGCTGCACCGGAGGGTCGATGTGGACTACAACGGGTGGTGGATGTGCCTGATCCCGACCGCTGCGCTGCAGAAGATCGGTCTCGCGCTGCCGATGTTCATCAAGTGGGACGACGCCGACTTCGGTCTGCGCGCCGAGGAACATGGCTTTCCTACCGTGTCGCTGCCCGGCGTCGCCGTCTGGCACGTCCCGTGGCACGAGAAGGACGACACCGTCGACTGGCAGGCCTACTTCCATGAACGGAACCGCCTGCTCTCGGCACTCCTGCACTCCCCCTACCAGCGGGGTGGCAAGCTCCCACGCGATAGCTTCGAGGTGGTGCTGAAGCACGCACTGGCGATGCAGTACTCCCCAGCCGAGATGATCCTCATGGCGATCGAGGACCTGCTCGACGGTCCGGAGCACCTGCACCGCGACATCGGTTCCAAGATCGACGAGCTGCGTGCGCTCCGGTCACAGTTCGACGACTCACGGTTTGCCGACGACCTCAACACGTACCCGCGGGTCAAGATCCGCAAGCCGCCGCG
>Ga0136615_10000180_pt1 | contig 27546 bp, 29 predicted proteins | sample AntDrymUQ2882206_2_FD_106647 | JGI IMG/M metagenome (GOLD analysis project Ga0136615, IMG submission 106647) | Polar desert sand microbial communities from Dry Valleys, Antarctica - metaG UQ288 (22.06) | ecosystem: Environmental > Terrestrial > Soil > Desert | place: Antarctica: Dry Valley... | reverse complement strand
GAATCCGGCCAGCGACAGCGCCCCGACGATCAGACCTTGCACGTATCCCCAGAGCGCCATCAGCAGCGCGAAACCCAGGATGATCAGGTCGAGAGAGGTCACCGGAGTGCAAGGTACCCTCCCCGCCCGTGGCCTCCGCACACGCTCGCGAGCGCCGCCGGCGCCTGACGTATCGCGCCTTCCCGCTCGGCGTCATCGCGCTGGCGGCGCTCGGTCTCGGTCTATCGGCGGGGTCGGCCTTCGAGTCCGGCTCCGAGCGCACGGCCCGGGCGTTTGGTCGTGCGTGGGAGACCAGCGACTACCCGGCGATGCACCGACTGCTCAGTCCAGCGGCCGCCGCCCGCTATCCCGTGCGGGCCTTGCGGTCCGCCTACGAGCGGGCAAATACCACCGCGACGGCGGCGTGGATCGAGGCGGGCGAGCCCGAGCGGGGCGACGGCGATCGGACCTTGTTGCCGGTGCGCGTCGAGACACGCGTGTTCGGAACGATTCGCGGCGAGCTGCGGTTGCGCGTCGACGCCGGCAAGGTGGACTGGCGGCCGCGGCTGGTCTTCCCGGGCCTCGCAGACGGCGACCGCCTGCGGCGCGACAGCGTCGTCCCCGAGCGCGCGGGCATCCTGTCGGCCCACGGCCAGGTGCTCGCCACCGGGCCCGCGAACGCCCGAACCTCGCCCGAGGGCGGTGTGGGAAGCTCGATCGCCGGCGCGGTCGAGCCGAGCGCCGACCCGATCGAACGCGAGCAGATCTACGCGCGCGGCTTCCCAAAGGACACACCCATTGGCGTCAGCGGTCTGGAGCGCGCCCTCCAGTCGCGTCTGCAGGGCCGTCCCGGGGGCGTCCTACGAGCCGGCGAGCGGGTGCTCGCGCGGGCATCGGCGAAACCCGCCGCGGCGGCGCAGAGCACGATTGACACCGCGATCCAGCGGGCGGCGGACACGGCGCTCGCGGAGCGCTTTGGGGGCATCGCCGCGCTGGACCCACGGACGGCGGAGATCCGGGCGCTGTCGGGCGTGGCCTTCTCCGCGCCACAGCCTCCCGGCTCGACGTTCAAGATCGTTACCGCCGCCGCCGCGCTCGAGGACCGGCTCGTCAAGCTGTCGGACGAGTTCCCGGTCATCAGCGAGACCACGATCGACGGCGTCCCGCTCGAGAACTCCAACGGCGAATTGTGCGGCGGAACGTTCATCGAGGCCTTCGCGCACTCGTGCAACTCCGTCTTCGCCCCGCTCGGCATCAAGGTCGGCTCTCGGCGCCTCGTGGCGATGGCCGAGCGGTTCGGCTTCAACGAGTCCGCCCCGGTGCCGGGATCGGCGCCGAGCACGCTGCCCTCCGCGGGCGAGATCGTGTCGCCGCTCGAGGTCGGCTCGAGCGCAATCGGACAGGGCAAGGTGCTCGCGACCCCGCTTCAGATCGCGTCGGTGGCCCAGACGATCGCGAGCGACGGCGTCCGCCTACCGCCGACCCTGGTCCCCACCCCGCGGTCTCGTGGCGCCAACCGCGTCGTCAGACCGGCAACCGCGCGCAAGATCGAGCGGATGATGGTGGCGGTCGTGCGCTACGGCACCGGCACGGCCGCTTCGCTGCCCAGCGTGAAGGTCGCGGGCAAGACGGGCACGGCGGAGCTAGAGGACACGCGCGGCCCCAGCGACGCCGACGAGGAGGCCAAGCTCGCCGATCCCTCGAACACCGACGCCTGGTTCACCGCCTACGCTCCGGTCAAGAACCCCAGGATCGCCGTAGCGGTCATGCTGATCCGCAACGGCGCCGGCGGCGAGACCGCTGCCCCCGCAGCACGGGAGGTGCTGGCGGCCGCCCTCAACAGGTAGCGATCAGGGGGGAGCGCAGCCCGGGCGTCGGCCGGACGAGCACCGAACCGTTTCTCAAAGGTCCAGCTCGATACGTTTCTGCTCGGGCTCTTCGCCCTGAGCGGTGATGATGAGCTCCAGCGGACGGTTCTCGGCGTCGTCGAGCGGAAACTCGAACAGCAGCATCGAGCCGGCCGTGGGGCCCTGCTGCGCAAAGCTGCCGGCTTCCGGTATGCACTGGTCTTTGCCGAGCTGACGCGCGTGATAAGCGAGCTGGTTGCTCTGCGGCAGCGCGAGCGGGCGAAACTCGTTGCCCTGGTTGTCCTCGACGACGAAGTCGTCGGTCGGCACCGCCGGATCATCGCCCCGGTTGCAGGCTTGGATGAAGACGCCGTATAGGGCGCTGCCGGGCGGCGCCGCGGGGCCGTCGTAGAGAGCCTTGTCGGGCGGGATGCTGAGGTTCAGCTCGCGCGTGAGGAAGGCGTTGTAGCCGACCCCACCGAGATCGATCGCGAGCCCTTCGCGGGCGGGCTCGTCAACTCCGGGATCGTGCTCGCCGCACGCGCTCGCGACGAGACCGCACACGGCGGTCACCAGGGCTACGGCACAGAGTGGCTTCAGGCGCGAGCCGACCATCGCGGGCGGGCAGTCTAACCGGCGCTCTCGCTAGCCCCAAAGCCCGATTCGCCGTGGGCCGGAACGTGGGCCCCGAAGCGCGGGTTCGTAAGCGCCTCGAAGCCCGCGATGCTCACCGCGCGGGGGATCTGATGACCCGGCTCCTCGCACAGCTTGCGAAGCCGCTCGAGCGACTTGCGCGACTGCCGCTTGATCCAGCGGTGGATGCCGCGGTGCTTGAAGCGGTCGACCGCGGTCCGCGGCTCGGCGAACGTCGTCAGTCGGACTCGGGTCATGTCGTTCGTCTCCCGGATGAAGTCGTAGACGGCCGCCAGGCGGGAGCGCCCCAACCGACCGACGCGTCCCTGCTCGACGATGCGGCGCGGTCGGTCACACTCGGTGATGCTGATCTCACCGCGCTCGCTGAACATGCCGCTCTCGAGCAGGAAGCGCGCGGCGGCCCCGCGCCCGACCGGGTTTGCGCGCGCTAGCCGGAAGTCCTTGAGGTAGTGATCGGTGAATGACGGACGCCTGGAGAGGTCGGCGACGAGGTCGAAGACCTGCTCCCGGGGAGCGGAGATGACTACCTCTACGGTGACCTGGCGCACGGCGTGAGGATTGTAGGCCGGTAGGCCACGCTCCGGTCAGGCCGCCTTGCGGGCGACGGCAAGCGCGCGATCGCCGGCGTGGACGCGCTCGATCCGGATCGCCTGGCAATCGGCCTCGGGCAACGCCACTACGCACAGCTCGCAGAGCATCTCGCCGGCCTCCAACTCGTGGAGCCGCTCACCGACGAGCGGGACGCGGCGACAGACGGCGCAACGCCGACGCCCACTGTCGAGAGAACGTGCGCTCTTGCGCAGGAGAGTCGCGGCAATGTCGGGCATTTTCGTAGCTTCGCCAATGAACCGGACAACCCTGCTCGGGGAGTGGTTGGGCCCGCTATTATGTGACGATCGTCGCTTATACGGGCACCGAGACCACCGCACCCTTCGAGGTCGGAGCTGTTGCCAGGGCTGGGTCGTTCCACTGCGCCAACTGCGGCTTCGCGGTCGCGCTCCACGAGGGTGACGCTGTGCCACCCTGTCCCAGCTGCGACGGCGGCCTGTTTGAGCGGTCCCCGCTCTTCACGCCCGAGCACCCTTCCCCCCCGCCCCACGGCGAGGATCTCCGCCCCGACTGGCTCACTACGGCGCGCGAGGCGCTGATCACCGACGGCGCGTACGTGGCCTTCGACAACGAGGGCAGCGTCCGCGTCGTTCCGCTGCAAGAGGGGTGGTCCCGCGTCGGCCGCAGCCAGGCGGCGCACATCCGCCTCGACGATCCGACCGTCTCTCGCCGCCACGCCCTGATCCACTCTGAGAACGGCGCCGCGAAGCTGCTCGACGACCGTAGCCTCAACGGCGTCTACCGCAACGGCCACCGTATCGAGGTGTCCGAGCTCGAAGATGGTGACAGCATTGAGCTCGGGCGATTCACGTTGCACTTCATCCAGCTGGCCGGCGACCGCGCCACCCTCAGCTAGCAGCGTCCGTCACTCCGTAGACACCGACGGGTCCGTCTGCTGGTCCTCCGGGATCGACATCAGGAAGCTGCCTTGGGCGGCCATCGCCAGCTTCGCAATCCGCTCGGCCTCGGCGTCCTGATTGGTCCCACGCAGCTCGCTGCAGTAGTAGCCGAGCAGCTCCTGGACGTCGAGCACGCCCTGACCGTCCAGCTCGCTGATCGCGATCTTCGCTCCCCGGCCCTTGCGCCGCTCGAGTGCCTCGCGGTCGAGGTTCCAATCCGGGTTGACGCGTAGGTAGACACGGCCGCCGGTCTGGCCGGCACAGAGCCATGGGCCGGGGTCTCCGAGCACGACGGCCCGGCCGTTTGTCATGTACTCGAATCCGAACCCCTTGATGTTGGCGCGGTCAGCGACGCAGCCGAGCGAGTCGTCCAACGGCTGCGTTGGCTCGCCACCGATCACCACGTCCGCACCGGACAGCCGGATGCAGAAGCGCGAGTCGGCGTCCCCCTGGACGAACAGCCGCCCGCGCTGCGCACCGTAGGCGAACGACTTGCCGACGGACCCGTTGACGCGCGCGCCGATCCGGTTGACGCCCTTCATGATCGCGATCTTGCCGCCGAGCATCGCCTTGGCGACGCCGTCCTGTGCCCCGCCTTCAATCGTGATGTCGACACCGTCGACGTTGAACGCGCCGAGCCCCTGACCGCCCACGGAGCCGCCCATGAAGCGCAGCTCAGCGAGCGTGTCGCCGCTCGGTGCGAGCTCGCCCTCGAAGATCCGGCGCCGGGCGATCGTCCCGGCGAGCTCGGTGCCCAGCACTCGGTCGTCCGAGTCGGCCGGGCTATCCCAGTCGTGGCGGACGATCTCTCCCTCGACCATGTCGCCGGAAAGCGCCGCCAACTCGGCGGAGACGGTCTTGGCCTTCATTCTGATCGGGCGCGCCTCGATCAGCCCCGCCGCCTCGCGCTCGTCGACCGGCGTCGGCAGGTCCAGCGGCTCGAGGTCGAGCATCTGCTCCAGCGGCCGGATCAGCTCGGTCATGTCGACGCGCTCCTGCGCGCGCGCCTGCACCAGGAGGTCGGAGCGGCCGACGAGCTCCTGCGTCCGCTCATAGCCGAGCTGTGCGGTGAGTGCACGCACCTCCTCGCCCATCGCCTCGAAGAAGCGGGCGCAGTTGACCGCCGAGGACTCGAACTCCTGCGGGGTGAACTTCTTGAGCCCCTTGAGGTCGGCCTCGGCCTTGTCCGCGATCTGCGTCGCGATGCCGACGTGGCACGTATCCAACTGGCAGCCACGGCAGATCGTGCAGCCCAGCGAGACCATCGCGAGCGTGCCGAAGCCGACACGGTTGGCTCCGAGGCAATGCAGCTTCAGAATGTCGGTGGCGTGGCGGTAGCCACCATCGGCCCAGATCTCGACGCGGTTGCGGATCCCGGCCTCCATCAGGGCGAGGTGAACCGCGCGCGTGCCGATGTCCGAGGGCAGACCGACGTGGCGCAGCGCGTGTGAGCGCGCGGCGCCGGTGCCGCCCTCATAGCCCGAGAGCGTGATCATGTCGGCGCCCGCCTTGGCGATGCCGACACCGATCGTGCCGATGTTCGGAACCACCGGCACCTTGACCGACACGCGAACGTCGGGGTTGACGGTCTTGAGCTCGTCGATCAACTCGGCGAGGTCCTCGATCGAGTAGAGGTCGTGGTTGTTCGAAGGCGAGATCAGGTCGGTGCCCGCGGTAGCGTTACGCGCCTGGGCGACCTTCGCCGTGACCTTCTTGCCCGGCAGGTGGCCGCCTTCGCCGGGCTTGGCTCCCTGGCCGATCTTGATCTCGACGAGGTACGACGAGTTGATCATCTCGCCGGTCACCCCGAAGCGGCCCGACGCGACCTGCTGGCCACGCCAGAGCGGGTACTTGCCGTACATGTCCTGAATCTCACCGCCCTCGCCGTTCATGGCGATGATGTTGATCCGCTTCGCCGCCTCGGCGTATGCGCGGTAAGCGGTCTCGCCCTGGGAGCCGAAGCTCATCGAGGAGATCACGATCGGGTAGCTGTGCAGGCCCACGCCGGGATCGGCCGACGCTGGCGAGATCGGCTCGCGGTCGGACCGGAGGTCGAGCACATGGCGCATCGAGATCGGCGACTCGTGCTCCAACGCCCGCACCTTCTCGGCGTAGTCGGCGAACTCGGCCGTGCCGTTGGCCGCCGCGACGGCGGCTTTGTAGACCTTGGGATAGAAGCGAAACGTCTTCGCAGGCCTGGACTCGGCGTCCCCCGCGAGCACACGCTGGCGCTCGTCGCCGTCACCGTCGAGCTCGGCGAAGCCCGTGCCGGCGTTGGCAGAGCCCATGTAGGCGGGCGCTTGGAGGATCTTCGTCAGCTCGGGCTTGAGGCCGATCGACGCGAACAGCCGGGCGTACCCGCGCACCTCGTGGATGCCGATCGTCGAGATCACCTTCTCGATGCCCTTCCGCAGCGCCGAGGCGAGGTTGTGGACGTCGGTGCGGTAGTCGTCGAGTAGCGAGACCTCGACCATCACGTATGGGCAGACCGCGTCGGCGCCGAGGCCGAGCGCTAGCACGAGGTCATGGACGTTGCGGATCGCGGCCGAGCGGAGCACGACGCCACAGCGGCGGCGGAGGTTGACCTCCTCGCCACGCAGCTGGTGCTCGCGCAGGGCGGAGTCGACGGCGGCTAGTGCGAGATGTGGGTCGAGGTAGCGTCGGTCCCCCTCGTAGGCGGAGCGGTCGGAGAGCACGACCAGCTGCGCGCCCCGGCGCACGGCCGTCGTCGCCTCCTGCTTGAGGCGCTCGATCGCGCCGCGCGTGTCCTCGGACTCCAGGCACGAGATATCGAGCACGGTGCACCGACCACGGAAGGCCTCCCACAGGTCCTCGAGCAGGTAGGTCCGGTGGTCGTGCGCGACCGCCCGATAGGACCCGTCGGCAAGCGGCGCGAGACCGTTGTGCCCGCCGAGCAGCACCGGAAAGGCGAGCTCGACCGTGTCCGGCTCGGGCGAGACGGCGTCCAGCGACGGCCGCATGCCCAGCACGGCACGGCAGGAGAAGTGCTCCATCTCACGCTCGCGATCGATCGCCGGGTTGGTGACGACGGCGACCGACTCCTTGAAGTAGTCCGCGAGGTTCTGCCGCTCGGGGGACAGCGAGGCGAGCGGTCCGTCGTAGCCCAGCGAGCCGATCGGCTCGGCACCGGTCGCGGCCATCTGCTGTACCAGCTTCATGTCGTCGCGCTGCCAGCCGAAGCCACCAAGCACTCGATCCTCGACCTTGACCGGCTCCGACGGTCCGGCGCTCGTGTAGCCGGGGATCTCGGCACCCGTCAGCGGCCCGCCGGTCAGCAGGGCACCGGCGTAGCCCGCGGCCTCGAAGAAGCCGTCGTCAGCGCCCTTACGCTCCCCGACCTCCAGCGACCGTTCCCGCCACCGCGCGGCACAGATATGCTGCAGGCGCGAGTGGTCATGCAGGCGCGTCTCGCCGCGCTCGCGGTCGACCTCGACCATCACCTTCTCCCCCGGCGCCAGCGGCTTGGGATCGGCGACGGTCTCGGCGACCGCGACGACCCCCGGCTCGGACGAGAAGACGTAGGAGTCCTCCGTCTCAACCTGCCACAGCGGCCGCAGGCCCAGCGCGTCGACGGAGAAGACATGCTCGTCGGCGAAGCGTGAGATGAGCGCGACGGGACCTTGCGCGAACGGACCGAAGACCTGGCGCAGGTACATGTAGAAGCCGCGCAGCTCGCCCGGGATCCTCTTGAGCTCGTCGACGATCGGCGGCAGCGCGAGCTCGAGCGCCTCGACCAGCGACAGCCCCTTGCGGTGGATCAGCGCTTCGATCGTGCGCGACAGGTCCTGGGAGTCGGAGCCGTGGGCGTGGAGCGGGACGCCGAGCATGCGCGCCTCCGCCCGCAGCCGGGCGATCGTGTTGATCTCTCCGTTGTGACCGAGCACGCCGAACGGCTGCACGCGTGTGAATGTGGGCCAGGTGTTCGTCGAGTAGCGGTTGTGTCCCAGCAGCGAGACGGTCTCGGCGCGAGAGTCGCGCAGATCGGGGTAGTAGCGGCCGAGGACGGCCGGCTCTCCCAAGACCTTGTAGACGACCGACGACGTCGAGCAGGACGCGACGTGGACGTCGAGCTGCTCCTCGAGCGCAAGAACGAGCTCGAAGCACATGCTCGGGTCCTCGATCAGCCCACCGACCTGCCAGAAGACCGGTTCCTCCTCCCGTGCCGAGGGACCCAGTGCGGACGAGTCGACGGCACCCTCCCGCTCGGCGAGCACGCGCAGCCCCGCCTTGCTCATCAGCTCACGGGCGCGCTCCCTGGTTGCGGCGACCGCCCCACCGGGGCGGGGGATGAAGAGGTGGGCAACCGCAAACCGCTCGTCCAGGACCAGCCTGGGAGAGTGCCCCCCGGCGCGGACCTCCTCGGCCCAGATCCTGCGCGGGATGTCGAGCAGGACGCCACAGCCGTCGCCCTCACCGTCGACGTTCCCCGCACGGTGCAGCATCTTCTCCAGTGCAACGAGTCCGGCGGCGATCGACGCGTGGGTCGGCTTCGCGCCCTTCGCGACGGATGCATAGATGCCACATGCGTCTTTGTCCTCGACGGTCAGCGGCCGGCGGCGCGGACGGTAGGCCCGCGTCGGGGAGTAGCGCTCGGCGGGACTCGTCGGCGTACACGCCTCGAGGCGGGGCTGATGCATCTAGATCCTCCACGGGTTCCGCGCCTTCTCCGAGCGGGCGCGCGACGGGGCAGGTAGAGCCCGATCTTAGCCTGAATCACCGAAGCTGACGATGATGGTAAGCCACTGGATGGAGAGGTCGGTGCCACCTGGCGACGGCCAGCCGGCGTACAAACGCCGACAGGATCAATGGATTCATGCTCAGCTCCGAGCGGCAGTGGACGCGCTGGCTGTCTCCGGGCCGGGCTCCCGAGGGTAGGCTCCGGGCTGGACAGACGATGCTGCAGACGGAAATGGTGCAGACGGAACGACAGATCGACGGAGGCCGGGAGCACGTGGACCGGGACGACCTAGACGATCCCGCCACGCTCGACGCGCCGGCCCCCGCCAGCGGCGATTCGGGCCCGCCGGGTCGTGTCCTGGGTAGGCTGCGCTCGCTGGTGACCAGCGCCGGTGAGCGCGAGGAGGCCGCGCTGGCGCGACGGCTGCGCGCCGCGCCCCCGGTTACCCGCGCGAACGGCATCGCCCTCGTCTCGCCGAAGGGCGGCGTCGGCAAGACGACGTGCACCTTCCTGCTCGGTAACGTCCTCGCCGCCGCGTTGCGGCTGCGGGTGCTGGCCGTCGACGCCAACCGCGACTTCGGCACGCTCGCCTCGCTCGCACCCGACCGAACGCGGGTCGACCGATCCCTGTCGGATCTGCTCACCGACAAGGAGCAGGTGGGATGCGCCGCCGCGCTGCTGCCGTACGTCTCGCGACTGCCGACCGGGCTGCACCTACTTGCGTCACCCGCGATCGTGGATCAGATGACCGCGCTGGCGCCCGGCGACTACCGCGTCCTGCTGCAGTTCCTCGCCCGCTTCTACGACGTGATCCTGCTCGACTTCGGTGCCGGCATCGCTGGTCCGCTCGCTCGCTTCGGAATCGACTGGGCCGACCAGACGATCCTCGTCACCGCGCCGGAGTACGTCACCGCGACCAAGGTGCTCGACTCGCTGCGTCACCTGGGCGTGGGGTCGCAGGCGGGCGACACGGGTCTTGACCCCGACAACGTCACGGTCGCCCTCAACAGGGTCCCTGCACGGCGTTCAGGGGACGGCGAGGCGATCGGACGAGCCGTCCGCGAGCGCGGCATCTCCGGACAGGTCACAATCCCCGATGACGAGCGCCTGCGGGTGATGCTCGACTCGGGGACCTACTCGCTCGACGCGCTGCCGCGTGCCGTCCGGCTGCCGATCAAGCGGCTGGCTGCGATCGTCGCGGAGCGACTCGTCTGACATGCGCCGGAGCTTGCGCGAACGACCGCGCGTCGCAGTCCTGACCATCATCGCGGTGGTCGCTGTGCTCGCCGCGGCACTCCTGACCGGCGGAGAGCTGGCCGGAAGCGGAGCCGGAGACTCCGACGCGGGCGGGGACGGACGCATCGAACGTCGCGTTGCGGCCCAGGCGCGCGAGCTGCGTGAGCTGCGCGGTCGCGCCGACGACCTCGCCCGGGAACGCCGCCGGTTGCAGCGGCGCCTGACGCGTACGACCCGGCGCGAGCAGATGCTGCGCCGGGCGCTGCGCCGAGCCCAGCGCTGAACGGCCTCGCAGCCACGGCCGCACCCAGCTATCGTCGGCCCACGCGTGGCCAAGACGATTGCAGTCATGTCCCAGAAGGGCGGCACCGGCAAGACGACGACCGTGCGCACGCTTACGGACGTCTTCGAGCGCGTAGGCCTCAGCGTCTTGGCCGTGGACCTCGACCCACAGGGCAACCTCTCCGACTACTTCGACGTCCCCGCTGACGCCGACCCGACGGTTGCCGACGTCCTGGCTGGACAGACGAAGGCGCTCGACGCCATCCACACCGCCGGGGAGCGGCCCGCGAACGGCGCCGCCCCCCGCCTCGACGTGCTTCCGGCGAACCTCGCTTTGGCCGAGTCCGAGCTGATCCTGGGCGGCAAGATGGGCCGGGAGATGACGCTCCGCCGCGCCCTACGCGAGGCGGGCCGCCGCTACGACGCGATCGTCATCGACTGCCCTCCCTCGCTCGGACTGCTGACGATCAATGCCCTCGTCGCCGCCGACTATGCCCTGATCTCCAGCGCCGCCGAGTACTTCTCCCTCCAGGGAGTGGAGCAGGCGCTCGAGGTCGTCGAGCTCGCCAAGGACAGCCTCCACCCCGATCTCGTGTGGCTCGGTGTCGTGCTCAACATCGCCGACCTGCGCACGGTCCACGCGCGGGAGGCCCAGGTCCAGCTGCGGGAGAGCTTCGGCGACCGCGTCTTCGACACGTTGATCCGGCGCTCGGTCGCCTACGCCGAGTCCGCCGAGCGAGGCGTGTCGATCGTCGACTACCGCGCCGATCTCGGGGCCGACTACCTCAACCTCGCCAAGGAGGTGCTGGCAAGGATCGGCTGGCGGGCGGAGAGCAGACGCGTCACCGACCTCGAGACCGAGCTGGCGTCGGCCTGAGGCCGGTCGGGTGAGTGACACCGAGCTGCTGTGGCGGCCCGCCGTCGAGCTCGCCGCCATGGTCCACCAGGGCGAGATCTCGCCGCGCGAGCTGACCGAGGCGTCGCTCGAGCGCATCGAGGCCGTCAATCCCGCGCTCAACCACTTCACCCTGACCGACCCCGACGGTGCCCTCGCGGTTGCCGACGGGATCTCCGCCGGTGACGACCGCCCCTTCGCCGGTATCCCGATCGCGATCAAGGACCTGACGACCCCGGTCGCCGGCTTGCGCATGTCACAGGGCTCAGACCTCGTCGGCGAGTTCACCCCCGACTACGACGCGGCGATTGTGCGGCGCATCCGTGCGGCGGGGTTCGTGATCGTCGGCAAGACCAATACGCCCGAGGTGGGCATTTTGCCGGTCACCGAGCCACGCCGGTGGGGTCCGGCGCGCAACCCGTGGGATCCCGAGCGCACGACGGGCGGGTCGAGCGGCGGTGCGGCGGGCGCCGTCGCATCGGGTGCGGTGCCGGTCGCGCACGGGTCTGACGGCGGCGGCTCGATCCGCATCCCCGCCGCCTGTTGCGGGCTCGTGGGACTCAAGCCCTCGCGTGGGCGCATCTCGCAGGCGCCTGACCTCGGCGACAGCGTCCTGGTCCAGCACGGCGCCGAGACGCGCACGACGGCCGACGCCGCGGCGGTGCTCGACCTGCTTGCCGGCCCCGAGCCCGGCGACGCGAGCTGGGCTCCCCCGCCGGTGGAGCCGTTCGCGGCCACGATGGTCCGCGACCCGGGCAGGCTGCGGATCGCCCTGTGCCTCGAACGGCCGATCGAGTGCGACCTGGACCCGGTCGCCGCGCAGGGCGCCCGCGACGGGGCCGCGTTGCTCGAGGGCCTCGGCCACGCGGTCGAGGAGGTACCCGCGCCGTGGGCAGACTCGCACCTGCTCGAGACCTTCAGCGTGCTGTGGGCGAGCAACATCTCGCTCGCCGTGCGCCACTGCGAGCTGCTGGCCGGCCGCGAGGCGAACTTCGAGGACGTGGAGCCGCTGACCTGGTGGCTGCACGAGCTGGGTCAGCAGATCACCGCGCCCGCCTACCTCGGGGCGCTGGCGATCTTGCAGGCACACTCCCGCGAAGTGGTCGCGCTCTGGGAGAGGTACGACCTCGCCCTCACTCCCGCGCTGGCCCGGCGGCCCGTCCGTCAGGGCGAGATCGACCCTTGCGGCGAGGAGCCGGCGCGGGAGTTTCGCGAGTCCGGCCACTTCACGCCGTACACCGCACTCTTCAACGTCACGGGACAGCCGGCGATCTCGGTGCCGCTCTTTCATGCCGACGACGGTCTCCCGCTGGGCATCCAGCTCGTGGGGCCGCCGCTGGGCGAGGGGCTGCTGCTGGCGGTCTGTCGCCAGCTGGAGGAGGCGGCTCCGTGGGCCGACCGCATGCCACCCGAACCGATAGGAGATCGAGAATGAGTCGCCAGGCGTTCCCAGTCATCTACGTGCGCGACGTGGGTCGGGCGCTGTCCTTCTACGAGGGTCTGCTCGGTTTCGAGGAGACATACCGCCAGCCAATTGAGGGCGAGCCTGGCTACGTTGGGCTGACTCTGGGCGATTCGCGGATGAGCCTGGTTGATGCGCGCTGGCCGGCCGAGCAGATCGGGGTCGAGCGCGGTGCGGGCCCGCGCTTCGAGCTATTCGTCTACGTCGAGGACGTCGACGCGGCGATCGAGCAGATCCGCGCGGCGGAAGGACCCGTGTTGCGCGAGCCGGAGGACATGCCTTGGGGCGAGCGACTTGGCTACGTCGAGGACCCGGACGGCAACTCGGTCTCGCTCGCCGCTTCGAGCACAGACACCGACTAGCCCAACCCGTCCAACAGCCCGCGATCGCGATCGTAAGTGAGCACCGCCGCCGCCTCGCTGATCGGAAGCCAGCGCAGCTCGTCGACCTCGTGGTTGGGCGCGAAAGAGCCACTAACCACCTTCATCAGCCAGTAACGCACCTCCTTGGACCGTCCCTTCTGGTCGGTGTAGCGAGTCGGCGGGAGCTCCTCGCCCAGCTCGCAGTGCAGTCCTGTCTCCTCGAGCACCTCGCGGAGCGCTGCCTGCTCGGAGCTCTCGCCCGGGTCGAGCTTGCCCTTTGGCAAGGTCCAGTCGTGGTAGCGAGGCCGGTGCACAACAGCGACCTCGCGCCCGTCCGGACCGTCGCGCAACGGCACGCCACCGGCGGCAAGGACCCGAACGCTCACTCGATCTCCGTCACGTCGACCCCGGCCGGGGCGAAGTTCACGCGCCGCACGTCGCAGTCGGGGGCCTGTGCGCGCACCGCCTCGAGCAGCCGGCCGGTCTGCTGCCAGTGACACCAGAGGAGCACCGTGGGCCCGGCGCCCGAGATGGTCGCCCCGAGCGCGCCGAGCTCGGCGCCCTGGGCGACGAGCTCCATCGAACGTCGGTAAAGGTGCGCGCGGTGGTTCTGATGCAGCCGGTCACGCAGACCCCGCCCCAACAACGAGAGGTCGTCGGTCGCCAGGCCGAGGACCAGCAGCGAGGCGTGCGCGACGTTGTCAACGGCATCGGCCATCGGCACCCGCGTGGGAAGCGCAGCACGGGCGTCGCCGGTGGCGACGCGACCCGGCGGGATGGCGATCACGGCCTCCAGGCCGGCGGGCGGCTCAAGACGGACGGGATCGCCTCCCGCGCACACCACGAATCCGCCGAGCAGCGCGGCGGCGACGTTGTCGGGATGGCCTTCGAGCTCGTTGGCCTTCTCGAATAGCGAAGCATCGAGCTCGTACAGATGGTCGGCGGCGGTGAGCCCCGCGACGATCGCCGCCGCGCTCGATCCCAGCCCGGCCGCGAGCGGAATCCGGGAACGGATCCGAAAGCGCAGGCCGTCGGCGGGATGCAATGCCTCGAAAGCCCGCACGCATAGATTCGAGCGATCCAGCGGCACGTCGGGCACATCCGACTCGACCGAGAACTCGCCGGTCTCCGCGACCTCGAGCTCGAGCGTCAGATCGAGCGCAGCGGCGAGCACGTCGTAGCCCGGACCGAGGTTCGCCGACCAGGCGGGCACCCGCACGATTCGGCGCCTGTTCCTGAGTGCTCCAGCACGGCAGCCTCGACGCTGGCGATGTCGGGCTCGCACGGGATCACCGAGGACGCGCGGTCGATCGCAGTCGTCGGGTCCTTCAGGCCGTTACCGGTCAACACGCACACGACGCGACCCTCGGCGCCGTTTGCGAGCAGGCCTGCCACCGATGCTGCCGAGGCCGGCTCGCAGAACACGCCTTCTCGCGAGGCGAGCAACTCGTAGGCATCGAGGATCTGGTCGTCGGTCACCGCCCGCACCGTGCCGCGCGAGGCGGTGAAAGCGTTCATCGCCTCCTCCCAGCGAGCGGGATTGCCGATCCTGATCGCTGACGCAACGGTCTCGGGATTCTCCACGGGCGCACCGTGCACAAGCGGCGCAGCACCGACGGCTTGGAAGCCGTGGAGCCTGGGGGCACAGTCGTACTCACCGAAGCCGCGCCACCACGAGGTCACGTTGCCGGCGTTGCCAACCGGAATGCAGAGCACGTCGGGCGCCTCGCCGAGCTGCTCACAGACCTCGAAGGCGCCGGTCTTCTGGCCCTCGATGCGAAACTCGTTGACGGAGTTGACAAGCGACATCGGCTGCCGCTCGGCGAGCCGGCGCACGAGCTTCAGCGCCTCGTCGAAGTTGCCCCGTAGGGCGACGACGCGCGCGCCGTGCATCAACGCCTGCGCCAGCTTGCCGGTCGCGATCTTCCCCTGGGGGACGATCACCGCGCAGCGCAGCTGCGCCCTGGCCGCGTACGCAGCCGCGCTCGCCGCCGTGTTGCCCGTTGACGCGCATACGACCGCCGTCGAGCCCTCGGCGATCGCCGCCGAGACCGCGACGGTCATCCCCCGGTCCTTGAACGACCCGGTCGGGTTGGCCCCTTCGATCTTCAGCCACACGTCGCAGCCCGTGCGCGCGGACAGGATGGGGGCAGGCACAAGCGGCGTCTCCCCCTCCGCCAGCGTTACCAACGGCTCGACGGGGAGCCGGTCGCGGTACTTCCAAAGACTCACGAGGTAGTGGCGCCCCTCACTCGAACACCTCGCTCACCACTCGGATCACCCGGGGCTTGGACCGCACGAAATCCAACCGCTCGATCATCGCCACCCCCGCGCGAAAGCTCGACTCCAGCACCGGATGAATGACCATCGCCAGGCGCGCCTCTTCGCCGAGGCCCTTCTGGACCACAGACTCGATCGAGGCGCCCTGCAGCCCGATGATCTCCGCCACCTGGGCCAGGACGCCCGGGCGATCGGCGACCTCGACGTGGAGGTAGAACGACGACTCGCGATCCTTGACCAGGGGCAGCGGCTGGGCCGGCGGCAGGTTGAACGGCGGCGGGATCATCGCCGAGACGACGTCGCCAAGGACCGCAGACGCCGTCTGGCTACCGCCGGCGCCGGGACCCGAGAGCGTGATCTCGGTGATCGCCGGGGACTCGATCGTGACGGCGTTGAACGAGCCGTTGACCGCAGCGAGCGGGTGGCCGGCGTACAGGAAGGCCGGGTAGACCTCGACCGACAAGCCGCCGTCAATCCGCTCTGCGCTGCCGATCAGCTTCAACGACAGGCCCAGCTCCCGCGCGTAGGCGATGTCGTCAGCGGTGACGCTCTCGATCCCCTCGTGCGGCACGTCGTCGACGTGAACAGGGGTCGCAAACGCGAGCCGGGCGAGGATCGCCATCTTGGCGGCGGCGTCCTTGCCGGTCACGTCCTCGGTCGGATCGGCCTCGGCGTAGCCGAGCTCCTGCGCCTCGGTGAGCGCGTCCTCGTAGGAGACCCCGCTGCGGTCCATCGCGGTGAGGATGAAGTTGGTCGTGCCGTTGACGATTCCGTGGACGCGTTCGATGTGCGCCGCCGCAAGCGCCTCGGAGATCACCCGGATCGCGGGCACGACACCGGCGACGGCCGCTTCGAAGCGAAGCTGCACCCTGGCCTCGCCCGCCGCCGCGAACAGCTCCTCGCCGCGCTGGGAGACGAGCTGCTTGTTGGCCGTCACGAAGTGCCGCCCCGTGCGCAGCGCGCGCAGAGCGTAGTCGCACGCTGGCTCGATCCCGCCCATCAGCTCGACGATCAGGTCGCTGCGCTCGAGGATGTCATCGAAGTCGCCACGGCTGCGGGTCAGCACGCCCGACAGCTCGGGTCGCAGCCCGACCTCGGCGGCGATGGCGTCCGCCCGCTCGTCGATCAGCGTCTCGAAGGCGGCGCCGACGGTGCCGTGACCGAGCAGACCGACGCGGAAGGGCGCGCGCTCAGACGTCACGGAGCACGAGGTCGTCGAGGGTCTCGCGGCGCACGACCAGGCGCGCGTCGCCACCGCTGCAGAAGACCACGGGCGGCCTCGGCACCGCGTTGTAGTTGCTGGCCATCGCGTGACCGTACGCGCCCGTGGCCGGAATGACGAGCACGTCTCCCGGTCGCGGTTCGCGCAGCGAGCCCTCCGGCACGAGCACGTCACCGGACTCGCAGTGCATCCCGACGATCCGACACAGCTCGCCGTCGCCCATTCGGTCGACGATGTCGGCCTCGTAGATCGCGCCGTAGAGCATCGGACGGATGTTGTCGGCCATTCCGCCGTCGGTTGCGACGTAGGTACGCACGCCCGGCACCTCCTTGACCGTTCCAACGGTGTAGAGAGTCACTCCCGCATTGGCCACCAGTGAACGGCCCGGCTCGCAGAGCACCTTCACGCCGGCCGGTAGGGCCCGCACCATCGCCTCGGCGAAGTCGGCCGGCGCGGGCGGTCGCTGGTCGCGCGTGTAGGCGACCGCGAAGCCGCCGCCGACGTTGATCGTGTCGAAGTTCGCGATGCTGGCCAGCGTCTCGCCGAGCAGGTCGTAGACGTCGAGTGCGAACACCTGCGACCCGATGTGGGCGTGCACCCCGCCGAGCTGGAGACCGACGGCCTCGCAGCGCTCGATCGCGGCCGGGACGAGCGCCAGCGGCAGGCCGAACTTCGAGTCCTCCTGCCCGGTCGCGATCTTCTCGTGCGTCGCGGGCTCGATCCCCGGCGCGACGCGCAGCAGTACGCGCTGACCGCTGCCGGGCGCGATCCGCTCGAAGCGGTCGAGCTCGTCGAACGAGTCGACGATCACATGGCCGACCCCGACGTCCAGCGCCCGCTGGAGCTCGGCGTCGGACTTGTTGTTGCCGTGCAGGCAGATCCGCGCCGGCTCGAAGCCGGCCCCGAGGGCGAGGTGCAGCTCGCCGCCCGAGGCGACGTCGACCGACAGCCCCTCCTCGCGAAAGAGCTCCAGTGCCGCCGTACACGGAAATGCCTTGCTCGCATAGAGCACCTCGAACCGCTCGCAACGCTGCGCGAAAGCGGCTCGCGTCGCCCGGGCACGGGAGCGTAGATCGTCTTCTGCGTAGACGTAGGCCGGAGTGCCGAACTCGCGCGCCAGCTCGAGCGCGTCACAGCCACCGATCTCCAACCGCCCGGAGCCGTTGACGCGGCTGTCCCCGGGATAGACGTGCGCGACGGCGGCGGGAACGTCGCTCGCCCCCGTCCCGGCGAGCGCCTGGTCCACTTCCCCGCTGGTCATAGGGTTGGCGATTATGCAGGACGCTCCGCCAAACCGCCGGTATTCCCCCGGCGTGACGGCCTCGTCACGCCCCGTCGAGTCCCACGACGACGATCTCGCCGTGCCCGCCGGACCGGCCGACCTCTCTCTCCCCGTCGGGGCTCGGCAGGTACCGGTTGCCGAGAATCGATCTCATTTAGGCTCCGGCGATGGAGTTCGTGTCCGTCCTCACCGCCGCCTCCCCTCCCGACCCGGGCGCGCTGGTCGAGCTGCCCGCTCTGCGCACCGCCCTCACGGTGTTGGTGCTGCTTTCGTTCGCCGGTGGCCTGCTTGGCACGTGGGTCGTCCTGTACCGGATCGCCTTCTTCACCCACGCGTCGGGCACAGCGACGTTCCCCGGTCTCGTAGTCGCGCAGGCAGCCGGCGTCACTCCCAGGCTGGCGGGCATCGTGGTCGCCCTCGGCTACGCGGGGGCGGTGCAGTGGGCGGGCCGGGAGCGGACGCGGGATCTCGCGACGGGCCTCGTCCTGGTGGCCGCCCTGGCGGGCGGAGTCCTGCTGGCGAGCGACGTGTTCGAGTCCTCGGGGGGCGTCGACCGGCTGCTGTTCGGCAGCGCGCTCGGCCTCGACGGCGGCGACATCGCCTTCGCGGCCGCGGCGGCGTCGCTGGCGCTCCTGACGACGGTAACGCTCGGCCGCGTGTGGGCGGCGTCGGCGTTCGACCCCGCCGGTGCTCGCGACCTGGGTCTGAACACGGACCTCATCGACGGGGCCCTGCTGGCGCTGGTCGCCACAGCGGGGGTAGCCGCGCTGCCGGTGGTCGGTGCGCTGCTGGTGACCTCGATCTTCGTCGTACCGGCGGCAATCGCGCGTCTGCTGACAGCGGACATCAGGCGGTTGCTGATCGCGGGGGTGGCGATCGCGGCTATCCAGAGCGCGAGCGGCCTGTACGTATCGCTTTGGTTGGACGTCCCGCCCGGCCCCGCCATCGCCGTGATCGGTTCGCTCGCCTACGTCGTGACCGCTGCGGTCCAAACGCTCGCGCCGGAGTTGAGGCCGCCGCCGGCACCCACGGAGCGAGCGCCATGAGCAACGTCCGCGCACATTCGGCGGTCTTGGGCTACGGAGGTCAAGCAGTGCTCAGCGGCCTCGAGCTCTCCGTCGAGGCCGGGCGATCCGTCTGCGTGCTGGGCCCCAACGGCGGGGGCAAGACGACTCTCTTCCGAGCACTGACGGGGGACCTCGCGCCACTGGCCGGCACGCTCTCGGTCGCCGGTCGGCCGGCCTATGTCGCCCAGACCGATCGGACTCGGCTCGACTTCCCGGTGAGCGCGCTCGACGTCGCGCTGATGGGCACGTTGGCCGCCGGCCGCTGGTGGCTGCCGTCCCGGCGCACCCAACGCCGGACGGCTTTCGACTCGCTCGCACGCGTCGGCCTCGGAGATGTCGCCGACGCCGCGTTCGGCGAGCTCTCCGGCGGCCAGCGCCAGCGGGTGCTGATCGCCCGGGCGCTGGTCCAGGATGCACGCGTGGTGCTGCTCGACGAGCCACTCGCGGGCGTCGATCCCGCCAGCGCCGAGCGGATCACGTCGCTGTTCGCGGAGCTGCGCGCCGAAGGCCGGACGGTGCTCGTGTCCACCCACGACGTCGACAGCGCCGCCGCCTTCGATCTGGTGCTGTGCCTCAACGGTCGCCAGATCGCCTTCGACAGTCCCGCCAAGGCGCTCTCACGCTCCACCCTCGAGCAGACCTACGGGAGCGAGATCGTGGTGATCGAGCACGGCGACCGGCAGATCCGTGCCGTGACGGCCAAGCACCACGAGCATTGACCAGATGGATCTGCTCGACACACTGCTGGATCCCTGGCGCTCGGGCATCGACCGCCGCGCGCTGCTCGAGGTCACACTGCTTGGCATCGCCTGCGGCGCCCTCAGCTTCTGGATCGTCGCGTTCCGTCTCAGCTATCCGGCGGAGTCGCTTGCTCACGGCCTGCTGCCTGGCCTCGTGGTCGCCGCGCTGTTGGGCATCCCACTGCTGGTCGGCGCCGGGGCCGGCGTCGGCGTGGCGACTGCCGCCGTCGCGCTCGCGGCGCGTGACGAGCGGATCGGCGCCGACACGGCGACCGCTGTGGTGGTCACGGGGATGTTCGGGCTCGGCGCGCTGCTGGCACTCTCACCCGATGCGCCGGCGCGGCTCGGCGACCTCCTCTTCGGCGATCCGCTCGGGGTCACCGACACCGATCTGGCGGCGGCGGCCGGGCTGATCGCGGTCGGCGGTCCACTGCTGCTGGCGCTGCACCGGCCACTGTGCGCCGTCGCGTTTGACCCCGGCACAGCATGTTCGCTGGGGATCTCGGCCGGGCTCGCTCGAGCGGCCGTGCTCGGCTTGCTGGCGACCGCGCTGGCCGTGGCCGTCCAGGGCCTCGGCACTCTGCTGGTACTCGCCGTCCTGATTGCTCCGGCGGCCGCGGTCGGCCGCCACGCACGCAGTCCCGGCCGGGCGATGGGCGCGAGCGCCGCGATCGCGGTCGGCGCCGGGATCGTCGGGATCTACGCGTCTGCCGGCCTGGGCACGGCCGCGGGAGCGTCGGTGGCCCTCGTGCTGTGTCTGTCTGTCGCGCTCAGCGTGGTCGCTCGCCGCCTGGGGCGCGGAGGCCGTAGGCGCGTGTGGCTCGCTCAGGCCGGCCGTGCCTTCGACGGCGAGCCGTAGAGCCCGGCGAGCCAGCCACCGCCGACCACGATCAGCCCGACGCTGACCAGCTGCGCCGGGGTCAGCCCCGCGAAGACCGGGTCGTTACGTCGGATGAACTCGATCAGCAGGCGCTCGACGCCGGCGATCACCAGGTAGAGGGCGAACAGCCCCCCCGGCCGCATCCGGCCGCGCAGGTTCCACAGCAGCGCAGCGGCGAGCCCCATCGCAACCGTCTCAAAGACGGGCGTTGGGTGGACATCCTCGGTGGTCGGGACCGTGCCATCGGGGTAGGCCATGCCCCAAAAGGCGTCGGTCGGCTCGCCGTAGTCCCCGTCGCCCGATAGCTGGCAGCCGACGCGACCGATCGCGTAGGCGAGCGCGAGTCCCGGCGCAACGACGTCGCACAACACCAGGGAAGCGAAGCCGCGCCACCACGCCCAAGCCAGCACCGCGATCGCGCCACCGGCCAGCCCGCCAAAGAAGACGAGTCCCGAGCCCGAGAGGAGGTTCCCGAGCAAATCTCCCGACACGTCGTCGTAGTTCTCGGCCAGGTAGTTGACCTTCGCGCCGATCAGACCGCCGATCAGCGCGGCGAAGACCATCTCGTACGCCCAGTCGACCGGCTTGCCAAGCTCCTGCAGTCCCCGCGCGGCGACGGCGCCGGCGCCCACGAAGGCGAGGGCAAAGCAGATGCCGAACGTCTGGAGGGTGATCGGACCGAGATCCAGCTCCGGGAGCACGACCGCGGACCCTACCTAGCCGTCGCGCCCCGGGAAGACGCCGTGAGCGCTACGGACTCAGCTCGAGTCGCCACCGGCCTTCCTGCTTGACCAGCGTGGCGTTGTCCTCAGAGCCCTGGATCCGTACCTTGGCCTCGTCACCCTCGACGGTGACCACGCCGAACTGCGGGTCGGCGGGGACCTGCTCGAACGTCTCGGTCGAGGCCGCCTTCTCGATCGTTCCGGCACAGTCGCCGCCCCCGGCTGGCTGGGCGGACTTCTCGATCAGCTCGCGTGACTCACGCGTCAAGCTCTCGCAGATCTCAGCGAAGTCCCTGGCCTTGACGGCGTCGGCGTACTCCCGCACCGCAGCCCGCACATCGTCCTCGGAGTCGTCGACACCCCCGCTCTGCGGGTCGCCGCCACCACATCCCGCGATGACGAGTGACGCGAGCAGCGCCGGCAGTGCGGTACGCACCGGTGGCCGGGCGGACATGGCGCAAACGTAGCGCAGCTGCCCGTTACCGGCAGCGCTCCGGCTAGAGGTAGCCCATCGGGTTCTGCGGAGTCCCGTTGACGCGTGTCTCGAAGTGGAGGTGATCGCCAAAGCAGTGCCCGGTGCAGCCAACCGCGCCGATCACCTGACCCTGCCTGACGCGCGCGCCCTGCGTGGTGGCGAAGCTCGACAGATGCGCGTAACAGGCGGAGAGACGGCCGCCGACGCGACGGACGCAGATGTAGTTGCCGTAGCCCGACACCGGGCCCATCAGGACGACGGTGCCCGAGTAGGCGGCACGGATCGGGGTGCCGGCGGGAGCCGCGATGTCGATGCCGGCATGTAGCCGGCCCCAACGCATGCCGAACGGCGACACGATCGCGCCGTTGACTGGGTAGATGAGGTTGCCCGAGCCCGGCTTGATCGGACCCGCCGGGGCCCAGGGCGCGACGGAGCCTCGCAGCTGCCGGGTGACCCGCGCCTGCGCCGCCTCGAGCTCCCTTAGGTCACCCTCGAGCCGCTGCCGACCGTCGCGTACCTGCGCGAGCGCGCCGCGGCGATCGTCGCGCACGGTGCGCAGCTCGCCCTGGGCCGAGACGAGCCGGCTCTTCGCCGAGGAGATGTCGTCGCGACGCTCGAGGATCGCCCTCGCGCTGTCCTCCTTGCGCTGCTCTAGCTCGCCCAGCCTGCGTTCCTCCCGCTCGGCGTCCCGCTTGAGCTTGCGCACGCGCTCGACGATCGAGCGGTCGCGTTGGGAGATGCGCTCCAGGAACTCGGTCCGCTCGAGCAGGTCGTCGAAGCCATCCGCCTCGAGCACGACGGTCAGGGCATCGGGCTGATCGGCCTTGTAGAGCTCTACCAACCGGTCGGCGAGCGCCGCGCGGCCGGCGCGGAGCTTGCTGCGGGCGCGCTCGAGCTGGTCGCGGGCGACCTCGAGATCGTCCCGTACCTGTGCCAGCTCCAGGCGTTCGCGGTCGAGCTCCCCCTGGACCTGGCTTAGGCGGCGCTGGACGCCGTTGATCTCACCCTGCAGACCGCTGATACGGGTGTCGTAGCCCGAGATCGTGGTCGTGAGCACGCCCTCGCGTCGCTTCTTGGCATCGACCTGGGCGCGCTTGGACTCGATCCGATCTTGCAATGGAGCGGACCTGCCCGGCAGCGGCGCGAGCAGGTAGACGGCGAGGGCCAGCAGTATCGGTAGCCAGAAGAGCTTTCGCATGTGTGAGGGGCGGTCCCGTCCAAAAGCCTGCGCGCATCGCTTCGCGGCTCGGCGGATGCGGGAGCCAACCTCGAGTTACTGCCGTTATGCAGGCACTTCTTCTTGCGGAACCGGGGCAACCTAGCACGCGTTCACGCGCGGGTCCCCGCTTTCCTGCCCCGTGCACGCGATCGTGCAGCCGGGGGCCCGCGGAGATGTCGGGATGCGCGGCGCGCTCACTAGACTGAGAGGCATGGCGACCCAGAAGGCGATCTTTCCCCGCGACACCGGCCTGCAGGTACGCATGCTCGTGACCTTCTTCCTGCTCGGCCTGCTTTACGTCGCCTTCGCGGGCGTCCTGTTCTCAGCCGGGGCGTCTACCGTCGTAATGGTCGGCGTCATCGCGCTGCTCTCACTGTCGCAGCTGTTTCTCTCCGACAAGCTGGCGCTCGCGTCGATGGGCGCCAAGGAGGTCTCGCCGGAGGAGGCGCCAGGTCTACACGCGATGATCGAGCGGCTCTGCATCCAAGCCGATCTGCCCAAGCCGAAGATCGCGGTTGCCGACATGGACGTTCCCAACGCGTTCGCGATGGGCCGCTCGCAGAAGAACGCGACCGTCTGCGCGACGACGGGCATCATGCGCGTCCTCTCCCCCGCCGAGCTCGAGGGCGTCATGGCCCACGAGCTCGCGCACGTGAAGAACCGCGACGTGCTGATCATGACCGTCGCGAGCTTCTTCGCATCGGTCGCTTCGATGATCATGCAGTTCGCCTTCTTCTTCGGCGGCGCTGGCGACGACGACGACGGTGGCGCTCCGTTTCTGGTGATCCTGCTGGCGTCGTTCCTGGTCTACATCATCTCGTTCTTCCTCATGCTCGCCCTCTCGCGCTACCGCGAGTTCTCCGCCGACCGCGGCGCCGCCATCGTTACCGGTCGCCCGAGCGCGCTGTCGTCGGCGCTGATGAAGATCTCCGGCGCGATGCAGGCGGTCCCGACCCGCGACCTGCGCGACGCGGAGCGGATGAACGCCTTCTTCATCGTCCCGACGAGCGTCAAGGGAGCCGTCCAGACGCTGTTCGCGACCCATCCGCCGATGGAGAAGCGCATCGAGCGCCTGCAGCGCCTCGAGGGCCAGCTGCAGACCGGCTCCACCGTCTAGGTCACCACCGGTGGGTTTTCTAGACGCGATCCTCGGTGGGCGCGGCAAGCTCAAGGGCGCCGCGCCGGACAGGCTGTTCGCGATGTCGACGGCCTACGTCACGATGGAGACCGAGTTCAACATGAAGAGCTCGGGCTCGGCTGGGCTGGTCTTCCAGCCGATCGCGACGTCGGACTTCGAGGGGATACTGGCGGACACCAAGGAGCTGCTGGAGGGAATGGGCGAGGAGACCGGCGCCAAGCTTGAGTCAAGCGACGACGAGTACGGCTACCGCTGGATCGTTCTGCGTGACCCTGATTTCGACGACCTCGTCGTCTCGCTGAACACGATCTCGACCGAGCTCCAGGGAGGCGGCTACGGCGACCGCCTGCTGTGCGCCGTGTTCGCCTTCGAGCAGCAGGGCAGACGGGTCCACTTCATCTACAACTTCAAGCGCGGCGCCTACTACCCGTTCGTGCCCGCCGGCGGCAGCCAACAGCGCGACAACGAGCACGAGTTGCGTCTCAAGGCTCAGCTCGAGCGCGAGCTTCCGTTCGAGGCCGACACGACGCGCTGGTTCCCGCTCTGGGAGATCCCGCTGTAGCGCCCAGCGTCGGCGGCGGTCAATGAGCACAGCCTGACGCTGGATGAATCCCCGGCGAGTGCGGCGACAGCGGCAGCGACTACGTCCGGATCGCTGACCCCGTCCTCCGCCCGACCCGCCATGCGCGACCGGGAGGTCGAGTAGCGTGGACTTGACTCCTGCTCGGCGAAGAGGCCGGCGGCAGCGACTTCGCCGACGAGCGGATCGGTCGGGCCGCCCTCACCGGGCCCGCAGGCTTGCTCGGTCGAACGACTACCGCCCATCCCGGCGGCGCGCAGAATAGCGCCCGGGCTAGTGCCTTTGGGGAAGTACCACTCGCCGCGGCTGTCGGCGAACCGCCCGTCGAGCGCGAGAGGCCAGATCGCCTCAGGGCCTGGTCCGCCGAGCAACCAGACCTGCGTCAGGTGGGGACGATCATCTCTGGCAGGACTCGGCGCGGACGCCAGGCGACCCCAGCGTGCCGTGATGTCCAAGAGATCAGAGCCGCTCGGACCTGCATCGGGACAGACCTCAGTCCGGTATCAGACCCTCGCCCGTGAACTCACCCCGCGCCTCGGCGAACGAGATGTCGCGAGGCGGCAGGATCACGTCGGACTCGACGAGCTCGTCGTCGTCGAGCGACCGGCCGTCGGCGTTGACGAGCTCGAGCATCTGACTCCACAGCTCGCGGAAGCCCGGCTCGTCGCCCTGCTCGACCGCGTTGACGGCGCGGTTGTCGAGCTCGTTGAGCCGCTCCGAGTCCTCCTCGGGCAGCCGAAACTGTCCCTCCCCCGCAATCCGAACGATCACGCGCTCCCCTTTCCTTCCTCGATCTGAGGCGCGTCGCCGCCGCCCGTTCCTAGCTCGGCCTTCATCTTCGACAGCTCGTCGTCGACTTGGGCCCCGGCACCGAGCGAGGCCAGCTCACGGTCGATGTCGTCCTGCCCTCCGCCGAGCTGGGTGAGGTCGTCGAAGGTACCCGCCTGCTCGAGCTCCTCGACCGCACCCGCGCGGGCGCGCATCTGCTCGGTCTTGTCCTCGGCACGCTGGATCGCGAGCCCGAGGTCGGCCATCTCCTCGCCGACGCCGTTCGCCGCCTCGGAGATCTTCACCTGGGCCTCCGCGGCTGAGTACTGGGCCTTGATGACCTCCTTCTTGGTGCGGAAGGCCTCGATCTTGGAGCGCAGCTGGCGCTCGTTCTGGGTCAGCGCCTCCTGCTGGCCCTCGAGCTCTTTGACCTGCTGGTCGAGCGACTGCAACTCGGTCTGCGCGACCGTCTTGCGCTCCAGCGCGGCGCGTGCGAGATCGTCACGGCCCTGCGAAAGGGCCTGGCGCGCCTGGGTGTCGAGCTTGACCACCTGCTGCTCGAGCTTGGTGGACTGCATCTGCAGGCGCTTCTTCGAGGTCACCACGTCGGCGATGCCCTTCTTGACGTTCTGCAGCAGCTCGACCTGCTTCTGGTAGCCGTAGTCGAGTGTCTCGGACGGATCCTCCGTCTTGTCGAGCATCCGCGAGACCTTCGCCTTGAAAACCGTTGACATCCGACCGGCCAGTCCTGCCATGACCGCGCCTCCTTGAGCTGGAATCCGTATCCGGGATTCCCCAGCCTAGTGGCTCGTGGTCCTCGGCCGGCCGCCCGTCGTCACTCGACGCGCGCGGCCGTCACGTCGCCACACGTCCGCCGGAACACACCCAGCTCCAATCGCTTGAAGATCGCGCTGAAGCGCAGCTCACGGGCAATGCGGCAGAACCGTCGCGGCCGGACCTTGTACTCGGCCAGGAAGACCGCCTTGCCCGCCCGGACGAAGGGCGAGTAACGTCGGCACTCGCGATACTGGCGCGCACTGCTCGACGACGGCAAAGTCGAAGCTGCGTACGAGCGCGCGCACCTGGCCGGTGTGGCGTCCGCGACGTCAGGCAGGCTGCCCCTCCGACATGGTCTCGGCGAGCTGGCGCCATTCGGAGAACTTCCCGTCCTTGAACTTGAAGCGCACGCGGGCAATGCCGCCGCAGACCTGCTCAGGACCGTCGCCCTGGCGCAGACGAAACGTGGCGAGCACTGTCTCCTTCTCGTCCTCTACCTCGGTCACCGTGGCGCGGCAGGGCAGGCTGCGGTTGAAGGCGATCGCGGCGGCGCGGTCGCGCAGGCGGATCTCGCCGCCCTGCTCGATGATCGCCCCTTCAGCGAAGAACGACGCGGCCCGGCGGTAGTCGCCGGCGTTCAACGCATCGCTCCAGCCTCGGACCTGGCCGGCCTCGGGCGGCTCGCCAGCGCGCGGAGCCGAACCCTTCGGCGCGGGGGTCGCCCGCTCGGTGGCGGCCTCCCGTGAGGAGCCACCGGCCGAGTCCTCGTCCCCACCGAAGCAGCCTCCAGTGCCGAACGCAGCCGCGCAGGCCACGAAGTAGAGGGTCGATCTGGCGCTCAGCCCGACACCGCCGCGACGCGCTCGGCGCGATCGTGATCTTGAGCCGAGCGGTAGAAGAAGAACATCACCGCGAACAGCATGACGGACAGGTCGAGCGCCATCATCATCCCCCCGGCGACCTGCTGGTCGGTCAGCGGCGCGAGCCCGTGCGCCCGCGTGCTCGTCGCGTAGGGGTCGGGGTAGGCCGGCGTCCTGAGCAGGATGAAGGCCATGCCGAGCAGCATCCCCGGCAGGCGGGCGCCGAGCAGGTAAGGCACCTTCCACAGGTCGGCGGGGAGCCGTCGGCGCTTGGGCTCGATCACCGACCACCACACGAGCACCGAGCCCAGCACGAACGACTGGTGCTGCAGAGCGTGAACCTCGCTGGTACGCAGAGCGGCCTCGAACGCGAACGCCAAGTGCCACCCGTAGAGCACCGCGATCCAGATCGGAACCGCTACGAGCGGTTGACGGAGCCGCCGGAACAGGCGTCGCAGACCGGTGCGGCGAGCAAGCACGACCGTGGCCGCACGCGGGAGCAGGAAGACGAGCACCGGCGAGCGGATGCCCACGAGCAGCAACGGTGCCGCGAGGTCGGCGATCAGGAGGTGCTGGCCCATGTGGGCGATCAGCAGCTCCTCACCCAGGCCG
>Ga0136615_10000179_pt1 | contig 27562 bp, 22 predicted proteins | sample AntDrymUQ2882206_2_FD_106647 | JGI IMG/M metagenome (GOLD analysis project Ga0136615, IMG submission 106647) | Polar desert sand microbial communities from Dry Valleys, Antarctica - metaG UQ288 (22.06) | ecosystem: Environmental > Terrestrial > Soil > Desert | place: Antarctica: Dry Valley... | reverse complement strand
TCGCCAAGGCCTACCTGCGCTTCGCCGAGCGCAACGCGCCGAAGTGGTCGGACACGGCGATCACCGACTCGCACGCCGTCGCGGAGATCTTCGAGCAGCGCTACGGCCGGCGCATCGGCGTCGTGCCCTACGGCGTGGAGGATCCCGGCCACGTGGGCACCGAGACGCTCGACCGGCTCGGCCTGGAGCCCGAGAAGTACGTCCTCTTCGTCGGCCGCCTGGAGCCCGAGAACAACCCGCACGTGCTCGTCGAGGCGTTCAGCCGCATCTCGGCCGAGCGCGCGAAGGGCATGAAGCTCGTCGTCGTCGGCGGCGCCCCGTACGCGCACGACTACATCAAGCAGGTCCAGCGCGCCGGCGACCCGCGCGTCGTGTTCCCGGGCTACGTCTTCGGGCGCGGCTACTGGGAGCTGCAGCGCCACGCCTACGTCTTCTGCGCGCCGACCGAGGTCGGTGGGACGCACCCGGTGATCCTCGAGGCGCTCGCCGCCGGCAACTGCGTGCTCGTCAACGACCACGCGCCGAACGTCGAGACCGTTGGCGACGCCGGGCTGACGTTCTCCGGCTCGGTCGGCGTCCCGTCGCTGACCGAGCAGCTCCAACGGCTCTTCGACGAGCCCGCGCTCGTCGAGCGCTACCGGGCGCGAGCGCGCGAGCGCGCCCGCCGCTACTCCTGGGAGGCCGTGACCGACGAGTACGAGCAGCTGCTCGTCAGCGTGCTGCAGATGGGCGGGCCGGGCGCGCTGCCAGCGGAGCTCGTCGACGGCGCCCCGGCGCCGCTCGCCGGAGCCCGTTAGCGCCGTGGCGCGGTGACCGCCGTGACCGCGACGGGCCGGCTGGCGAGCGGACGCGAGCCGCTGGACCAGAGGATCCGCGCGTGGCCGCTGCTCGTCACGCGCATGCGTGTCTGGAAGTAATGGCGCGGCCCGGCGACCGCCAGCCGCTTGCGCGTCTGCCAGCGCTTGGCGCCGCGCGCGCGAAACTGGATCTGCACCGTCACGCTGCGTGTCGGGCCCGCCGGGCGCAGCATGCCGAACAGCGTCGTCGAGCTGCCGCGCCGAAGCCGCGTCCGCGTGAGGTGGATCGGCGTGATGTAGGCCTTGTAGGACGGCTTGCGAGGGCCGCCGCGCAGCTGCAGCCCGCTCTGGAACGTCCGCCATTTCACGTTCGCGGCCTGCTCGTTCGGAAGCGGCGCGTCGTCGACGAGGAGGAACTGGCTCAGGGTCTGCACGTTGGGGTTCTTGAAGGCGATGTACTCGGCCTGGTTGATCCACGCGGCCTGGCGGTTGAACGTGACGACGTTGGCGACGAACGGATCGGGCTTGGTCTGGTAGCCGTACTCGGTGAGGTACAGCGGCACCCCGAACTTGCTCTGCATCTTCTGGCCGTAGCGGCGGTAGATGCGCGTCAGCTCGCGGCTGAGGGCGCCCAGGTCCGACATCGACACCCAGTCCGGCCACGTCGAGCGCCGGCCCGGCGGCGTCAGCAGCGCGTACGGGTGGTGGGCGTAGCCGGTGGCGCGGAAGAGGGCCGGGTTCTGTGTCACGAACGTGCCGCTGTCGCCGGGGCAGTTGCGCACCTGCGCCTCGGATCCCCGCAGGATGTTGAGGTTGTCGTCGAGGCAGTACATCCGGCGGATGAACCGCAGCGCGTCGATCGAGCGCGACAGGCCCTTGTCGGTCCGTGTGCCCTGGGGCGCCGTCTCGCCGATGAGGATCGTGTCCGTACCGTGACCGGTGTCGGCCAAGCCCTGCCAGGCGTTGGCGAGCAGCGCGCGGTAGCTGGCGGGCGCGGCGTCGACGAACTTCTTGTCGTTGCGCGGGTCTGGCCCCCACTGCGGCGTCAGCCAGCCGGCCTGGTTGGGCTCGTTCCAGATCGACCAGTAGTCCACGCGCGGCAGGCCGTTGTACGTGCCGCTGTAGCGCGTGCCGACGGCGCGGACGAAGTCGCCGAACTCCTCGGCGCTGGGGCCGAACGTCTCCTGGATGTCGGCGCGCGGCGACTCCGACGCGGCCCAGCGCGGCACCGGCGACGTGAGGTTCAGGTTCACGAGGATCCCGCGCGCCAGCGCAGCCTGCATCAGCCGGTCGTAGGGCGCCCAGTGATCCGCCGGATACTGGGCCGGATCGGTCGCTTCGAAGCTCGGCTTCTGCGCTTGGTCGTTGGCCGGCGCGATGATCCTCCAGAAGACCGACACGCGGATGCGGTCGACGCCGAAGGACTGCAGCGCGTCGAGCGTCGAGGTCATCTGCTCCTCGGTGCCGTAGACGAGCATCGGGTCGTCCTGGAAGGTCGACTCCTGCGTCTTGGACGCGAGCACGAGCGAGGGAAAGGCCGCCAGCACGAGGATGGCGGCGATGATCGGGCGAAGTGGGTTCAAGGTGCTAAATCCTGTCGTTGCGCTGCTAGGAACACAGCGACCGCATCAGAAGACCGGGGGTCGAGGTACAGCGCTGGGCGAATCGCCGTCAGCGCCACCTTCGGCCGCTTGAGCGTATTCAACTCGAATTCGGCAAGACGCACCCACGGTTCCGGATTGGACGGCTGCAGGCGCACTGCCTGCTCCAACGCCCGGCGGGCCGCCGAATCGCGGCCGGCCGATGCCTCGATCGTCCACAGGGCGTAGAGCGGGTCGAGCGAGAGCGGGTTGATCTCCCGTGCGCGCTGGGCCTGCGCGCGGGCCGCGTCGGCGTCCCCTGTGGCCAGCGTGTCCAGGGCGTCCTGAGCGATCATGTCCGCGCGCTGGGGCTGGTAGACGGTCCATGCCGTGACGAGCGCGAGCAGCACGGCGGCCGCCGCACAGATGGCGCGCGGGCGCTCGCGCGTCCCGGCGCGCAGGCGCGCGGCGAGCGTGGTCGCAGGCGCGGCGGCGGTCGTGTCCTCGTCGCCGCGCTCGTCCGCGCGTCCGGCCAGCGGCCCGCGGCCCGCAAGCCAGCCCGCGGCGAGCAGCCCGACCGCGGCGTTGGCGGGCACGAACCACGTCCAGTCGATGAACGACGACACGCCGCAGACGATCACGATCGCCAGCAGCGTCAGCAGCCCGATCCGCTCCGGGGTGTACGGCCGGCCGCGGTCGCGGCGGCGCAGACCGGTCGCGCGCGCCGCGCTCGCCAGCCAGGCGGCGAGCAGCGCGAGGCTGACGGCCAGGCCGGCGAGGCCGAGATCGGCGAGCGTCTGCACGACGTAGCCGTGCGCGTGGCGCACCGCCGGGTCGGCGGTCCGGTAGCGCTTGCGGACGGTCGCATAGCCGCCCGCCCCGACGCCGACGCCCGGGTTGTCCTGGAAGATCCGCAGCGCCTCGTCCCAGTAGCGCGCCCGCACGCTGCCGGCGGCGGTGAGCCGGCTGTTGTCGTTGCGCGGCAGCGGCGACGAGGGGTCGGTGAGCTGCTCCCAGCGTGCCGAGACCGACCCCGGCAGCCCCTTGTCGCCGAGCGACAGTGCCACGACCCCGCCGGCGCCCGCCAGCGCGAGCGCGACCAGCAGCGCGACGCCGGCACGGTCGCGCTGCAGCGGGGTCGGCGCCCGGTTGGCGCGCGCGAAGCCGACGCCGAGGCCGACGAGCACCAGCAGGCCGAGCATCACGACGACGAGCAGGCCGAGCTGCAGGCCGGCCGTGTTGCGCAGGTCGACCGGCACGCGGTCGTCGGTCAGCGCGCTCTGTCCGAAGGCCCAGGCGGCGATCAGGCCGCCGCCCGCGACGCCGGCGATCAGCAGCGCCGATGCGCGCAGGCGCCGGGGCACGGTCGCCAGCCAGAACGCGGCGCCGAGCGTCGCCGCCAGCACCGCGCCGCGCGAGAACGACAGCAGCATCGTCAGCACGAGCAGCCCGAGCGCCGGATAGGCGAGCGCGTTGAGCGCCTGGTGGCCGCCGCGCCGCGTGCCGAGCCAGAGGCAGCCGGGCACGCCCAGCGCGGCTGCCAGGCCGACGCTGTTCCAGTAGCCGAACGGCTCCCGCAGGCGGGCGTACACCTCGTCGGGGTTCAGCGCGCCGGGGAAGATCTTCGTGAGCACGGCGTACGCGCTGAGCGCGACGGCCGACAGCGTGATCGCGCCGACGACGGCGCTCCAGCGGCCCGGCACGCTGTGCACGAGCGCCACGGCGGCGGCGAAGACCCCGCAGTAGGCAAGCGTGCGGTTGGTCTCCAGCCACGCCTCGGACGGGTTTGCCGCCCACGTGATCGAGCAGGCCGTCAGCACCGCGAGCCCGAGCAGCAGCAGCAGCGGACCGAGCCCCCAGACCCGCTCGCGGCGCGGGGCGAGCAGCAACGCGCCACAGACGGCGACGCCGCCACCGAGGATCAGCCCGATCTCGGCCGGGGTCGTCCGCCCGACCCGCAGGCCGCCGTCGGCGACGAAGGCGACCGCGCAGATGATCGCCGCCAGGCCCGCCGTCAGCAGCGTCTGGACGGCGGGCGTGGGGACGCTCAGCGCGCCGACACGCCCCTGGCCATCAAGCGCGGCGCGCGTCGACAAGGCGTCGGATGCGCAGGACGCCGACCACCAGGGTTCCGGCGATCAGCAGCGCGAGCAGGACGGCCAGCGGCGTCGGCAGATCGGCGACCTGGCCCATACCCGGGACCGTTCCGACCTTGGCCGGATCGACGCTGGTGTTGTCGAGCGCCACTGGGCCGCCGCGCGTCGCGCGTGCCTCCGCGACGGCTCGGCGCTCGGTCTTGGTCGCGGAGCTCAGCTGCTGCGCCGCGGGCGCACTGCCGATCGCCCCGGCTCCGCCGCCGTCGTCGTCGGAGCCGCCGCCCGTCCCGCCGCCGTCGCCCTTGTCCTGCTTCTTGCCCACTGCGAGCGCCGCCTGCTGGGCGCGCAGGATCACGTCGCGGCAGTTGCCGTACTGGTCGGCGTCGGCGGCGAGCTCCCGCAATGCCGCGCGGTACTCCTTCTGCGTGTAGGTCTTCGACATGATCTCGTCGTCGGTGCAGTCGCGGATGACGTCCTCGCCCGAGGCGAGGGCGGCGTTGGCGCCAAGCAGCACGGCGAGGACCGTGAAGAGGACGAGTCGCAGGCGCATCGTGGGGCTCAAGGTAGCGAGCCGATCGCGGTCTCGAAGCCGCTGGCCCAGGCCTCGAACGTGTAGGCGGCGACGTCGCGGCGGGCGTTGGCGCCCAGCTCGGCGCGCAGCCGGTGGTCGTCGTGCAGGCGCCGCAGCGCGGCGGCCAGGTCCTGCGCGTCTCCGGCCGCGACGACGAGCCCGTTGCGCTCGTGGCGCACGAGTCCGCCGGCGACGGCGCCGACCTCGTCGGACGCGATGACGGGTGTGGACTGGTTCATGGCCTCGTTGGCGACCAGCCCCCACGGCTCACGGAAGCTCCGCGTGCGCAGGGACGGTATGACACAGACGTCAGCGGCTGCGAGGAAGTTGCGGACCTGCTGCGCCGGTTGCGGGCCGACGAACACCACCGCGCCGCCGGCGGGGTGCCGAGCGGACCCGGTTCCCACACCGACGAGGACGAGCGCGGCGGCTGATGCACCGATGTCTGACTGTCGCCAGGCATCAAGGAGCACCGTTGCGCCTTTTGCCCGGCTTGGCCGTCCGAGAAACACCGCGACGAACGGCGACGTCCGCTCGGGCTGCACCGGCGCGCTCCAGAAGGCGTTGTCGACGGCCTGCGGCGCGACGTGGATGTTGCTCGCGCCGCGCGTCTTGGCGAACGCCGCCACGTGCGGTCCGTAGGCGACGACCGCGTCGGCGCCTCGGTACAGCGCCGCCATCAGCGGAGCGCCCGCGATGACGTGGGCCGGCGTGCGCGGGTGCGCCCACAACGCGCTCCACAGCACGAACGGGGTGCGCCCGGCGCGCGCGCCCTGCCACGCGGCCGGCAGCGCGACGCGGCCGGCGGTGCCGCAGACGACCGCGCGGTAGCGGCCCGAGGCGGCCAGGCGGGCGACGGTGCGCTGTTCGACATGGCGATGCGGGACGCCGGGATCGCCGACCCCCGCCGTCGCGTGGGTCGAGCGCCCGCCGAAGATCGCAAGCTCGATCGGCAGCCGGCGGTGCAGCGCGGCGAACGCGCCGACGCGCTCGGGCGGAACGTGGTTGGTGACGAAGAGGACGGGCTTCACGGCGTCGGCGCGCGGGCGTGTGCGGCGCGCAGATGGCGCGGTCATCCGAGCGCCGCCGCGTAGGCGGCGACCGTGGCGGCACCGCAGCCCGTCCAGGAGAACGCGCGCTCGACGGTGGCGCGGGCCTGCTCACCGGCCTCGCGCAGGCCGGCCGCGTCGGCCAGCAGGCCGTCGATCGCGGCGGCGATCGCGCTGGGGTCGCGCGGGGGCACGAGGGTCATGCCGCCGCCGTGGGCCACGATCTCGCCCGGTCCCGGCTCGTCGCGTGTGGCGATCGCGGGAAGCCAGCCCGCCATTGCCTCCACGTAGGCGACGCCGAACGCCTCGTCGGTCGAGGGCATCGCGAAGATCGTCGCGCGCCGCGTCCGCGCGAGCGCGCCGTCGCCGGGCAGCTGGCCGGCGAGCTCGAGCCGGTCGGCGACGCCCAGCTCGCCGGCGAGCGCCCGCAGCGGCTCGCGCTCGGGCCCGTCGCCGACCACGAGGTAGCGCAGCGCGGGATGGTGGTCGCGCAGCAGCGCGACGGCGCGCAGCACGTCGGCGTGGCGCTTGCGCGCGACGAGGTGCCCGGTCGTGACGACGGTCGGCGCGTCGTAGGGCTGCGCGCGCTGCGCCGGCAGGTCGCTGCCCAGCCGCACGACGCGCGTCGCGCGGGCGCCGAGCATGCGGCAGCGCTGCTCGATCCCGGCGCTGTTGGCGATCACCAGGCGGGCGCGGCCGAGCGCCGCGCGCACCGCCTCGGCGCCGCCCGGCGAGCCGGGCGCGGTGTGGAACACGTCGCCGCCGTGGACGGACACGACGAACGGGCTGCGCAACCCGGCGCGGCGGACCGCCTCGCCCGCGGGAACCGCGTTGTGGGCATGGACGAGCTCGAAGGGGAACGTGCGTCGCAGCGCGCGCAGCGCGACCGCCAGCGGCGGCGCCGCCCAGCGTCCCCACGTCCCGTAGGTCCTGGGCCGCGGCGGGGCGAGAAACGGGACGTAGGAGATCTGGATGCCGTCGAGCGTCGCGCGCGGCGGCTGCGCCAGGGCCGTCGTCGTCGCCGCGACCGCCGCGCGGGCGCCGTTGCGCGCCTGCGCGAGCGACGGCAGCGGGCGGTACAGCACGAGCACGCGCACGTCGGCGCCGGCCTCGCGCGCGGCGATCGCCTGGCGATGCGCCCAGAGCCCGAGCACCGGGTCGGCGGCGCGCGGATAGAACTCGGCGACGATCGCGACCTTCATCGCGCGGCCGTCATGCGATCCGCCGCGTCCAGCGCGCCTCGGCGCGCGTGACGTACGGGCGGGTCGACAGGAACGCCTGCGCCTCGGCGACCGCGGCGGCGCGCTCGTAGCCGCCCCCGACGGGGGTCGTGTGCAGGATCGGGGTCGCGTCGACGATTCCGGCGCGCCAGCCATGCTGCTGCGCGAGCGCGCCCCAGTGCGCATCCAGGCCCCAGCCCATCCGCAGGTCGGGGAACGGCAGCAGCGCGCCGAACGCCGGCGCCGCGAACGCCGTGACGGGCCCGATCTCGACGAAGCGCGACTCGCGTACCGCGCCGCCCGGCAGGCGCCGCGTCGCCGGCCAGGCGGCGTGCGAGTGGCGCCGGTGGGCGGGCTGGGCGAGCAGCAGCCCGGCGTCCTCGGCGCAGAACAGGAAGCGGTCCAGGAAGCGTGGCGCCAGCACGGCGTCGTCGTCGACGACGAGCAGCCAGTCGTGGCCGTCCGCCGGGTGCTCGGCGAGCAGCGCGTTGAGGTGTTCGAACTTGCCCATGTCGCCCATCGCGGTGGTGTGCATCTCGACGCGGTGGCGCGTGCGGTGAAGCTCGGCACGCAGCGCGTCCATCAGGCGCCCGGGGCGCTCCACGCCGATCACGAGCACGCTGCGGCGCGGCGGGCTGCGGCGCGCGGCGCGATCGATGCGCCGGCCGCGCCGGCTCGCCTCGAGGTCGGCGATCGCGTCGAGCGTGCGCAGCGCGGGCCTGCGCAGCCCGCGCACGGTGCCGCTCTCGCCGGAGAGGAAGTCGGGGTCCGGCTCGGCCGCCGGGCGTGCTGCCCGGCCCGCGAGGGCGGCCTGCACGCGGCCGAGCGAGTGCGCGGTGAGCACGATGCCGTTCGGGCAGGCGAAGCGGACGGTGTGCGTGGCGCAGCCGGCGAGCACGCGCAGCTCGCGGGCCAGCGACGGCGCCCCGCCCGTGAAGACCGCGAAGCGGCGGCTGGCGGCGCCGCGCCGGTAGGCGGCAGCGGCGAGCGCGCGCAGGCGCGCGTCGTCGCCCGCGCGGCGGTGGTCGAGCGCGGCGGCGGCGACGTAGCGGATCCGGCCGCCCGCGGCGAGCAGCCGGGCCTGCCACTCCTGCTCGTCACCGTAGAGCTCGCGCGTCTCGTCGAAGCGCCCGGCGCGCGCGATCGCGGAGCGCCGCACGGTCATGTTCGCGCCCCAGGCCGTGGTCACGTCGCGGTCCTGCGGGCCGTGGTCCTGCGTCGTGATCGGCGGGTCCTCGCGGCCGCAGGACCGCAGGCGGTGATCCTCCAAGCGCGCGCGGATCGGGCCGGTCAGGACGCCGACGTCGGGGGCGGCGGCCCCGTCGGCGGCGAGCAGCGCGTCCAGCCAGCCGGGCCCGACCTCGACATCGTCGTCGACGTAGACGAGCAGGTCGCTCGCGGCGCTGTCGATGCCGGTGTTGCGCGCGGCGTTGAGGCCGGTCGAGGCGGCGTGGGCGACGTAGCGGGCGTTGTGGCGCTGCGCCACCGCCCGCGTCTCGCCGTCGGGGCCGTCGTCGACGACGATCAGCTCGGCGCCGGCCGCGGCGGCCTGCGGCGCGATCGACGCCAGCGCGACCTCGAGGTAGCCCGCTCGCAGCCGCGTCGGCACGATGATGCTCGCCGTCGGGGCCATGGAGGCGGAGTCTAGGTCGGCCTGGGCGCAAGCCCGCGGCCGGCCGCGGGCCGCGCTCTTGCGCGACCCGCGGCCCGCCGCGACCGGCACTCAGTTCATCGCGAGCTCCGCGACCTCGGCCTCGCGCCGCAGCCGCTCCAGGCAGCGCGCCCGCGTCGGGCCGACCGACCCGACCGGCATCCCCATCGCCGCGCCGATCTCCTCGTAGCTCGGCATGGGATCGCTGATGAGCAGGCGCAGCAGCGCCTGGTCGCGCGCGGGCAGGCGCGAGAAGGCCTGCCACAGCATGCGGTCGCGCTCGTTGCGCAGCAGCTCCTCGTCGACCGCGGGCGCCGGGCGGTCGGGCTCGGGCATGTCGTCGCCCATCGGGATCTGGCGGCCGGCGCCGCGCAGCACGCGCAGTGACTCGTGGCGCGCGGTCGTCGCGAGCCAGCCGCCGACCTTCGACGGATCCTGTAGTCGGTCGATGTGCTCGGCGAGGCGCAGCCAGGTCGTCTGCGAGACCTCGGCGGCGTCGTCGGCGCAGAGCCGGTGGTTGCGGGCGATCGCCCACACGAGCTTGGAGAAGCGGTCGACGAGCGCGCTCCACGCCCGCTCGTCGCCTGCCGCCGCCGCGCGCACCAGCGCAGCGACGTCGGTGGTGGCGTTGTGTGCTGAAGTCGACATCGAGGCCGACCCTCGCCTGCCAGCATTGATGCGACCCTGCGGAAACCTTGCGGTGCACCTTGAGGCTCTGCAAGATGCAACAGGCCCTTGCCGCGCATGATGTGATCGCGGACAGTCCTCAACCGATGAAGTGGGGTCACGAGAGGACGCAGATGCAGGCTCAGCCCACCGAACACGCCCCCGCAGCGACCCGCGCGCGCATCGACCTGTCGGGCACCCTGCGCGCCGAGATCGGCGGTCGCGACGTCGCCTCGAAGCTGCCCGGACGCCAGGGCCGGACGCTGTTCGCCTTCCTCGTGGTCAATCGCCACCGGTCCGTCAGCCGCAACGAGCTGATCGGCGTGCTGTGGCCCCACGAGCCGCCGGAGGCCCCCGAGGCCGGCCTCAGCACGGTGCTGGCGCGCGCCCGCCGGGCGCTCGGCGACGGCGTCGTACAGGGACGCGCCGAGCTGCGGATCGTGCTCGACGAGGACACCGACGTGGACATCGAACGCGCCGAGGCGGCTGCCGAGGCCGCCGAGCGCGCGCTCGCCGGCGGCGATCAGCGCGGCGCGCGTGCCGCGGCGGAGGCGGCGCTGGAGATCATCGGCCGCCCGCTGCTGCCGGGCATCGAGGGCGACTGGGTCGATCGGCGCCGCGACGAGCTGACGGCGCTCGAGCCCGGGCTGCTGGAGGTCCTCGGACGCGCGGCGCTCGCCGTCGGCGACCGCGAGCATCTGGCGCTCGCTGAGCGCGTCGCGCGCACGCTCGCCGAACGCCATCCGTTTCGCGAGTCCGGTCACGCGCTGCTGATCGAGGTCCACGGCCGGCGCGGCAACGTCGCCGAGGCGACGCTCGCCTACGACCGCCTGCGCGCCTTCCTGCGCGACGAGCTCGGCACCGTGCCGTCGAGCGCCGTATCGGCGCTGCACGAGGAGCTGCTGCGCGAGGGGCGCCTGCGCGGGAGCGTGCAGCCGGGCGACGCGGCGGCGCCGGAGGCCGCCCTGCCGCCGCTGCCGGCCATCGCCGGCGCGGCGGCGGGGCGGTTCGTCGGACGCGAGGATGAGCTGCAGCACCTGCGGTCGCCCTGGCTGGAGGCGAGCGCGAGCCAGCGGCGCCTGGCGCTGCTCGTCGGCGAGGCGGGCGTCGGCAAGACGCGCCTCGCCGCGCAGTTCGCCGCCGAGGTCCACAGCGGCGGCGCGGCGGTCCTCTACGGGCGCTGTGACGAGGAGCCGCTGCGCTCCTACCAGCCTTTCATCGAGGCGTTGCGCCACGAGCTGCGCCACGGCGCGCTGCTGGCCGATCCCGACGCCGCGCAGGATCTCGCGGAGCTCGCGCGGATCCTGCCGGAGGCGCGGGCCGCCACGGCAGCCAACGGCGCGCCGCCGCCGGCGCAGGATCCCGACACCGAGCGCTACCGCCTGTTCGAGGCCGTCGCGAGCCTCGTGCGCCGCGCGACCCGGCGCACCCCGCTGCTGCTCGTCATCGACGACCTGCACTGGGCCGACAAGCCGACGCTGCTGCTGCTGCGCCACCTCCTGCGCCACACCGACCCCGCCCGCCTGATGGTGCTCGGACTCGTGCGCGAGGTCGAGGTCGGCGCCGACCACCAGCTGGCCGAGCTGATCGCCGACCTGCGCCGCGAGCGGCGCTTCACCCGCATCGCCCTCGCGGGGCTCGACGAGCGCGAGGCCGACGCGCTCGTCGCCGCGCGGCTGGACGCGCAGCCGAGCGCGGCGTTCGTGCGTGGGCTGCACGAGCAGACGCAGGGCAACGCGTTCTTCATGGAGGAGGCGCTGCGCGCGCTCGTCGAGACGCAGGTGCTCGAGTCGGGCACCGAGGCGCAGGCCGCTGCGCTGGAGTCGATCGGCGTGCCCGAGAGCGTCGCCGACGTCATCCTGCGCCGCCTCACCCGCGTGTCGGAGCTCACGCGCGAGGCGTTGACGGTGGCTGCGACGATCGGCCCGGAGTTCGACCTAGAGATCGTCGAGGCGCTCCTGTCCGCATCACCCGAGCAGGTGATCGAGGCGCTCGAGGAGGCGATGGCGTCCGGCCTCGTCGCCGAGGTGGCCGAGTCCGTCGATCGGTTCGTCTTCTGCCATGCGCTCGCCCGCGAGGCGATCTACTGCCGCCTGTCGCGCACGCGCCGCCTGCGCCTGCACCTGCGCGTCGCGACGGCGCTTGAGGCTGCGGGTGCGCGGCCGGGCGTGCTCGCGCACCACTTCTTCGCCGCGCGGGAGATCGGCGCCGCCGCGCAGGCCGTCCGCTACGCCGTGCTCGCCGGGGAGGAGGCGGCGCAGTCGCTCGCCTACGAGGAGTCCGTCGAGCACTATCGCCGCGCGCTGGGAGCGATCGCCGCCGACCCCGCGGCCGACGAGGCCTACCGCTGCGACATCCTGCTCGCGCTCGGGCGGATCCAGTGGCGCGCCGGCGACGCCGCCGCGCGCGCGACCTACCTCGAGGCCGTGGCCAGCGCCCGCGAGCGCGGCGCGGCCGAGCAGCTCGGCCGCGCGGCGCTCGGCGTCGGCGAGCGCTACTGGGAGGCCAGCACGGCCAACCGTCGCCACGCCGAGCTGATCGCCGAGGCCGTCCAGGGGCTGCCGGCGCAGGACAGCACCCTGCGCGCGCGCCTCATGGGCCGGATGGCCGAGAACCTGCACTTCAACGCCGAGCAGGACTACGGCATGCCGCTCAGCGCCGACGCCGTGGCGATGGCACGGCGCCTCGGTGACGCCGAGACGCTCGCGATGGCGCTCATGAGCCGCCATGTGGCGCTGCTGCACATCGAGCACCTCGACGAGCGCGTGCAGCTCAGCGACGAGGTCGTCGCGCTGACGGGCGAGCATCGCGCGCTGCGCGCCGAGGCGCTGCACTGGCGCCTGCTGGACATCTGCGAGATGGGCGCTTCCGACGAGGCGCGCCGCGATCACGCCGAGCTGACCGCGCTGGCGAGCGAGCTGCGCCAGCCGCTGCTCGAGCACCTCGCGATCGGATGGGAGGGCGTCTTCGCCCACCTTGCCGGGGACGTCGTGGCGGCCGAGCGCATCGCGAGCCGTTCCTTCAAGCTCGCCGGCCGCGCGCAGGTCGGACATGCCAACAGCTACCTCGCCGGGATGCTCTACACGCTGCGCCGCCAGCAGGACCGCGTCGGCGAGCTGCTGCCCTCGATGGACACGCTCGCCGACGGGTCGGCGAGCATCACCTGGAGCGCCGCGCTGGCGCTGGCGCAGGTCGAGACCGGCGCCGTCGAGCAGGGCCGCGCGCGCTACGCGCAGCTCGCCGCCGACGGCGCCCGCGCGGTGCCGCGCGACTGGTTCTGGTTTCTCGCCGTCGTGCTGCTCGCCGAGACCGCCTGTGCCCTGCACGACGGCGACGGGGCGCGCGAGCTCTACGGCCTGCTGGCGCCCCACGCCGACCGCTTCGTGCAGGTCATCTTCGCCGCCAACTGGGGGTCGGTGCAGCGCCAGCTCGGGATGCTCGCCGTTGTCCTGGAGCGCTTCGACGCCGCCGAGGAGCACTTCCGCGCGGCGCTCGAGGCCAACGGCCGCATCGGGGCGGTCCTGATGACCGCGGAGACGCAGGTCGAGTACGCCGCGCTGCTGGCGCGGCGCGATCGCGCCGGTGACCGCGATCGCGCGATCGCGCTCGCAGCGCTCGCCGAGCAGGTCGCGGCGCCCCGCGGCCTGCACGGGCTCAGCCGGCGGGCGCGCGCACTGGCCGCGGGTTGACCGTGCGCGATTTCGGCGACCTCGACGTATCTGCGCCCGCGCGCGCGACTCTGAACATCCATGAGCGAGCCGGGCGAGGTCCCCATCGCTGACGTGGTGGCACCCGCGCCCCGGCGCACGCGCATGACGCGCCCGCGCCTCGCGGACCTCGTCACGACCCTGCCCACGCGTTGCGGACCGCTGTGGCGGCTCATCCAGCGCATCGGCCCGCTGGAGCGGATCGTCAACCGCGCGCTCATCAACCAGGGCATCAACGTCCTGCCGCCGCGCCCCTACCGGCTGAGCACCAAGCTCGACTTCACGACGCACGACACGCTCGTCGACAAGACCTACAACTGCCGCCAGCTTGCGCCTGTGCCGGCTGCGCAGGGAGAGCGCGCGACGCCGGACGCGGCCTGGGTCGCGGAGCTCTTTCGCCGCGAGACGTTCGAGGAGTGCGAGAAGTCGACGGTCCTGTTCGCCTACGTGGCGCAGTGGTTCACCGACGGCTTCCTGCGCAGCGACCGCTCGGCCGGCGGCGACGACCGCGACATCAGGCGCAACGAGTCCACCCACGAGGTGGACCTCGCGCAGCTCTACGGCCTCGACGACCGTGAGTCGGAGATGCTGCGCGACAGGCACCGACCAATCCTGCTGGCGCATCAGGGCGAGCTCGGCGAGGAGCTGCCGCCGGATCTCTACGACGCCGGCGGTGCGCGGATCGAGCAGTTCGGCGATCTGCGCTTGATCGGCCCGAAGCACACGCAGGTCGACAACACGCAGCTGCTGGCGATGGGCAGCGACGTGTCGAACTCCCAGATCGGCTACTCCATGCTCAACACGCTGTTCCTGCGCGAGCACAACCGCCTCGCCCGCGAGCTCGCCGAGACGAACCCGACGTGGGACGAGGACCGCATCTTCGCCGCCACGCGCAGCGTCCTGATCGTGATCCTCATCAAGGCCGTGATCGAGGACTACATCAACCACATCCACCCCTACCACTTCCGCTTCCGACTCGATCCACGCGGCTTTGACAAGCAGCCGTGGATGCGGCCCAACTGGGTCGCGGTCGAGTTAACCTGCTCTACCGCTGGCACAGCCTGATCCCTGACGACCTGCAGGTCGGCACGGAGCTCATGCAGGCCCCGAGATCGATGTTCCAGACGAAGAACCTGCTCTCGACGCACGGCCTCGGCGCGCTGATCGACAGCGCGTCGCGTCAGCCGGCCGGCAGGATCGGCCTGCACAACACGCCGGAGTTCCTGATGGGCGCCGAGCTCAACAGCATCAAGGCGGGACGCCGCGTCCGCCTGCAGAGCTACAACGCGTATCGGGAGGCCTGCCGGTTCCGCCGTGCCGAGACCTTCGAGGACGTCTCGTCGGATCCGAAGACGTGCGCCGCGCTGCGCGAGGTCTATGGCGGCAGCGTCGACGAGCTGGAGTTCTACGTCGGGCTGTTCGCGGAGGATCGCCGCCCCAACTCCGTGCTGCCACCGCTGATCGGGCGCTTCGTCGGGTTGCACGCCTTCTCACAGCTGTTGACGAACCCGCTGTTCTCCCGCGAGCTCTGGTGTGAGCAGACGTTCTCGCCGCGCGGCTTTGAGATCGTGCGCGAGCCGCAGAGCCTGAAGGAGATCGTGCTTCGCAACGTCGGCGAGAGGCACCGGCCGCTCGTGGCGCTCACGCGGGAGGACTGGAAGCGCGTGTAGCGCGCGAGCGCCGGCACGCCCTTTCCCGCCGCGTGGCGGGGCGAACCTAGACTCTCGCGGGGAGATGGCGGCCTGCGCGTGATCCTGTTCTTGCACAACCGCTACCGGAGGACGGGCGGGGAGGAGCGTGCGGTCGAGGATCTGCTGTGGCTCGTGCGCGAGCATCTCGGCGAGGACGCGCAGCTGCTGGCCCGCGACAGCGCCACGATCGGCCGTACCCGCGCGGCGGCCGGGCTGCTCGGTGGCGGCCTCGCGCCCGAGCAGGTCGCCGGCGCCGTGCGGCGCAGCGGCGCCCGTGTGGTCCACGCGCACAACCTCAACACGTCGCTCGGCTGGCGCGCGCTGGCGGCGGCGCGCGCCGCGGGGGCGCGGACCATCCTTCACCTGCACAACTACCGGATCGTCTGCGCGGTCGGCACGTGCTTCACGCACGGCGCGGACTGCACCCGCTGCCACGGCCGCGACACGCTGCCGGGCATCCGCCTGAACTGCCGCGGGACCGGGGCCGAGGCGGCGGTCTACGGTGCGGCGCTCGCGCTCTGGCAGCGGCGGCTGCTCGAGCACGCCGACGCCGTCATCGTGCCGAGCGCCTTCGCGCTGCAGCGGCTGCGCGCGCTCGGTGCGCCGCTGGACGGCACGACGGTCCACGTCCTCGGCCACGTCGTGCGCGACGTGGTGGCGTGCTCGTCGGCCGCCGCCGGCGAGCACGCCCTCGTCGTGTCGCGCCTGGCGCCGGAGAAGGGCGTCGCGACCGCGATCGCGGGTTGTGCCGCCGCGGGCCTGCCGCTCGTCATCGCCGGCGACGGGCCCGAGCGTTCGGCGCTGCAGGCACGCGCGCAGGGTACGCGGACGACGTTCGTGGGAAGGGTCGATGCGGGGCAGCTCGCGGGCCTGCGTGCCGCGGCCGGGCTGGCGATCGTGCCTTCGCGCTCGGCCGAGACGTTCGGCCTGGCGGCCGCCGAGGCGATGGCCGCCGGGCTGCCGGTCGTCGCCAGCGACGTCGGCGCGCTGCCGGAGCTCTGCGATGCGGCGGGGCTCGTCGCGCCCGGCGACGCGGCTGCGCTCGCGCTCGCGGCGCGCGCGCGCTTCGGTGACGAGCGCGCCGGCGAGACGGGACGCCGACGCGTGCTCGCCGTCGCCGCGCCCGCCGCGATCGCGCCCGCGCTGGGCGCGATCTACGACGCGCTGGCGCCGGCGGGGCGGCGCTAGTACTAGCTGGACGAGCCGGCCGGCTCGTCGCCCTCGCCCGCCGCCTCGGACACGAGATCGTCGCCGGCGTCCGGCGGCTCCGCGTCGGCGTCCGGTGCGCCGTTCGCCGAGCCCGCGAGATCCTCGACGACGACCGGTGAGGGATCGCGCGGCGGCACGTCGGTCGACGCCGTGAGCGCGGGCTCCGTGGTCGAGGGCACCTCCGTGCCGCCCGCCGCGCGGTCCTCGACGGCGACCGGCGAGGGTGGCGGCGATGCCATGTCCTCCGCCGGGCCGGGTGCTGTGTAGAGCGGCTCGGCCTTGCCGCCGGCGAGCTTCTTGGCGACCGCGGCGCCGATCCCGCCGATGAGCGCGATGGCGCCGGCGATCTTCACCGGCTTGGTCCTGGCGGCCGCCGGCACGGAAGCCTTGGCCGCCTGCTTCTTGGCCTTCTTGGACGCCTTCGCGGCGTTCTTGGACGCCTTCTTGGAGGCCTGCGAGGCGGTCTTGGAGACCTTGTCTCCCAGACGCCACTCAGACCAGGTCTTGGCGATGGAGGCGACGGCGTCGAGCGCCTGGTCGCGCTTGCTCTTCTGGCGCAGCTTCATGTGGGGCTCCCCGTCGTATTGGCCACAAATTCGCGCCTACCCTCGGTCCCGCCGACGAAAACGAACCTTCGTACAGTGGTTCCCGGCAGCGTCACGAATAGACTCGCGACCGCATGCGGACGCTCGTGACCGGAGGTGCAGGCTTCATCGGATCGCACCTCGTCGACGCGCTGATCGCGCGCGGCGACAGCGTCACGATCGTCGACGACCTGTCCCATGGTAGGGAGTCCAACATCGTCGCCGCGCGGGCGGCGGGTGCGCTCCTGCAGCGCACCGACATCCGCGACGCCGGCGCGCTCGCCGAGGTCGTCGCCGCCGCGCAGCCACAGGTGGTCTTCCACCTCGCCGCGCAGGTCGACGTGCGGATCTCGCTCACCGATCCGGGCTTCGACGCGCGCACGAACGTCGAGGGGACGGTCAACGTGCTCGAGTCCGCCCGCCTGGCAGGCGCCGCGCGCGTCGTGTTCGCCTCCACCGGTGGCGCGATGTACGGCGACACCGACGTGCTGCCGACGCCGGAGACCGTCGCGGAGCTGCCGATGGCCGCCTACGGCCAGAGCAAGTACTGCGCCGAGTGCTACCTCGGCCTCTACGAGCGCCTCTACGGGCTGTCGACGATCGCGCTGCGCTTCGGCAACGTCTACGGGCCGCGGCAGGACCCGCACGGCGAGGCCGGCGTGATCGCGATCTTCTGCGGCAAGCTGCGGGCGGGAGCGCAGCCGCGGATCTTTGGTGACGGGACGCAGACGCGCGACTACATCTACGTCGGCGATCTCGTCGGCGCGCTGCTGCGCGCCGGCGACACGCGCGTCGGCGGCGCGATCAACGTCGGCACCCAGGAGGAGACGTCGGTGCTGGAGCTCGTGCGCGCGCTGGCACAGCTCAACGGGCCGGGCACGCCCGAGCCCGAGTTCGCGCCCGCGCGCCTGGGCGAGCTCGAACGCTCCTGCCTGGATGCCGGCCGCGCCCGCGAGCTGCTCGGCTGGAGCGCGAGCACGTCGATCAGCGACGGCCTGCGCCTGACGCTGGAGACGCTCGAGGCATAGGCACCCCTTTTGCCGACCGGCGAGATCGCCGGCCGCGAAACTTATGTTGCCCCGAACGCGAGCGGGCGCTAGGGTCCGCGCTGCTTGGCTGGGGGAGAGGCGCGGTGCCGCGGGCGCCGGCGGCGCGACGAACGCGCCCCGGCGCCCCGCGCGCCAGCAGCTAGCGCAGCGCGCGCAGGACGAGCGGCGCGTAGCCGCGGCTGTGGCCGGCGCGGTTGGGGTGGTAGCTCTCGACGACCGGGCTCAGCAGGCCGTTGATCCAGGCGTTGCGCGCGCAGATCCCGTGGCTGTCGAACGCGGGGATCGCGTCCCTGAAGGAGAAGCGCCGGCCCGCCGCCCTGACCCGCCGGCGCACGGCGTCGCGCAGCAGGCTCGCCGTCCGGTTCAGGCGCGACACCTGAGCCTGCGGGATCGCCTGGCAGCCCGCGGCCGAGAACAGGCGCGGGTAGCCGAGCACGATCACCCGCGCCCGTGGGGCCCTCAGCCTGATCTTTGCGTACACGGCATCGAGATCGCCCGGCAGCGCGGTGCGGATGGACTGCTGCGCGCTGCTGATCGCGGCGTCGCAGCCCGCTGGCCCGCCCTGCACGCACGCGCTGAACACGTCGCCGAAGCCGACGTCGTTGCCGCCGATCGTGATCGTCACCAGGCGTGTCGCGCCGTTGAGCCGTGACGCCTGCGTGAGCAGCACGTCGTCGGTCGTGGCTCCTGAGCAGGCGGCGAACACGAGCTTCAGGTTCGGGCGCCGCTCGGCGACGAGCGCCGGATAGGCATAGCGGCTGCGCTGGCAGCTGCCGTCCAGGTCGTAGGTCCCGGTTCCGGTTCCTGACGAGTAGGAGTCGCCGAGCGCGACGTAGCGCTCGGCCGCCGGCGCGGACGGCGCGACCAGCGCCAGCAGCGCGCCGACGCGCACGACGGTCTTGGCGACAGTGCGGATCATGGCTTCCCGTCTTGCCCGCCGGACCGGCGGCGCACACCGCTACGCCGCAGCGAGGCGTGCGCGCAGCCACTCGGTCGTCTGCGCGACGCCCTCGCGCACACCGATCTGCGACTCCCAGCCGAGCATCCGGCGGGCCTTCTCGACGCTCGGCCAGCGGCGCTGCACGTCGACCGTGAAGGTCGGCAGGTGCGCGAGCTCGAACTGCTCGGGGTCGCGGCCGCAGACCTCCCAGACGATCCGCGCGATCTGCGCGACGGTCAGTTCCTCCGAGGCCGAGATGTTGAAGTCCTCGTGCAGGCCCGCGGGCGCGGACATCGCGGTCACCACGCCGTCGGCGATGTCGTCGACGTGCGTCAGCGTGCGCGTCTGCTCGCCCGAGCCGAAGATCTCCAGCGGGTGCTGACCGGCGAGGCACTTGCGGATGAGGTCGGGTACGGCGTGCGCGATGCCGGGCTCGTCGTCTGGCATCTCACCTGGGCCGTAGGCGTTGAACGGCCGGCAGATCGTGAACGGGAGCCCGTGCTCGTCGTGCGCGGCGCGGCACCAGACCTCGCCCGCGAGCTTGGAGAAGCCGTACGCCGAACGCGGCATCGCCACGTCCCAGACGTGCTCCTCGGTCGTCGGGTACTGCGTCGCGCGCTCGAAGACCATCGACGAGGAGACGTAGACGAAGCGCGCGACCGCGTGATCCAGCGCCGCCTGGATGACGGCGTCGTACAGCGCGCTGTTGACCGACGTCAGCGTGTGCGGCAGCTTGTGGAAGTTCGCGATCCCGCCGACGATCGCGGCGAGATGGATGACCTGGTCACAGCCGGCGGTCGCCTCGCGCGCCTGCGCGAGGTCGCGCAGGTCGCCGGTGTGGACCTCGCAGCCCTCGCGCATCCACTGCGGCGCCGGGCGCTGGTCGGAGACGCGGACGTCGTAGTCGGGATCGCGCAGCAGGCGCCGGACGACCGCGGCGCCGATCGTCCCGGCGCCGCCCGTGACGAGGACCCGGCTCACCCGTGACCCGACCGGCGCGGAGCGCTCACCCCAGCGTCACCTGTCCGTTGGTCAGCGCGCTCAGCTCGCTGGCGTAGCCGAACACCTGCGCCGCGCCGAAGCAGTTCCAGGGATCGACGATCAGCGCGTCGCCGCCGGCCAGCTCGGTGACCGCGCGCAGCACGTGGGGGCCGGTGAACTCGTCGTGGTTGGCGGCGACGACGACGACGTCGGCGCCGCCGACCGTCTCCTCGAACGGCGGCGTCGGCGTCGCCACGCGCGGATCGTGGACGGCGACGTCGGCCAGCTCGCGCTCGAGCAGGCGCACGAGCTTGTAGGCCAGCGAGTCGCGCTCGTCGTCGGTGTTGCCCTTGAACGCGAGGCCCAGGACGGCGATCTTGCGACCGTTGAGCGGCCCGAGCCGGCGCTTCATCCCCTCGACGAGGAACAGCGGCACGGACTCGTTGACCCGCGACACGGCGAGCAGCATGCCGGGCGCGTTGGAGCGCTCCTCGCTGAAGGCGAAGTCCTTGCGCAGGCACGTCCCGGCGGTCAGCCCCGGGCTGGCGATGCCGCCGCGCGGGTAGTCGCGGTTGATGAGGTCGATGACGTCGAAGACGTTCGCGCCGTGCTGCTCGCAATCCATCATGAGCAGGTTGGGCAGCGCGAAGTTCGCGTAGCGCAGGATGTTCGTCCAGATCTTGGCCAGCTCCGCCTGCACGGGCGTGGTCTGCACGATCGGCGCGCCGAAGATCGAGAACAGCACGCCGACGCGCTCCCCGGAGGCCTCGCCGACGCCGCCGACGATGCACGGCAGGGTGCCGATCTCCTCGAAGAACCGCCCGGCGGCGATCCGCTCGGGCGCGTGCGCGACGAAGATCTCCTCGCCGATCCGAAAGCCGCGGTGCTTGGTGAGGTAGCCGGCGACGAAGTCGGTCGTGCCCGGCGCGATCGTCGAGCGCAGGACGATCGTGTGGCCGTCGCGCAGGTGGCCGAGCAGGTCGTCGAGCGCCGAGCGGATGTCGGAGATGTCGATCTCGACGTGCGAGAACGAGGGCGTGCCGAGCGTGATGACGATGTGCTCGGCCGTCGCGGCGTCGGCGACGCGGTCGGAGACCGTCAGCGTGCCGGCGGCGTGGACGCGGTCCAGTGCAGCTTGGGCGCCGGGCTCGGTGAACGGCATGCGCGCGTCGCGCACAGCCTGCAGGCGGTCGGCGTCCTTGTCGATGCCGAGCACGGTCAGCCCGCGATCTGCGAACGAGATGGCGAGCGGGAGCCCGATACGGCCGAGCCCGATGACGGCGACCTCAGGCATCGAGGTCTGGAATCTATCGTTCGCCGGTGTCGCCAAGCAGGCGATGGCGCGCGTACTGCCGTACGAAGCCGCGGATGAAGCGCGGGTTGTAGCGCACGTAGCGTGGCGCCAGGCGGCGCGGCTCCTGCGCCATCCGGTACAGCCACTCCAGGCCGGCGGACTGCATCCACTCCGGTGCCTGGGGCACGAGCCCGGCGTGGAAGTCAAACGCGGCGCCGACGCCGACGAGCACCGGCGCGTCGAGCCGGTCGCGCATCGCGGCCATCCACTTCTCCTGCTTGGGCGCGCCGACGCCGACCCAGACGACGTCCGCCTTGGAGCGGTTGATCTCCTCGACGATCGCCTCCTGCTCGTCGCCGGAGAGCTCGCGGAAGGGCGGTGAGTAGCCGCCGACGATCTTCACACCGGGAAAGCGCTGGCGCAGGTTGAGCGCGAGCTGGACGAGCGCGCCCTGGTTGCGGCCGCCGTAGAGGTACATCCGGGCGCCCGTGTCCGCCGCGTGCTCGCAGTAGCGAGCCATCAGCTCGGGGCCATACACGCGATCGTGCAGGTCGCCGCCGAGGGCGTTCATCGCCCACACGAGCGGCTGGCCGTCGGGAACCGTGATCGAGGAGTTCAGAACCGCTGCGCGCAGCTCGGGATCCTCGTCGCAGACCATGATCGTGTGGGTCGCGGCGACGCAGATGTAGCCCTGCTCGCGGTGGGCGATCATGCCGTCCATCCATGCGATCGTCGCCTGGTAGTCGGTCAGCGCAAGCGGAACGCCGAGCACGCTCACGGCGTCGGGCGCAATCGGGGCAGGCGCCAGCCGAGGGAGCGTCGGCGGCCCGCTAGGGAGGGGGCGGGGGATGGTCATCGTGGGAACGTGTGACACCGGGGAGGCGTCTTCAGGGTACGAACGAGAACGCGTGGACACCGGAAAGGTTGCGTTCTTCTATGCGCACTCGACAAATGCTCTACCCGATGGTAGTTCGCGAAAACAGGCCAGATACCCTCCGGCAATGCCGCGCGCGCTGATCACCGGCATCACCGGCCAGGACGGCGGCTACCTCACCGAGCTGCTGCAGGACGAGGGCTACGACGTAGTCGGGCTCGTCCGCAGCGGATCGCGATCCGCCGTCCCGGCGGGGGTCGCGACGGTCCGCGGTGACCTCGCCGACACGGAGTCGCTGCGTGCGGCGGTGCTCGACACGACGCCCGACGAGCTCTACCACCTGGCCGCGCCCACGTTCGTACCCGCCTCCTGGAAGGACCCGGCCGGCACGCTCGGGCTCGTCGCCGGCGCGACGGCTACGCTGCTGCAGGCCACGCGCGAGATCGAGGGCGGCGTGCGGGTGCTCGTCGCCAGCTCGGGCGAGATCTTCGGCGCGGCGACGGTCTCGCCGCAGACCGAGGAGACGCCGATGCGCCCGCGCTCGCCCTACGGCGTCGCGAAGCTCGCCGCCTACGGGCTCGTCGACACGCTGCGCCACAAGCACGGCATGCATGCGTCGAGCGCGATCGCCTACAACCACGAGTCGCCGCGCCGGCCCGAGCGCTTCCTGCCGCGCAAGGTCACCAAGGCGGCGGCGTCGATCAAGCTCGGGTTGCAGGACGAGGTCCAGCTGGGTGACCTCAGTGCCGTGCGCGACTGGTGCCATGCGCGCGACGTCGTGCGCGGCTACTGGCTCATGCTCCAGCGGGACGAGCCGGGCGACTACATCCTCGCCGGCGGCGTCGGGCGCACGGTCGGCGAGCTCGTGGCCGTCGCGTTTGGCTGCGTCGGGCTGGACCCGGCCGATCACGTGCGCGTCGACGAGAGCCTGGTGCGCACGGCCGAGCGCATGCCGACGGTCGGCGACCCGTCGCGGGCCCGCGAGCAGCTCGGCTGGCAGGCCGAGACGAGCTTCGAGGCGATGATCGAGGAGATGGTGAGCGCCGATCTCGCCGCGCTCACGGTGGCGTAGGAGTCCTGCTCGGGGGCGAATCTTCGGTCCCCGCCGCTAAGAGGAGGTATGAGCGCCTCCGAGTACGCACGCTGATCGTGACACGCGGTGCATCCGCCGCTAGCCTCGACCTCGGGATGCTTCACACCGACGATCCCGCCCTGCATCGTCTTTCGGTCGAGGACGTGTTTCGCATGTTCGATACCGGCGTGCTCGGGCCCGAGGAACGCGTCGAGCTCATCGACGGCGTGCTCGTCGACGTGAGCCCGCCAGGTCCTGAGCACGCCTGGACCGTGTCCTGGCTGAATCGGCATTTCGTCGTCGGATGCCCGGGATACGAGGTTCGTGTCCAGGACCTGCTGCTCGTTCCCGGCGGCTTCGTCCTGCCCGACCTCATGGTGGTCGAGCAGCTCCCGCGTAATCGCCTCCCGTCGACGGCGGTGCTCGTCGTCGAGGTCTCGGTCACGACGCTGCGTCATGACACGGCGAAGGCATCGCGCTATGCACTGGCGGGAGTCGGCGAGTACTGGCTGATCGACGTGAATCGGCGTGCGATCACGGTCCACCAGGAGCCCAGCGCGGATGGCTACCAGCGCGTCGTGGTGCACGGCGATCGCGCCGTCCTGTCGCCACCGGCGGACGCGCCGCCCGTTGCCGTCGAGGAGCTGCTCGGTCCGCCTGGGCCGCCGGCGTAGCCGCGCCTGGGGCGACGGCGCCGCACCCTCGATCCCTACACTCGCGCCCACTATGGCCGTCGGAGTCATCGGCATGGGCTATGTGGGTCTGCCCCTCGCCGTCGCCTTCGCGGCGGAGGGCCGTGACGTCGTGGCCGTCGACATCGACCGTCGCAAGGTCGACGCGCTGCGCGCCGGGCGCTCGTACGTGGAGGACGTCTCCGACGACGTGCTCGCCACCGCCGCGCCGCGGATCGAGGCCACGACGCGCTTCGCCGCGCTCGCGCGCTGCGACGCGATCCTGATCTGCGTGCCGACGCCGCTGACCGCCAACCGCGAGCCCGACCTCGGCCCGCTCGTCAGCGCATCGCGGGCCCTTGCCGATGTGCTGCGCGCCGGGCAGCTCGTCGTCCTGGAGTCGACGACCTACCCGGGGACGACGCGCGAGCGCGTGGCGCCGATCCTCGCCGAGTCGGGGCTCGTCGCCGGCGAGGACTTCAACCTCGCCTTCTCGCCCGAGCGCGTGGACCCGGGACGTACGGACTTCACGCTGCGCACGACGCCGAAGGTCGTGGGCGGGCTGACGGAGGCCTGCGGCGACCGCGCGGCCGCGCTCTACGGCGAGATCTGCGACGCGATCGTGCGCGTGTCCACACCCGAGGCCGCAGAGCTGACCAAGCTGCTGGAGAACATCTTCCGGTCGGTGAACATCGCCCTGGTGAACGAGCTGGCGATGCTGTGCGACCGGATGGGGATCGACATCTGGGAGGTCGTCGACGCGGCCGCGACGAAGCCCTACGGCTTCATGCGCTTCGAGCCGGGACCGGGGATGGGCGGTCACTGCCTGCCCGTCGATCCGTTCTACCTGTCCTGGCGGGCGCGCGAGTTCGACATGGCGACGGAGTTCATCGAGCTGGCCGGCAAGGTCAACCAGCAGATGCCCTACCACTGCGTGGCGAAGGTCGAGCGGCTGCTCAACGGCGCCAGCAAGCCGGTGCGCGGATCACGGATCGCCGTGCTCGGCGTGTCGTACAAGCCCGGCGTCGGCGACGTGCGCGAGTCGCCCGGGCTGAAGATCGTGACGCTGCTCGCCGCGCTCGGCGCCGATCTGCGCTACCACGACCCGTTCGTGCCCGAGCTGCCCGAGCATGACCTGCGCAGCCAACCGCTCGACGACGCGCTCGCGGGCGCCGACCTCGCACTGATCGTCACCGCCCACCCGGGCATCGACCACGACGCCGCCGTCGCGCAGGCCCCGCTCGCGCTGGACCTGCGGGGGGTCACCCGCCGCTCGGGCGGTCACGCGATTCTCCTATGAGCGACGTGCGCGTCGGCGTCGTGGGACTCGGCTACTGGGGTCCCAACCTCGCCCGCAACATCGACCAGGTCGCCGGTGCGCAGCTCGTGTGGTGCTGCGACGCGCGCGACGAGGCGCGCGAGCGGCTGGCGGCCAAGCATCCGCGCACGCGCTTCACGGCGCGGCTCGACGACCTGCTCGAAGACGACGAGCTCGACGCGATCGTCGTCGCGACGCCGGTGCCGACGCACGCCGACCTCGCCGTGCGCGTGCTCGAGGCCGGCAAGCACTGCTTCGTGGAGAAGCCGCTCGCGCGGTCGGCCGCCGACGGCGAGCGCGCGGTGGCCGCCGCGCGCGCCGCCGGGCGCACGCTGATGGTCGGGCACCTGCTCGAGTACCACCCCGGCGTGCGCAAGCTCAAGGAGATCACCGACTCCGGCGAGCTGGGCGACATCCACTACATCTACTCCAACCGCCTCAACCTCGGGCAGCTGCGCGCCGACGAGAACGCGCTGTGGTCGCTCGGCGCGCACGACATCTCGGTGATCCTGCACCTCGCCGGCGAGGATCCGTCCGAGCTGCACGCGCACGGCGAGTCGTACATGCGCGCGGGCGTCGAGGACGTCGTGTTCGCCTTCCTGCGCTTTCCGTCCGGGTTGGCGGCCCACCTGCACCTGTCGTGGCTCGATCCGCACAAGGAGCGACGCTTCACGGTCGTCGGCTCGCAGCGGATGGCGACGTTCGACGACATGGACCTCGAGCGCAAGGTCACCGTCTACGACAAGGGCTTCGATCAGTCCGCGAACTCCTACGGCGAGTACATCACCCGCAGCGGTGACATCTACAGCCCGCGGATCGCCAACGCCGAGCCGCTGCGCCTGGAGATCGAGCACTTCGTGGCGTGCGTGCGCTCCGGCGAGACGCCACGCTCGGATGGCGACAGCGGGCTGCGCGTCGTGCGGGTGCTCGAGCAGCTGCAGCTCGAGCTGGACCGCTCGCGTCGGCGAGGCTGACGTACAGTGGGAGCGACGTGCGAGCTTCACGCCACCGCGACGGCCTCGTCGCGCTCGTCGCGCTGATCGCGGCCCTGGTCGCGGCTTCGTCCGCGGCCGCGGCGCGCACCTCGTCGCCACCGCTGTCCCTCTCCGTGCCGGCGTCGGCCGCCAGCGGCGCGCCCCTCAGGGCGGTCGGCACGGCACGGCGGGCCCCGCGCGACGCGCGCGTCGTGCTGCAGCGGCGCAAGGCCGGCCGGTGGGCCACGCTCGGTCGCTCGCGGCTCAAGCGGGGCAGGTTCAGGTTTGCGTTCAAGGCCCCGGCGAGCAGCACCGCGCTGACCCTGACCGTGCGGGTGGTCCTCGTGCGCGGCCGGCAACGGCTCCGGCGGTCGCCGACACGCAGGATCGCGGTCCGCGCCGCGGCGCGGATCCCCGCCCCGGTGTCGGCCCCCGCGGTCGTCTCGCCGCCCGCGAGCGGCCGCTCGGCGCCGGACCTCGCGGTGATCGCGCCAACCGTGCGGATGACGCCCGGCAGCAGCGTGGATGTCGTCACGCCGGCGCCGTTGACGAGCATCACCGAGCTGGAGCCCGGGCCGACGGGCGCGGCGCCCGGGGTGTCGCTGCGCGCCGCCCAGGGGCGTGTCGTCGTGGCGGCCTCGCGCCAGTCGGTCCTGGGCGAGACGTCGCCGACGATCCGTGGAACCGGTTGCACCGCGAGCGAATGCGGCCGGCGCTTCGCGATGCGCGTGCCGGTGACGGTCCTCCCGACGCTCGCGCCGATGAGCTGGTCTGACGAGTTCGCCGGCAGCGCACTCGATCTCACGCGCTGGAGCTACCGGGCGAGCGGCCCGCGCTTCGACGCCACGGTGACGCCGGCGGCGGTTTCCGTCGGCGACGGCGCTCTGACGATCAAGACGTACACCGAGGAGGAGGAGCACTACGTGGGCATGATCGGCTCCTACCGGCACGCAGGAGGCGGCTTCGAGCAGACGTACGGCTACTTCGAGGCGCGGGTGAAGTTCGACAACGCCGCCGGCCAATGGTCGGCGTTCTGGCTGCAGTCGCCGACGCTCGGCAACCCGCTCGATGATCCGGCGGCGGCGGGCGTCGAGATGGACATCGCCGAGCACCGCACGCGCTGCGTCGACGCGCCGGCGCCGACGCCGCCGCAGACGTGCTCGCCCACCAACGACATCTCGGACCGTATCCAGCAGGCATTGATCTGGGACGGCTACGGCCCCGAGTCCAAGTCGGCGGTGAAGCTCAGCGACCCGCTCACCGGCCTGGGCAACGGCAGCTGGCACACGTGGGCGCTGCGCTGGACCCCGACGGACGTCACGCTCTACTACGACGGCCTACCGACCTGGTTTCAGAACGGGCCGATCTCGCGGCGTGACGAGTACATGATCCTCAGCTCCGACGTCGGCGAGTTCTTCGCCGGGCCGATTCCCGCCGGCGGGTACGGGTCGCGCGAGGAGACCAGCACGAAGATGCAGGTCGACTACGTCCGGGTCTGGCCGCTGGCCGAGAGCACGCCGCCCGGCGGCTAGCGCAGCACCGCCCGCACCGCCGCCACGACCTCGCCC
>Ga0136615_10000178_pt1 | contig 27729 bp, 34 predicted proteins | sample AntDrymUQ2882206_2_FD_106647 | JGI IMG/M metagenome (GOLD analysis project Ga0136615, IMG submission 106647) | Polar desert sand microbial communities from Dry Valleys, Antarctica - metaG UQ288 (22.06) | ecosystem: Environmental > Terrestrial > Soil > Desert | place: Antarctica: Dry Valley... | reverse complement strand
GCATGCCAAACGAAGCCCACAAACGCAAGCCGATTAGTGTCTACGCCAGTCCAGCACGAAAAAGGTCCGGCGCCCGAAACACCGGCGACCAGACCTCAAACCCCAGAAAACTTCCGACTAACCTCTCGCCTCGCATGGATGCTCGCCGCCGCTTCGCCCGTGTCGTTCCCTGCGTGCTCGCGCTCCTGTGCCTCGCGCTGGTCGCACCGGGCGCGACGGGGGCCGCCATCAAGCTCAAGCCGGTCACCGGCGAGCTTGCGACGAAGATCGGGATCGCCGACCAGAAGGCCGAGATCTTCGACGACGAGCGCATGCGCGATCTCCGCTTCGGCTACGCGCGGCGCTCAGTCGCCTGGGACGCGCTGCGCTACGGCAAGCTGCGCGCCGAACTCGACGCCTGGGTGAGCGGTGCGCGACTCATGGGCGCGGAGCCGCTCGTCACGCTCGCGCGCTCAGGCACGACGACGGGGCGCCGCTATCGGCCGCCAACTCCGACGCAGTACCTGCGGGAGTTCCTGCGCTTTCGCAAGCGCTACCCGGCCGTGAAGACGTGGTCTGCGTGGAACGAGGCCAACATGTGCGGCGTCGGCACGTGCAACAATCCCGAGCTCGTCGCCCGCTACTACACCGCGATCCGCCGCAACTGCCCGGGCTGCAAGGTCGTGGCGGCCGACCTGCTCGATCAGCCGAACATGGTCGCCTGGGTGCGCAGGTTTCGCCGCGCTGCGAGCTACGAGCCGAAGTACTGGGGGCTGCACGGCTACATCGACGCCAACCGCTTCCAGACGACGCGTACCGAGGCGCTGCTGCGCGCCGTGCGTGGGGAGGTCTGGCTGACGGAGGTCGGCGGGCTTGTCGCGCGCCGCAACCGCTCGCAGATCAAGCTGCGCCAGGGCAAGGCGCACGCCGCCCGCGCGACGCGGTTCGTCTTCCAGCGCCTCGCGCGCCTGGACCGCCGCGTTGCGCGGATCTACATCTACCACTGGCGCTCCTCGACGGGGCGCGACAGCTGGGATTCCGCGCTCATCGGAGCGGACGGCAAGGCACGCCCGGCGCTCGCCGTGGTCAAGCGCGCGCTCGGCCAGACGACGGCCTCCCGCTGATTGGCCCCATAGTCTGGTCGCATGGAGCCGCTGTCTGAGCTGTTCGCTTCCGGCCTGCTGGACGACCACGTCGCGATCGTCACCGGCGGCGGCACGAACCTCGGCAAGGCCGCCGCCGCGGAGCTCGCACGCTGCGGTGCGAATGTCGTCATCGCCGGCCGCCGGGCGGATGTCCTGCAGGCCGCCGCCGACGAGATCGGTCCGCGCTGCACATGGGTCGCCGGCGATATCCGCGAGACAGCCGACTGCGAGCGGATCGTCGACATCGCACTCGAGCGCCACGGCCGCGTCGACACGCTGCTCAACAACGCTGGCGGCCAGTACTTCGCGGCGGCCGAGGCCATCACGCCGAAGGGCTGGGCGGCCGTGCAGCGGTTGAACATCGACGGCATGCTGCGGATGACGCAGGCCTGCGTCGAGCGAGCGCTGCGGCCCGGCGGCGGAGGGATGATCGCGAGCGTGACGGTCTCGCCCCACCACGGCCTTCCCGGGATGGCGCACAGCGGCACGGCGCGCGCGGCGGTGGAGGCGATGACGTACGACTGGGCGCAGCGCTGGGCGGACGAAGGCATCAGCGCCGTCGCGCTCGCGCTCGGCCGCTTCGACACCGAATCGCTGCGCAAGTACCCCGCCGAGCTGACCGCGGGCGCGGCACGCTCCGTGCCGCTCGGCCGCCTCGGCGAGCCGCGTGAGTTCGGCTGGCTGGCGGCGCTCGTCGCCTCGCCGCTCGGACGCGCGCTGAGCGGCAGCACGATCACGCTCGACGGCGGCGCCGACGACTGGTGGGGACCCTGGCCGCCGCCCTCGCTCGTCGGCGCCACCGGCACGGTCCCCACCGAGGAGCGCCACCGCTCCTAGACGCGGCGGAGTATCCTGCGCAGCTGGGCGTGCGGGCGAAGTGTTGTGGCTGCACAGAAGCCTTCCAAGCTTCTAGGGCGGGTTCGATTCCCGTCGCCCGCTTTCACACTCCACGGGGAGTGGCGCAGTCTGGTAGCGCACCCGGCTGGGGGCCGGGCGGTCGCAGGTTCAAATCCTGTCTCCCCGACTCGGCCCACTAGGGCCGCAGGACCCCGAAAACGCCCATAGACGCTGGGCGAACAGGCGCGCAGCCAGGCGAAACGGCGAGAGCGCGTTTGCAGGGGTTTTCGGGGCTCTCGCGAGTGAACCTCAGCTAAACCACAGCTGCCCGGCTGTGGTCGGCGGAGCGTCTGCGCGACGTTGTCGGCGTCCCCTCATGGTCGCTTCGGCGACCGCGCGTGATGCCTCCCGCGAGGCCGTCGAGCTGACGATCGCGCGCGCCGCGACCGACGACGGTCAGGAGAAGTCGTGACAGCGGCCGTTCTTGAGGGGGCGTTGCTGGACGGCGTCATCGAACGGCTCACCCGGCCGGACTTCGGGCGTTCGAGGCGCAGCTGCGCTCGTCGGGGTACTGCTCGCGTCCGGTGCGGCTGCAGGGCCGTGTCGAGGTCTGCGACGGCCACGGCGGCCGCCGACAGGTCTGGTCGACGGATGGGGAGCCGGATGGGCTGCTCAGGAAGGCGTGCGGGAATCGTCGTGAGGCGGTGTGCGCGCCGTGCGCGGAGCGCTACCGCGGTGACGCCTGGCAGCTCATCGCTGCCGGCCTACGGGGCGGCAAGGGCATCCCGGAGTCCGTGATGGGGCATCCGGCGGTGTTCGCGACGCTGACCGCTCCGTCGTTCGGCGTCGTGCACGCGCACGTCCTTGGCGCAAATGGAGAGCCGGCGCGGTGCCGGCCGCGGCGCGACCGGCCGGTCTGCTGCCACGGCATCCCCGTTTCCTGCTCGCGGGTTCACGCCCCGGACGATCCGTGCCTCGGCGAGCCGTTGTGCCCCGACTGTTTCGACTACTCCGGGGCGGTGATCTGGAACAACTTGCTCGGTGAGCTGTGGCGAAGGACGATGATCTATCTGCCGAGGCGCCTCGCCGCCCTGGTCGGGATGACGCAGCAGCGGCTGCACGAGCAGGTGCGGGTGTCGTACGTGAAGGTCGCTGAGTACCAGCACCGCGGCCTCGTGCATTTGCATCCGGTGATCCGCCTGGACCGGCGGATGCCCGCGTACCGCGCCGAAGAGGTCCGGGCGCCGGCCCGCCGGTTCACGACGCAGCTCCTCGAGGACGCCCTCAGGGCCTCGGCTGAGGAGGTCAGCGTGCAGATTCCCGACGAGCTGGGTGGCGGCACCGCCGTCAGGTGGGGCGCGCAGCTTGACGTGCAGCAACTCAGCACCGATGACGAGCAGTGTCGGCGCCGTGCCAGCTACCTGGCGAAGTACACGACGAAGAGCACCGAGCAGGCGGGCGGCCTGCTGCACCGTATCACGCGCAGCGAGGTCGAGCACGTCCAGGTTCGCGAGCACGTTCGCGGCTACCTGCGCGCGGCCTTCGAGCTGCACGACCGCGTGGCTGATGCGATTGTCGACGGCGCCGCTGACGATCCGGTCGTCTTCGCGCCGCCGTCGCGGCCGGCGCCCGCAACGTGCTGCTACCCCAACGAGCCGGTCTTGCGGGTTCTGCAGGCGATGAGCACGGACGAATGGGTGACGATCCGCCTGCACGATCGCACCGAGCGGGTCGGCAGGATCGCCCGCCGCACCGCGAACGGGCTCATTCTCGACAGCGGACCGAGGTCGCGATGGCCGACGTGCGCGCGGTCACGGCTGGCCCTCCCCAACCACCGCCGCGCGACAAGCGCGATCGGCGGCTTGCGGCATGCGCGCACACCTTCGGCCACCGCGGCCACTGCCTCACCAAATCCCGGCGCTGGTCGACCACGTTCAAGGAACTGCGCGCCGCGCGCGAGCAGCACGTCCGCGAGCAGCTGCTTACGAACGGTGATCAAGCGGAGCGCGCTCTCGCCGAGCTGGCCCCCGAACAGCGCGTGGCGAGCTTTGACTTCGTCGGTGACGGTCATCTCACAACCGCCGACGCCTACCTCGCCGCTCAAGCCGCCGGCAGAGCCCGCGAACACCGCGAACTCGCGCGCGAAGCGCTCATCACCGACTACCACCGCCACAGGACCAATCGATGCGACCCGCCGCAGGACCAGGCACGCGAATAGACCCGGCATCGCGTTATGCAGCATTCGTATTGCGCCGGCCGCCACGCTGCCGTACGGCCGGTCGCGTCTGGAGTCAGCGAGGATCCGCCCTGCGGACTTGATCGCGACATCTCCGACCGGCGGCGGGCGTGTCAAAGGGGCGTAAGCACCGGCCAATTTCACGAGACTCGGCTTGTTCAATCGAAATTGGGCTTGACACGCACGGCGCCGGTCGGCACGTCGTTCCGCGCTGGTGTCGCCGGACTGCTGCCGGGCGCGGCCGTATGGCACGGCCCGCCGCGCGGGCGCGGTCGTGTGTGGCGTTCTATGCGTTCAGGGTGCTCGGGTCGGGTCTACTTGGCCGGCCGGGGCGCGGTCGCCGGCCCGGAGGGCGAAGTCCGAGGGGGCCGGCGGGCCGCAGGCAGCGGTGCGGCCGGCGGCGCCGCGAAGCGGCGCCCTTGAGAACGTAAAGAAATGCTCACGAACTCAGCGGTCGCGCTGCTGGATGCGCTTGGCGTCGAGGCTGCGCCCGGCCTCCCGGTAGGCGACGGCGAGGTTGTGGCGGGTCCTGAGCGTTTCGGGGTGTTCGGCTCCGAGGATTCGCTCGGAATCGGCGAGCAGCGTTTCGTAGATCGCGATCGAAGTGGCTGATCGTGCGCGAACGCCGCCCGCCGGCCGACGATGTGCCGGCGATGCTGTCCAGCGGTCCCTTGATCGCCCGGTTCGCGGAAGGATCGTCTGACGTTAGGCGGGCTACAACGGGCGTTCCGACGGCTAGGCGGCGAGTCTCGTGAGATCCTCGCGCCCTGTGCGAATAGGCCGGTAGGGCGTACCGGCCTCCTCGCGGCGATCAAACGCGAGTCTTGATTTTAACCGCCACCAGACCTCACTGCCGAGCCGCGCTAACGATTTACCAATAAATGCTCGGACTAATTCTGCTGAGGCAGAGCGGGGCCGACGCGGGGTAGCCTGCCGCTCTGCATATACCAAGGTTTGTTGTCAACTAGGTTGAGAAGTGGATGGGAAAAAGGCCGGGTCTGGCCTATCGAGCCCAAGATTTATTTTTAGCGGTCTGGTTCGTGTAGGCTCGTTCAGGAAGCGGATGGGGAGCCGTTGAATCCCACTGACAGAGCCATCAGGGCCGCGAAGTACTCGGCCCTTCCGGGGAGCGAGATCCCCCTTTGGATGGCCCCGCCACGCCGACGTTGACCGCGACGGCCACAAGCTGCTCAAGCCGGCTCGTTCGATCGCGAGCGAGTGGTATGCCCTGGCCAGACCCGCGTCGTGCGGGGCTGGCTCCTCGATGCCATCAGAAAGCTAGGGAACTATCATGAACTGCCGTCATCGCCACCCGAAGGGTGGTCGGAGCGCAGCTTTCGCTCTGATCTCGTGCCTCGGATTGCTAGCGTTCGCACCAGCAGCATCAGCCGCTGAAAAGGTGACGATCTGTCACGCGACCGGATCGGCGACGAACCCGTACGTGCAGATCACGATCAGCGACAGCGCCGTCGAGGCGCACAGACGCCACCAAGACCGCGAGGACATCATTCCGGCCCCCACAACGGGCTGCCCCAGCGTAGTTCCGCCGCCGCCGCCGCCGCCGCCGAGCGACGTGTGCCCGAACATCCCCGGTGACCAGGCGGAGGTTCCTGTGGGCTTCATGAAGGACGCGGCGGGCAACTGCGTTCCGGAAGCCGTTGAGCCCTACGTCCCCTGCGTCGTGAGCGTTGGCGTGACGCAGAACGAGACGACCGTGACCGGAACGCCCGGTGATGACACGATCGACTGCAGCGCAGCAAGTCCCGGCAAGACGATCGATGGCTTCGGCGGCAACGACACCATCACCGGCACCCAGTTCGACGACGTCATCACCGGCGGTGAAGGCAACGACACCATCACCGGCCTTGGCGGCAACGACACCCTGGACGGCAACCAAGGCAACGACACGATCAGCGGCGGTGAGGGCAACGACACCATCACCGGCAGCGAGGGCAACGACACCCTCAGCGGCGAAGGCGGCGACGACTTCGTCGACGGCGGCGACGACGACGACACCCTCAGCGGCGGCACCGGCACCAACACCCTGATCGGCGGCCCGGGCACCGACACCTGCGACGGCGCACCCTGCTAGCAAGGCGCTGATCAAGCGCAGACTCGTTGTAGAGGCGCGGCGGAGGGCACGAAAAGCTCTCGCCGCGCCGCGCTAAATGCAACGAGCGATGAGAGCAGGTCCGCGCCCTGGACGCTGACCGTCTTGGCGTCGCCGGCAGAGAGTCCGTCGAAGGTGTGCTGGGCATAGGCGCCGAAGGAGCTGAACCCACGTAGGGCTACCGCCGACGCCGCCTCACCCAGAGCCGGCGCCGGTGTAGCGCCTGTCGAGCGGACGAATCTGCGGTCCGTCTGCGATCGCTGCGACCTGCGGCCTGAGAAGGCCGGAGGTCATCCAACCGGCCGTCGGGTGCCGACCGTCCGGGTAGCTCAAAATAGGCCCCAACGGTGTCGCGAGGAGCTCGTTACGAACCGTCGCGGTGCAACTCGGCGTTGAGCTGGACGGGATCGAAGCTGATCACCTGCTCCACGCTGGCGCCGATGGCTGCGAGCTGTTCGATGACCGCCTGGCCCTCGACGGCGCGGTTGGCGATCGTGCGGAACGTGCTGGCGTCGATGCCGAGTAGTTCGAGGCACGCCGCGTCAATTGGGCAGGGGTAGCGGTAGTAGGTGCCTAGGGTGCCGGCGTGGCTGGCGCGCGCCTTGTCGATCATGCGTGGCAGCCACGGATAGCCGGCGAGCTTGGCGTCCATTGGCTCGGGGTCCTCGTGAGCGAGGTTCTTGGCGGTCGGGCGTTGCGAGGCCTGCGGCTCGGTCATGCCTGGATGAGGTAGTCGGCCTCGAAGCGGTCGGAGCGGCCGATGAACGTGAAGGTCGAGAGCGGTGAGGTGGTCGTGCGGGATGTGCGCCGGACCTCGATGAGGGGACTGCGATCGCTGATCGCGAACGCTTGGGCCTCGGAGGCGGTCGGTGCGCGGGCTCGGATGATCTCTCGGTACCCGAGGATGCGCCGCCCGTACGCGGACTCGATGTCGTCGTAGCTCATCTCGCCGGGCATCATCAGGATGGCGAGTGCGTCGGTTTCCAGATCCGCGGTGGGGTAGTACGCCGCGCCGACGCTCCAGCGCTCGCCCGATGCGGTCGCGGCCGTGTGGCTCTCGCGCACGACGACGGGAGCGCCGGCCTCGATCTCGAGCGCCTCGGCCACGTCGTCGAGGGCGGCGCCCTCTCGAACGTCGTCGATCGTGAGCATCCAGGGCTCGTCGCTGAGCAGGCGCAGGCGGCTGATCCCCCACGGAATACGCGGCCCGAGGACGGTGTAGCCGCGCTGGTTCGAGGACGCGATCCAGCCGTCGCGGCTGAGCGAGGCGAGCGCTTGGCGGATCACCGATCGCGCGCAGCCGAATTGCTCCTGCAGCGCCCGCTCGGAGGGCAGGCGGTCGCCTGGGGCGAGTTCGGCGCTGGCGATCCGCGCGGCGATCGCCTCGCGCACTTCTCGGTGCCTCAGCGAGCGCGTCGGCATGGTACGGACTGTTGACGTGGTACGGACCATAACGTAGGGTCGGGCTGGGTGCGTGGTACGGACCATCTTCTACTGCGGTGGGTAGGCGCGAGAACCCGAGGCGGCGGCGATCGCCGATCGGGTGATGGGCCGTGAGCAGGAGCTGGTCGCTTGGCGGGGTCGCGAGCCGTGGTGCTCGAGGCGGCCGTCGAGCGGCTCGTACCGACGCATCGACCGTTCTGTCGAGTCAGAGGAGGGACATGCGTATTCCGGTTGCTGGGAGCCAGTCGACCTCGATGGTTGGCCTTGATCCGGCGAGGGCGGTGGACACGCGACGCACGAACGGAAGCGGCCATCTGGGGCGCGCGTATCGCGCGGGACGGCTGGTCTGCGGGTGGGTGCATGTGACGATCAGCGTTGACGAGCGGCTCGGCCTGACCCCGCAGGAACGTCGTCGCGTGCGACTGCGCTTCCACGAGCCGCTCGACGATGGCCTACGCTCCGAGCTGGCCCAGCTTATGGCACATCGAGGCGCGGCCGCTCGACGCGCGGCCGACCGCGTCGACCCGATCGAGATCGTCGTCGACGACCCCCACGGCGCGCGCGAGCACATCCTCGGCCAGGTCGAACCGCCGCAGGTGCGCCACGGCCAGCTGCGCGACATCGAGTTCGCCCTGCGCAAGCTGGAACCGACGCGATGAGCGGCGAGCCGGCCGCGCGGCTGTTAGGCGACGAGGTCGTGGCGCTGAAGTTCGCCGCGCACCGCCAGCTCTCCCGGTGGGCCCGACCGGGGTTGAGCTCGCATCAGCACGCCCAGCGCGCCGCGCTCAGGCACGCCGTTCGTGTGCTTCAGGACAGGGCGTTCGTGCGCGGGTGCGAGCTGCGCGTCTCCAGCGAGAACGCCGATGACTGACGACTGGCGCAAGATCGAGCGCGGACTCTACGAGTCACCGGACGGCCAGTGGCGCATCGCGAATCCCTGGAAATTGACGACGGAAATGCGCCATCGCTGGCTCGTCGCCGAGCGCCGGTCCAGCGGATCGGGCTGGTGCATGCACGACGGCGACCACGCAACGCTGCATGACGCGCGCGCCTACGTGGCCGGGCTGATGCGCCTGACGCGGACAACGGAGTCGGGGGAATCGTGAGCGCTCGCGAAGGGCCTGGCGGATCGCCAACCGCGCGAAGCTGAACGCCTCGACGGCGGCTCCGGACGGGCCGCGGCTCCTGGCGAGGTCGCCGCAGGGCGGTTCGAACCGCGACGGTCTCCGGGGCATTTTCTCGCACAAGAAAAATTAACATGGTACGGACCATGACCTAAGGTCGATCGCCATATGGTACGTACCATGCTCCCGAGTGGAGGCATGGCGAAAGAACCGGGAGGCGTCGGTGATGGGCGGTCAGGTGGTGGACCTCGAAAAGGAGCGGATGGTGCGCCGCGGCCGCGAGCCGTGGTGCACGAAGCAAGAGCTCGCCGAGCATCTCGGCTTGCGTGCGCTGGGTCGAGTTGCGCGTCCGTGAGGGCATGCCGGCGCGGCGGATGGGCCAGCGGCTGCGGTTCCAGGTCAGCGCCGTCGAGGCATGGCTCGCTCAGCAGCAGGCGGGGCCGGCGGCATGAGCGTCCACAAGCGTCCGAACGGCAAGTGGGTGGTGCAGGTATACGACCCGGCGACGCGCCGCATGCGCCAGGTCGGGACGTTCGCGACGCGACGCGAGGCCCGGCGCGCGGAGTCCGACGCGATGGATCGTCGGACGGCGACTGGTCGTGAGACGGTGGCGTCGTTCGTGGCCCGCTGGCCCGCCGACTATCCGCGGCCGCGGGGCGTCCACCAACCTGCACAACGCTGAGCGGGTCAAGCCGTTCGCCAAGGCGCACGAGCATCGGCGGATGGACTCGATCACGGTCGAGGAAGCGCGCGCCTGGGCGGTGCGGCATCAGGGGCAGCTGCTGGCGCTGCGCGCGATGTTCAACGACGCGCGCCGTAGCGGCATGGTCATGAGCAACCCGTTCCGTGAGCTGGGCATCGAGCGCTCGCGGGGCCGGCGCGATCTGCCGTCGGAGTGGCTGACGGCGAAGGACGTCGATCGCCTGGCGCAGTGCGCGCGCGAGGTTCACGCAGCGAACGGCTACGGCGACACGCTCGCCGGCCTGCTCCTCTTCGCTGCCTACAGTGGCCTGCGGCCGGGCGAGCTGTACGCGCTGCGCCACGATGACCTGGGTGCCGAAACGCTTGAGGTCAGGCGTGCGGCCGACTCGCGCACACGGACGTTGACGCTGCCGAAGAACGGCCGCGCGCGGACGGTGGTGTATCCGGCGAAGGCGCGCGAGGCGGTCGAAGCGGTGCCGTGGCTTGAGGGCGTCGAGCTGGTGTTCCCAGGCCCGAGCGGGCGTCAGCTGTGGTCGTCGTCGTTCTCATGGCTGTGGAAGCCCGTGCGTTCGGCGTTCGGGCGGCCGACGATGGCGCTGCACGAGCTGCGCCACTTCTGCGCGACGTACCTGCTCGAGCTGGGCTTGGCGCCGGCCGACGTCGCGGTCCAGCTCGGGCACACCGATGGCGGCGCGCTCGTCATGAGCACGTACGGCCATCCGTCCGACCGCGCTGCGCGGGCGCGGATCACGGCGGCGATGGACGGCTACGAAACCGGAGAGCTGCGCGCGTTCCGCGGTCGCGGGGAGGCCTGAATGCCGCGCCAGACGTGCAGCGGGCCGCAGCGGTTCTCAGCCGGGCTCGCTTTTCCCCTGCTATCGGACCTCTCTGTTCCTGTCTCCCCGACTCGCGAAAAGGCCTGTCTTTGCAGCCCTGTTCTGCTGTTAAAGGCGGTGCCGTGCTGCTCGACGGGTCCATCGAGGTGGTGCTGCGCGTGATCCCGGACGAGTCGTGACGCGCGCGCCGGCGCCCGCGCGGCGCGGGCGCGCCCGAAGCGCGCCGCCCGTCCCGCCGGACGTGCTCGGGCCCGTGATCCGTGTCGTCGTCCGCACAGCCGCGATGACCGCTGGGTCATTGCGGCGTTCGCCGAGGAGGAGCCGACCGCACGCGACCCTGCTGGCCTCGACCACACCGCGTGATAATGTCACCGCGACGTTCGAGATTATCGAACAAAACGGTGACAAAGATGCGGCGAACGGGCTCTACGCCCTCGCCGAAGGTCACGCTGGCTATCTCACGCCTCGCGGTGCGGCGGAGGCGGGCATCGCTCGGTCGACGCTCTCGCATCACGTCCGCCCGGGCGGTCGACTGGTGCACGTCGCCCGCGGGCTCTACCGGCTGCGCGATTTTCCCAGCAGCCCGCACGAACACATCGTCGCCGGGTGGCTGCGCACGCCGCCGTCAGCGGACGCGGTCGTCTCGCACGAGAGCGCGCTGGAACTGCACGACCTCTCCGACCTGATCGCCGACCAGGTTCACGTCACCGTGCCGCGGGCACAGCGCCGCAAGCCGATCGAGGGTGTCGTGATCCATCCGACGACCTTCCCGATCACGAAGCGGAACCGCCGCGACGTGCTTGGCATCCCCGTCACCACGGTCGACCGCACGATCATCGACGTGCTGCGTTCCATGGGCATGACCGAGCAGGTCGAGGCCGCGGTTGCGGAGGCACTGCGGCGCGGGCTCACGACGAAGCGACGCCTGAGGACGACCGCCGCCGCTTTCCCGCACACGGTGCAGCGTCAGATCGCCGAGCTGACGCGATGAAGTACGCGACCGACCACGCTGTCCTCAACGGGAGTGTGGCAAGCGGCGAGTGGCGTCCGGACACCGGTTGGTCCGGCTCGCAGCCACGCGAAACTGAAGTTCCGGTGTAGTTCTGCGTCGAGGACCGGCTCACTTCTTCGGCCACAGCGGGCGCACCGCGTCCCGGTAGACGCCGTAGATGTACGGCCCAGGTCTCCGCTCCGAGACCCGAATGATCCGCCCCAAGTTCTCGACGAACCGCTCGGCCATTTCCAAGCCACGCAGGTTCGCGTTGGTCAGGCAGAACGCTTTCAGGTCGTGGTCGATGACCACCTGGAGCTCCGCCGGCCGATAGCGGATCTTCGCGTCCTTCATCAACACCACCCAGCCGCGCTCGCCGGCATCGTGCAGCCACTCCTCGTCGGCGAGTCCTTGACCGATGCGCTCGCCGTACACGTCGGCCATCACGTGGACGACGGCGCCCGCCTCGCGCAGCGCGCCCGGCACGACATGCCGACCGAGGCTGCGGTCGATGAAGAACTCAGGCGGCGAGGCGGAGGGCAACCCGGATCACGTCCTCCACCTCCTCGGCGGGAACGCCGAAGTCGCTCGCGATCTCGGCGAACCCGTCGCCGGCCTGAAAGCGGTCGACGAGATCCTCGACACGCGCCCCGCCGTGAACGACGAGCGGCTGACCGAACGCTTGACGAGGGTCCACGGTGACCTCCGCGCGTGCGTAGGCAGGCAGCCGGAGACGCTCGGCCCATCCATCGTCGCCGTAGGTGATCCGCTTGAGGTAATCGCGGATGACCTCGGCGAAGTGCTGCTGACCGGTCCGGACCACCGTCAACAGGGCCTCGTCGTCGCTGCGCGCGGCGTAGTCGAAGATCAGCTCCGCTCCGTCGGTGTACACGCGCTGGGAGGCGAGCGCGTGATCAAGGCCGATCTCGTCGCTCAGCTTGGCAACAGCGGGCCGGATGCGCTGCATCGGAACGCCGGCGCCGCGCAGGGCACCAAGGACGAACGCCTCAGCGAAACCGACGAACGGCACGGTCGCGCGCCGCCCGGCAAGCGGGAAGACCGTCACGAGCGGCTCGCCGTCCTTCGGGTGCGCCCACGCGTGCAGCGTTGAGACGGGTGTCTGGAGGTAGGCGGCGCTCTCCCGCAGGGTGAACAGCGGGACGCTGAGACGCGGATCGTCGGGTCCGAGCTGGCGACGGGATTTCGCGGTGGAGTTCAGGAGACGATCGTACTTTGCGCACCCGTCGTTTCCGTACGCGCGCCGCTGTGCGACCCCCCTCGCCGAGGTGCGCCAGCGCAGCTGAGCCGGCGAAACCGGCCTACGCGGCCAGGCCGTCGTTGTAGCGCTGCATGAACCGCTCGACCTCGGCGTGGTCGCTGAGGTCGACTCCGGCTTCGAGTGCGGCGACGGCGAACGTCTTCGCCGGGCCCCACACCTGTGGATCGCCGACGGCGTCGAGCATCTCCTCGCGGTGGTGCTTGACGGCGGCGACGGCCTCGCGCAAGGGGGCCGACGGCACGCCCTGCCGGCGGCCGGCGTACTTCACCCAGTCGCGCAGCACGTCGGGCACGCGCTCGAAGAAGCCGGGCTCGCGCGTGACCTTCCGCGCCAGCCAGCTCGTCATGAAGATCTCGACGACGACCGGGCTCCAGCGCAACGGCCCGCCGTGGTTGTAACCCGCGCCGAAGTCGATCGCCAGCTGTGCCACGTCCTCGGCGTCCTCGTCGTCACGCCACCGCTGGCCCTCCGGCGAGGACAGGAAGTCCGCGAGCAGCGCGTCGCGCTCCTCGGGCGTGACCTCCTCGTAGTCGTCGGGCAGCTCGACGCCGTCAGGCAGCCGACGCATGCGGGCGTCGACGAACGCGCGCATCGGACGCACGTCCTCGCTGACGGGAGGGTCGTAGGTGTGGTCGAGCATGTACAGCGCGGCCGCGACGCGGGCGCGCGCCTCGGCGAGGTCGAGATCGCGGATGACCAGCCCGCCGTGGTTCGGCGCGTTGCGGTTGAGCTGAGCGCGGACCTCGGTCAGCGGTCCCGCGAGGAAGCAGTCCTTGACCAGGCCGCCCAGGTTGTGGTCGATGTAGATGCCGACGGTGTGCGCCTCCACGCCAGGCGCCTCGAACTCGACCATCACGCTCAGGCCATCGTCGAAGGCCTCCTCGGACATCAACGCTGCGGCGGTCGGCCGGGCCTGGCCGAGATCGGTGGCCCACGGCGGCTCGGGAAGACCAGCGGCCGCAAGCCGGTCGCCGGCGGCGTGAGCGCGGCGGGCGTAGTCCGGAGCGCACACGGCCTCGAGTGCGCGTAGCGCTGCGAGCGCCTCGCGCGTGCCGAGATCCTCGAGCGCGTCGACGAACCCTGGGAGGAACATCGCCTCGACGTCCTGGCCTGGCATCGGACGAGCGTGCATCGTGCCGATCAGCGACGACGCCCACTGCTCGGCCTCCAGCGCATCGGCGGGCTCGTCAGCGTCGCGCGCCGCGATCTCGGCCATGCCGGCGAGCAACTCGGCGAGCGCGAGCTCGGCTTCGCGGTCGATTGAGGACCGTCGTTCGCGCGCCGTACCGGTCGATCCGGTGCGCCCCTGTGACTTGCGCCGTTGGCGCCGCTGCTGCTGCCGCTGCCGCTTCTCGCTCATGTCCACGAGCGTAAAAAGGCGACCGGTCGGCATCGAGCGTGATGCCCGCAACGTGCGGCAGATTCCGCAAGGGCATCAGCACCGGCCAGCCGGTGAAGTCGAGGGACTGACGGCGATGACCTGGGAGATGGAGGGCCGCCACGACGTCAGCTTCCGCGTGCGCAAGCTGGAGGCGACCGGGCCGGTGCCGAAGTCCGTCCAGGCCGCGTAAGGGAATGGGCCATGGCGTCGGTATTGAGGGAGCGCCTGCCGGCGGAGGTTGCCGGCGGGCGCGAAAATCTTGGTGCGCGTCGATCGCGATGTGCTGATCGGCGAGCGGGAGCTGCGCTACCAGCTGCGCCGCAAGGAACGATCATCCGCTGGCTGAGTCCGACGAGTTGCTCGACGTGCTCGCCGAGCTCGAGCGAGCAGCAACGGCTGGTGGAGAGCGAGCTGTGCTTTCGCAGCGGCCCGTCGCAGAGTGCGGGCCTGGCGGCGGCCGCCCCTGACCGCTGCGGGCCGCGCGCGGCTGGCTGGCCTGGATGCTGATCGGAGGGCGAGCGATGAAGGGCGCGGCGCCGAACATCGGCGCGATCGTCAACGCGATCGTGGTCTCTTGGTCGTGCTGCTCTTCGGCCGGTTCTTGCTCGCGTGGGCGGTACGCAAGCGCCCGAGCCTGGCGTTCCCGGCGGCCGGGTTCGTCCGCCTGGTCACGCTGGTCGGGTCGCATGACACCGTGCCGTGGGCGCGGCCCGGCTCCCAGCACACGCGCGACGTGGAGGATGTCAGGCAGGCAGACCGGAAGGCCGACGCTCAGGACGCGCACGGTCAAGAAGCCTCGGCGCCGTAGTCGAATTTCAGCTTGCTTCTTTGGCGCGCCAACGCCCGGATTGTGTCTTCGTCACGGCTGCGCGACCTTCCGCAGCTGCCAGAGCATCAGCGTCGCGCTGTAGCGACACCCGGAGTCCCACTTCTTGCCCTTGGCCTTGCCACACTTCGAGTCCGGGCGATGCACATCCTTCCACCATTCGTTGGTCTTCGTCTCGATGAACGTGTCGAACCCCGACTTCTCGTACTGGCGGAATCCCGAGATCGCGCCCGGGCGCTGGAAGAAGTCATCACCCGGGTCGATCCTCCATTGGTCGGCCCAGTAGAGCGCCTTCCCCTCTGGCTGACTGTCGACGAACAGCGTGACGCTGTGATGGCCGTCCATAATTGCCATCCCGAAGATGTGCCAGCCGTAATCGTTGCCCACCTTGTCCATGACCTTGTCCCACGCACTGCTGGCAAGCGTCGTCGGCTCCGTGTCGCCGTTGGTCGTCTTGCCAGCGGCGTCTTTGAACTTGATCTCGACGCGTGGGTCGGCGACACCGATACCGGCTAGAGCGTCGCCGGTATGAACCATCGTGTAGGTTTCTCCTTTTTCCCTGAGTTTCTTAAAGCGCTTCTCGATCTGCTTCACGACTGACTCGCTCTTGAACAGCTGTGGCGCAAGGGCGTGTATGATGGTGATGCAATTCTGGCGAATCTCGTTCGGCAGGTCCGCTGGGACCGGGTCGTCCTTACCGGGCAGGATCGCGTTGTAGTGGAAGCGGATGTACGCGTCGCGCACGACCTCCTCGGAGAACACCTCGGCGTTCTTCTCGTCCGACTTGCGCGGCGTGGGGGAATGCGCTGGGAACCTCTTGAGGAGAAAGCGCGCAGCGGCAACGTCGAGGCGGTTGCCGATGCGCGTGTCCTGCAGCGCGAAGATGCCGGGAACGCCGGCCTGGTCACGCGTGAAGATCGTCGCGTCGGGGTTCGCGTGGATCAAGCCGATCAGCTCGTTGAGCTGGTTGGTTGTGAACCGGTCCGTGAGCTGTCCGATCCGGTGTATGTGGACGAGCAGCCCTACGTTCCGCGGCAGGATGTCGTCGACCTGCGTCAGCCACGGCTCAGTATTGGGCTTCGGCTGGCGCTGAACGAGAGGCGTGCGGGAGCGGAGTACCGCATGCGCACTCGGCGGTGCCTGCACCTCAGGACGGGCTGACTGCCCGACTGGAGAAGCCATTGCGTAGGCCCGACGTAGCAGCTCACCCAATTGGTGGTTGCTGAGCGTGCGCTGGAGATACTGCAACTGGCTCGGTGCGAGCCCTCTCACCCCGGCTAGCGGCGTCTGCACGACTGCACCCGGCGGCTGATGCGCCATCGCGGACGGCGTGGTGACGGCTGGTTCGGAGCGCCTGGATGGCTGGGTATCGTTGGCGGCAAAGGCTCGCATGGCTCTCCCTCAACGAAGGGCCGCCATCGTCTCACAGCGCCGATCTTGGGGGAAGGGGACGGAGGCAATGACGGGTGCGAACGATGTGCTTCGGCAAATGCTGACTTCCCCGCGGGCGCCTACGAGGAGACCGAGCCAGAAGTAGCCGACGCCCGCCCTTGGTGAGGTAGCGCACAGATGCTCCGTAAGGGTCTGCGGGCGGTATCAGTTGTTGCGATCTCGGCTCCTGTGTTTGAAGCCGTCGCACCCATCATCACTGCGCCAGGGGCCGAGATCATGCATTGGACCACGAAGCTACTTGTCATCGCCAATCGCACCATCGACGCGAACGAGATCCGTGACGCGATCGTCAGCCGCGCTGCTGGCGGTCCGCTGGAGGTCACGCTCGTCGCGCCCGTACTCAGCGGCGCTGGCTCGATGCCCGCGCGCCGGACCGCGACGGCACTGCGGCTGGACCAAGCGGTCAGGCGGCTGAGCGAGGCGGGCGTGAAGGCCGAGGCGATCGTCGGCGACGCTGACCCGATCGTCGCCGTCCAGGATGCCTGGGACCCGCGCCGCTTCGACGAGGTCATCGTCGTCACACCGCCGACCGGGGTTCCGCGCTGGATGCCGGCCGATCTGCCGCATCGCGTCGAGCGTCTCACGGCAGCCCGCGTGACGCACATCGTCACCGCAGGTTCCTAAGTCCCGGTCCCGCCGGACCTTGCTGGCGCTCGTGAGCAGGGGCGGCCGCGCTGCTGAGGACTGATCGGTGTATCTGGATGTCGTCCACTGGCGTCTTGTCTGTAATGGAAACCGTTCCTCCTTCGGCCTCGACGAGTCGACGCAGGTCGACATGGTCCTCGTGACGGTGCCCACGAACACGGCGCCCGGTGCGATCGCACAGGCGAGGCGTGCGCAGCGTCGGCCACGTGCTCCCGAGCGGCGTGTACGAACCAGCTCGGGTCGCTCCGTGCGGCCTGACCTCACTGCCCAGGCCATCGTCGCGGTGGGCGTCGACTTCGTACGCCGGCCGGCGTTTGACGGCGAAGCGCTGTTTGCGGCCGCCGAGCACAATGTGGAGAGCGAAGTCATCGAGCTCGACACTGCTCGTAACGAAGGCTCGCCATCGGCCGGTGATGGACCCCGCCCACGGCGCTAACGGCAACTTCCCGTCAGCGCCGTGGCCCCAGCTTCGAACGTGCTGGTCAGGGGCGGTTCTACAGCGTGGCTACGGGCAGTTGAGGAGGACGTCCTCCGGCGGCGCTGCCTCGCAGTCGTCGGTGCCCATCCCGCCGTCGAGCGTGTCGATGGCGCCGTCTGCGGCAGGGCCTGACAGGACGTCGTCGCCGAGTCCGCCGTTCAGCTCGTCGACGCCGTCGCCGCCGTTGAGGTCGTCGTTGCCGGCATCGCCGTTGAGAACGTCATTGCCGTCGCCGCCGGTCAGCGTGTCGCCGCTGTCGCCGCCGCTCAGGCTGTCGATGCCGCCGCCGCCGCTCAGGCTGTCGATGCCGGCACCGCCGTCGAGGATGTCGTTGCCCTCAGCGCCGACCAGGATGTCGTCGCCGTCGTTGCCGGTGACACGGTCGAGTCCGCCGCTGCCGGTCATGTCGTCGTTCCCCAAGCCGCCGATCATGGTGTCGTCGCCGCCATTGCCGACCATCGTGTCGTTCCCTGGCCCGCCGGTCAGGACGTCACTGCCGAGGCTGACGGCAGGGCCGCCGTCGACGTTGTCGTTGCCCTCGCCGCCGTCAATTCTGTCGGCGTGCACCGTGCCGGTGATGATGTCCTCTCCGCCCATGCCGACGATCGTCTTGCCGGAGTCCGACGCGCTGCAGTCGATGTTGTCGGCAAACGCCGTTCCGGTCACGGTATCGGCGGTCTGCGTCACACCGAAGCCGACGGTGCATTCGACCGCGGCCTGGGCTGCGGACGCGCCTGCCAGGCCGATAACGATGACCAGAGTGCCGGCCAGAAGGCCGCCGCGGATGCGGTGGTGCTGAAGATGGTTCATAAGTCTCTCCTCTTCGAGGTGCGTCGAGTTCTCGGAAAAGCTCCGTGGTGCGCTCTCGCACCACGCAACTGCCAGGCGTAGGGGGTCCTCGAGACCGACGCAGAGCGCGCAAGTGCGCCGCCGCGGCTAGCGACGTACGCGTCGCGCCGGGGCGCGGCGAGCCTGCTTCTCAGTTCAGCGTGTCTGCTGAACCGTTATGTTTAGACGGGCGGCAGTCCGAGCGCGTTGACGCTTGCGGCCACCCTGCGGCATGACATAGACGATGCATGCCGCTGACGGAGTTGATCGGGGTGGCCAAGCTGGACACCCGATGAGATTCGCTTCTGAGGGTGCCGGGTGGCTGGAACAGTTGCCTTCCGGCCCCGCCAAACCAACCTACACGAGCAAGATGAGACTAGCAAGCAACTTCTAGAATTGGCACCCTGCCCGGAGCGGCGCGGGGCCGCCGAATCACCCAGGGTTGCAGTGCTTTCTCACGGAAACCGGTTCAAGGACGGACACACAAAAAGAACGGATCGGACGCGGCGCCTGAATTCTAGTATGGTCATGCTATGTTCGTTACCGATGACGGACTGGAGCTTTCTCACCAATCATGCCCGTGCCCTGATCTGCATCGTGCGCGATCCCGGCGTGCGTCTGCGTGACATCGCCGCTGCGCTGGACATCACCGAGCGCAGCGCCTACGCGATCGTCACCGAACTCGCTGATGCCGGTTACGTGGTCAAGCAGAGGGAAGGGCGTCGCAACCGCTACGAGATCCAGCGGCAGCTGCCGTTGCGCGGCTCGCTCGGCGCCGAGCGGACGATTGGAGAGGTGCTCGACGTACTCGTCGAAGCTCGTGCGCTTGACGCGGCAGACCCGCGCACGCATGCGCATACCGCATCTCACGGACCGCTCAGCCGAGCCCAGTGGCACTGGAGCCTGCGACCGCAGCGCTGATCGCTCCCCGCGTCTGGGTACCGCGGATGCCCTTGCGGACAGGCGGTCGGCTCAGAGCCGGTCAGGCTGTTGGTGCGCAGCGCGGCGTAAGCTTTCCGTGAATGGAACTCGCGGTCGTAATTGCCATCGGACTGGCCCTGCTCGTGGCCGTCAACGCGGGCAACGCCCAGCGCAAGCGCCGCGGGCCTCGCTAGGGCTGGCCGCCCCTGCTCTCCCGCTCCGCCCGCTCGCGATCCTCGCTGCGCCCGATCGCATAGAAGACCGCCGAGAGCAGGAGCACGAACGCGATGCCGCCGAGCGCGATGCCCACGAACGTCACGAAGTCCGAGCCGTCCACGGCGATCAGGACCGCACAGCCCAGGAGGCAGGCGCCCGTCGCGGCGAGGAGCCAGCGCATGCCGTGGTCTACGGGGTGGGCGGGACCGGGTCCGGAATCGGATCCGGCCACGGGTCGGGGCCCGGCAGCGGCGGCTCGGGGTCCGGGATCGGCGGTGGGGCGGGTGTTTCGCCTGCGGGCGTGGTCATCGCGCATGTCCTTGGCCGGGGGGTGACGCATCGGGTGCCCGGCTCCGCGCGGGGGCAAACGGCCGTCGGCTCGCCCCCGCGTCCGTGACGGGCGTAAGCTGCGCCCTGGCATGCAGGATGGCGAGCATCGCGATCTCATGCTCGCGGCCATCAAGGCCGAGGGCGAGGCACACGCCGCGCTGCTGGCGGGCGACACGGACGCGGCGACGGCGGCCTACGCGCGCGCCGTCGAGAGCTACCGCGCCTCGTGGGCGCTCGCGCCGCCCAAGAGCTACGGCCGGCTCGTCGGGCTGCTGAAGGCTGCCGTGCTCGGCGGCAACGGCCGTCCGGCGGCCGACGAGGTGCGCACCGCGCTCGACGGCGATCCTGACGCGGCGGGCTCGCCCGTGGCGTCCTACGTGCTCGCGGTCGCGGCGCTGATCGCCGGCGACGACGACGCCGTCGCCCCGCTCGCCGAGGTGATGGAGCCACGCGGCGGGGCGTTCGAGCGCACGGCCGCCGCGCTGCGCGCGCTGGCCGCCGGCGACGGCGCCGCCTACGCGGCGGCGGCGGCCGCGATCGCCGACGACTTCGCCGGCCGCGAGGAGCACCTCACCGGCGTGCCGATCGCCGACACGGCGATCATGCTCGAGATCGTCGCCGGCGAGCGCGGGCTCGCGGCCGGGCTCGAGAGCCCGCTGGTCGTCCTGCCCTGACGCGCGCCGTCACGCTGGCGCGATGCGCTCGTCGCCGCTGTAGACGTTGACGCTCGTGCCGCGCGCGAAGCCGGCCAGCGTCAGCCCGCGATCGGCGGCCAGCTCGATCGCGAGCGAGGTCGGCGCGCCCACGCCGACGAGGATCGGCGCGCCGGCCACCGCGGCCTTCTGGACGAGCTCGAACGACAGCCGCCCGCTGACGCAGAGGATCAGGTCGTGCAGCGGCAGCAGCCCGTCGAGCAGCGCGCGACCGATCACCTTGTCCATCGCGTTGTGGCGCCCGACGTCCTCGCGCACGAGCAGCGCCTCCCCGTCAGCGCTGAACAGGCCGGTCGCGTGCATCCCGCCGGTGCGGCTGAACGCCGGCTGGCGCAGGCGCTCGGGCAGCGCCGCGAGCAGCGTGCGCGCCACGCGCGGCCCGGGCGCGAGCGCGGGCGCGTGGACCGCGACCTCCTCCAGCGACCCCTTGCCGCACACGCCGCACGACGACGTCGTGTAGAAGCGCCGCGCGCCCGGGTCGCGCAGCAGCGGTCCGCGCACGTCGACGACGTTCGCCGCGAGGTCGTCGGTCGGGCCCGCGGCGCGCGGGCCGTCGATCAGCCCCTCGCCGTAGAGGAACCCGAGCGCGAGTTCCTCGTCGTGCCCGGGGGTGCGCATCGTGACCGTCAGCGCCGCGCCGTCGACGCGGATCTCCAGCGGCTCCTCGACGGCCACCTCGTCGCGCGCGCCGTCGCGCCGGACCACGGCGGTCATGCGGCCGGCGACGGGCTCGGTGGGCGCGCTCATGGCGGCCCGCCGGTCTGGCGGCGGCGGACGAGCTCGACGAGGTGGCGCGACATCGCGCGGAACGATGCTCCTCGCGCGGCGGGCTGTCCAGCGCCCCCGCCGATCACGACATAACGGCGGCTTGTCATGCCAACGACATCCGATACATCGTGCAGGCAGTGGTTCTTCGCCCACCGCAGCTCAACGCGCAGGTGCGGCCCGAGCGGCGCGTGGTGTGAGACCTCGACGTGGCATTGGCGCCGCCGTGACGCTGGCGCTGCTCGCCGGCTGCGGCGGTGCCGACGCACCGCCGAGCATGGGCGACGTACGCGCGGCTCAGCGCGCCGTGACATACCCGCTGTACTGGGTCGGAACTGCGTTTGCCGGCCTGCCGCTGACTGGGGTCGTGCGCGACGAGCAGTGGGTGACGTCGAGCTGCGGCGGGTGCGCGATGCTCACCAGCGCTTGCGAAGCGTTCACGCGGTGCGCGACGAGCTCGGGATCTCGCGGTCCGCCGTCCGGTTCCGGCTCGCGCTCGCGCGCGAGCTCGGCGGACAGCGGCTGCGCCGTGCTCCAGCGGACTTCGTGCCCGGCGCCTGCGCGGTCGAGCCGGCGCCGTGATCGCTCACGCGATGCGCAGCTGCTCGCCGCCGGCCTCGACGAGATCGCCGCGGCGTAGCTGACGCCCGCGCCGTGTCTCGACCTCACCGTTGACGCGCACCGCTCCCTCCTGCACGAGCTCGCGCGCCTCGCCGCCGGTGCCGGCGATCCCGGCGAGCTTGAGCAGCTGCCCGAGGCGGATCGTCTCCTCGCGGATCTCGACGTCGCGGGGTGCGGGCGCGCCCGGGCTCATCGCGCCGTCGCGCGGCGCAGGCGCGCGAGTCCCTCGGCGATCTCCGCCGGGACGTGGGTCGTGAACGACAGGCGCAGCGTGCGCTCGTCGGGCTCGAGCGCGAAGAACGGAAAGCCGGGTACGAAGGCGATGTCGTGCTTCAGGGCCGTGCGCAGCAGCTGCGCCGCATCCCAGCCGGGCGGCAGGCGCGCCCAGACGAACATGCCGCCGTCGGGACGGTTGAACGTCGAACCGGCCGGCAGCGCCCCGGCGAGGCCGTCGAGCAGCGCGTCGCGGCGGCGGCGGTACTCGCTGCACAGGCCGCCGATGTGCGCGTCGAGGTCGGCCAGCTCCAGCGCCGTGCGCGCGGCGATCTGGTCGACGGTCGACGTGTGCAGGTCGGCCGCCTGCTTGGCGATCGTCAGCGGGCGCAGGATCACCTCTGGTGCGCGCAGCCAGCCGATGCGCAGCCCGGGCGCGAGCACCTTCGACAGCGACGCGATCGTGACGGTGCGGTCGCCGGCGCCGGGCTGCGCGCCGATCGGCGTCAGCGGCTCGCCGTCGTAGCGCAGCTCGCCGTAGGGGTCGTCCTCGATGATCCACAGGCCGTGCTCGGCGGCGATCTCGGCCAGGCGGGCGCGGCGTGCGGCCGGCAGCGTGCGCCCCGTCGGGTTCTGGAAGGTCGGGACGAGGTAGAGGAACTTCGGCGCGTGCGCGGCGATCAGCGCCGGCAGCGCCTCCGGGTCGAGGCCGTCCTCGTCGCAGGGCGCCGGCACGAGCCGCGCGCCAGCGAAGCCGAAGCACTGCAGCGCCGCGAGGTAGGACGGGTTCTCCACGATGACGACGTCGCCGGGATCGAGCAGGACGGCGGCGACCAGCCCGAGCGCCTGCTGTGAGCCCGTCGTCACGAGCAGCTCGTCGGCGCCGCAGGCCAGGCCGCGGCCGCAGAAGCGCTCGGCGAGCAGCGCGCGCAGCCGCGGGTCGCCCTCGGTCGAGGAGTACTGCAGCGCGCGGGCCGCGACGGCCGGCGCGAGCGCGCGGGCAAACGCGTCGGCGATCAGCTCGGCCGGGAAGAGATCGGGGGCGGGCAGGCCGCCGGCGAAGGAGATGACCTCGCCGCGCTGGGTGATCTCAAGGATGTCGCGCACGGGGGAGGAACGCATGTCGCCCAGGCGGCTCGAGAGGGCGGGCGGAGGCAGGGCCATCGGTGTCATTCTCGCGGGTGCCTCAAGCGCAGGCGAGCGGCTGCCGATACGGACGTTGCTACCTTGAGTGGCACGAGTGGCGCCGCCACTCGTGAGGTTCTTTGTCTCTGAGTGCGCTTCGCGTGGTTCGGGCCAGTCGAATCTCCCGAATCTTCTTGCGGTCACCTGACTTGGCTGCACGCTAGGAGCAACTCTCATATGTCCTCGCAGTCCTTCGCCGATCTCGGCGTATCCAAGGTGGTGGTCGACATGCTGCGCTCGCGCGGCATCGCCGAGCCGTTCGCCATCCAGTCGCTCGTCGTCCCCGACGTCCTCGCGGGCCACGACGTGCTCGCGAAGTCACCGACCGGCTCGGGCAAGACGCTCGCGTTCGCGGTGCCGATGGTCGAGCGCCTGCAGGCGAGCGATCGTCGCCCGAGCGCGCTGATCCTCGCCCCGACGCGCGAGCTCGCGCTGCAGATCGTCGACGACATGACCGACATCGCCCACGCCCGCGCGCTGTCCGTCGCGGCCGTCTACGGCGGCGCCGGCATCCAGCGCCAGATCCAGCAGGCGCGCAAGGCGCACATCATCGTCGCGACCCCCGGTCGCCTGGAGGACATCCTCCAGCGCCGCGCGATCTCGCTCGAGCACATCCGCATCCTCGTCCTCGACGAGGCCGACCGGATGCTCGACATGGGGTTCCGCCCGGCGGTCGACCGGATCGTCGCCCTGACGCCGAACAAGCGCCAGACCCTCTTCTTCTCGGCCACCCTCGAGGGCGCCGCCGGCAAGATCGCCACCGAGTACACCCACGACGCGCGCCGGCACGAGTACGTGCCGCCCGTCGATCCGTCGCGCGCGGAGACCGTCCACCGCTTCGTCAAGGTCGCCCACGAGGCGAAGGTCGACGCGCTCGTCAACGAGCTCAAGGACGAGCAGCGCGGCCTGACGATCGTCTTCGTGCGCACCAAGCGCGGCGCCGACCGCCTCGTCAAGCGCCTGAAGGACAACTACGTGACGGCCGTCGCGATGCACGGCGACAAGACGCAGTCCCAGCGCGAGAAGGCGCTCGCCCGCTTCGAGCGTGGCGAGGTCGACATCCTCGTCGCGACCGACGTCGCGGCCCGCGGCATCGACGTCCGCGACGTGACGCACGTCATCAACTACGACATGCCAGAGGATCGCGACGGCTACGTGCACCGCACCGGCCGCACCGGCCGCGCGGGCGCCGCCGGGACCGGCGTGACGTTCGTGCTGGGCGACCAGGCGCACGACATGGGCAGGATCGCGACCGACCTCGGCCTGCACCGCGAGTTCTCGCTCAGCGGCCTGCCGACGTCGACGCGTGGCGGTGGCGGTGGCGAGGGTTCACGCCCGCGGTCGCGCCGCCCGCAGCAGCGTCCCGGCCGTCGCGAGCGCGCGGCCGCCGGCGGCTCGGGCTCGGGCTCCCGCTCGGGTTTGGATTCGCGCCCCGGCTCAGGCCGCTCGGTCGCGTCCGCGCGGCCGCGCAACCGCGCCAGGTAGCGCGACCGCGAGGGTAGGGTGCGCGGCGATGGCCGTGGCACCTGTCCCAGCGCTGTTCGAACCCGCTGGCGAGGCGTTCGCCGCGGCCGCTTCCACGCGGGGGCCGTGGGACCCGCGGATGATGCACGGCGGCGCGCCGTCGGCGCTGCTGGCGCACGCGATCGAGCAGCTGCAGCCGGCCGGCGAGCTCGCCGTCTGCCGGCTGACGATCGAGTTCCTCGGCGGCGTGCCGCTGGGGGACGTGTCGGTGCAGGCGGCGCTCACGAAGCCGGGCCGGCGCTTTCAGATCGTCGACGCGACCCTGCACGCCGGCGAGCGGCTGGCCTGCCTGGCGCGAGCGGTGCGGCTGCGCCGCGCGGACATGCCCGACGCGGTCGCCTCGGCCGAGGTCTCGCCGCTGCCGCCGCCCGACGACGGCGAGCCGCTGCCGCGGTTCGCTGACCTCGAGGGCGAGCTCTTCCATCCCGACGCGACCGAGATCCGCCTGGTCGGCGGGAGGATCGGCTCCGGCCACGCCGTCGCATGGATCCGCCTGCGCGGAGAGCTGCTGCCGGGCGTGGCGCCCTCGCCGCTGGCGCGCGCCGCCGCGGCCGCCGACTTCGCCAACGGGCTCAGCTGGATCCTGCCGTTCAAGGAGTGGCTGTTCGTCAACACCGAGCTGACGGTCCACCTGCACCGCGAGCCTGAGGGGGCGTGGATCGGCCTCGACGCGCGGACGCGCACCGGGGCGTTGGGGATCGGCGTGTCGAGCGCGGTGCTGCACGACCTGGACGGCCCGTTCGGGGTCTGCGCCCAGTCGCTGTTCGTCGAGCGGCGGTAGGGCTCACGCCCCACCGCCGGCCGATCGACGTCATGCGGATGAGAGGACTCGAACCTCCACGAGCTTGCACTCACGGCGACCTGAACGCCGCGCGTCTACCAATTCCGCCACATCCGCAGGCGCGTCAACCTTAGCGCCCGGCGGCTGCTGTTGGTGCCCCGCGCGGCCTGCGCCGGCGAGCGCGTCTGAGCCCCAACCCTTTGCTACCGTGGGCGCCCGCGCCGCTATCGTCTAGGGGACTAGGACGCCGCCCTCTCACGGCGGAAACCGGGGTTCGAATCCCCGTAGCGGTACCAAACTTGCCACGTTCGAATCCCGGTCTTTAGATGGACCGGGGTTCGTCGCGTTTTCGGGGCCAGGCGCCCCCAACAAGGGCCAGCCCGGCGTCGGTAGCCCAGGCGTCGCCGTCAGGCAGGACGATCACAACGAAGCGTGCCCGAACTGCGTGGTCACGTGTTCCTCAACCGGAGGCGTGCTGTTATCGGCCTGGTTCGTCGTCGTGCGACTTGTTGCGTCGGAGCCAGTGATCGCGGAGTGCGCGGAGGCGTTTGCCCTTCCAGGCGCGAAGCGCGGTGTGTTCGTTGATGCCCGTGACGACGTGCTCGGCGGGCACGTTGCGGGTCACGATCGCTCCGGCGGCTACGTAGGCTTGCTGCCCGACTCGGACGTCTCCGATGATGGTGGCGTGGTATCCGATGACGGCTTCGGCCTCGATGGTGGGGGCTTCTTCCGCTGGGCTCCACCAATCGACGTGAGGGCTCGTGTACTCGTGGACGAGGGCTCCCATCACGGTTGCTCGTTCGCCGATGTGAGCGGCGTCGCAGACGAAGCCGCCGATGCGGGCGTCGTCTCCGATGGATACTCGATCGCAGACAAACGCGCCGTACGTGATGCGTGTCCTGGCGCCGAGGCGGGTGTCGTACCCGATGCGGGTTTGATCCTCGATCACGCTGTCCGCGCCGATGTTGGCTCCTTCGTGGATGATGACGTGGTTGCCGATGATGCAGCCGGCGCCGATGCGTACGGGCTTGGTGAGCTCGCTGATTGCGATGCCCTCGGCGCGATGGCGTCGGATGGTTTCCTCCTTGGGAAAGCCGAGCACGCAATGCGATCCGAGAAACACCGGTCCGTCGAACGTGACCTCCGCGTATGCGGTCAGGTCGCTACGCGTGCTGTCGGTGGGATCGCGCTCAGGCATAGACCCGGTCGATCCACGCGACCGTGGGAGTGATCGCGTCGTCCTCTTTGTCTGGGTCAAAGCCGTGGTCGGCACCCTCGATCGTGATGAGCTCGCAGTGGCGGTGCTGCTGCGCGGCGCGGGCGGAGACGTCGTAGGGCACGTACGTATCGCGGTCGCCGTGGACGATGGCGGTCCGCACCGGCGATGCTATGAAGCGCTGCAGCGGGTCGAAGGCCGTGAGTTCGACGTAGAGCGCGCGTCCGATCTGGTACTCGCCTTCGAGGAGAAGAAACCCGTCTGATGTCAGCCGCTGAACGGCGTCGGGGTTGAAGTTGCGTTTGCCCCAGGGCAGTTCTGGCTCGATGAAGGTTCGGCGCAGGTCGAGCGTTGGGTTCCAGAGCACGAGTGCGTGCAGCTGCTCGTGAAGGTAGGGCAGGAGCAGGCAGGTGCTCGCAGCGCCGAAGCTCGCGGCGATGATCGACACCGGGGCCATGCTGCGGTCGGTCAGGATCGCTATCGCTGCCTGAAGGTCGAGCATCTCACCGGCGATCGTCAGGCCGATCTGCGTGCCGCCGCTGCGGCCGTGGCCGCGAAAGCTGAAGCGCAGGACGTCGAAGCCCTGGGCGGCGAGTTGGTCTGCGAGCCGTATGAACATGCCTCCCTCGTCCATGTCGGCTGAGATGCCGTGGGCCTGCACGATCGCTCCGCGCGCCTCGCGTGCGTGTGACCGGTGGTAGGCCCCGTCGAGCACGACGCCGTCCAGCGAGGCGAACGAGAACCCCTCCCCGCCTGCGCGGGGTTGGCTTGCTGCGTGGTGTGGATCAGGCGATGAAATCGCTGTCCTCCGTGTCGCTTCCCGCCTCGGTCTTAGCCCGAATCCACCGATGGGGGTAGGCGGGTTCTGTCCGGTCCAGAATGAAGAATGACCTCCTGTGCAGGGCTTTTACGGCTGTTTGTGGCAGCCGGGGCCTGCGACGGGAGGTCACCT
>Ga0136615_10000177_pt1 | contig 27756 bp, 27 predicted proteins | sample AntDrymUQ2882206_2_FD_106647 | JGI IMG/M metagenome (GOLD analysis project Ga0136615, IMG submission 106647) | Polar desert sand microbial communities from Dry Valleys, Antarctica - metaG UQ288 (22.06) | ecosystem: Environmental > Terrestrial > Soil > Desert | place: Antarctica: Dry Valley... | reverse complement strand
GCGCCAGCCGCGCCTGCGCCCGCTCGGCCTGCGCCCGGGCCTCGCGCTCCGCGGCGTACGCGCGCTCGCGCTCCTGCTCGGCCCGAACCCGGTCGGTGACGTCGGCCTGCACGCCGACGAAGTGCGTGAGGGCGCCGCCATCGTCGAAGACCGGGGACAGGGACACCTCGTTCCAGAACGCTGTGCCGTCTCGGCGGTAGTTCAACAGCGTGACGGTGGCGGTGCGCTGCTCGCGCAGGGCGGCGCGCAGCGCCTCCACGTGCTCGGGCGCCGTGTCGGGGCCCTGGAGGAAGCGGCAGTTGTGGCCGATGACCTCTGTGGCGGAGTAGCCGGTGACTCGTGAGAAGGCCGGGTTGACCGAGACCAGTGGGTTGTCCGGCAGGTTCGGATCGCTGACGGTGAAGCTGGTGCCGGTGGCGATGACCGCGCGGTCGCGCAGGCCCCGCAGCTCCTCCCCCTGGATCGTCATCAACGCAGACTAACGGCCGCTGAGAGCGCGGCGGGACGCACCGATTGCGGGCGCGAATCCCTGGGCCGCTCTGGAAGACTGCGGGCCGGCGCGCTCATCCCCAGGAGCATCCTCGTGACCCAGATCCCCGACACCTTCCCCGCATTCGTGGCCGAACGGCACGACGATGGCGTCACCCGCGGCGTGCGACCGTTCTCCCGGTCGGACCTGCCCGACGGCGACGTGACGATCCGGGTCGCCTACTCGAGTGTGAACTACAAGGACGGGCTGGCCACCCTGGCCAAGGGTCGGGTCGCCCGGATCTCCCCGCTGGTCCCCGGCGTGGACCTGGCCGGGACGGTGATGGAGACTACCGCTCCCGGCCTGGCCGAGGGCGACGAGGTCATCGTGCACGGCCATGACCTGGGCGTGGCTCACCACGGCGGGTACGCAAGCTACGCGCGGGTACTGGCTGGGTGGGTCGTGCCCCTGCCCGCGGGGCTGACCCCACGCCAGGCCATGGCCCTGGGCACGGCGGGCTTCACCGCCGCGCTCAGCATTGTGACGCTGGAGCAGCGCGGCCTGGCGCCGGGGCACGGACCCGTCCTGGTGACCGGCGCGAGCGGCGGCGTGGGCAGCACGGCGGTGGCGATGCTGGCCGGGCGCGGGTACGAGGTGGTCGCGAGCACCGGCAAGGCCGACGCTGCCGCCTACCTGCGGGAGCTGGGCGCCGGTGAGATCCTCGGCCGCGAAGAGGTCGTGGGCGACGAGGGCCGCCCGCTTGCCGCAGAGCGCTGGGCGGGCGCGGTCGACTGCGTGGGCGGCGCGACCCTGAGCGGCGTGTTGAAGGCGCTGCGCTACGGCGCCGCGGTCGCGGCCAGCGGGAACACCGGCGGGCCGGGTCTGTCGACCACGGTGTTCCCCTTCATCCTGCGCGCCGTCGCGCTGCTCGGCGTGGACAGCGTGAGCTGCCCCCCGGCACCGCGCCGCGAGGTCTGGGAGCGACTGGCCGGCGACCTCCGCCCGGCCGGGTTGGACGACCACATCACCCACGAGATCACCCTCGACGAGCTCGACACCGCCCTGACCGCCATCCTCGACGGCCAGATCACCGGCCGCACCGTGGTCCGGCTGGACTGAGCGCGGTGAGACCCGACGCGGCGGCTTGGCGGTCCTATCTCGGCGCGTTCCACCACGACGCGGCGGGGGTGACCGAGGAGATCCTTGCGCGCTCGCGCGACGCTGCGGGGCACGACCCGTACGAGCGGGTGGCGGCGGTCGTCGCGGGGCTGGGCACGCGCGCGCGGATCCTGGACCTGGCCTGTGGCTCCGCGCCGCTGGTCGAGCGACTCGAGGGGGTCGACTACCTCGGCATCGACCGCTCGCCCGAGGAGCTCGCGCTGGCCCGCCGCCGGGCGCCCGGCGCCCGCTTCGTCGAGGGCGACGCGCTCGACGTCGTCAGTGCATGCCGGTTCGACGTTGTGATCTGCTCGATGTCCCTGCAGGTGCTCGACCCGCTCGCTGACGTGCTGGCCGGGGTGGCGGCCGTCCTACGTCCCGGCGGCCTCTTGGTCGCCACGGTCCCGTCCAGCGGTGCGCTGAGCGCGACCGACAAGGTGCGCTGGCTCGCCGTGGTCAGTGCGCTGCGGTTCCGCCTGCGCTACCCCAACGATGCGCTAGTGACGCGGCTACCGGACCTGCTGGCCACCGCCGGGCTGGACCTCGTCAGCGACGAGCAGGTCCGCTACACCCTGCCCCTGCGCGACCGGGCCGACGCCGAGCGCCTGATCGCCTCGCTCTACCTGCCCGGCGTCCCGCGCGCGCGCCGCCGCGCCGCCGCCACCGTCCTGCACCGCACCGGCAGCGAGATCGGCCTGTCCCTCCGCCACGTCGTCGCTGCCCGCCGCCGCTGACCAGTCCGCTCCGGCCAACCGACCGGCGGCGCTGCTCTCGGTCAAGGCGTGGCCGGAGCTGATTGCCCGCCCCGGTCAGTGACGAGGGCGGGCTGCCAGGGCGGTGAGGGTGGCCAGGACGGCGGTGAGGGCGAGGCGGGCGAGGTCCTGGGGCTCGCGCGCCCGCTGAAGGTCGCCGGGTCGGCGTAGGCGTCGCCCACCAGCCCGACGATCACCGGCAGCACGGCGACCGACAGCAGCTGGGCGATGCGGGCCACCGCGTTGTTCACCCCCGAGGCCACCCCGGAGTGCCGGTCGCTGGCCGCGGCGAGCACCGTGGTGGTCAGCGGCGCGACGGTGAGGCCCAAACCGATGCCGAACAGCAGCACCGCGGGCAGCACACCGGTGAGGTAGCCCGTGCCGTCGACCACGCGCGCGAACAGCGCGATGCCCAGCCCCGCGGCGCGCCCTGGGCGAAGGGACGGCGCCGCCGAGCAGATTAACGAGGAACTGGCCGCGGCCTGCCGCGCGGCCAACATCCACGACCGGATCATGGCCTTTGACGAGGGCTGCGACACGATCGTCGGCGAGCGCGGCCACCGCCTGTCCGGCGGGGAGAAAACAGCGGCTGGCGATCGCCCGCGTCATCATCGAGGATCCGCGGCTGCTGATCCTGGACGAGGCACATCGGCGCTGGACACCACCAGCGATCGCCTGGTCCAATCCCCGCTGGAGCCGCTCATGCAGGACCCCGCGCTGCCGCGCTGCTGGCCGACCGACGACCCGCTCTACCTCGCCTACCACGACACCGAGTGGGGCCGCCCGCTCACCACCGAGCGCGGGCTGTTCGAGAAGATCGCCTTGGAAGGCTTCCAGTCCGGGCTGTCGTGGGTGACGATCCTGCGCAAGCGCGAGGGGTTCCGCGGCGCCTTTCAAGCCTTTGACCCCGAGCGGGTGGCCAGCTTCGGCCCGGACGACGTCGACCGCCTGCTCGCCGACCCCGGCATCGTCCGCAATCGCCGCAAGATCGAGGCCACCATCGCCAACGCCGCCGCCACGCTGGCCCTGCGGGCGGCGGGCACGCCGCTGGATGCGCTGGTCTGGTCCTTCCGCGCCGAGCCCGGCCGGGCACCGCAGTCCCTCTCCGACGTCCCGTCCCAGACCGACGGCTCCAAGGCGCTGTCCAAGGCGCTGAAACAGGCCGGCTTCAGCTTCGTCGGACCGACCACGATGTACGCGCTGATGCAGTCCGCCGGCCTGGTGAACGACCACATCGCCGCCTGCTTGATCCGCGACGAGGTCGCCCACGCCCAAGCCGCCCTTCATCCCTGAACTGTCCGCATTGCCGCTTGAGTCTGCTCACGTGCAACAGCAGTATCGTGCACCTCACCGCCTCATTCAGCGGAGGACACGTGCAACAGCGTGACGACGCACCCGACCCGCCCAGCCTGACTCACCTGCGCGTCACGCTCAGCGGGCTGGCGGCACACCTGGAGGAGGCGCGCCTGGTGGCAGCCATGCTGCGCCCGGAACGCGGCATGGCCAGCCTGGCTCGGTGCCTGCGCAGCGCCTCGGATACCCTGGCGGTGGCTGTGGGGTTGGTGCGGTCAGAGTCGTCTGTCATGCAGCATTCCGCCGGTGCACAGATTGAGGCTGAGATGGAACGTCGGTCACTGCTCAAGCTGGTCCCCGCGCTGGGCGTGGGTGCCGTGGCCCCCTTGGACGCGCTGTCTCGCATGGCGACCACCTCCGCCAAGGGCGGGCCGGCCGACGCCGCCGTGCTGGGCGCCGCCGAGGACCTGACCACCACCTACGCCGCCGCCTACGACGCCTCCCCCGCCCATCTGCTGGCCGCACCGGTCGCAGCGCACCTGCGGCGGGTCCGCGGCTACCTGCACGCAGCCACCTCTGGCAGCCGCCAGCGTGCCGCCGCCTCGGTCGCGCAGATGGCTGGATTTGCCGGATGGCTGGCGTTCGCCGCGGAAGACCGCGCCGCTGCTGCTGCGCACTTCGGCCTGGCCCGCGACGCCGCGATCACGGCAGGTGACCATGTGGCGCTGGCGTCTGTGCTTGCGTCGACCTCGGACCTGCATTCGGTGACACACGCCCCGTTGTCCGGCGACTCCGCGCGCGCGGTCGCGCTCATCGACCAGGCCAACGACGTGCTTCCCGACGACGCGCCTGCGGCGATCCGGTCGTGGCTGGCGTCCCGGCAGGCCGTCGAGCACGCCGCGGTCGGCAATCAGCACGGCTTCGACCACCACATCGACCGCGCCTGGCGGCACCTCGACGGGCCGCGCTCTGGCGGGGCGGGGTTCTTCTCCGACGCCGGGCGGTTCGCCACCTGGGACGACGATCTGGTCCGCGGCTTCGAGGTGTCGGGGCTGCTGCTGCTGGACCGTCCGCTGGAGGCGGAGAACATGCTGGACGCGATGCCGACGTCGACAGCGAAGTTCTCCCAGCGTCAGGTCACCTACCTGACCCGCTACGCAACCGCCCGCGTCGGCCAGGGCGACATCGGCGGGGCGACCCTACTTGCCACCCAGGCGCTCGGGGTCGCCAGGCGGGTCGACTACCGGCTGGGCATCAGTCGCCTCCGGGGGGTCGCCGCCGCGCTGGCGCCCCATGCCGCACGCCCCGACGTCGCGGAGTTCAGCCGTACGCTAGCGGTCGCCTAGCCGGGTCGCGCCGCCGAGCGGCCCTCCCGTGCCAGCGAGATTGCAGCGGCCAGGATGACCATGCCGCAGCAGGGCGGGTTGACGCCACCGCTGGACGACGACCACACCGCGGGACCGGATGACGCGCCCGTGACCCTGGCTGACCCGTGACCGCAGCCACGCGAATCCTGTTCGTGTCGGGCAGCACCCGGAGCGGCTCCACGAACACCGCCGTGCTGCGGACCGCGCAGGTCCTGGCGCCCGACGGTGTGACGACCACCCTGTACGAAGGCTTGGCCGACCTGCCGGCGTTCAATCCAGACGACGATCACGACCCCCTGCACCCGGTCGTCGCCGACCTCCGTGCGCAGATCGCCGCTGCGGACGCGGTCCTGTTCTGCACGCCGGAGTACGCTGGAGCCCTGCCTGGCAGCCTCAAGAATCTGCTGGACTGGACGGTCGGCGGCGGCGAGATCTACGGCAAGCCCGTCGCCTGGATCAACGCCTCCTCGGTCGCCGCGCCCACCGGCGGGGCCGACGCCCACGAGTCGCTGGCCAAGGTGCTCGGCTACGTCGGTGCCACGGTCGTCGAGCCGGCCTGCCTGCGGGTACCCATGAGGCGGGACGCGATCGGGGCGGACGGTGTGGTGGCCGACCCGGAGATCCGTGACCGTGTCGCGCAGGTCGTCGCGCTGCTCGTGGACCACGTGGCGCTGCACTCGGCCCAGCCGAACTGAGCCCCGCCGAGCGCGTCACTCCAGCAGTTTGGCCGCCGCCAGGATCTGCTCGGCGACCACGGCGAGGGTCTCGTTGCGGTCGCGGGCGCGGCGCTGGATGCGGGAGAAGGCTTGTGCCTCGGTCAGCCCGGCGCGCTCCATGAGGATGCCCTTCGCGCGCTCGACGAGCTTGCGGGTGGCCAGCGCATCGGCGAGTTCGTCGACCTGGGCGCGCAGCGCGGCGAACTCTGCCTGGCGGCTGACCGCGAGGCTGAGCGCGGCGTCGACCTGGCGCGCGTCGACCGGCTTCACCAGGTAGGCGGCCACGCCCGCGGCGATCGCCCGTTCCACCAGCGAGGGGTCGTCGTGGGCGGTCACGGCGACGATCGCCACGGGGTGCTCGGCGTTGACCCGTCGCGCCGCCTCCAGGCCGTCCATGCCGGGCATCAGCAGGTCCATGAGGATCGCATCGGGCCGGGTGCGGGCGGCGGCCGAGACCGCCGCGAGCCCGTCGGTGACCCGCGCGACCACCTCGTGGCCGAGCTGGGCGAGCTTGCGCTCCAGCCCGAGCGCGATGACGGGGTCGTCCTCGGCGATGAGCACGCGCATCAGGGCGTCTCCTCGAACGGCAGGGTCACCGCGACCTCGAAGCCAGCAGCGCTGCAGGCGCGGTTCACCCGGCCGTACATCCCCTCCTCGACCAGCCGCTGCACCAGCGCGGTACCCAGCCCGCCCGCGGCGCCGCCGGGCCCGGGCCCCTCGTCGGCGACAGCCAGCCGCAGCCCGCCCGACGTGCGGGCGATGCGCACGGTCACCGCGCCGCGCCCGTGGCGCAGGGCGTTGGTCACCAGCTCGTTCACCACCAGCGCCGTCCAGGTGGCCCGGTCGCCCGCCAGCTCGGTGTCGTCGGCCTCCACCCGCACCGTGCGGCCAGATCCCAGCCGTCCGGCAAGCAGGGCGACCACGCGCTCGACGACCGGGCGCAGCGTCACCCGGCCCTCGCCGCGCCGGGCCAGCGCCGAGTGCACCGCGGCGACGCTGCCGATCCGGCTCAGGGTCTCCTCGACCACGGCGCCGAGGGAACCGTCGGCCTTGCTCGCCTCCAGCTCCAGCAGGTCGCCCACCAGCTGCAGGTTGTTCTTGATGCGGTGGTGGGCCTCGTCGGCGAGCAGGCGCTCGACGCGCGCCTCGGACTCCGCCCTGGCCCGAGCCAGACCCAGCGCCTCCAGGATCTCGGCGACGACCGTGGCAAGCACCGAGGCGCCGGCCAGCACGCCGAGCCGCGCGGCCACGACCCCCGGTGGTGCGTCGGGCAGGACCGCCGCGAGGTAGGTGACGAGCAGGAGCGCGTAGAGGCCCACCTGCTGGCGGCGCGGCTCGGTCAGGGCAACGAAGGGCACCACGAGGAACGCGAGCAGGTAGAAGTCAGAGCGCCAGCCTCCGCCCGCGACGGTGAGGCCCGCGACCAGCGCAACCAGACAGACCGACCAGGCGCCCAGTAACCGCTCGCCGGATGGTCGGCCCACGAGCCGGGGCCAGGGCAGTCTGGCGAGCACGGTGTTGCCCACCGCGGCGGCCGCCACCAGCGTCCAGACCGCGGGTTCGGAGGCCATTGGTGGATCGCCGTTACCCAGCAGGGTGGCCGCCGCCACCACGGCCACCGAGATCCAGCCCAGGGCGATGGCAACCCGCACGACCCGCAGGCGCGCAGCCACGAGCGGCGGAGTCAGCGTGTGAGCTAGCATAGTCAGCACAACGCCATTGTTCCCGGCTCGCGACGGCCGGGGGACACGACGGTCACGAGGCCGACCAGCCCGCGCGGGCAGGTCGGCCTTACTTGTGTTCACACCTCGTGTTCACGGCTCGTATTCACGGCTCGTTTGACGCAGGGGAGAACCCGGCCATGCCGACCAAGGTCGCGAGCAGGACCAGCAAGTGTCAGGACCGCGCACTCGACGCCTACTTCGCCGCCCTCGGTGCGGTGCGGCTGCTGGAACCCTCCGAGGAGGTGGCGCTGGCCCAGGCAATCGAGCGTGGCCGCGAGACCGAGGTCCGCCTGTCGGCCCAGCCCCCGGGCACCCGGGCGGAGCGCACCGCCCTCGCTGCGGAGGTGGAGGCCGGTCGCCGCGCCCGCGACCACTTCGTCGCGGCCAACCTGCGGCTGGTCGTGTCGCTGGCCGCCAAGCACCTCAACCCTGGTGGCCCCGGGCTCGACGACCTCATCCAGGACGGCAACCTCGGCCTGCTCGCCGCCGTGGACCGCTTCGACTGGCGCCGCGGCTACCGCTTCTCCACCTACGCCACCTGGTGGATCCGCCAATCCCTGCAGCGCGGCGCGGTCACCGACGACCGGGTGCTGAAGCTGCCCTACGCCCTGTATGACGCGCTGCGCCGGGTGCGGGCCGCCTGCACCCGCCTGGAGACGGCGACCGGGCGGGAGCCGACCGTTGCGGAGCTGGCCGAGGCCACGAACCTCTCCCCCGCCGCGGTGCTCCGCGCCCTCGCCGCCCCGCCGGACGCGGTATCGCTGGACCGGGCGGCGGGGGAGGACGCCGACGCCGGCGACCTCGGCGCGCTCGTGGCGGTGGCCGAGGACGACCCTGCCGAGGAGGTCGCGGACCGCCTCGCCGCCCGCGCCCACCTGCGCGCCGTCGCCGACGCCGTGGACGAGCGCGCGTGGCGCCTGCTCGCCCTGCGCTATGGCCTCGACGGCGGCGAGCCCCAGACCTACGACGCCATCGGCGCGGAGCTGTCGGTGTGCCGCGAGACCGTCCGCTCCACCCTGAACCGCACCCTCGACCACCTCCGCGAGGTCCTACCCGACGCCGTCGCCTGAGCCGCCCGCCGGCTCTGAGCCGACCGTGAGTGCTCGACGCCGCGGTGGCCCAACAACGCCTCGCCGACCAGCTGGCCGCGACGGCGCCACCCGCACGACACATCCGCGCGGACCCTGACCTACGGGAAGATGGGCGCCCACTCGCGGACGTCGCGCAGCTCGACGCCGGGGATCGCGTAGTAGGGGTCGTCGTCGAGCAGCCGCTGCAGCTGATCCCTGGTCGCGACATCGAAGACCAGCAGCGCCCCGGAGTCATCGGCGAGCGGGCCGGCCATGACGATCTGGCCGTCGCGGTGCAGGCCCTCCAGCACCCGTCGGTGCGCCGGCCGCGCCGCGAGCCGCTGCGTGTCGTCAGTGAACCGTAACTCCACCACCCACATGTGGCCCTAGGCTGCCACAGCCCCGCCGCGAGCACCAGGAGCGCTGAGTGAAGGACTACCTGCCGATCGCCGACCATGCGCTGATCGGTGACCTGCACACCGTCGCGCTGGTGGGCGGCGAGGGCACCATCGACTGGTTCTGCACGCCTCGGTTCGACTCGCCCAGCGTGTTCGGCGCGATCCTGGACTCCGAGCAGGGCGGGTACTGGTCGATCGCGCCGCGGGGCGACGGCTGGACCAGCAAGCAGCTCTACATCCCCGACACCAACGTCCTCATCACGCGCTTCTCCAGCTCCGACGGCATCGCCGAGCTCGCCGACTTCATGCCGATCGGCTTGGACGGCGGGCGCCACAGCCTGCTGCGTCGCCTCACCGTGGTGCGGGGGCGGGTCAGCTTCCATATCCGCGTCGAGCCCCGGCTGGACTACGGCCGGGCGGAGCACACCGTGCACCTCAACGAGCGCGGCGCGCTGTTCCAGAACCCCGAGACCACCTTCGCGTTCAGCTCGCCGCTGCCACTGCGTCGCACCGAGCGAGGCGTGGAAGCCGAGGTGACCCTGGAGGCCGGGCAGAGCGCGAGCTTCTCCTTCGACATCGCCGAGGACGGCGTCCAGCCCCGAGGCTTCGACGAGGACGAGACCCGCGCGGCCTTTGACGCGACCATCGCCTTTTGGCGCAGGTGGCTGCGCCGGTCCCGGTATGCCGGCCGGTGGCGCGAGATGGTCCATCGCTCCGCGCTCACGCTGAAGCTGCTCACCTACGCGCCGACCGGCGCGCTGGTGGCGGCACCGACCATGGGCCTGCCCGAGCAGATCGGCGGCGGGCGCAACTGGGACTACCGCTACACCTGGATCCGCGACGCGGCCTTTTCCCTCTACGCGCTGCTGCGGCTCGGGTTCACCGACGAGGCCCAGGCGTTCATGGGCTGGCTCACCGACCGCTTCCGCGACGGCCAAGCGCGCCGCAACGGCCCGCTGCAGATCATGTACGGCATCGACGGCCGCGCCGACCTGCCCGAGACCACCTTGGACCACCTCGAGGGCTACCGCGGCTCCAGCCCGGTCCGCCTCGGCAACGGCGCCGCGGACCAGCTCCAACTCGACATCTACGGCGAGCTCATCGACTCGGTCTACCTGTACAACAAGTATGGCGAGCCGCTGCACTGGCACACCTGGCAGGACCTGACCCGGGTCGTGGAGTGGGTGTCGGAGAACTGGGACCAGGCCGACGAGGGCATCTGGGAGACCCGCGGCGGGCGCCAGCACTTCACCTACTCGCGCCTGATGAGCTGGGTGGCGCTGGAGCGCTCCATCCGGGTGGCGCGCCAGCGGGGACTGCCGGCCGACCTCGTGCGCTGGTCGACCGAGCGCGACCGCATCTACCGCCAGATCATGGAGCGCGGCTGGCACGAGGAGCGCGGCGCGTTCGTGCAGCACTACGACACCGACGTGCTCGACGCCTCCGTGCTGCTCATGCCGCTGGTGAAGTTCATCGGGCCGACCGACCCGCGGTGGCTGTCCACGCTGCGCGCGATCGACGAGGAGCTGGTCAGCGACAGCCTCGTCTACCGCTACAACCCGTCGGCCGCGCCGGACGGGCTGGAGGGTCACGAGGGCACGTTCTCGATCTGTTCGTTCTGGTACGTCGAGGCGCTCGCGCGGGCCGGCAAGCTCGACGAGGCCCAGCTCGCATTCGAGAAGATGCTGACCTACGCAAACCACGTCGGCCTGTACTCCGAGGAGATCGGCCCCACCGGCGAGCTGCTGGGCAACTTCCCCCAGGCCTTCACCCACCTCGCGCTCATCAGCGCCGCCTTCAACCTGGACCGCGAACTCGGCTGAGGCAGGTGTATCTCGCGTCGGCGCCCGCTGCTCGTACATGATGAGCAGCGGGAGGACGAGCGATGTCATCGACCATGGAGGACCGGCCGGTCTCGCCGGAGGGCGGCCGGTCTTCTGGCCAAGACCGGGCAGGACCGGGCGGGCAAGCCCCGGCCGTGGAACTGCGGGTTCACGGGGTGGGCGGGTCCACGCCCGAGGGCCTGCTCGGCGTGGCCTCGGCGGCGGAGACGGTCCGCGTGGGCGGCGGACCGATCTCGGGCTTCTGGGCACGGCGCGACGAGCCCGACGTCGAGGGCCACGTCTGGGGCGGGCTGACCACCCAGTCGACCTTCCAGCCGTTGTGGCTACTGCTGTTGCCCCTGACCCTGCTGAACATCGCCGGTTTCATGCACCACGGTGGCCGGGATACGTGGCCGGTGCAGGTGCAACGCCGGGTGCTGCGCGTGCTGGGCTACGTGCTCACGGCGGCCTGGGCGTTGTGGACCTCCACGATCGTCATCGAGCAGCTCGCCTTGCGGGGCCTCGGGCTGCCCGCCGTCGCGAAGGTCGTCCTCGGCGCGCTCGTCTGTCTCGCGCTGCTCGCCGGCGGGTTCTTCATCGCCCGCCACACCGCGAAGGAGTTCGAGGGCGTCGCGCCGCCGCAGGAGGTGCGCGATCACGCGCCCGACGGTGAATCGCGCTGGCTGCTAGAGGACCGCGACTTCTTCGCCGCGCGCTCCTCCGCGGCGGAGAAGGCCGGGCGATCCCTCGCCGAGGACGGCACGGAGGTGCCGTGGCGCCAGTGGTGGACCGGGCAGGAGGTGGTCGCCCATGTGTGGCTGGCGGCGGTGGTGATCCTCGTCGCCGCCGGCCGGGCGCTGTCGCGAGTGCTCGGGGAGGGGTCCACGCCCGCCGAGCCGATCGGCATCGGCGCGCTGCTCGTGCCGGTGCTCACGGTGCAGCTCGTCCTGCTCGGGGTGCTCGGGGTCGCGTCGGCGGCCGAGACGCTGCCGAGGCTCCGCAGCCTGCTGCGGCCCGACCGCGTCCGGCGCTGGCTGGGTCCGTTCGGCGCCGCCGCGCTCGCGGTCGGGCTGACCCAGCTGTCCTTCGGCGGGGTCGCCGTGTTCGTGGGCAACCGGCTGGGCCTGAACGCCGAGCTGGCCGAGTCCATGGGTCTGCCACTGGCGGACGCCGCCGCCCGCCCCGAGCAGGCGATCGCCGACGTGGTCGGGCTGGCCATCCTCGCCGCGGTCATCGGCGCGGTCGCGCTGGTCGCGGGTCACTACCCGCTGCGGCCGGGCAACCTGCCGGCCTGGGTCGAGCCGATCCCCGCGAGCCGGCTCGCGGGCCTGCCCAGCGAGGGATGGGCGCGGCGCGTCGCGCGTGCCCGCACCCTCACCCGCGCGGTCGGGCGCATCGGTTGGGTGCTCGTGCCGCCAGCGGTCGCAGTATTCGCCTTTGGCGCCCTCAAGCTGTGGCCACGCCCGGGCGGGCGCTTCGCCACCTGGGGCGACCTCGCCGCGGGCCGGCTCGCACCGCAAGGCTGCACGGGCGGTGGGGTCCGCGCCGCCGCCGACTGGCTGACCACCGGCTGCGGCGGGCCGGGGGTGGCGCCCACCTGGCTGGGCAGCGCCGGAGCATGGATCATCGGTCTGGCGCTGGTGGGCGGGCCGATCGCGCTGTACCGGGCGGCCCGCAGCCCCCGGGTGCGCGCGCTGGTGGGCACGCTGTGGGACGTGCTGACCTTCTGGCCGCGCTGGCACCACCCCTTCGCCGTCCGCTCCTACGCCGAGCGCGTGGTTCCCGAGCTCCAGCACCGCATCGTCGGCCACGTGACCCGCGACCACGCCGGCGCGCCGCTGCCGGAGGGGCGGTACCGCCCGCTGGTGCTGTCGGTGCACAGCCAGGGCACGGTCCTCGCCTTCGCGGCGCTGGCCTCGCTGCCGGCAGGGATCGCGCGGCTGGTCCGCGTGGTCTCATTCGGATCCCCGCTGAGCACGCTGTACGCCCGCTTCTACCCGGCCTACTTCGGCCACCCGGACCACGCCGGTGACGGGCCGGCTGGCGGCTTCCGGCGCGCCATCGCCCGCGCCGGGAAGTGGGTGAACCTCTACCGGCTGACCGACTACGTGGGCCAGGAGGTGGTGGGCGTGGGCGACCAGCGCCTCCTCGCCGACCCCTACCCCGACACCGACGACCCCTGGCCAGCCATCTCGCCCCGCGTCGACGAGGCCCCGTGCCTGCCCTGGACCCACATCAACGGCCACTCCGGCTACCGCCGCGAGCCGGCGGTGCGCGCCGCCGTGACCGCCGCACGCTCCGAGGTGCGGGCCGCGCTGGGGGCGCCCGGCTAGTGCCGCGCTTCGTGCTGCACGAGCATCAGGTACCCCGGCACACTTCGACCGGCGCTTGGACCACGACCGCGGGGACGGTCCGGTGCTGGTCTCGCGGGCCGTGCCCAAGGGCGTGCCGGAGGGCCATCGCCCGGTCGCACCGCCTGAGTCAGGCCGACGCGGCGGACGTGGTGCAGTCCACCTGGCTGAAGCTCCTGGAGCACCTCGGCGACCTGCGCTCGCCGGAGCTCGTGGGCGCGTGGCTGGCCACGACCGCTCGGCGCGAGTGCCTGGCCGTCCTGCGCTCCCGGGACCGCGAGCGGCCGTCGGAACTGGACACCGACGGCGCGGGCGCGGGCGGCGGCCAGGCTCTCACGTGAGGCTGGAGGCGCTGGCTAGCCCGTCGAGACGGTCAGGATCACCGCGCTGCCGGGGCTGGCGATCGTGCCCGAGGCCGGGCTCTGGTCGATGACCCGCCCCTCGGGCACGTCGGCATCCGCCTGCCGCTCGATCTCGACCTCGAGGCCGCTGACGCTGAGCTGGCTCTGGGCCTCGTCCTCCTCCAGTCCGATCACGCGCGGCAGCACGACGGGTGGCGCCCCAGCGGAGATCACCAGCGTCACCGTCGTGAAGGGCGCGACGTCGCTACCCGCTGCGGGCTCCAGTCTCACCACTGACCCGGCCGCGACCTGCGCGCTCGGTTCCTCCGCGCGCAGCCCCGGGGCCAGGCCCACCTGCTCCAGCGCGTCCCGCGCCGTCTCCTCGGGCTGGCCGACCAGGGGCGGGACGGTGACGGGTTCCGGGCCGTTGCTGTAGGTGACGGTCGCGACGCTGCCCGACTGGACGGTGGCGCCGGCGGGCGGGTTGCTCGAGATCACCGCGTTGCGAGGGACCTGGCTGTCGTAGACGGCCGGCGCGAGCACGGTGCGCAGACCCAGCTCCTGCAGCGCGTTGGTCGCCGTGGAGAGGTCCTCCCCGCGGACGACAGGGATCTGCACCTCGACGACGGGCTCTCGGCCACTCAACCGGCCGAGCAGGAAGGTGCCGGCGAGCAGCAGCAGCAGCCCCAGCATGGAGGCGAACACCAACCGACCCCTGGGCGGCGCCGCAGGTCCCGCTCCGGCCTCCCCGCGCGAGACGTCCGGGGCCGTCCGGGTGGCGAGCCGCTCGGCCGCGGGGGCGCCCCGCTCGGAGGGCGCTGGGCCGTTGGGAGGCCTGGAAGGGAAGGCGGGGGGAGGTGCGGACGCGCTGACGGTCCGGCGTGCCGCCCGATCCTGCACCGACTCGCCCCGCCCTCTGCGCGACGGGCGCTGCGGGGCGGGCGGCAGCATGGCGGACGGCGGGACGTTGCGGCGCACCGCCCGGTCCCGCAGCGTCTCCTCGCCGCTCTCGTCGCCGCGCTGGTCGCCGCCGGCGTCGCTCGGGTCTGCCATCGGATCGAGCATGTCAGCGGACGAGCACGAAGCGGCCGGTCTGGCCGTCCTCGCTCATCTCGATCCGGGCGACGTAGGACTGCTGCTGCACGATCTCGCCTTCCGACGTGAACGCAACGGTACCCAGTGGCGTCTCGTACTCGCCAGCGGGGATCGCCGTCCGCAGCGCCGTGCGCAGCGTGGCGAGGTCGAGCGTGGACAGGTCCTGATCGGCGTCCACCGCCCGCAGGCTCTCCACCAGCACCTGCACCGAGGCGTAGCCCTGCGCGCTCGGCTGTGACGGCTCCCGACCGTGGCGCTCTTGGAAGACCCGCCGGAACACCTGGTTGGCGGCGTTGTCGGTCTGGGGACTGTAGGACTGGGTGAACAGCAGGCCGCTGCACGCCGCTTCGCAGATGGCGAACAGCTCTGAGGTGTTCATCCCGCTGCCGGCCACGATGGGCCCGTCGTAGCCGAGAGTGCGCAGCTGGCGCACCAGCGCGCCGCCGTCGGCCGCCGTGCCCGAGACCAGGACGAGGCCCGGCTCGGTGTCGACGAGAGCGCCGGCCACGGTGCTGAAGCTCGTATCCGTCGTCTGGTAGGACTGCACGGTGCCGATGCTCAGGCTGCGCTCCCGCGCCGCCGCCTGCAGGGCCACTGTCTCCGAGGACGACGAAGCGTCGTCCTGGGCGAACGCGAAGGCGACCCGTGTGATGTCCGGGTCCTCCTGCAGCGCGACGTCCATCGCGCCGGGGGCCGCGGCGGGCAACGGCAGCGACATGCGGAAGTACGCGCCGGCGCCGGCGAGGCCCGTAGTCGCGCTGGCGGGGCCCAGCGTGGGCACTCCGGTCTGCCCGGCGATGCTGCTCACGGCCGCGGCCTGCCGGGCCAGTGTCGGTCCGGCTATGGCCACCACCTGGCCGGAGTTGACGAGGGTCTGGAAGGCTGACCGCGCACTCTCGTCATCGCCTCCGGTGTCCTCCACGACGAGGTCCACCGGCCGATCGCCCACCCCGCCCTCGGCATTGAGGACCTCCTGCGCGATCTGTGCACCCAACAACTCCTCGCGACCCAGCAGAGCCGCGTTGCCCGTGGTCGCGATCGCGGCGCCGATGGGGATCGGCGGCGCCGTCGGAGGAGCACTGCCCTGGGGCGGCGAGACGGGCGCGCCCGGCGCCCGGCCGCGGGCGGCGGCAGGGGCTTGCCGCTGGTCGTCTGACGACGTCGCCGCGCCGCTGGCTTCCACGCCCACCTGGCCGGTCGACGCGCAGGCGCACAACAGCGCGGCGAGGAGGAGCGGCAGGACCATACGCCGGGTGACACGTTGCATTCAGCGCCTCTCCTGCCACTGCCGTCGCCGCCCGAACCCGCCGGGCGCCACCTTGGCTGAGGTCGTCTATGTTAACAATACGCTACGGATTTGTTGCCGGGTTCCTCCAAGCCCCGGGAAGATCCGACATGCCGTCCTTCCACCGCGGAACGTCATGCTTGGGAGTTAGAAACTTGAGATCAAATAGGTCGTTCCTCATCATCCTGGTGGTCGTGCTGGCCCTGATCGCACTGTGGTCCCAGGGTGCCTGGGCCCAGGACGCCACAGGGGCGGGGGTGCAGAGCGGCGTGCCGCTTGACGGGCCGCTCGAGGACCGCGTCCTGCACAACGAAGCCGCCCTGAACATCGCGTTCCTGGTGCTCGGCGCGATCCTGGTCCTCTTCATGCAGTCCGGCTTCGCGATGCTGGAGGTCGGACTGGCGCGGGCGAAGAACGCCTCGCATGTGGCGCTGCAGAACTTCACCATCTTCGGCCTCTCCAGTGTCGCGTACTTCGCGGTCGGCTACGGGCTGCAGTTCTCTGCCGTCGCGGTCCCGCTGCTGGGCTACAACGAGGCGATCGGTACGATCTTCCCGAGTCGCGACTTTGGGCTGTTCGGTACCAGCGGCTTCTTCCTGGTGGGCGCCTACCAACCGGGGGTGCTCGGCTTCTTCCTGTTCCAGACCGCCTTCATGGACACCACTGCGACCATCCCCACCGGGTCGATGGCGGAGCGCTGGAGGTTCAAGTCCTTCATCTGGTGGGGCTTGTTCTGCGGCGCCCTGTACTTCCCCCTGTACGGCGCGTGGGTCTGGGGCGGCGGCTGGCTGTCGACCCTGGGAGTGAACTTCGGCCTGGGCAACGGGGTCGTCGACTTCGCGGGGGCGGGCGTCGTCCACGGCATGGGCGGGATGGCCGCACTCACCGGCGCCGTCGTGCTGGGGGCCAGGCGCGGGAAGTACACGCCCAGCGGCAGAGCGCGGGCGCTGCCGGGCCACAACGTCCCGCTGTCGCTGCTCGGAGCGTTCATCCTGCTTGTCGGGTGGTTCGGCTTCAACGCCGCGTCGACGTTCGCCGCCAGCGACCTGCGCTTCGCCGTGGTCGCGGCGAACACCGCCATCGCCGCTTCCGCGGGCATGGTGGCCGCCCTGGTCACGGCGTACGCGCGTCTCGACAAACCCGATCCGGGCTACATCGCCAACGGCATGCTGGGCGCTCTGGTGGCCGTCACCGGGAGCTGCGCCTTCGTGGCGCCCTGGGCCGCCTTCGTCATCGGCGCCAGCGCGGGCGTGATCGTGATTTTCTCCATGCTCGTGGTCGAGCGCGTGCTCAAGATCGACGACCCGGCCGGAGCGATCTCCGTGCACGCGGTCTGTGGCCTGCTGGGCGTCCTGGCCGTCGGCATCTTCGCCGACGGGACGTACGGCGCGGGCTACAACGGTGTGGACAGCGCCGTCGTCGGCATCCTGTACGACGGCAGCCGGGGCACGTCGCAACTCGCCGCGCAGGCCATCGCCTGCGCGGTCATCATCGTGTGGGGCGGCGGCTTCTCCTACGCCTTCTTCCGGATTCAGCACTCGCTGTCCTCGATTCGCTCCACGCCGCAGGACGAGATCGCGGGGCTGGACGTCGAGGAGATCGGCGTCCTGGGCTACGCCGAGTTCGCACTGCTCGCCGAGGCCGCCGTCGTCGGTGCGGACGGGGAGGACGAGGCGGGCAGGGAGGCGGCGGAGCGGCGCTGGGACTCGCGGCCGCCGCCGTACGACGGCCAGCCGCAGGATCAGGATCAGGAGTGGCAGTGGCGCCCGTAGCCCGGGGTTGGTGCGTCTCGGCCGCGATGGACTGCCGCCTTCGCCTGCATCCTCATCCTGTCAGACGGGAGCGGTGCGCTCCAGCACGGTCACCAGGAGCTGTTCGCCGTCGCACTCCAGCCGGACCCGGTTCATCACGCTGCTGCCCGGCAGGCTCATGAGGTAGTCGGCCCCCTCCGTCACCGAGGGCAGGGACAGCTGACAGGTCCCCCCGACCAGGGCCTTCACGTTGCCGCCCGTGATGTTCGTCAGCTCGCCCACCACGTCGCGGATCTCGGCGTCTGCGACCTCGTCCGGGGAGCCGCCGAACATGATGGCGCCGGCCCTGCGGGCCAGGCCCGAGGGCAGGTCGAGGGTGACCGCGCCCTCCCAGTCGCCGGTTATGAGGATGCAGCCGGTGAACACGCGCCGCCGCCCCTGCGCATCCGGCGCCACGGCCACCGCAACGGCCGGGTCCGACCCGCCCGCGCGAAGGTCCAGACCGAGCATCGTGGACCAGATGTCCCCCGCTATCTGCTCGAGCTCCTCGTCGGCCACGGTCATGGCGTCCTCTCTGCTCGCAGTCGGTAGCAGGAGGCGGCGCCCACCTGCAGCCGCTCGAAGTGCTCGTCCAGGCCGAGCGTCGTCTCGGCGCTGCCGAGGATCAGGAACCCGTCGGGGCGCAGGACCCGCCGCACCCTGGCAAGGATCTCCCGCTTCGTCACCGGGGAGAAGTAGATGAGGGCGTTGCGCAGCAGCACCACGTCCACCGGCGCGATCGGCGGCCACGGCTCCACGAGGTTCAGCGGCCGGAACTCGACGGCTGCCCGCAGCGCCGCCGACGCCTCCCACTCCATGCCCACCCGGGTGAAGTGGCGGACCAGCCGCACCGCCGGGAGGCCGCGGTTCATCTCCAGCTGCGAGTAGCGGCCGGCGCTGGCGCGCTGGAGCATCTGAGTGGAGATGTCGGTGGCCAGGATGCGGACGTCCCAGCCGCGCAACTGGGGGAAGCGGTCGGCGAGGACCATGGCCACGGTGTAGGGCTCCTGGCCGCTGGAGCAGGCCGCCGACCAGATCGACAGCCGCCGCTGTGCGGCCCGGCGCGCGATCAGTTCGGGCAGCAGGTGGCGCTCGAGGGCCTCGAACGGGTGGATGTCGCGGAAGAACGACGTCTCGTTCGTCGTCATCGCCTCGACCACCCGGGAGTGCAGGCCCCCGGGGTGCGAGGCGCGCAGCCGGGTGACCAGCGCGCCGACCGAGTCCATCCCGGCGGCCCGCGCCACGGGCGACAGCCGCGCCTCCACCAGGTAGCCCTGCCGGTCCTCCAGCACGATCGCCGCGCGGTCGCGGACGAGGGTCTGGACGTAGGTGAAGTCCGCCGAGCTGATGGCCACCCTCACCGCCTCCGGTCCCCGCCGAGCACGGCCGGGCGGGTGCGGCGCACGGCGGCGCGGCGCACGATCTCGTCCGCGAGCCCGCCGAGTGGGAGCACGCGGTCGGCCAGCCCGGCGGCGGCGACCGCGCCGGGCATGCCCCACACGACGCTGGTGGCGGCGTCCTGCACGACGATCTGCCCCCCGGCGTCGCGGATCGCCTCGCAGCCGCGCAACCCGTCCGCGCCCATCCCGGTCATGACGACGGCGAGAACGCGCGGTCCCCAGGTAGCGGCCGCGGCGGCGAACAGCACGTCGACCGAGGGGCGGCAGGCGTTGACCAGCGGACCGTCGTCGGTGGTGAGCCGCACCGCGGCGCCGTCGCGGCGCACGCCCAGGTGAAGCCCGCCCGGGGCGATCCAGACCTGCCCGGGGGCCAGCGCTGCGCCGGCCGAGCCCTCGGCGACGGGCACCTGGGCGCCGGCGTCGAGGCGCTCGGCGAGCAGGCGGCTGAACATCGGCGGCATGTGCACCACCACCACCACCGGCACTCCCAGGTCGGCGGGCAGCCGGGGCACGAGCTGCGCCAGCGCGTTCGGCCCGCCCGTCGACACGCCGACGACCACTGCGTCGACCGGCCCGTTCCCGGCGGTTCGCGAGCGCGCCACCACGCCCGCCGCGGCCCCGGCCGCAGCCCCCCCGACGCCCGCCGGAAAGCTGGCGCCCACCGCGGAATCGGCCGCGTCCCCACCGAGCACGAGGAGCTTGGGCACCAGCTCGTCGCGGATGCTGCGAATGGCCACGTCCGCGCCGCCGGCGGCGTGCGGTTTCGTCACGTAGTCGGTCGCACCGGCCGCGAGGGCGTCGAGGGTCGCCGCCGCGCCGCGCTCGGTGAACGCGCTGAACATGACGACGGGCAGGCGCGGGTGGGTGCGGCGTAGCTCGGACAGCGTGGCCAGCCCGTCCAGCTCGGGCATCTCGATATCGAGCACCACCACGTCCGGCGCCAGCAGGCCCAGCTTCGACAGCGCGATCCGCCCGGTCGCCGCGGTGCCGACGAGCTCCAGGAGCGGCTCGGCGCGCAGCGCATCGACGAGCAGGCGGCGAACGAGGGAGGAGTCGTCGGCTGCGAGCACCCGGATCGGCCTCATGTCAACGCCGGTGGCACGTCGGCGGCCTCGACCAGCCCGAGCAGCGCGAGCTTGTCCGACAGCGCCGCCGGCGTGAACGGCTTCATGAGGTACTCGTCGGCGCCGGCCTCCAGCGCTTCGACCATGTGGCCCAGCTCGGCCTCGCTGGTGACGACCAGCAGCCGGACCTCGGCGCGGCCCGGGTCGGCGCGCACCGCCCGGACGAACTCCAGGCCGCCCATCTCCGGCATGTTCCAGTCGACCAGCACGACCTCGGCGTCGGACTCGTCGAGCCGGACCAGGCCCTCGCGGCCGTCCGCGGCCTCCGCGACCGCGAAGCCGAGCCCGTTCAGCGTGCGGCCGATGATCCTGCGGATCGCCCGGCTGTCGTCCACCACGAGCGCGCGCCTGGTGCTGGCCTCCACCGCCATCTCAAGAGTCTCCTCGTCGGTCGATCAGTAGCTGAACTGGCCCACGAGCTGCTGCAGCTGCGCGGCTACGTGCGACAGCTCCATGGCGGCGCGCTGGGTGTCGGTCGCGCCGGTGGTGGTCGCGCGGGCGGCATCGGCCACGCCGGACACGTTGCGGGCGATCTCCGTGCTGCCCGCCGCGGCCTCGGTGAGGTTGCGCCCGATCTCGTTCGTCGTGGCGGTCTGCTCCTCGACCGCCGAGGCGATCGTGGTCTGGCTGTCGCTGATCCGCCGGATGATCTCGCCGATCTCGCCAATGGAGCCCACCGCCAGCCGCGCGTCGGCCTGGATGGCGGCGATGCGTGCCGAGACGTCCTCGGTGGCCCTGGCGGTCTCCTTGGCGAGGTCCTTCACCTCGCTCGCCACGATCGCGAAGCCCTTGCCCGCGTCGCCGGCGCGGGCCGCCTCGATGGTGGCGTTGAGCGCGAGCAGGTTGGTCTGCTCGGCGATCGAGGAGATGAGCTTGACGACCTCCCCGATCTCCGCGCTGGATTCGCCGAGGCGGGCGACGGAGGCGTTGGTGGACGCCGCGATGGCCACGCCGGAAGTGGCGACCTCGGCGGCGCCGGTCGCGCTGGTGGCGATCTCGCGAATCGACGCCGACATCTCCTCCGCGCCGACGGCGACGGTTGACACGCTGTCGGAGACCTGACCGGCGGCGCCGGAGACCACGCCGGCCTGGGCGGCGGTCTCCTCCGCGCTGCCCGCCATCTGCACGCTGACCGCGTTGAGCTCCTCCGAGGAGCTGGCGAGCAGTTGCGCGCTGGAGCCGATCGCCGACATCGCCGCGCGGACGCGGGCCAGCGTGGTGGCCAGCGCCGCGCCCATCTGGCCGATCTCGTCGCGGGAGCGCACGTCGACCCGGGCGGTGAGGTCGCCTTCGGCAACCCTGCCGAGGAGTGCGGCAAAATCCCGCAGCGGGCGCGAGATCGCCCGGGTCACCAGCACCAGCACCGCCACGGCGAGCAGCACCCCGACGACGAGGGTGCCCAGGATCGACAGGCGCGCGTTGCGGTAGGTCGCCTCCGAGGCCGCCGCAGCCAGCTCGATGTCGCCGACCTCGTCGGCGAACAGCTCGTCGAGCGCGGCGGCGATCTGTTCTGCTGCCGGCTCCGCGACGTCGAACAGCGCGGTCGCCGCCGCCTCGTCGTCGTCCGCGCGGGACAGGGGCAGGAACTCGTCGTCGAGCAAGCCGAGGTAGCGCGTCCAGGACTGCTCGAAGGCGGCGAGGTCCTCGACCGCCACCTGCTCGGTGTTCTGGTTGCTGCTCAGCAGGGTCTCCACCGCCGCCGCCTGCGACTGGATGATGGCCTCCTGCCTTTCCTCCTGGTCGGCGCCGGTGCTGTAGTTGTGACGGAATGTCGCGATCTGAGTGGCGCTGACGGCGTCGCGCAGCTCGGAGGCGAGCTGGAGGGTGGCGACCTCGACTTCGAGGATGTGCCGGGTCCGCCCGTTCAGGTCCGCGGTCCGGTCCACGGCGAGGAGGCCGACGGCCCCGATCGCGACGAGCAGGGGGACGAGTGCGAGCAGAACCTTTCCTGCGATCGGCCGGTCAGCGAACCAGCCGCCGTTCCGGCGCCGCGGGGCGCCGGGGGACGAGCTGGGCGGCGGTGGCGCGGGAGCGGGCTGCTCGGCGAGCCGGGGCGGGTCCTGCAGCTGGGCGACGCTCATCGAAGGGCTCCTATGGGTGTCCCCACCCACCCGCCGCTCGGGCGGGCGCCGGACGGGGGTCGGGCCAGGACGCGTCGCGGGTCCAGCACCAGCAGCGGCGCGCCGCCGATCAGATGGGTGCCGAGCAGCAGCGCGCGGACGGCGGGGGCGACGGTGGCGGGCGGGGGCTGGAGGGCGGCCGGGTCGACGTCGAGGACCTCGCCGACCTCGTCGACCGCCAACGCGACGGGACCCTCGCCGGTGCTGACCACCACGTGCGCGGGAGCGGGTCCGTCCGCGGGCGGGCGACCGAAGCCGGCGCGCAGGTCGACGGCGGTGACGATCTCGCCCCGCAGGTTGAGCAGGCCGGCGATGCCCTCGGTCGCCAGGGGGACGGGGGTGATGACCCGCGACCGGAGCACCTCGCGGACCTCCAGCACGTCGACGCCCAAGACCAGGTCGTCGATCCGGAAGGTGCACAGCCGGCCGTCCATCAGCCCGCCCGCGGCGCGACCAGCGCGACGCGGTCCGGGCGCAGCGCGTCGAGGTCGAGCAGGTCGGTGACGCGGCCCTGCAGCACCATGGAGCCGAGCACGCCGGGTCGGCGACCCTCGGGATGGAGGGTTGCCTGCGCCCGGACGACATCGATGATCGCGTCCATGACCAACCCCGCCCTCCACGGGGCGGTCAGCACCACCACCTGCAGCAGGTCGCTGGCGGGTGGGCGGTCGGGGCGCAGCGTCGGGTCGAGCAGCTCGCGGACCCGGACGAGGGGCAGGATCTCGTCGCGGTAGCGGATCACCTCCTGCCCGCCGGCCCACTCGCACGCGGCGGCGGGCAGCTCCTCCAGCCGCGCCACGCTCGCCAGCGGGACGGCCAGCCTGCGGTCGCCGCTCCCAAGCAGGAGCAGCTCGTCCCCGGTCTCGTCGTCCGGCGTCCCCGGCACGACCTCGTCCGACTCTCCTGCGGCGCCGGCACCGATGACCCCCGTCCGCTGTGCGAGGGCGACGACATCCAGGATGAGCGCGACCTGGCCGTCGCCCATGATCGTGGCGCCCGAGAACAGCCGGACGTCGGACAGCCCGGCGCCCAGCGGCTTCACCACGATCTCCTCGACGTCACGCACCTCGCCGACGACCAGGCCGAAGCGCCGGTCCCCGGCGGTGAGCACGGCGACCGTCCCGGCGGGGCCGGTCCCGCCGGGGCGGGCATGCACGCCGGCCGCACCCGCGTCGCCGAGGAGGTCGGCCAGGAACGCCAGCGGCAGCAGCCTGCCGCGCAGGCGCAGGACCGGCGCGCCCGCGACGTGCTCGACCGCCGCGCTCCCACCGCCACCCGCGCCTGGATCGAGCCGGATCAGCTCATTCAAGCTTGCTTGGGGCAGGACGAAGCGCTCGCGGGCCTGGGCCACGACAAGGCCCGGGATGATGGCGAGGGTAAGCGGGACCCGCACCTTCAGGGTGGTGCCCAGCCCCCGCTCGCTGGACAGGTCGATCGCGCCGCCGATGCGCTCGACGTTCGTCCGCACCACGTCCATCCCCACGCCCCGGCCGGACAGGTTCGTGACCTGAGCGGCGGTGGAGAAGCCGGGGATGAATACGAGCTGGAGCAGCTCGCGCTCGCCGGCCGACGCCGCCTCCTGCGCGTCGAGCAGTCCCCGGCTGACCGCGGTGCGGCGGACGGCATCGACGTCGATGCCTGCGCCGTCATCGCTGATCTCCAGGTGGACCTGGCCGCCCTCGTGCCACGCCCGCAGCAGCAGGCGGCCCTCCGGCGGCTTGCCGGCCGCCAGGCGCTCCTCGGGTCGCTCGATCCCGTGGTCGACCGCGTTGCGCACCACATGGGTGAGCGGGTCGCGGATCGCCTCGAGGATCGTGCGGTCGACCTCGGTCTCGGCCCCCACCATCTCGACCAGCGCCTGCTTCCCGCGCGCGTTCGCGACGTCACGCACGATGCGCGGGAAGCGGCTCCAGACGGTGCCCACCGGCTGCATGCGGGTACCGAGCACGGCCTCCTGCAGCTCACTGGTGATGACGTCGAGGCGGCCGACGGTGCGGGTGAGCCGGGCGTCAGCGACCGCCTCGGCGTTCTGCAGCACCTGGTTGCGCGCGAGCACGAGCTCGCTGACCAGGGTTACCAGCCCGTCGAGCACCTCCACACCGATCCGCACGGTGGCGTCCGCCAGGCCCGAGCGGTGCGCCTCCTGCTCGTGCAGGGCGGTGAGGACGTCCTCGGACGACACCCGGCCGCGGTCCACCAGGATCTCGCCGAGGTGGCGCGGGTCCCCGAGCTGCTGCTCGTGCGCGGCGAACTTGATGTCGTCGGCGTCGATGAGCCCGCGCTGGACGAGCATCTGCCCGAACAGGCCTCCCTCCGCCGTTGCCTGGGCGTGGGCGGGCAAGGCCACCTGCTCGGCGGGCGCCTGCAGCTCGGACAGGGTGGCGATGAGGTGGTCGTGGCGCGGGGCGCCCTCGGCGCCGGTCTCCTCGATGGTGGCCAGGAGCAGGCGGATGGCGTCGGCCAGCGCGAGCAGCGCGCCCGCGATCGGCGGGCTCCACGGCAGGGTGCGGTCGCGCAGGAGGCTGAGCAGGTTCTCGCCGGCGTGGGTGACGCGCTCCAACTGGAGGAAGCCGAGGAAGCCGCAGGCGCCCTTGATGCTGTGGACGCGGCGGAAGACGCTGGCGAGGAGAACGGGGTCGCTGGGGTCGCGCTCGAGCGCCAGCAGGTCGGCGTCCAGCGCATCGACGATCTCGTAGCCCTCGACGAGGAACTCCTCGACGAGGTCGGGCGACTCATCCATCTCGCGCTCTCTCGACGGTCGATCGCGTGAACTTGAGATGTGGGCCGCCGTCAGCTCAGCGGGGACCCCACCACGCGGTTGCGGCCGTTCGTCTTCGCGACGTACAGGGCGGCGTCCGCCTGGCGCAGCAGATGCAGGTGGTCGACGGCGCCGCTGGCGACACCCACGCTCACGGAGATGGGGATGGTGCGCTGCTCGCCGATGGCGACCGGCTCCCAGCTCACGGCCACGCGCAGGCGCTCGGCGAGTTCGAGCCCGCTGCGCTGGTCGGTGTCGGGGGACAGCACGAGGAACTCCTCGCCGCCCCAGCGTCCCAGGGTCTGGTCGTCGCGCAGCCCCGCGCGCAGGCGAGCCGCGACCGCGCGCAGTGCCTCGTCGCCAGCGAGGTGACCCTCGGAGTCGTTCACCTGCTTGAAATGGTCGATGTCGACGACCAGCACCGCCGCGGGCTGCCCTCGGCGTCGGGCCTCCTCCAGCACCTCAGGGAGGCGCTGCTCCAGCGCGCGACGGTTGCACAGGCCGGTCAGGCTGTCGGTCTCGGCGGCGGTGGACAGCTCGGCGTTGCGGCGGTGCAGCTCGTCCTGCCGCGTCTTCATGCGCATCGCCCCCCGCACGCGGGCGAGCAGCTCCTCCGGCTCGCAGGGCTTGCGCAGGTAGTCCAGCGCACCGAGGCGCAGGCCCTCGACCACGTCCTGGGTGGCGGCGCGGCCGGTGAGGAAGAGCACGGGGACGTCGTTGAGGCGGGGGTCGGCGCGCATGGCGGACAGGGCCTGGTAGCCGTTCATCTCGGGCATGTCGACGTCCAGCAGCACAACGTCGGGCCGGGTGGCCCTGGCGGCGTGCACCGCGTCGATGCCGTGCTCCGCCTCGATGACGGTGTAGCCCTCGGCGCTCAGCTGGCGGCGCAGCCAGGAGCGGATGGCCCGCGAGTCGTCGGCCACGAGCACGATGCCTGCGCTGGTCATGCCCTGGGACCTCCCGATGGTGGTCTCTGCATCATCGGCGCGCGCGCCCCCGCGGTTGAGGTCTCAGGCGTCCTCCACGACCCCCTCGCCGAGGATGGCCGCGAGCTGGCGGGCGTTGTTCACGCCGTAGTCGCGGTAGCAGTTGTTGAACACCAGGTGGGTCTCGCGCGCGGAGTCGCTGAGCTGGCCCACGCGCGGCTTCCAGCGCGCGAGTTCCTGCTCGGAGTACAGGTAGCGGAAGCGCTCCGCGGCGCTGATCCCCTTCTTGTCCCAGTTCTCGTCGTTGTGGCCGTGGAAGCGCAGGACGGCCAGGTCGGCGGTGACCGCCAGCTCGGGCGGAACCGAGGAGGGGAAGCCCTGCGGCTCGTCAACGCAGACGTAGGCCAGGCCCTCGGACTCCAGCAGCTCGAAGGTCTTGCGCCGGTCGTCGGCGTCGCGCAGCCAGCGGTTGTTGCGGAACTCCACGGCCAGCGGATACTCGGGCAGCCGCCGGCGCAGCTGGCGCAGGTAGTCCCGTGAGGAGTGGCGCGGCCCGAACCAGGGCGGGAACTGGAAGAACACCGCACCGAGCTTGCCCGCGGACTGCAGGGGCAGCAGCGCGTCGGCGAAGTGCTCCCAGGCGCGGTCGACGGCGGGGTGGGGCAGGTCGGCGAGGTACACGTTGCGCTGCTCGCGCTTGTCCTCTCCCAGGTCCTCGGCCACATCGGGCCACAGCGACTTCGTCTGCGTGGGGTGCTGGGTGAACAGCGAGTAGGACTTCACGTCCATGCGGAAGTCGGGCGGGGTGCGGCCGACCCACAGGCCCGCGAGGTCACGGGTTGGAGGGAAGTAGTAGGTGGCGTCGACCTCGACCATCGGGAAGATCGACGCGTAGTGGCGCAGCCGCTCCTCCGCGCTCATGGACTTGCGCGGGTAGAAGTCTGAGTCCTTGACCAGCGTGGGATCGGTCCACGACGCCGTTCCCACCCGCACCCGCATGCCCATGTTCGCCACCTCCCGGCGGGCCAGGCTAGACGCGCTCCTCCCACGCCACGCGCAGCAGCACGCTGGCCCAGGTGCGGTAGGGGCGCCACCGCTCTGCGATCGCAGCCAGCGCCTCGACGTCCGGGTCCACCAGCCCGTAGCGCTTGGCCATGGCCTGGGCGAGGCGCCTGGCGAGGGCCTTGACGCCGCCGAGCAGGCCCCACTGCTCACCTGGCTGCGCCGCTGCGCCGACGCCCTCGCCGAGACGTAGCGGTCGTCATGCGAACTGGCCGCAGAACGCCCGATGTCGTCGATGAGGAGGTCGGGAGGCTGCAGGGATGCGAAGTGGCCGCCGCGCTCGTACTCGGTCCGCCCGACGATGTTGTGAGACCACTCGGCCAGCGAGCGGATGGCGTCGTTGCCGGGAAAGACCGCAACCGCGGTGGACAGGTCGGTCCGCTCGCCCCCGGAGAAGGCGTCGCCGGCTTCCTTGTAGAGTTGGGCCGCTGAGCCGGCGTTCCTGCGCGCGCCAGTCGTAGCCTGTGCGCCAGTGGTCGGCCAGCTCCATCAGGAAACCAGACGCGGCACCGTAGTCCCAACCGGTGCGTCGGGCCAACGGCTCGACTCGAGCCGTCGCACGAGGTCGTCCAGGTCGGGCGTGGGGAGGTCGCTGCGGAAGGGTGTGATGTGGTCGCTCATGCGGCGCAAGCTAGGCGGACTGAGGACAACTTCGGTCCTGAATGCAATTGGTGGACGCGCGAAGCGGCGGCACGGGCCTCGGGGTGAGGCCAGCGCCGCCGCTGTTGGCGCCT
>Ga0136615_10000176_pt1 | contig 27826 bp, 26 predicted proteins | sample AntDrymUQ2882206_2_FD_106647 | JGI IMG/M metagenome (GOLD analysis project Ga0136615, IMG submission 106647) | Polar desert sand microbial communities from Dry Valleys, Antarctica - metaG UQ288 (22.06) | ecosystem: Environmental > Terrestrial > Soil > Desert | place: Antarctica: Dry Valley... | reverse complement strand
GCGCCGGGCCCCGGCCCGTCCACCGCCGCGCCGTCCGCGGCGCAGTTGGCGCGGGCCTCGCAGGGCCGAGGGGTAGCCGAGGATGAGCAGCACGGACAGCACCACGCCGGCCAGCAGGGTCGAGGTGGTGGGCAGGGGCGGGTCCACGAATACCTGGGTGACGAGGTAGACGGCGACCCACAGCGCCACCACCGCTCCGGCCAGCAGCCCGCTGCCCCTCAGTCCACCGGCCCTCAGTCCACCGGCCCTCAGCCCACCGGCCCTCACCGCGCCGGCGCCTCGGCCTCGGCGCCCGCGTCGACCCGCACGCCGCGGATGGTCAGCAGCGCGAGTCGTTCCGCGCGGCGGTCCGCGGCGGTGCCGTGGAGCCGCAGCCACAGCGCGTCGAGGCCCTGGGGGACCTGCGTGCGCAGCGACACCCCGATCACCGCCAGGGCCGCCGCCGGCGCGGCGAGGAACGTGGGGGTCAGCAGCACCTCGCCCGCGCCGGGGCCGGAGGTCAGGCCGCCCACGAGCGCGCCGATCGCCGTGACCGCCCCGGTGAGCATCCCGGCCGCCGCGCCGGCGGCCGTCGCGCGGGGCCACCAGATCGCCAGCACCACCACCGGAGTGAGCGCGGACCCGGCCAGGGCGAACGCCCAGGTGACCATCGTGGCGGTGAACGAGGGGAACACGGTGCTCAGGGCCTCGGGGCGCACCGCCAGTGCCGGCAGCGTGGCCGCCAGCGCGATCACCCCGGTGGCCAGCCGCCCCGCCCGCACCGCCTGACTGGGCGTGGCGCGGGGGTTGAGGTGGCGCTCGTAGACGTCGTGGCCCAGCGATGCCGCCGCCGCGAGCAGCAGGCCGGCGATCGTCGACATGAGCGCGAGCAGCGCCCCGGACGCGACCACGCCCAGCCCGATCTCGCCGCCGACCAGCCGCCCGAGGGCGAGCAGCGCGTGCTCGGGCACACGCAGGACGCCGTCGGTGGTCAGGGCCGCCAGCCAGGGGCGGCCGGGCACGGCCCCGGGCAGCAGGTCCCGCGCGGCCACGCCGAGCAGCACCGCCAGCCCGTAGAACGCACCCGCCAGGCCGAGCACCCACACGGTGGTGGTCCGCGCCGCCTTGCCCGACGGGCTGGTGAAGTAGCGGTTGGTGATGTGGGGCAGCCCGGCCGTCCCGAACATCAGGGTCACCACCAGCGCGAACTGCCCGGCCGCGCCGTAGCGCGCGCCAGGCTCGGCGAAGGTGGGGTCCTCGTCGGACAGGCGGTTGTCGGCGATCACGAGCTGGGAGGTCCCGTCGACGACCTGCGGGTTCGCCAGGGGCTGCGCGTCGAGGTCCGCGACGGCTCGCGAGTAGGAGAACCCGCCGCCGAGGACCGCCGCCGCCAGCCAGGTGAGCGCGGCGAGCTTGAACAGGAACTGCACGGCCTGGGTCCAGGTGGCGCCGCGCATCCCGCCCACCACCACCAGCCCCGTCACCGAGACGGTGGCGAACAGCACGCCGGTCGCGTACGGCGACAGCCCGGCAAGCCCCTGACCCACGAGCAGCTCCCAGGTCAGCCCGCTGGCGATGGCCTGCGGCAGCAGGTAGCTCAGGACCACCAGCTGGACCACCCCGACCGCGACCAGCCGCACCGCCTCGGAGTCGAAGCGCCGCCCGAGGAAGTCGGCCAGCGAGAACTTCCCGAAGCGGCGCAGCGGGGCGGCCACGAACAGCAGGACCGGCACGAAGCCGGCCGTGAAGCCGGTCGCGTACCACACCCCGTCCAGGCCGAAGGCGTAGACGGCCGCGGCGACGCCGAGGAACGACGCGGCCGAGAGGTAGTCGCCGCAGATGGCGCAGGCGTTCGTCACCACGCCGACGCGCTGGCCGGCCAGGTAGAAGTCGAGCGTCGACGCCCGCCGTGGCCGCAGCAGCACGACCAGACCGACGGTGGCCGCCAGGATCGCGACGCACATCGCCAGCCCGGCGTTGCTCACGGCGGGTCCCAGCCCGCGCCGGCGTCCGCCTCCGGCTCGCCGAGCATGCGGTCCTCGACGGTGCTGGCCAGCGACGCCGCCGCGACCGCCAGGGCGAAGAAGAACACGTAGAGCCCGACGGCGGTCATCAGGAAGGCAGGGCTCATGCCGCCGAGGACGCGTCCCTCGCTCCACCAGTCCAGCACCAGGGTGAGCGCGGGCACGGCCAGCGTGGCCACCACGAAGACTACGAAGTAGCCGACGGCGATGCGCCGCTCGGTGCGGAAGGTGGCGTCGACCTCGGCGGCGGTATCGGCGAGCGGGAGCGGCCGCGCGAGGTCGAGCGCCGCCGCCCGCCGCCCCCGGCTCCCCGGCACGTCTCCCCCTCGCTGCGGCCGCTGCTCCGCGCCGTTCACGATAGGGCGTTCGCGGGGGGCGCGCGCCCCCGCCGCCGGGGACGCGCAACCGACCGCTCGCACCCCGCGACGCGCCACTCGCCGACTCGACCTTGTGGGACCGTCCCGGCGCCCGTTGGCTGCTACGGCAGGCGGCGGCTGTCGCACGCCCCGACCGCCGACGAAGGAGGACTGGATGGCGCAAGCCGCGCCCAGACCGCAGGACGAGGGCTACGACTACAGCCTGCGCAGTGTGATCTCGGCGTCGTCCGCCGGGACCCTGATCGAGTGGTACGACTTCTACATCTTCGGCAGCCTCGCGTTCGTGCTGTCCGAAGTCTTCTTCGCGCCGGGCGAGGCGGGGCTCCTGCAGACCCTGGGGACGTTCGCGGCGGGTTTTGTCGTGCGACCCTTCGGCGCCGCCTTCTTCGGCCGCATCGGCGACGTGATCGGCCGGAAGTTCACCTTCGTGGTGACCATCTCGATCATGGGCGCCACGACGTTCCTGATCGGGTTGCTCCCTTCCTACGCGGCGATCGGCGTCCTGGCCCCGATCATCCTGCTGCTGCTGCGCCTGCTGCAGGGGCTGGCGCTGGGCGGCGAGTACGGCGGCGCTGCGGTGTACGTGGCCGAGCACGCCCCGGACGGGCGCCGCGGCTTCTTCACCTCCTACATCCAGACCACCGCGACCCTGGGCCTGCTGCTGTCGCTGATCGTCATCGTCAGCCTGCGGGTGGGCCTGGGCGAGGAGCGCTTCCTGGCCTGGGGCTTCCGCCTGCCGTTCCTGCTGTCCGGCCTACTGCTCGCCTTCGCGCTCTACATCCGCCTGAAGCTGCAGGAGACCCCGCTGTTCGCCAAGCTGAAGGCGGCGGGGAAGACCTCGAAGTCGCCCCTGAAGGATGCCTTTGCCGGGGGTGCTTGGAAGCTCATGGTGCTCGCGCTGGTCGGTGCCACCATGGGCCAGGGTGTCGTCTGGTACACGGGCCAGTTCTACGCCTACTTCTACCTGCAGAACGTGGTGGCCGGCGGCCCGCCGGGCATCGGACTGGTGCCCGCCAGCGTCATCACCGGCATCGCGCTGGTCCTCGCCACGCCGTTCTTCATCTTCTGGGGCAACCTGTCGGACCGGGTGGGCCGCAAACCGATCATCCTGGCCGGGTGCGCGCTCGGCGCGCTCACCTACATCCCGATCTACCAGGCGATGCTGAACGCGGCCCCGAGCGCCGAGGACTACAACGGCCCGCTGCTCGTGCTCCTGGTCTTCATCCAGGTCTTCTACGTCACCATGGTCTACGGCCCGATCGCCGCCTACCTGGTGGAGCTGTTCCCTGGCAGGATCCGCTACACCTCGCTGTCGCTGCCCTACCACATCGGCAACGGGGTGTTCGGCGGCCTGGTGCCGGTGACCTCGACCTACCTGGTGCTGCGCTTCGACAACCCGCTGGCTGGACTCGCCTACCCGATCATCATCGCCACCATCACGTTCTTCGTCGGCCTGTTCCTGGTGCGCGAGACCAACCTCACGCAGATCTACGACGAGGTGGGGGCCGAGCCGCTCGAGCCCGCGCCAGCCAGCTGACCGAGCCTGCCGTCCACAACCGTCTGCCCCTCCGGTGTGCGCCCGCCCGCCGGAGGGGTAGACCCATGTGCAACCTGAGGACAGGAGCGACCAGCATGACCGAGCCCGCGATCGAGAACCTGTTCCGTGAGGGCCGCACGTTCTCCCCGCCCGCGGCGTTCACCGAGCAGGCGACGATCAGCGACCCCGCGGTCTACGAGCAGGCGGAGGCCGATGTCGAGGGCTGGTGGGCCTCTCACGCCGAGCGCCTGCGCTGGACCAAGCGGTGGGGCACGGTGCTGGAGTGGAACCCGCCGCATGCGAAGTGGTTCGTGGGTGGGCAGCTCAACGTCAGCGAGAACTGCCTGGACCGTCACGTCGACGACGGGCACGGTGACCAGGTCGCCTACCACTGGGAGGGGGAGCCGGCCGAGCGCCGCGCGATCACCTACGCCGAGTTGCGCGACGAGGTCTGCCGTTTCGCCAACGCCCTGAAGGACCTCGGGGTGGGCAAGGGCGACCGGGTCATGATCTATTTGCCGATGATCCCCGAGCTGCCGGTGGCGATGCTGGCCTGCGCCCGCATCGGGGCCATCCACTCGGTGGTGTTCGCGGGTTTCTCCGCGCAGTCGCTCATCGACCGCATCATCGACGCGGACAGCCACGTGGTGATCACCGCCGACGGCGCACTGCGCAAGGGCAACGAGATCCCCCTCAAGGCCAACGCCGACAAGGCCATGACCCAGGTCGACGACCGCGTCACCACCTGCGTGGTGGTCCGCCGCACCGGCTCCAGCGTGGCCTGGACCGACGGCCGCGACCGCTGGTACCACGACCTCGTCGCCGGCCAATCCAGGCAGTGCGCGCCCGAGCCGATGGACGCCGAGGACATCCTGTACATTCTCTACACCTCCGGTACCACGGGGAAGCCGAAGGGCATCGTCCACACCACAGGCGGCTACCTGACCCAGGTCGCGGCCACCCACCGGCTGGTGTTCGACCTGAAGCCGGACCGCGACGTCTACTGGTGCGCCGCGGACATCGGCTGGGTCACCGGCCACAGCTACATCGTCTACGGCCCATTGGCGAACCGCGCGACCTCGGTGATGTACGAGGGCGCGCCCGACCACCCGTCGCGGGACCGCTTCTGGGACATCGTCGAGCGCTACAAGGTCACGATCCTCTACACCGCGCCCACGGCGATCCGCGCGTTCATGAAGTGGGGCCACGAGCTGCCGGAGGGCCATGACCTGTCGAGCATCCGGCTGCTCGGGTCGGTGGGTGAGCCGATCAACCCCGAGGCCTGGGTCTGGTACCACCGCCACATCGGCGGGGAGAACGCGCCGGTGGTCGACACCTGGTGGCAGACCGAGACCGGCGCGATCATGATCACCCCGCTGCCCGGCATCACCGAGACGAAGCCCGGTTCGGCGATGCAGGCATTCCCGGGCGTCAAGGCCGTGGTCGTGGACGAGCAGGGCAACCCCGTGGAGCCTGGCGGAGGCGGGTACCTCACGCTGCAGCGCCCGTGGCCGTCCATGCTGCGGACCCTGTGGGGCGACGACGAGCGCTACGTCGACACCTACTGGTCGCGCTTCGGCAACGAGGTCTACTTCGCCGGCGACGGCGCGAAGCTCGACGAGGACGGCAGCATCTGGCTGCTCGGCCGGGTGGACGACGTGATGAACGTCTCGGGCCACCGCATCTCGACCACGGAGGTCGAGAGCGCGCTGGTGGACCACCCGCTGGTGGCCGAGGCGGCGGTGACCGGCCGCGCCGACGCCGACACCGGGCAGGCCATCGCGGCGTTCGTGACCCTGCGCGGGAACCGGCAGGGCGACGACGGCCTGGCCAAGGAACTGCGCGAGCACGTGGCCGAGCGCATCGGCAAGATCGCCCGCCCCGCCAACATCCTGTTCACCGACGACCTGCCCAAGACCCGTTCCGGAAAGATCATGCGCCGCCTGCTCAAGGACATCGCCGAGGGCCGCGAGCTGGGCGACGTCACCACCCTGGCCAACTCCGAGATCGTCACCGAGATCCAGTCCCGCTCCACCGCGGCCACCACCACAGAGGAGTAGCCCTTCTGCGCCTCGACAATGTAGCAATGTATTGCTACATTGAGTCTATGGATCTTCGTGGACTACGGTTGCTCCTGCTGATCACGACCGCTGTCGGCGCGCTGTTCGTGGTGGCGGCCGCTCGGCCGGCGAGCGAACGCGTGTTGACCCGCTTCGCCGCGCTCCACGACCTGGCCTTGACGGACGCGAACCGTGCGGTGGTCGCGGCGTATCTGCGCCGGGCCCACCTGCTGCGCACCCTCGGCGCCTGGCTGGGCATCGTCGTCTCGATGCTCGTGACGGGCCTGACCCGCGACCGGCTGGATGTCGGGGGTTGGGAGTTGGTGCTGCTCGGCTACCTGGCCGGCGCCGCCGTCGCCGAGGTCGGCGTGCCGCGGCCCTGGCCGCCGGGCCCGCGCCGCGCGGCGCTCGCGCCGCGCCGCGTCGCCTCCTACCTCCCGCGGTGGACGCTGCCCGCTCGCTGGGCGCTGGTGCTCGTCGCGGGCGCACTCGCGGGCTGGTACGCGGCGGCGTGGGCGCCGGGCGCACGCCAAGGTCTGGTCGTGGGCGTGGTCGGCCGGTTCGCGGTCTGCGCCGCCGTCGCGGTGGGCAGCGAGCTGCTGCTGCGAGCGGTCGTCCGTCGCCGGCAACCGGTCGTGGATGCGGACCTGCTGGCGGCGGACGACGCCATCCGGACGTCGTCCCTGCACGCGCTCGCGGCCGCGTCCACCGCGATCCAGGTGCTGCTGCTGGGCGGTCAGCTCAGCGGCCTCGGGCGTCTGGCGCAGGCCCGCGGCGGGAGCGGGTCCACGCAGTACCTGCTGAGCTTCGTGACGACTCTCCTCGCGGTGACCGCCTGGTCGGCGCTGCGCCATCCGGCGCCGCGGCCCGCCCGCCCCGCCACCGCATGATCCTGTCCGTCGATCCAGGCTCCGCCGTTCCAGCGTACGAGCAGGTGCGGGGCCAGATCGCAGCGATGATCGGCTCCGGGGTGATCGCGGCGGACGCGCAGCTGCCGTCGATCCGCCAGCTAGCCGGAGACCTCGGCCTGGCGCCCGGGACCGTCGCCAGGGCCTACGCGGAGCTGGAGCGGGCGGGGCTCGTGGGCGGGCGCGGCCGGCGCGGCACGCGCGTCATCCGCGCCGGCCCGCCCCCGGCGGACGCCGCGGCTCTCGACGCGCTGCTCGACGAGGCTGCGCGGGCCTACGCCCTGCGCGTCCGCCAGGCCGGAGCCGAGCCCGCCGCGGCGCTCGAGGCGGTGCGCCGCAGCCTGGGCGCGCTCTATGACGAGGCGGGGCTTGGCCAGGTCCCTTGATTGGTCGTCGCTGGCGACCCGAACGGGGTGTGCGCGTGCGCTGTCGGTGACGCGCACACCGTCACGCTTGACGGGTGTGCGGGCCCCCTACCGCATCCTCACTGAGAGGTGAGGTCGGCGGCGGCGTAGGCGTAGACGGCGACGTCGCGGGGTTCGCCGCGGTGCTCGATGCCGGCGCGGCGGATGCCCTCGTAGACGGCGCCGGCGCGCTCGGCGACACGGCAGGAGGCCAGGTTCGCAGGCTGCACCAGGAGCTCGACGCGCCGCGGGCCGAAGCTGGCCACGGCGTGGCGCGCGAGGAGGCGGGTGGCGGCGGTGGCCAGGCCGCGGCCCCGGGAGCCCGGCGTGATCCAGTAGCCGATCTCGGCGACCCCGGGGCCGCCGCGGAAGTGCAGGCCGGCGGAGCCGGCGAGCGGGCCGCCCGGCGCCTCGCGCACGGCGAAGTTCAGCCCCACCCCGAGCTCGGCGCAGTCGCGCTGCCACTCGAGGAAGGCCAGGGCGTCCGCGCGACTGTACGCGGTGGGCAGGGGCAGCCAGCGCAGGATCTCGTCGTCGATGGCGTCGACGATCGCCGGCACGTCGCGGGACCGCATGCGGTCCAGCGCCACTACGCCATCTGTCAGCGCCCTCGCGGGCCAGCGCAGCGGGGCGGGCGGCCAGTCACTCACCAGCGCACGGTAGCGCGGTCCACAGGCTCCCCAGGCCCCGCCCCGGGGCTCGGTACGATGACCCTCCGGTTCGTGAGAAAGGCAGGGCAGTGGCACGCGTACTCAGCGGGATCCAGCCGACGGGCAGTCCGCAGCTGGGCAACTACGTCGGGGCGATCAGCCGCTGGGCCGCCGAGCAGGAGCCCGACCAGTACTTCTGTGTGGTGGACCTGCACGCGATCACTGTGTCCCAGGACCCCGCGGAGCTGCGGGCCCGCACGCTGGACTCCGCAACCTGGCTGCTCGCGGCCGGCCTGGACCCCGAGGTCGTCACGCTGTTCGTGCAGTCGCAGGTACCCCAGCACACCGGGCTGTCATGGATCCTTGAGTGCGTCGCGAGCATGGGCGAACTGGGTCGCATGACCCAGTTCAAGGAGAAGAGCGAGGGCCGCGACTCGATCCCGGTCGGCCTCTACACCTACCCGGTCTTACAAGCGGCCGACATCTTGCTCTATCACGCCGAGGAGGTGCCGGTGGGCGAGGACCAGCGCCAGCACGTCGAGCTGACCCGCGACATCGCTCAGCGCTTCAACCACCGCTTCGGCGAGACCTTCACCCTGCCTGAGGCCACGGTGCCGGTGTCGGGAGGGCGGGTGATGGACCTGCAGTTGCCGCAGCGCAAGATGTCGAAGTCCTTGCCGCCAGCCGGGACGGTCTTGCTCTCCGACGACGAGGCGACCACCCGCAAGAAGCTGCGCCGGGCGGTGACGGACTCGGGCAGCGGGGTGCGTGCCGGCGCGGACAAGCCCGAGCTCACCAACCTGCTGGAGCTGGCGGCGATCGTGACCGGCGCGACCGTGCCGGAGCTGGAGACGACCTACGAGGGCGCCGGGTACGGCGACTTCAAGGCGGAGCTGGCCGAGGCCGTGAACGGCTACCTGCGACCCGTCCGCCTGCGCTACGCCGAGCTGGCCGCCGACCCGGGGACCGTCCGCGAGGTGCTGCGCAAGGGCGCGGACCGCGCGGAGGCCGTCGCCGCACAGACCTTCGGCCTCGTCCGGGAACGCGTCGGGTTCCTCACGTGAGCCCCGCCCTCGGTCCCGCGGCGAGGCCGCGGCGGTGAACCTGGTCAGTCTCGACGGGGTGGCGCGGCGGCACGCCGACACCCAGGTCCTCGACGATGTGACGCTCGGCATCGACGAGGGCGACCGGGTCGGCGTCATCGGCCGCAACGCTAGCGGCAAGTCCACGCTGCTACGCCTCATCGCCGGGGCCGACGAGCCGGACTCCGGCCGGATCGTCACGGGCGCCGGCGCGCGCATCGGCTACGTCCCGCAGGAGCCCGCCTTCGACCCGACCCAGCGTGTCCTCGCCGCCGTCCTCGACGTCGGCGGGGGCGCCGCCAGCGCCACCGCGTCGGCGGCGCTGCGCGCGGCCGCGGCGTTCGCGGCCGCGGCCGCGGCGCTGGAGGTTGCGCCCAGCGATCCTGGCGCGCAGGCGCGGCTGGAGGCGGCGACGCGGACCATGGACGCCGAGGGCGGCTGGGACGCGGAGCGCCACGCCCGCGCGCTCCTGGACCGCCTCGCCGTAGGCGATGTCGGCCAGCGTCTGGGTGCCCTCTCGGGGGGGCAGCGCAAGCGCGTGGCGCTGGCCCGCGGCCTGGCAGCGGAGGCCGAGCTGCTGATCCTCGACGAGCCGACCAACCACCTCGACATCGACGCGGTGGAGTGGCTCGAGGGTGAGCTGGCCAGCCGTCGTGGCGCGCTCGTCCTCGTCACCCACGACCGCTACCTGCTCGACCGGCTCGCCACCCGGATCGTGGAGGTGGAGGGCGGCGCCCTGCACAGCGGGTCCGGCTCCTACGCCGACTACCTGGAGACGCGGGTGCGGCGCGACGAGCTGGCGGCGGCCACGGAGCGCCGCCGGCAGAACCGCGCACGCACGGAGCTGGCCTGGCTGCGCCGTGGCGCCCGCGCCCGCACGTCCAAGGCGCGCTACCGCGTGGAGCGCGCGCAGGAGCTCATCACGCCCCGCCCTGGAGAACCGGGGGGTGAGGTACCGGCCGCTCACGTCGACGTCGCCCTGCCCAGCCGCCGGTTGGGGTCGAAGGTCGTGAACCTGTACAACGCCGGCAAGCGCTACGGCGAGCGCTGGGTGCTGCGGGGGGTCGAGCAGCGCTTGAGCCGAGACGCCCGTGTGGGCGTCGTCGGGCCCAACGGCGCGGGCAAGACCACACTGCTCGCGCTGATCGCCGGGCGACTCGAGCCCGACGAGGGCAAGGTCGCGATCGGTGACACGGTGGTTCCCGGCTGGTATGGCCAGGACCCCGCCGCGCTGCCTGCGACCCAGCGGGTCATCGACGCGGTGAAGGACGTGGTGCTGGAGGCCACGCTGCCGGACGGCGGCAAGGTGGGCGCCGGCGCGCTGCTGGAGCGCTTCGGCTTCCCGCCCTCGGCGCAGCGTGGTCGGGTGGGCGAGCTGTCCGGCGGGGAGCGCCGCCGCCTGGAGCTCCTGCGGGTCCTGGCCACCACCCCGAACCTGCTGCTGCTCGACGAGCCGACCAACGACCTGGACCTCGACACGCTGGCCATCCTCGAGGAGTTCCTCGACGGCTGGACCGGCGCGCTCGTGGTCGCCAGCCACGACCGCTACTTCCTGGACCGCGTCTGCGACGACCTATTCTCCATCGAGCCGGACGGCAACGTCCGCCACCATCCGGGCGGCTGGAGCGCCTGGCGCGCGGAGCAGGGCGCGCGGCACGCTGGCGCAGGCCGCGGGCTCAGCCGCGAGCAACCGCAACCGCAACCGCAGCCCGACGCGCCCGACCGCCCGCGCCGCCTCGGCTATGCGCAGCGGCGTGAGCTGACCGCCCTGGAGCGCCAACTTACCGACCTGGAGGACCGCCGCCGGGTGCTGGAACTCAGCGTGCAGCGTGCGGGCGACGACTACCAGGCGGCCCTGGCCGCCGGCGAGGAGCTCGCCGCCGTGCTCGCGAGCCTCGACGTGGCCGAGTCGCGCTGGCTCGAGCTGGCGGCCCAGGCGGAGGCGGCGGTGGGTCCACCGGACGGGAGAGGACAGCGGTGATGCAGCACCCCATGGTGTGGGTCGACCTGGAGATGACCGGGCTCGACCCGGAGCGCGACGTGATCCTGGAGATCGCGGTGATCGTCACCGACGGCGAGCTGGAGGTCATCGAGGAGGGTCCGGACGTCGTCGTCGCCCAGTCCGAGGCGGTGCTGGCGGGCATGGCCCAGGTGGTCACCCAGATGCACGCGCACTCGGGCCTGGACGTCGCCGTCCGCGCCGCCCGCACCACGCTGGCCGCTGCCGAGGCCGAGGTGCTCGCCTTCGTGCAGCGCTTCGTCCCCACGGCCGGGACCGCCCCGCTGGCCGGCAACTCCATCGCCACGGACCGGGCGTTCCTGCGCCGGCACATGCCGCGGCTGGAGTCGCACATGCACTACCGCAACGTCGACGTGTCCACGGTCAAGGAGCTCGCGCGGCGCTGGTACCCGGACGCGAAGAAGTCCGCCCCCGAGAAGGGGGGCGGCCATCGCGCGCTCGCGGACATCCGCGAGTCGATCGAGGAGCTGCGTTACTACCGCGGCGCGATCTTCCGGGCATGAGCCGCGCGCCGCTGCCGGAATTAGCCGGCGAGCAGGCGTTCGCCGAGGACGACGAGCCGGTGGCCCAGGCGCTGGCGCGCCGGGGTGCGGTCCCGCGCGCCGGTGCGCACGCGCGCCGCGTGTGCCAGGCGCCAGGCGTCCGCCTCGCGCAGCAGCTCCTCGCCGCGCAGGCGCGAGACGAGGTACTCCATCACAGCCTCCAACCAGTAACCATCGAATCTATCTTGACACCTTACAGAGTACTGCGAGGCCGTAAGGTTTCAAGATCGTATGACCCATTACCACGGACGGACCGTCGGTGGCCCCGGGTCGGCCGGACGCTTCGCAGGGCGCGCAGCGAGCGAGGGCGTCAGGCCGCGGCGGCCTCCGCGAGGACCGCGTCGCAGACCGCTGCGGCGCCGCCGAGCGCCACCACACGCTCGGGGTCGAGGCGGGCGATTTCGGTGACCACCACCGGCGGGATGGGGCCGCAGACCGGCACCAGCAGGATCGGACCGTCCGTGAGCGTCCCGCCGAACAGCGCGTCGGCGAAGCCGTCGGCGCGGGCGAGGTAGACCTCGGCGGCGGTCCCGGGGAACTCGGCGCGGCTGATGGCCACCGAGGTCGCGAAGCGGTCATCCCCTGAGAGCCGGGCGGTCGGGCGCCCGGGTGCCGCGGCGCCCGCCTGGTCGACCGCCGCGAGGTCGTCGTCGGGGGCGAAGTCGGAGAACACGGGCGCCTGCGGATCCGCATGGTCGGAGTCGTAGAACAGCGCGGCCAGGATCCTCAGGGAGTCCGGTGACCCCAGGCAGGCCGCGGGCACATCGGTCGCGATGAACCAGGCGCCGTCGAACGTCGCGGTGCCCTGGCAGCGCTCGCTCAGGTCGGGGATCGGTCACCACGGCCTGGAGGCCGCCGAGGTGCTCGTAGGACAGCACGTAGTCGAAGGCGCCGTTGCCGTCCACGTCGATGCCGGCGCCGGCGCCGCTGAAGCCCTCGACCCAGTTCGGGTCGGTGGTGGGGTCGGTGAGCTGGGCCGGCCGGATGCGCAAACTCAGCGCGCGCCGTACTCGAAACAGACCTCCACGATGTCGGCGCGCGGCTCGCTCGCGGGACCGCCGTCGGCCAACGTGTCGCCGGCGGGGTCGGCCAGACAAGCGACGTCGGCGCCGAGGGCGAACGCGGTGGCCACGCCGTCGTCGCTCGCCCGGCGGGCGCTGAGCCGCTCGACGATCTCGCGGGTCCGCTCGGACGGCTCCGCGGACGCCGACGGCAGGGCGGCCGTCCCCAGCGCAATCGCGGCGGCCAGCACCGCCACCGTCCACTTCGTCACCTGCGCAGCCAGCGGGGAGGACGGAGGCATGCGGGGCTCCTGAGGCGAGGGCGGCGGGCGAGCCGGGTCACCAGTGGCGGTGCCGCCGAATGTCTCGCCACCCGCTCCAGTCAGCGGCATGGCCCCAAGTGGCTATCCGTGTGGCCGAATAGAACTAGTACGGCGGTCAGACGTAGCCGCGCAGGTGCGCGGCGGTGGCGACGCGGTCGACCGCGATGGCAAAGGCGGCGTGGCGCAGGTCGGTGTCCTGGGCCTTCGCGCGGTCGCGGACCTGTGCGTAGGCGGAACGCATGTGGTCGCCGAGCTCGGTGTTCACCCGCTCCTCGGTCCAGCTGAACTGCTGGATGTTCTGCGTCCACTCGAAGTAGGAGACCGTGACCCCGCCGGCGTTGGCCAGGATGTCGGGTAGGACCGTCACGCCGCGCTCGGCCAGGATGCGGTCCGCCAGCGGGGTCACCGGTGCGTTGGCGGCCTCGACCACCAGCGTCGCGGCGATGCGGTCGGCGTTGGTCGAGGTGATGACCCCGCCGAGGGCTGCGGGGACCAGGACGTCCACGTCGAGCTCCAGCAGCTCGGTGTTGTCCAGCGGCTCGGCGCCCTCGAAGCCGACCACCGTGCCGGCCTCGCGCACGTGGGCGGTCAACGCCTCCACGTCCAGGCCCTTCTCCGCCGTGATGCCCCCGAGGACGTCGGACACCGCCACCACCCGGTACCCGCACTCGGCGGCCAGCCGCGCGGTCCACGACCCGACGTTGCCGAAGCCCTGGATGGCCACGGTCATGTCTTCGGGAGACCGGCCGAGATCACCCACCGCTGCATTGGTGACCATGACCGCGCCGCGCCCCGTCGCCGCCTCACGGCCCAGCGACCCGCCCAGGGCAACGGGCTTGCCCGTCACGATCGCGGGGGTGTGACCGGCGCGCTGCCCGTAGGCGTCCATCATCCAGGCCATGGTCTGGGCATTGGTGTTCACGTCCGGCGCCATGATGTCGCGGTAGACGCCCACGATGTAGGACACCTGCGACATGTACCGGCGGGTGAGCCGCTCCATCTCGCGCGCGGACAGCTCGGCCGGGTCGACCTGGACCCCGCCCTTCGCACCGCCGAACGGCACGTCGACCAGCGCGGTCTTCCAGGTCATCAGCGCGGCGAGCGCGCGGACCTCCTCGAGGTCGGCGTGCGGGTGGTAGCGCACCCCCCCCTTGTAGGGACCGCGCGCGCCGTTGTGCTGGACGCGGTAGCCCCAGAACGGGGTCACGGACCCGTCGTCGCGCTGCAGGGGGATCTGCACGCGGATCTCGCGGTAGGTCCCGCTAAGGACCGCGCGGGTGGCGTCATCCAGACCAACCAAGTCGGCCACCTCGTTGAAGAAGAAGGTGACCGCCTCGAACGGGGTCATGTCGTCGCTCGGCTCGGCCACTGGGGTCCCCCTCGCGCGTTCGTCGGCGGAACCGTTCCCTGCGAGGGGTGCGTCCAGACCTGTCTAGGGGTCCGAGGGCGCGAGGCGTTCTTGCCAGCGTTCCCACAGCCCGGGCAGCTCCTGCTCGAGCCAGGCGTACAGCTCGTTCACACCCTCCGGGCGCGCGCCGCGCGGGCGGGCAGGGGTCGAGCAGGGTCAGCCCGCGCTGGGTGAGCTGGCGAATCGACGTCACCTGGTTGAGGCGCAGCTTCACCAACTCCACCCAGGCCTCGGGGCGGATGCGGAAGAAATCGCGCCGCTGGCCCGGCTGCGAACGTCGCTCGACCAGCCCGGAGAGCACGAGCAGGCGCGTGGCGGTGCTGATCGAGCCCTTGCTTGTTTGCAGGACCTCGACGAGCTGGGCGCTGGGCTGCTCGGGAGGATCGCAGATCAGCAGCCAGCCGATCAGCCGGCCTGGCCATCCGCCGGAGCCCGCCCTGCTCGAACGCGATGGCCAGGTCCTCCACGAAGGTCAGGTGCGCGGAGGAAGCGTCATCCGGGTTGCCCACGGTGGTCAGTACGCACGAACATAACGGATAGGAAAAGCCAGCGCAGAGAATTATGATAGAAAACACGAATATAATTACAAATTCGACGCCTCGAATAGGACGTGACCACTCCGACAAGCTCCTGAGATGTTTATGCTAAAGGGCACGCTTTGGCACCCTTCTCGTCGTGGTGCACGCCGTGTTGGAACGACAGTTCATCCACCGATTCGCGCGTGGAATCCATTTGCAGGCCGACCCCGTGGAACGCCTAGTGGTCCGTAGTTGATGTTCTTGGTGGTTTGCAGTGGGCGAGGATATCCTCGGCGGACTTGGTCCACACGAATGGCTGACAGCGTTGGTTCCATGCGTCGATGAACGCGCCGATCGCGTCGATGAGGTCGGGCACCGAGACGAAGGTGCCGCGGCGGATGGCCTGGCGGGTGATGATCGAGAAGAACGCCTCCACGAGGTTGATCCAGCTGGCCGATGTCGGCGTGAAGTGCAGCGTGATCCTGGGGTGGCGCTGCAGCCAGGCCTGGACCTTGGGGTGCTTGTGGGTGGCGTAGTTGTCACACACGATGTGCAGCGCGACGCGGGGATAGGCCTTGGCGACTTGCTTCAGGAACGCCAGGAACTCCTGGTGACGGTGGCGGGGGTAGCAGGCGTCGACCACCTTGCCGGTGGCGACCTCCAGCGCCGCGAACAGCGTCGTGGTGCCATGCCGCTTGTAGTCGTGCGTACGGCGTGCGGGCAGGCCGGGACGCACGGGCAGCATCGGCTGGGTGCGGTCCAACGCCTGGATCTGGGACTTCTCATCGACACACAGCACCACCGCGCCCTCGGGCGGGTGCAGGTACAACCCGACGACATCGTTGACCTTGGCCTCCAGCTCGGGGTCGGTGGAGAACTTGAACGTCTCCTCCCGCCACGGCTGGATCCCCCAATGCCGCCAGATCCGCGCGACCTGGGTGAAGTGCAGGCCGACCCGGCGGGCCAGCAGCCGCGACGACCAATGCGTCACCCCCAGATCCTCGGGCGGCTTGAGCAGCGTGTGCCACAACACCTCCCGCTGCTTGCCGGCATCCACGACCCGCCGCGGACGCCCCGACCGCGGCCGGTCGTCCAACCCCACCAGCCCCCGGCGGACATAGGCGGCCCGCCACGCGGCCGCGGTGTTGACCGAGCTGCCCACCACCTGTGCGATCTCGGCCGCCGACCGGCCCTCAGCAGCCAACAGCACGATCCGCGCCCGCCGAGCGGCTCCAGCCGACCCCGCTTGGGACCGCACCCGCTGCTCCAACTCCACCCGATCCGCCGCCGACACCGTCACCGTGCGCACACGATTCGCCATACAGCGCAGTCTCGCACAGCACCACCCAATAACCCAACAACTTCAGCTACGGAACACTAGCTACACGGTCCTGTCGGTGAGTCCAGCCTGAGCGGTGATGGTGGTTCCGGTCACACGCATCGGCGCCAGCCAGCGGATGGTCGGCGGGCAGGAGCAGGACGCGGGGCTCCTCGTACAGCGCCTCGACACACAGGTCCGGGTCGTCGAGCGGCAGGCGACCCAGACAGACGTCCACGCGGCGCTCGCGCAGCGCCGCGGCCTGGTCGGACCATTCCAGGCGCCGCACGTCGACCTGCACGTCGGGGTGCAGCCTGCGGAAGGCCCGAGCGGCCGAGGTGGCACGATGCCGGGCAGGAGCCCGACGGTCAGCACGCGCGATTGGCGCATGCGGCGCAATGCCGCATGCGCGGTCTGCAGCACGCGGCCATCGGGCAGGAACGCCTCGCCGGCGGTCGTCACCACGACCGAACGGCTGGTGCGCTCCAGTAGCCGTGTCCCCAGTTGGGCCTCCAGGTGGCGCACCTGGCGGCTGACGACCGGCTGCGCGACGTGCAGCCGGCGCGCGGCACGGCCGAAGTGCCGCTCGTCGGCGACGGCGACGATCGCGCGCACCAATCTCAGATCTAGATCCACCAAACCTCCGTCAGGGCGCGGTGCCTGGCGGCATCGCGCCCACCCTAGACCGATGCCAGACGGGCATCGCCGGGGAGCGAGCGGTCTTGGACGCGGGGCCGCCGCGGGCGCACTCTGGGATCCATGGAGACCAGGACACTCGGACAGGACCTCGCCGTGGCGGCCGTCGGCCTCGGCTGCATGGGCATGAGCTTCGGGTACGCGGGCGCGGAGGAGCAGCGCAGCCTCGCGACCATCGACCGCGCGCTGGAGCGCGGGATCACCCTCCTCGACACCGCCGACATCTACGGGCCGGAGACGAACGAGCGGCTCGTCGGCCGTGCGCTGCGGGGTCGGCGCGACCAGGTCGTGCTGGCCACGAAGTTCGGCGCGCGGTCCCTGGAGCTGGACGGTCGCGCCCCGACGGGCGCCCCGAGTACGTGGCGCGGGCGTGCGATGCCTCGCTCGCCCGGCTTGGCGTCGAGGTGAACGGCCTGTACTACCAGCACCGCGTCGACCCCCAGGCGCCGATCGAGGACACGGTCGCAGCGATGGCTGAGCTGGTCGCGGCGGGCAAGGTGCGCCACCTCGGGCTGTCGGAGGCATCCGCCGCGACCATCCGCCGCGCGCACACCGTGCACCCGATCGCGGCGCTGCAGTCGGAGTACTCGCTGTGGACCCGCGATGTGGAGGAAGAGGTCCTGCCCACCCTGCGCGAGATGGGCATCGGCCTGGTTGCCTACAGCCCGCTGGGTCGCGGCTTCCTCACCGGCACGATCCGCTCCGTGGAGGACCTCGCGGAAGACGACTGGCGGCGCACCAAGCGGATCGACGAGAACGTCGCCGCGGTGGACGTCGCGCTGACGCCTGCGGACCTGCGCGCGCTGGACGAGCTGGCGCCGGTCGGCGTGGCCGCCGGCGACCGCTACCAGGACGAAGGGGCGCTGATACGCTGACCGCGCCCGTCGTCGCGTTTTGGGTGTCTGACCGCCGCCCCTGGAGCGCGGCGCGTTCACGATCCGGGTGGGAGGCGTTTCAGATGTCGATTACCGAGCGGGAGGGCTCCGGGGAGCGTCCCTCCCAGGGTTCGGGCAACACGGAGCCGGCCAGCCGCGTGATCGACGACCCCCGGCAGCGCACCGCCTCCGAGGGCAGGGTCACCCGCCGCTCACCCTCGCAGCGCCCGCCCGCGGCGAACCCCGCGCCGCGGGCGCGCCGCAAGCCCTGGCTGCTGGAGCTGTACAGCTCCGCGCTCGGCAAGAAGTACGCGATGGCGCTCACCGGCGTGGTGATGATGGGTTACGTCGTGGCCCACATGGTCGGCAACCTGAAGCTCTACGTCGGCGCGGTGTCGATGGACGGCTACGCCGAGTGGCTGCGCGACCTCGGCTACCCCGCGTTGCCCCACGAGGGCATGCTGTGGATCTTCCGCACCGTGCTGCTCGGCGCGCTGCTGGTCCACCTGCACGCCGCCTGGGCGCTGACGCGCATGAACCACCGCGCCCGCCCGGTCGGCTACGCCTCGAAGCGCGACTACGTGGCGGCGGACTTCGCGGCCCGCACGATGCGCTGGACCGGCATCATCGTGGGGCTGTTCATCGCCTTCCATCTGGCCGACATCACCTTCGGCGTGGTGGTGAACACCTCGGAGTTCGAGACCGGTGCGGTCTACAACAACGTCGTCGCCAGCTTCTCGCGCTGGCCGGTCGCGGTGTTCTACATCGTGGCCAACGTCGCGCTCGGGTACCACCTCTACCATGGCGCGTGGAGCCTGTTCCAGAGCCTGGGGTTGAACCACCGGCGCTTCAACCGCTGGCGCCAGTGGTTTGCGATCGCCTTTGCGGCGGTCGTGGTGATCGGCAACGTCAGCTTCCCGCTCGCCGTGCTGACCGGCGTCGTCGCCTAGATCGGAGTCCTCCAGTGGAGCTGGACGCCAAGACCCCGTCGGGGGCGCTCACCGAGGCGTGGGACAACCACAAGTTCGAGATGAAGCTGGTCGCGCCGCACAACAAGCGCAAGTTCGAGATCATCATCATCGGCAGCGGGCTGGCGGGGGCGTCGGCTGCCGCGACGCTGGGCGAGCTGGGCTACCACGTCAAGGTCTTCACCTACCACGACTCGCCGCGCAGGGCGCATTCGATCGCCGCGCAGGGCGGGATCAACGCCGCGAAGAATTACCACGGCGACGGCGACAGCATCTGGCGGCTGTTCTACGACACGGTCAAGGGCGGCGACTACCGCTCCCGCGAAGCCAACGTCTACCGCCTCGCGCAGGTCAGCGTGGACATCATCGACCAGTGCGTGGCCCAGGGCGTGCCGTTCGCCCGCGAGTACGGCGGCCTGCTCGACAACCGCTCCTTCGGCGGCGCGCAGGTCTCGCGCACCTTCTACGCGCGCGGCCAGACCGGCCAGCAGCTCCTGCTCGGCGCCTACCAGGCGCTCATGCGGCAGGTCCACCTCGGCTCGGTGGAGCTGTACACCCGCAGCGAGCTGCTCGACATCGTGGTCGTCGACGGACGCACCGCCGGTGTCGTGGTCCGCGACCTGCTGACCGGCGAGGTCGCGTCGCACGCCGCGCACGCCACGGTGCTCGGCACCGGCGGGTACTCCAACGCCTTTTATCTGTCCACCAACGCAAAGGCGTGCAACGTCACCGCCATCTGGCGGGCGCACCGCAAGGGCGCGCTGTTCGCCAACCCCTGCTACACCCAGATCCACCCCACCTGCATCCCGCAGTCCGACGAGACCCAGTCCAAGCTCACCCTGATGAGCGAGTCCCTGCGCAACGACGGGCGCATCTGGGTGCCGGAGAACCCCGGCGACACGCGCCGGCCCGACCAGATCCCCGAGAACGAGCGCGACTACTACCTGGAGCGCCGCTACCCGGCCTTTGGCAACCTGGTGCCGCGCGATGTCGCGTCGCGCAACGCCAAGCGCATGATCGACGAGAAGCGCGGCGTGGGCCCGCTGGGCAACGGCGTGTATCTCGACTTCGCCGACTCGATCGCCCGCCTGGGCCAGGCCACCATCGCCGAGCGCTACGGCAACCTGTTCGACATCTACGAGCGCATCACCGGCGAGGATCCCTACACCGTCCCGATGCGCATCTACCCGGCGCCGCACTACACCATGGGCGGGCTGTGGGTGGACTACCACCTGCAGACCACCATCCCCGGCCTGTACGCCATCGGCGAGGCGAACTTCTCCGACCACGGCGCGAACCGGCTGGGCGCCTCGGCGCTCATGCAGGGCCTGGCCGACGGCTACTTCGTCCTGCCCTACACCATCGGCGACTACCTGGCGCCGCTGCTGGGCTCCGAGCCCGTGCCCACCGACCACCCGGCGTTCAAGCAGGCCGAGGCCGAGGTCGCGGACCGCACCCGGCAGCTGCTGTCGGTGCGCGGCACCCGCACCGTGGACTGGTTCCACCGCGAGCTCGGCAAGATCATGTGGGACTACTGCGGCATGTCGCGCAGCCGAGCCGGGCTGGAAAAGGCCATGTCGGAGATCCCCGCACTGCGCGCGGACTTCGAGCGCGACGTGCGGGTGCTCGGCAGCGACGAGACCCTCAACCAGTCCCTGGAGCGCGCGCTGCGGGTCACCGACTTCTTCGAGCTGGCCGAGCTGATGTGCCGCGACGCGCTGGAGCGCGAGGAGTCCTGCGGCGGCCACTTCCGCGAGGAGCACCAGACCGACGACGGCGAGGCGCTGCGTGACGACGCCCACTTCGCCAACGTGGCGGCGTGGGGGTGGACCGGCCCGCGTTCGCAGCCCGTGAAGCACGTCGAGCCGCTCGAGTTCGCCAACGTGGCGCTGTCCCAGAGGAGCTACAAGTAATGGATCTCACCCTGCGTGTCTGGCGCCAGTCGGGCCCGGACGCCGAGGGCGGCTTGGCCACGTATGAGGCTCGGGCCGTCAAGGAGGAGATGTCTTTCCTCGAGATGCTCGACATGGTCAACGAGCGGCTCGTGGTGGCCGGCGACGAGCCGATCGCCTTCGAGCACGACTGCCGCGAGGGCATCTGCGGCTCCTGCGGGATGATGATAAACGGCCAGCCCCACGGCCCGCAGCGCGGCACCGCCACCTGCCAGCTGCACCTGCGCTCCTTTCACGACGGCGACACCGTCGTCGTGGAGCCCTGGCGCGCGTCCGGCTTCCCGATCGTGAAGGACCTGGTGGTCGACCGCTCCGCCTTTGATCGCATCATCGAGGCCGGCGGCTACGTGACGGTGTCGACCGGCTCCGCGCCGGACGCCAACCTCATCCCCATCCCCAAGGAGACGGCGGACCTCGCCATGGACGCCGCCGCCTGCATCGGCTGCGGCGCCTGCGTGGCCGCCTGCCCCAACGGCGCCGGCCAGCTGTTCACGGCCGCGAAGCTCACCCACCTCAACCTGCTGCCGCAGGGCCAGGCGGAGCGCTACCAGCGCACCGAGGCGATGGTGGACACGATGGAGGACTACTTCGGGTCCTGCACGAACATGGGTGAGTGCTCCACCGCGTGCCCGAAGGGCATCGCCTTGGACACCATCGCGCTCATGAACCGCGACTACGCGCGGGCCAAGTTCCGCAACCGCCGGTCCTGAATCGGGCGTGCGCCAGCAACGCCTGGGGTCTGCGCGGCGTCCTAGGGGCAACAGCAGCAAGTCGCAAGGCCGCCAAAGAGCATGATGCCGAGCGCCGCGGTGAACCAACTGCGGCGCTCGTCCGTGTCCGGTGCCAGGACGCTCCTGCGCGCATGACCTGACAGGCCGACGGACCGGCCCCCACGTGACGGGACGACCGGCGGCATGCGCAGCGACGGGGGGTGAGATGTCGGCGGAGACCGCGCTCGTGGCGGCGCTGTACGACGAGTACGGCCCGGCGCTGCACCGCTTCGCCTACCGGTTCCTGCAGGATCGGGGCCGCGCGGAGGATGTCGTCCAGGAGGTGCTGGTCAAGGCGTGGCGTCACCCGCAGAACCTGGACCGGTCCTCGGGCTCGCCGCGCGCCTGGCTGTTCACGGTGGCGCGCAACATCTTGACCGACCAGTGGCGAGCGGACCAGGCGCGCCCCCGCACGGTGGGCGACGAGACCGTCGTCGAGTCCGTCCCCGCAGACGACGTCTTCGACCTCCTGGTCGACGCCTGGCAGGTGGAGGAGGCGATGGCAGATCTTTCCGCCGACCAGCGCCGGGTGCTCCAGGAGGTCTACTACCGGGGGCGCTCCGTCAATGAAGCCGCACGCGAACTGGGCGTTCCACCCGGCACCGTGAAGTCGCGGACGCACTACGCCTTGCGGACCCTGAAGGCTGCGCTCGAGCGGAGAGGACTGGCGCCCTAGATGGCTGAGCATGAAGACCTGGTGCTCGCGATCGGCCCCTACCTGCTGGGCGCGCTCGACGGCGAGACCCGCAGGCGGCTGCGCGAACACCTGGAAACCTGCCAGACTTGCCGGGACGAGCTGATCCGCCTCGCCGGGGTGCCGGGGCTCATGGCCCAGGTGTGCCCGCCGAACCTGCGCGAGCGCGCCGAGGCCGAGCCGTCGCCGAACCTGCGCGAGCGCCTGGTTAACGAGGTGGTCACCGAGCGGGCCGGCCGCCGGCGCCGCCAGCAGGTGCTGTCGGCGGCCGCCGCGCTGCTGCTCGTCGCCCTGCCGGTGTCCGCCCTTGCCGGCGCGCAGGCCCTAGACGCCCCCGCCTTCGAGGTCAGCGACGAGGTGGGCCTGACCTCGGCGAACGCCCAGATGTCCGGCCAGGTGTCGTGGAGCGCCCACGGCTGGGGCGCGGAGCTCTACCCCAGGATCACCGGCCTCGAGCCCGGGCAGGAGTACGAGCTGCTGGCGATCAGCACGGACGGCAACATCGATGTGGTGATGACCTGGGCGGGCGCCGAGGGTGTCGTCAGCCCCATCGGCACGATGTCCATCACCGAGGACAACCTTGCCCGGCTGATCGTGCGCCGGGCCGGGATCGAGGAGGAGCTGCTCTGGCTCGACGCGATGCCCGCGCCCACGCCCAGCGCCGCCCCGGCCGTCTCGCCCGACAGTGAGCCGGTCGCCAATGCCGCCCCCGCCGCCCCCGCGGCGGCGGGAGGTGCGGAGTCGGCGGCCAGCCCGTCGCCCGCGTCCGCCCGCGCTGGCGCTGGCAGCGCGCCTGCAGGTCCCCGGGCGGTCGCGCCGGCGGGTTACGGTCCGGGGGCGCAGGCGGGTGGCGGGGGTGCGGCCGCAGCTGCGCAGGCGGGTGGCGGGGGTGCGGCCGCAGCTGCGCCGGCGGGTGGCGGGGGTGCGGCCGCAGCTGCGCCGGCAGCGTCCGGCAGCCCGGCTCCATCCCCCCGCCCGTCCGGGTCCGCCGGACCGCCCACCGCCTCCGACGGCCTCCCGCTGGTCGCGGTGCCGCTGTCGAGCTCGCCCCCCGTCGCGCTGCCGTCGCCCAGCGAGCTGCCGTCGCCCAGCGAGCTGCCGTCGCCCAGCGAGCTGCCGTCGCCCAGCGTGTCGACCCCGGCAACGCCGGTGCCGCCGGGGGCCTGATTCGGTGAACCTCGCATCCCTGCGCACCGTGTAGTGGGATGACCAAGGGCGAAGGGGATGACATGGCGCCACGGCGCGTGATGAGCCGCGAGTGGGGAACACTGTGTGCCCGGCCCACTGTCGTCCAGCACCCCGCGGATGGGTCGGCGGCGCCGGCGACGGTGCTGCCGCTCCTGCCGCTCCCGCTCGACCCCGTCCGACCTTCCCCGGCCCGACCGAGGTGACCCTACCGTGACCTTCGAGATGGAGCCAACCTTCACCGTCGCGATGCGCGGATACGACCGCCAGCAGGTGGACGACTACACCGCGACCCTGAGGCGGATGCTCGACGACGCGCAGCGCCGGGCCTACGACGCCGCTGAGGCGCAGGCGGCCATGGACTCCGCCAACAGCAACGGAAACGCCAACGGCAGCTCGCCGCCGGCGCCCGCCGAGTCTCCGGGCGCCTCGGCCTACGCGGGCCTCGGCGCGCACATCGAGATGATGCTGCGCCTGGCCGAGCAGGAGGCCGCCGAGCTGCGCGAGCGCGGCGAGGCCGAGGTCGCCCAGGCCGTCCGCCGGGCCGAGGAGGAGGCGGAGGCCATCCGCCGCTCCGCGGCTGAGGACGTGGAGGAGGTGCGCGAGCGCCGCACCACCGCCCAGCGCGATGCGAAGGTCATCCTGGACACCGCCCGCGAACAGGCCGAGGACCTGCTCAGCCGCGCGCGACGCCACGCGGAGGACCAGGCCGAGGGCATCGTCACGCAGGCCGAGGCGGACGCGAAGCGCGTCCTGGAGGAGGCCCGCGAGACGGGCGCGGCTCGGGTGGCGGAGGCCGAGGCGCGGCGGCAGGAGCTCGGCACCGCGATCGAGACCCTCACCGACCGCCACCGCCGCATCATGGAGGACCTCGCGCGAGTCCGGGCCGCGCTGGATGCCGACCCCGACATCGTGCGCCAGGCAGCGGCCGGGCCATCCGGCGAGGCCGCCCAGCACTCGGAGACCCGGCTGGACGACGAGTCGGTCAACCCGTGAGCGCCGAGCCCGCCGTCTCGATCGGAACGGCCGGGCTCACCGACGTTCTGCTGTCGTCGCGCTACCGCCTGGGCGACGCGGCAGGCAGCGGCCCCGCGGGGCACGTCTACGCGGCACACGACGTCCTGCTGGACCGTGCGGTCGTGGTGAAGGTGCTCGACGCGGTGGAGGAGGAGGTCGGGGTCGGCCGCGCCGTGCGGGCCGCCCGGGCCGCGGCCCGGGCGCGCGGCGCGCGGCTCGTCGACGTGCTCGACGTGGAGTACGGGCGTCCGACCTTCGTGGTCCTGGGGCTGGTGGCGGCGCGCCCGCTGCCGGTCGCCGCGCCGGAGGGGCTCGGCGTGCACCCCGCCGTCACCGTGGCCGAGGACGTGCTGTCCGCACTCGCCGCCCTGCACGCGGCGGGCGCGGTGCACCGCGACGTGCGCGCCGAGAACGTGCTGCTGGGCGAGGACGGGCGGGCGTGGCTGACCAGCGCGGGGCTGAGCGAGGCCGCGCGCGACGTGGGGCTTGGCCTGCGCGTGGGCGCCGACCCGCTGCGGCGCCGGGCGCCGGCGCCCTCGCCCGAGCAAGACCTGGGCGTGCCCGCCACCGCCCGCTCCGACGTCGCCGCGGCCGGTGCGCTGCTGGGGGTGCTGCTCGCCGGCCGCGGCGGCCCCGAGGTCGAGCGCGTCCTGCGCCGTGCCACCTCCCCCGACCCCGACGCTCGCCACCGCGATGCCACCGACCTGCTCACCGCCCTGCGCGCCGCCCTCGCCGCCCCCCGCCCCCCCTCCATCACGCGGCCCCCGGCTCTGCCCGCGCCGCCCGCTCCGGCTGCGCCGCCCGGGCCCCCCGCGCCGCCCGTGACCGGGGCGCCCCCCACGCCGTCCGCGCTCGTGAGGGCCTCCGTCGGCCCCGTAGCCCCCGCCCACGCTGCGGCGACGACCGACGCGGTGGCGGTCGACGAGGTGGCAGCAGGGCGGGCGGAGCCGGAGGGCTACCTGGTGACGGTGCCGGTGGAGCCGCACGTCCCGCGGCTCGCGGGGCGGCTGACGCTAGCGGCGGCGGCGATCACCGCGGCCTGGCTGCTGGTCGGGGCGCCGATCGCCAACCTCGGCGCCGAGGAGCCCCCGCCCGCCGTGCCCGCCGTCTCCGGCGGCCTGCTGCCGACCCCCGCCGGTCCCGCCGCCGGGGGCCCCGACGGGTTGGTCGCCCCCGCCGCGCTCCCGCCCCAGGAGCTGTCCGCCGTGCTCGCCGTGGCCACCACGGCCCAGGAAGATCTCGGCCCGCGGACCGAGGACCTGCTCAGCCGGCTGCAGCGGCTCGACCGGCTGCGCGGCATCACCCGCGAGGCCGAGGCCGCCGAGCTCTACGGCATCGCCGCGGTCGACGCCGTGTCGGCCAGCAACTCGGCCCAGGTCAGCGCCGAGGTGGCCGACCTGCTGCGCCCCGAGGTCACCCTGGACGGGCTCGCCGCGCTCGTGGACCTCGACCCCGCGGCCGCGGGCGCCCTCGGGCGCACCTTCGCCGCCCGCGTCCGCGTCCTGGCCACGCTGGAAGGGGAGCCGCGCCGCGAGGAGGCCTTCGCGCTGTGGCTGCTGTCCCAGCAGGGCGTCGCCGACGCCACCCTTACCCCGGCCTTCGACGCCGCCGCCCGCGCCGTCCTCGAAGACATCGTCGGCCAGACCTGATCACCCCCTTTCCTCGCCGGCCCAACGGCCGCGGCTAGCATCGCCAGGATCAACCAGAGGGGGTCCCATGGCGACCGAGGACGGCCAGTTCGAGTCGGCATCGGGCATCCCCGTGGAGCCCGTGTATCGGCCGGCGGGGGCGGGCGCCTCCATGGACTACGCGCGCGACCTCGGCGACCCGGGCGCCTTCCCCTACGCGCGCGGCATCTACGGGACGATGTACCGCGGGCGGCGCTGGACGATGCGGCAGTACGCGGGGTTCGCGACCGCCGCGCAGTCGAACGCGCGCTACCGCTACCTGCTGGACCAGGGCCAGACCGGGCTGTCGGTGGCCTTCGATCTGCCCACGCAGATGGGCTACGACTCCGACGCCGACCTCGCGGCGGGGGAGGTGGGCAAGGTCGGCGTCGCGATCGACTCGCTGGAGGACATGCGCGCGCTGTTCGACGGCATCCCCCTCGACGAGGTCTCCACCTCGATGACCATCAACGCGCCGGCGGCGATCCTGCTGCTGCTGTACGCGCTGGTCGGCGAGGAGCAGGGCGTGGACCCCGTGAGGCTGCGCGGCACCATCCAGAACGACGTGCTGAAGGAGTACATCGCCCGTGGCACCTACATCTTCCCGCCCGCGCCGTCGCTGCGCCTGACCACCGACACCTTCGCCTACTGCGCCCAGCACCTGCCGAGTCTGAACACCATCTCCATCAGCGGCTACCACATCGGCGAGGCCGGGGCGACGGCGGTGCAGGAGATCGCGTTCACGCTGGCCAACGCCATCGCCTACGTGGAGTCGGCGGTGGCGGCCGGGCTGGACGTCGACGCCTTCGGACCCCGCCTCAGCTTCTTCTTCGTGGCGCGTTCCACCCTGCTGGAGGAGGTGGCGAAGTTCCGCGCCGCCCGGCGCATGTGGGCGCGGATCATGCGCGAGCGCTTCGGCGCCGCCGACCCGCGTTCGGCGATGCTGCGCTTCCACACCCAGACCGCGGGGGTGCAGCTCACCGCGCAGCAGGCCGAGGTGAACCTCGCCAGGGTCACCGTGCAGGCGTTGGCGGCGACCCTTGGCGGCACCCAGTCGCTGCACGCAAACGCCTACGACGAGGCCCTCTCCCTGCCCAGCGAGAAGGCCGCGCGGTTGGCGCTGCGCACCCAGCAGGTCCTGGCCCACGAGACCGACGTGGGCCTGGCCGCCGATCCCCTCGGCGGCTCCTGGTTCGTGGAGTCGCTGACCGACGAGATCGAGCGGCGCGCGCAGGCCTACCTCGACACGATCGCCGAGCTCGGTGGGGCGGTGGCCGCGATCGAGCAGGGCTACCAGTCCGGCGAGATCGAGCGCAGCGCCTACGAGGTTGCCCGCGCCGTCGAGCGCGGCGACCAGGTAGTGGTCGGGGTAAACCGCTACGTGCTGGATGAGGACCTCTCACCGGAGCTGTCGCGCGTGGACGACACCGTGCGCGTCGGCCAGATCGCCGCCCTCGCGCGCCTGCGCGCCACGCGCGATGCCGAGGCGGTGGCCACAGCCCTCGCCGACATTGCAAAGGCGGCGCAGTCGCCGACGGAGAACCTGCTGGTCCCTATGCGCGAGGCCCTGCGACGGAATGCCACGGTGGGTGAGGTGTGTGACACCCTGCGCGGAGTGTTCGGAATGCACAGGCCCTCGGATCCGTTCTGACCAGGGGCATCCGGGCAAGGGGATCGTGCGCCATGGCGACCCGGATGCCCTAGCGTGAGTGTGCAGCGCAGGGGTGGTCGCCCGCGCGCGGCATCGGGTGGCCACCTGATCGGTCGTTCACACTCCTTGCGAGGTTCCCCAGATGATCACCTCCCCTCCCGAGTTCCCCTCCGCGATGCGCGGCTACGAGCGCAGCCAGG
>Ga0136615_10000173_pt1 | contig 27955 bp, 24 predicted proteins | sample AntDrymUQ2882206_2_FD_106647 | JGI IMG/M metagenome (GOLD analysis project Ga0136615, IMG submission 106647) | Polar desert sand microbial communities from Dry Valleys, Antarctica - metaG UQ288 (22.06) | ecosystem: Environmental > Terrestrial > Soil > Desert | place: Antarctica: Dry Valley... | reverse complement strand
TCTGACATTTCATGGGGTATGTATCAGTGTGGGTAAGCTCGTCGCCATCGGATCCCGTGGGCGGGGTCCGCCTGACAAGGGGAGATATGGATGAGGCGAGCTCTCGTCGTTCTCGTTGCTCTCGTAGCACTGGGGGCGCAGGTGTCATACGCAGCCCCAGGCGCGAGTGGAGCGGGGAAGTACATCGTCGTGCTGAAGGACTCGGCGGATTCATCTTCCGTCGCAGAGAAGCACAGCAGCAGGTACGGAGCACGGGTGGCCCATGTCTACAAACATGCGCTCAAGGGCTACGCCGCAACCGTTCCCGATTCCCGTATCGACGAGCTCAGGGCCGACGACCGGGTCGTGTCGGTGTCTCGGGACCAGAAGGTGACACTCGCAGCGCAGACGCTGCCCACGGGAATCGACCGCGTTGACGGAGAGCTCAGCAGCACCGTATCGGGCAACGGATCCGGCAGCGTCAACGTCGATGTGGCCGTCATCGACACCGGAATCGACGTCGACCACCCCGACCTCAATGTGGTCGGAGGCGTCAACTGTTCTACGGGCAGGAGTTACGACGACGGCAACGGACACGGAACCCATGTTGCGGGAACCATTGCGGCCAAGGACGACAGCAACGGAGTGGTGGGCGTTGCACCGGGGGCACGGCTGTATGCAGTGCGTGTCTTGAACAACCGAGGAAGCGGCTCATTCTCGAGCATCATCTGCGGTGTCGATTGGGTAACGGGGCGCGCGGGAACTATCGAGGTCGCAAACATGAGCCTTGGCGGTTCCGGCACCGACCCGAGCGGCTCGGGATGCTCGACCGGCAATGCTTTCCACGACGCGGTCTGCAAATCGGTCGCCGCGGGTGTGACCCACGTCGTCGCGGCGGGCAACAGCTCAGCCGACGCTAAGAACTTCGTCCCCGCTGCTTTCGACGAAGTCATCACCATCAGCGCGTTGGCCGACTTCGACGGTGAGCCCGGCGGTCTCGGAGCTGCCACTTGTCGCTCCGATGTGGACGACACCTTCGCCAATTTCTCTAACTACGGTGCAGATGTCGACCTGATCGCTCCTGGGGTGTGCATCGAATCGACTTGGAACGGCGGCGGTTACAACACCATTAGCGGCACCTCGATGGCGTCTCCTCACGCTGCGGGGGCCGCGGCTCTTTATCTCTCGACCCGTCCGGGAACGCCCCCGGCAACGGTGAAGTCTGCACTGCAGGGGGCCGGAACGCTCGATTGGAACAACGTCGACGACCCGGATGGGATCAAGGAGAAACTGGTCAACGTCGCCGGCTTCTAAGTTCGGAAGAGGAAATCGTGAAGTGGGGAGGGAGGTTCACGGACCCCCCTCCCCACTAGATTCAAGTAGTCGGGCTCTGAGCTCTAGGCCGCACTTCCGTTTCGACATGATAGGGGACGCTCGCGACGACGACGCCCTTCGCGAACAGCAGGTGGCGTTTCACGATGAATCCCGTTTGACCGTGGAGGATCTGGTGCCGCCTCTTGGCGACCACGAACTCCGGTAGGACGACGGTGACGATGCGGTTGAAGCCGTCCGCGTCGTACTGCTGTATGTAGCTGGTGAGCGACCGCCCGATATCGCGATAGGGAGAGTCTTCGATCTCCAGAGGATGGGGGATGCGAGCTTCGAGCCAGTCGTTCCCGAGTCGCTCGGTGGTCTCGGGATCGAGCCCGAAGCTCACGGCTCGGATGTCCGCAGCCTGCAATGTCTCCGCGTACTCGATCGCTTGCAGGGTTGCGTTGTGCACCGAAGAGACCAGCACGCAGACGTAGTTGCGCGCGGGTTCCTGAGCCTCGTCGATGCCCGCCTCCATGTCCTCGTTGAGCACGGGCACGTCGAGCACCTGAACGCCCGGCTCGGTGAGGAGCGAGGCCTTGAGCCGGTGCAGTCGCGGGTGCTTGACGATCTCGAAGAAGCTGCGGGTGCCGAGGGTCTCGGGGATCATGAGCGTGAGGAAGTCGTCGGCCCTCAGCTCCCCGCGCTTGGCGCGGATGAACGTCTTTATGGTCTTGGTTCGGGATTTCTCCAGTTGGAGCCGCGTGATTGGTATGTCGGGGGCCAATCGCTTCCACGGAGCGAGGTTTGAGGGATCGAGTGTTACGGCGAAGACCTCTGCTGCTCGCATGGAGCGCGCGTATCCGACGGCGCGCGCCGCTGCGCCGTCGACGCGCGGGACCAGGATCATCACGTGCTGGTGACCGGGCCTGCGGTCAACTGGTTTTCGATCGGGGCGTCCCAACTGCCCAGCGAGGCTCTCGTAGTGATCATGAATCGACTTCATCAAGAACATGAGGACGGGAATCATCACCAGCACGATCCAGGCACCTCTGCTGAACTTCGTATAGACGACGACCATGAGCACGATTCCCGTGACGATCCCTCCAAAGCCGCTGATCGCGACCGTCTTGTGCCATCCTCGAGGACGCAGCTTGAACGACCTCACCACCATTCCGGATTGGGACAGGGTGAACGAGATGAAGACGCCGACGAGGTAGAGCTGGATGAGCCGGTTGAGGTCGGAGTCGAAGTACCACACCAGCAGGGAGGCCGCGATCGCAAGGATCACGATGCCGTTGGAGAACACCAGGCGATCCCCCCGGTTCATGAACTGACGGGGCATCAAGCGGTCGGATGCAAGAATTGATGACAGCCGCGGGAAGTCCTGATAAGCGGTGTTTGCCGCCAGAATGAGGATGGCCGCCGACATGATCTGGACGACGAAGAACAAGAAACCGCCTCCAAAGATCGCATCTGCGATCTGAGCCACGACGGTCTTCGTGTCCTCTCCGTGCTCGCTGATGACAACCCCGGTGCGGTTGGCCAAGAACGAGATACCCATGAACATCGAGGTCGATAGCGCGGCCATGATCGTGAGGGTCGTGGCGGCGTTGCGTGACTGGGGGAAGCGAAAGGCAGGCACCCCGTCGGCGATCGCCTCCACACCCGTCAGAGCGGTCGTCCCCGCCGCAAATGCTCGGAGCACAAGAGCAAAGGTGATGGCCGCCTCTGGGTCAATCGGGTTGCCCGCCGTCTCGGCGGCCGGGCACCCTCCGAGGCACTGGATGAGGCCGGTGCCGATCATCAGGTAGATCGCCAGCACAAAGCCGTAAGTGGGAACGGCGAAGAGAACTCCGGATTCCTTGGAACCGCGCAGGTTGGCGACGGTGACGAGGGCGATGAACGCCACCGCTATTTCCACCTCGTAGGGGGCAAGGTTGGGAAAGGCGGAGGCGATCGCATCGACACCTGCCGTCATCGATACGGAGACCGTCAGCACGTAGTCGATCAACAGAGCAGAGCCGGCAGCGAGGGCCGGATAGAGACCGAGGTTCTCGCGCGACACTCGGTAAGCACCACCGCCATTCGGGTAAGCCTTCACCGTCTGGCGGTAGGAGGTCACCACGATCCACAGCAGGCCCGCAACGGCCAGTGAGATGGGCACAATCAAGGAAAACGCGGCGGTTCCCGCCAGGGCGAGAACCAGCATCATCTCCTGAGTCGCGTAGGCGTTGGAGGAGAGCGGGTCGGACGAGAAGACGGGAAGCGCTATCGCCTTGGGTAAGAGGGTGTGCTCTAGCTCGCCCGACGACATCGGTTTGCCCAGCACGACGCGCTTGAGTACGGCCCCCGTCTTGCTCACGCGGTTGAGATTATCCGTGCTCCGGGCCGGGCACGAGGGTGTATTCGGGGTTCAGCACGATTAATTCATCCGAACGGTTGATCCCGGCGATTCCCTCGATGATCAGGCCCATTCCCAGCCTGATGCCCTGAAGCGAGGAACGACCCAACCACTTGACGACCATGCTCCCGGTTCCGTCGATGATCGTTGCTTCGATCGAGCCGCTTCCCTCACGAGGGTCGATGCGGATGTTCTGAACCACCCCCGCCGCTTTGCAACCACAACGGGCTTCCACCCCCGCGATAGGAGTCGCACCTTCGATGGTGTCGATCCACGCCTTGAGGTTGTCCGCCCTGGCTTCGTCCGGTGGCCGGGCCAGCTCACCGAGGAACTTGGAGAGAAGTGCCATAGCATTGAGTATGGCAGTATCGCCGCGCTGATAGGGAGCGATTTCGGACGGATTCGGACTAAGGAGCATCTGCTAAGTGCACGTCATCATCGCCGGTTGCGGGAGGGTGGGTTCGGAACTCGCCGCAAACCTCGAGCGCCTGGAGCACACAACCGCAATCATCGACAAGAACCCCAAGGCGTTCGAGCGCTTGCGCCCTGACATCAAGGGCAAGAAGCTCGTCGGCTTCGTGTTCGACAGGGACGCCCTCGAGGAGGCTGGCATCAAAGAAGCGCATGCGTTCGCGTCCGTGACGAACGGGGACAACTCCAACATCGTCTCGGCCCGGATGGCCAAGGAGCATTATCGTGTGCACCAGGTTGTTGCCCGCATCTACGATCCTCGACGCGCTCAGATCTACCAGCGTCTCGGGATCCAGACCGTTGCGACGGTGAGGTGGACGACAGATCAGATACTTCGCCAGATGCTTCCCGACGACATTCCCGTCGAGTACACGATCGACAACGGCGAGGTAGTGGTGGCTGCGCTCCCAGCACCGCCGGCGGTTATCGGCAAGATGGCCGCCTCGCTCGATCTCGACGGCCGGCGCAAGGTCGTCGCCGTGAGCCGCTTCGGCGTTCCGCGCGTACCCGATCGTTCGTTGGCGATCCAGGAAGGGGACATTCTCCACTTCTCGCTCATCCGTGGCGAGGTGGCGACTCTGTCCGAGGAGCTCGAGGCCGTGGGACGGCCGGAATGAGTCCGAAGACGATGCGCATCGCCATAGCGGGGGCCGGCAACGTCGGCACCTTCGTGGCAACGGACCTGCGGGCGCGAGGCAACGACGTCGTCTTGATCGAGCAGAACCAGGCCCAGGTCGACAAGGTGCAGGACGACGCCGACCTGGACGTCAACTGGGTCGTCGGTGACGCCTGCGAGATGCACACGCTGGACGAGGCCGTGCTTTCCTCGTGCGAGGTCGTGGTTGCGGCCACGGGTGACGACGAGGACAACCTCGTGATCTCGCTGCTCGCCAAGCAGGAGTTTGCGGTGCCGCGCGTGATCGCGCGCGTCAACCATCCAGACAATGAATGGCTCTTCAACGAGTCGTGGGGTGTCGACATCGCGGTGAGCACCCCACACCTCCTGACCTCTCTCGTCGAGGAGGCGGTGAGCGTGGGGGACCTGGTCAGATTGCTGAGGCTCGAACAGGGGAGGGTCGCGCTGCTCGAGGTCACGCTCGCCGAGGACTCTCCCGTGGACGGGAAGACCGTGCGCGAGATCCAGTTTCCTCCCGACAGCTCGCTTGTCGCCGTGGTGCGGGACGGGCACGTCATCGCACCGCGCGGCGAGACGCCTTTGTACGTCGGGGACGAGGTCCTTGCGCTCGCTGCGTCCGAGGCCGAGAACGATCTGCGGCGGACGCTGACGGGAAACTAGCGAGTCACGGCTCAGCGTTCTCGGATCCCCCCGCCTAGGCTCCCATTGGGCTTGACACTCGTATAACACTCCTGTGGGAGTGTCGGGTGCTTCGGGTGGCAGAGAACGGGAACAGGCGACGGGGTGAGAAGGTTTCAGAGTTGACAGAGGCGGCAAGAGGATGCGCATAGTCGCAGTCCTGCCGCGCGTCGCCGACACACAGGCATCCGGAATATCCGGGTATGGGCTCTGTGTCGACCAAGTTGGGAGCTTTGTGGCCAAGAACCTCGTCATCGTCGAGTCGCCCGCCAAGGCGAAAACGATCGAGAAATATCTGGGTAAGGACTACAAGGTCGTTGCCTCGCTCGGCCATGTCCGAGACCTGCCGAAGAGCGATTTCGGAATCGAGGTCAACGGCGGCGTCAACATCAAGTACGTCAGCAGCCGGACGGCGAACGCCCGCAAGGCGATGACCGCGATCAAGAAGGAGGCGGCGAGCGCCGAGACCGTGTGGCTCGCCACCGACCCCGACCGCGAGGGCGAGGCCATTGCCTGGCACGTCGCGGAGGCCGCGAAGCTAGGGCCGGACGGAGTTCACAGGGTGTCGTTCAACGAGATCACGAAGAGGGCGGTGGCCGAAGCCTTCGAGCAGCCGCGCGCCGTCGACATGGCATTGGTGGACGCCCAACAGGCGCGCAGAGCCATCGACCGCATCCTCGGTTACAAGCTGTCGCCTCTTCTCTGGAGGACCGTCGGCCCGAATCTCTCGGCGGGGCGTGTCCAGAGTCCGACGCTATGGCTCGTCGTCCAGCGCGAGCGCGAGATCAGAGAGTTCAAGCCCGAGGAGTTCTGGGACGCGCTAGCGTCACTCGCCACCGCAGGCGGCGACGAGTTCAAGGCCAAATACCCGGTGGGCTCGAAGAACCAGTTCGCCCTCACCAACGAAGCCGACGCCACCGAGTTGGTCGAGCGGGTTCGCCCGGGTCCCTGGACCGTCGCAGAGGTCCGTAAGACCGAACGCACCAAGAAGCCACCCGCCCCGTTCAAGACCTCGACTCTGCAGCAGGCCGGATCCTCGAAGCTCGGGTTTCCGACCTGGAAGACGATGCAGGTGGCGCAGGCGCTCTACGAGGCCGGGCACATCTCCTATATGCGAACGGACTCGACCAACCTCTCGAACGATGCGCTCGGCGCGATCGGTAACTTCGTCGAGTCGAGCTACGGCAAGCAGTATCACCAGGTCCGCAAATTCTCAGCGAAGACCAAGGGGGCACAGGAAGCCCACGAGGCGGTGCGTCCCAGTGATGTCAAAGTGACGCCGTCCGACGTCCAGAGGGGTCTCGATCGCGACGCATTCAGACTGTACGAGCTGATCTGGCAGCGCTCGGTTGCCTGCCAGATGTCGGAGGCCGTCTACGACGCGACCTCCGTGGACGTGGAGTCGAACGGAGTCACCTTCAGAGCGACCGGGCAGATCCTCAAGTTCGACGGCTTTCTGCGTGTCTACCTCGATGTCTCGGACGACCAGGCCGAAGAGATCGAGGGGCTCCTCCCCGAGCTCGAGCAGGGGCAGGTGTTGGATCTTCGTGATCTCGAGGGGGTCCAGCACTTCACCCAACCGCCTCCCCGCTACACCGAGGCCACACTGGTCAGGAAGATGGAGGAGGTCGGCATCGGCCGCCCTTCCACCTACGCTCCGACCGTTCGCACTCTGAACGACAGGGAGTACCTGCGCACCGAGAGCCGGCGGCTGTTTCTGGTGACTCGCGGCGAGGTCGTGACCGATCTCATGGAGGCGCACTTCCCCGACGTCGTCGATGTCGATTTCACAGCCCGGATGGAGGAGTACCTCGACGACATTGCGGTCGGCGACAAAGCGATGGTCCCGATCGTCAAGGAGTTCTTCGATTCCTTCACCAAGCGGGTGTCCGAGCAACAAGGCAAGATGACCAGGCCGGAGAAGCCGACAGATCAGACTTGTCCCGACTGTGGACGCCCGGTGGTCAAGAAGTTCGGCAAGCACGGATTGTGGTTCCTGTCTTGCTCGGGCTGGCCCGAGTGCAAGTGGTCCCAACAGCTCGACGAGGCCGGCAACCCGCTTCCCGATCCCGAGGGCACGGGTGAGAAGTGTCCGAAGTGCGGCAACGAGCTCGTGGCCAAGAGCGGCCGCTTCGGTCCCTTCGTCGGATGCTCGAACTACCCGGAGTGCAAGTACATCAAGAGGGAGCCCCCGAAGGAAACCGGAGAGAGTTGTCCCGAGTGCGGCAACCCTCTGGTCGAGAAGCGTGGCCGCTTCGGACCCTTCGTCGGCTGCTCGAACTACCCTGAGTGCAAGTACATCAAGAAGGACAAGAAGCCGGGGTCCAAGCCCCGCAAGAAGAAGACGTCGAAGAAGAAGACCACCTCCACGAGCAAGACGCCAACGTAAGCTCGTCCCTGAGCCGTCCGTACGATGGTTTCTTGGCTAGCATGACAGGCACTTGACGGGCGGGATCAGGGAGGGGCGACATCCAGCACGCGCAGCAGCCACGCCTGCAGGTCCTTAACGGGACCGAGGAGCGGCACCCACCAGTTTCCTATTGGACTCTGCTGAAGAACCGCACCTTTCTGCGATTCTTCGCTGCGCAGTTCGTATCGAGTCTCGGCGATTGGATCGGGGTCATCGCGATCGCGGTCTTTGCCCAAGGACTGGCCGGCAACGCCGGCGTGGGACTAGTCATGACCGCTCGAGTCCTGCCTGGGTTTCTCGTCGGTCCGATCGCCGGTGTCTTCGCCGACCGCTACGATCGCAAGAAGCTGATGGTCGGCGCCGACATCATCCGTGCCTTTCTTATCTTCTCGGTGCCGTTCTTCGAGAGCTTGGTCTACCTGCTTGTCGTCTCCGCCCTCCTCGAGAGTCTGACCCTGGTGTGGGGGCCGGCCAAGGATGCGTCGCTGCCGCATTTCGTCAAGAGACACGAGCTTCAACACGCCAGCTCGCTGTCGCTGATCGGTGTGTACGGACCATGGCCGCTGGCGTCACTGCTGTTCGCGTCTCTGATTCCTCTGGCCGATCTCGTCGGGACCAACGTTTCGGTGCTCGCCGGTTTGGCCGACAACAATCAAGAGGCTCTTGCTCTCTGGCTTGACGCCTTCACCTTTGCCTTCTCGGGCTTGATGATCGCGACGCTCGCGATCCCGTCCTCGACACTGCGCGACAGCAAGTTCGATTTCAAGGCGGCCAAGCGCGATCTCGTCGAGGGTCTTAGCTTCGTGGCCAAGCATAGGCAGGTACGCCCTTGGTTACTGGGGATCGGCTGCACCTTCACGGCTGCCGGCGGTGTGTTCTCACTTGGTCCCGGCTTCGTCGGCGAGATCCTCCGAGGGGGTAAGTCCGGATTCGGATTCCTCATCGGTTTTCTTGGAACGGGCATGATCGTGGGCCTGCTCGCATCAGGAGTTCTGACCAAGCGGGTGCAAAAGGATGTCCTGTTTTCATCGTGCCTGATGTTGCTCGGCGGTAGTCTCATCGCCCTGTCGTCGATGGGCAGCCTCGACACCGCCATTCCGGTCGCCAGTGCACTCGGATTCTTTGCGGGCGCAGCGTACTCGACCGCGTACTCACTGATGCAGGAGAACACGAGCGACGCTCTTCGAGGTCGAACGTTCTCGGCTGCTTACACGATCATCCGAATGGGCACACTGATCGGCCTCGCGCTGTTCCCCTTCCTTGCGAGCGCGTTTGGCAGCTTCGCAGACGGCGCCGACGTTGCCGGGTATCCGATTTCCGGGACTCGCATCACGCTGTGGGTTGCGGGCGGCATAGTGATCGGCGGCGGAGTGCTATCGATGCGGGCGATCAAGGCGGGCCGGGCGGAGCGTTCACAACAACCTCCCCGCTCGGGCTTCTTCATCGTCTTCGAGGGGGGCGAAGGCGCAGGCAAGTCGACGCAGCTCGACGCCTTCGTGCAGTGGCTCGAAGCGCGCGGAGACGACGTGGTGACGACTCGTGAACCCGGGGGCACGACCATCGGGGCGCACATCCGCAAGGTACTGCTCGATCCTGCGTGCAAGGACATGGACCCTCATACGGAGGCACTTTTGTATGCGGCAGATCGAGCCCAGCATGTCGCCGAGGTCATCAAACCCGCGCTGAAGGAGGGAAAGATCGTCGTCTCGGATCGTTTCATCGACTCCTCCCTCGCGTATCAGGGCCTTGCACGAGGACTCGGTCTCGAGGATGTCTACGAGATCTCGAAGTGGGCGGTCGACGACACTCTTCCCGACGTCGTCCTGTTCTTGAAACTTGACCCGCAAACCGGACTAAGACGCAAGACCACGGAGCCGGATCGAATCGAGCTCGAGGAAGACGGCTTCCACGAAAAGGTTTCTCGGGCCTACGCCGAGTTGGCCGTGAAGTTCCCCGAAAGGTTCGTGGTGCTGGACGCGGCGCAACCCCCGGCGGACGTGCACAAGGCGGTCGTCGCTGTTTTTGAGGAGCGCGTGGCCACGCGGACCGGCGGGGGCCGGTTCGAGGCTGCCGAGAGCCGGAGCAAGCGATGAGGCGTGCATCGCAGCAGTTGAAAGGATCGGCGGCATGACGGTCTGGGACACGGTCTATCAATCCCGCTCCACAGGCGCGCTCAGGGCACAGATCGCTGCGCAAGAGGTGCCGGGAGCCTGGCTCTTGCTGGGGCCGAGCGGATCGGGCAAACGCTCGACCGCCGTCGCGATGGCGGCGGCGCTCAACTGCAGAGTCGAACCGAACGTCGGCTGCGGGTCATGCAACACCTGCCGGCGCATAGGACGCCACCGCCACCCCGACGTTCACCACATCGCTCCAGAGGGACCTCTCATCCCGGTTGATGTCGTACGCGAGGTAGTGATTCCCGAGGCGTCCCGCTCGCCCTTTGAAGCCGCCCGCAAGGTTTTCATCATTGATGAAGCTGAGCGAATGCACCCCTACGCCCAGAACGCCCTCCTCAAGACGCTGGAGGAACCGCAAGACGACACGACCTTCGTCCTCATCTCGGACCGGGAGGAGGAGTTGCTGGACACGATCAGGTCACGCTGCCGGATCGTGCGCCTCGATTCGGTGCCGGAGGATCAGATCATCGATCTTCTGACCAAGGAGGGGGCGTCGGAAGAGACCGCTCGATTGGCCGCACGCCTCTCGGACGGGGACGTCGAGCGCGCCCGTTCGTACGCTCTCGACCAGGCCGTCATCGCGCGCCGGTGGTTGTGGCGAGGAGTCCCCGGGCGACTGCGACAGGTCAAGGACGCCTTCGACGCGGCGACGGAGGTTCTCGGGGAGGGCAAGGACGCGGTGAAAGAGCGCGAGAAATCCCAAAAGACCGAGGTCACCGAACTGGCCGAGGCCATGGGCGAGGGACGGGGCACGGCCTCCGCCCGCAACGCTCTCGCCAAGAGGCACAAGCGGGAACTTCGTCGTCTCGAAGACGAGGTGCTCGGCGATGCTTTGCGTTCGCTCGCATCTTTCTATCGCGACGTCCTCGCTGCCAGGCATGAAGGAACATCGGCGATTGCCAACCTCGACATGGCGGATGACATCGCCGGCTGGGCAAATGCCAGCGTCGGCGACGCCAACCTCGTGGCCGCGATCGAGTGCTGCATCGAGACCCGGGCTGATCTCCTTCGTAACGCCAATGCGCAGCTCGCGATCGAGGCGGCACTGGTTGAACTGGTAAAGCTGGTGCCGGCTCCCTCCCTCGCTGCGGAAGCCTGGTAGGACAACTACACAAGAGAGGAGTCGGCGTGCAACGGACCTCGAACGGGGATCAGGACCATCAGCAGTGGGATTTCACTGATCTGCGTGCTTTGTATGTCAACTGCTCGCTGAAGCGATCTCCCGAGCCCTCTCACACCCAATTGCTCATGGACAAGTCGAGCGGCATCATGCAGAACCAGGGCGTCTCGGTGGAAACTCTGCGTGCGGTGGATCTCGATCTTGCCATCGGTGTCTGGCCCGACATGACCGAACATGGATCGGACACCGACGCGTGGCCGGAGGTCTTCGACAAGGTGCTTAACGCGGACATCCTTGTGATCGGGTCGCCGATCTGGCTGGGTGAGAAGACATCCGTCTGCACGCATCTGATCGAACGACTCTACGGAAACTCAAGCTTGCTCAATGACAATGGCCAGTTCGCTTATTACGGCCGCGTGGGCGGCTGTCTCATCACCGGCAACGAGGACGGCATCAAGCATTGCTCGATGAGCATCTTGTATGCGCTGCAGCATCTTGGCTTTGTGATCCCGCCGCAAGCCGACGCTGGGTGGATTGGAGAAGCTGGTCCCGGACCGTCGTACGGTGATGATGGCATTGGCCTCGACAACGACTTCACCAACCGCAACACGACCTTCATGACGTGGAACTTATTGCACGCCGCGCGAATGCTGAAGGAGAGCGGAGGCTTCCCCGCCTACGGGAACCAACGCTCCGAGTGGGACGCGGGTTGCAGATGGGATCAGCCGAACCCAGAGCATAGATAGGAGGTTTCGACGGTGACCACGGCTCCGTTTGGGCTGGCATCTCAACCTGATTGTGGAACGGCAGCCAGCTGAGTCGCGCGGTTCCTAAAGCCGAGCGGATCGGCGTGGATAAACGAAGTGGTCGACTAGCAGCCGATCAGGCGTCGGTCGTCGCCGGTAGTCCGTTGCGGGCGGTCACACGGTCGTAGTTGAGCCGCAGGAGTGCGATCACATCGCGCACGTCGTCCTCGTTCTCGATCGCACGCGCGGCCCAGCCCGGCTTGTCGGGGAAGACTGGGTGGTAGTCGATCCGACCCTGCTCCTTGAGCTCGGTCCAGAGCGTGCGGGGAAAACCGATGTGAAGAACCCAGTCGCCGTGCAGGTGGCCGATTTCCCGACGGCCGACCTTGAAGGCGAACTCGCCGCGCTCGCCCGCACCCGCCTCGACGCCGGGCCAGGACGTGACTTCCTCGGTAATTCGCTCGCTTGGTGTTTGGATTGTGGTCATCCATTCCTCCTCGGTGGCTGCTATCAGTGCTCTCCCTCAGGCTATAAGTTCAAGTGGACTTGAAGTCAAGTCAAGTTCGCATCGGGGCGCGGTGAGATGGAGGTATGTACCGATGAGGATCCATGAGGTCGCGATCACGGCTCGTGACCCCGGCAGCGCGGCTGCGTTCTACCGCGATGTGCTGGAGATGCCGGTCGCGGAGCAACCCCATCGCGTCACGGTCACGATCGGATCCAGTCGTCTGATCATCGCGCAACAGCATCGGTTCGAGGGAGTCCACCATGTGGCCTTCGGAATCTCACCGCATGATTTCGATCTCGCGCGTACCTGGCTCAACGGACGCGTCGAGCCGATCCTCGTCGACGACTCCGAAATCATCGAGGTCCGGAAGACTGGAACTAGCGTTCGGTGTACTTCTTCGGCCCGGAGTCCATCGTCCTGGAGCTAATCGCTCGCGAAGCCGACGCAGGGGTTGTGGTTCGAACTGTAGAGGAGACCGCCAGGATGACACTTCCGAATCGCGTCCCCCATCTCGTCCAAGGCCGCCGATCAAATGACTTCATACAAGTCTCCTTTGTTTTCAAAGAGGTCTCGTCGGACGAGATTGGTCCGCGCTCGTGCGCACGGAATCAGGCAAGAGGTTCCGACCTTCAGCCCACAACGACTATCAATGTGTGCGACAGCCACAAAGAGAGCCATTCACCCAATAAATGGACCTTTCCGGTCAATCGACCGGAGACATCGGCGCGAGACAGCAGCTTATACTCTCGTCGCCGTCATCGGTTGAAGATGCGAACACCAGAGCCGATCAAGGATCGATAACGCCCTTGGACTCTCCAAACTTGCCTGCCGACCGGTTGGCGCTGATGCTCGGCCAGTGGACCGACGGCGCGGACCCCTTGCACCGCAGCCTCGCTAAGGCTCTGGGCATGTTGATCGACTCCGGGCAACTCCCGGCGATGACGCGGCTGCCATCTGAACGAGTCCTTGCTAGGGCACTGGCGGTTGGCCGCAACACAGTCGTTGCCGCATACGACATCCTCCGTTCTGCGGATGTCATATCCAGTCGTTTGGGCAGCGGAACCTGGGTCAACCTCGGAGACACATCGTCCCGATGGGCCGACGACAACCCCGCCTTTCCGTGGAGACACCGCGTCGCTCCGGTTATCTTTCCGGACGAGAGGAAGGTTCCTGCCCTCATCGATCTGTCTGCCGTCTCGCTCGCCCCGCTCCCCGCGGCCCAGGAGGTGATGATGCGATTGGGCGCGCGTGATTGGAGAGCCGCGTTCTCATCGAGAGGCTACTTTCCGCTCGGTATCGCCCCCCTTCGCGGTGCGATCGCCGACGACTACGGGGACCAGGGGATCGAGACCGATCCCGACGGGATCATCGTGACGAGCGGCGCCCAGCAAGCTCTTGAACTTACGGCGGCAGCGATCATCCAACCCGGAGAAGGCGTCGCGTTAGAAGACCCGACCTATCCAGGCGCTCTGTCCATCTTCCGCAAAGCCGGAGCGAGCCTCTTTCCGATCCCGATGGACGAAGAGGGGATGCGACCAGAGGGGCTGCGCGAAGCACTGGATGGCGGCACCGTGCGCCTCATCTACATCAATCCGACTTTCCAAAACCCTTGTGGGCTGATCATGAGTGACTCAAGACGCAGAGAGCTGGTAGGTCTCGCGAATGCTGCGGGGGCGGTGGTGGTTGAAACCACGGCATGGGCCGACCTCTCATTCGGCGCCGAAAAAGTTCCTCGGCATGTCGCCGCATACGAAAACGGCGGGTCAGTAGTGACGCTCGGCTCCATGAGCAGCTTGTATTGGAGTGGTCTAAGGGTCGGATGGATACGCGCCTCGGGACAGCTTCTATCCCAGCTTGGCCGCTTGAAAGCACTGGCCGATCTCGGCAATCCCCTGCTCGAGCAGATGTTCGCCCTTCGCCTTCTCGAAAGAGCAGACGAGCTGAAGCTAACGCGTCGGCGGGAACTGTCTGAGCGCTGCGACTTCTTGACAGCGCTCCTTAAGCAAAAACTCCCAGAATGGCGGTGGAGAACTCCTTCAGGAGGGGCGTCTTTGTGGATACACCTTCCAGAGGGATCGGCATCTGAATTCGCCCAGGTTGCCCTTCGACACCTTGTGCTGATCCTTCCGGGTTCGGTTTTCTCGGCCGGGGGTGCATGGGACAACCATTTCAGGCTCCCCTTCGTTCTCGAGAAGAGCGGGCTCGAGATGGCGATCGACTATCTGGCAGTGGCATGGAAGGACCACATCGGCCGTGCCAAGCCCTTCGGCACCGAGAAGAAACCTTAGTCGGGTCAGGCGCCCTGCCCTAAGTTGCGCATCAAACCACCGTCCATGACGTAATCGGATCCGGTGACGTAGTCCGAATCCTTGGATGCGAGGAACAGAGCAAGACGGGCGATCTCGGCTGGCTGGGCGGCACGGTTCATCGGGATGCTCTGGACCTGCTCCTCCAAGAGCTTCGGGTCATCGATCGCGGGCTGGTTGAAGGGCGTCAAGACCATCCCAGGACAGAGATTGTTCACGTTCATGCCATGAGGGGCGAGCTCTAAGGCGAGGGTTCTGGTGAGGCTTCGGATAGCTCCCTTCGAGCAGTCGTAGTCGGAACCGCCGGCGTTCGGGATGTCTTGATGCACGGAGCTCACATTTGATGATCTTGCCTCCCCCGCCCGCCGCCTTCCTGATGTTGATGAACCTGCGGCAGCAGAAGAAGGTGCCAAAGAGATTGACTATGAGCGCCCGGTCCCACGTCTCAGTGGGAAGATCGGCAACTTCCTTTCCCGATGCGTCGACCCCCGCATTGTTCATCAGGATGTGCAGCGTCTCGAACTCATCGAGCGCCTGCGAGAAGAGTTTCTCAACTTGCTCTTCCTCACTTATGTCCGCCTGCACGACCAGTCCGCGCTGTCCCTGACCCTTTACCTCGACCAGCGCCTTCTCTGCGCCTTCGCGATCTTCGAGAGATAGTTGATGACGACATCGGCTTCTGGCGCGCGAACTCGACCGCACTGGCTTGTCCGATGCCAGAGTCCGAACCGGTGATGAGCGCTACTTTGCCTTCAAGGATCTTCGTCATGATGCTCCCTTCGTTACCACCTCTGACTTCACTGCTGCTTCCGTTAACCGCCACGCTGCATTGATCAGGCCAACATGAGAGAAAGCTTGTGGAAAGTTCCAATGAGCTCTTGGCTATGAACGACTGGTGGAGCTGTCGCTCGACGCAGAGGGACGGATCGATCTGGATCGGCTCGAGAGAACCGTGCGCGGCGGGCTAGATCTCGTGACGTTCCCGCACGTGTCCAGCCATCGCGGCATCGTGCAACCTGCGGGGCAGGTAACCAGCGTCTGCCACCGGTTGGGAGTTCCTACGATCGTGGACGTCACCCAGTCTGCGGGCTGCATCGACCTGCGTGACGTTCACGCAACGGCATTCTTCGGGACGTCGCGTAAGTGGTTGCGCGGTCCCGCGGGGTGGGGTTCGTCGCTATCGCAGGAGATTCGCCGCTGACTGAATCTGGGCGACTCGAGACTCATGAATCGTCGGACGCGGCACGTGTGGGATTCGCCCGCGCGCTGGTGGAGCTGGAAGAGGAGGGGATACACAACGTCTCGGCACGGATCGCTTGGATGGCGTCTAGAGTGCGCAGGACGTTGCAGACCCTCGCTGGCTGCGCAGTGCTGAAACCGCTAGATGAGCCCTCCGGGATCGTGACCTTCAGATGCGAAGGGATGGGCGCTAGCGACGTGCGCACCAAGCTGCTGGCGCAGGGCATCCTTGTCTCGGCCATACCCGTGGAGCGCGCTCCTCTGGAACCCGGCTTCCGCCCCCTCGTTCGTGTTGCGGCCCACGCTTACTCGAATGACTCTGATCTCGAGCGTCCGGTGGACGCCCTTAGATCGATCGAGAAAAGCCCAGTCTTGTAAGCGAAGCGAGCATCTGCCCGCGGCCCAACGCCAGGGAAACCCGAAAAGAGGGCCATTTTCCTCTTGATTGGCTCTGGTGCCCGCATTTTCAGCGCCCGACGATTGATCTGGGTTGAGCAGTCAGCCCTGCTCAACCGGTCTGGCTGCAACCTTGAACTGATCAAGTCGACCTCTAGAAAGGGCGGGCAATGAGCGAACAAGTCCAAGGGCTCCCTCCTCCGTGTTGAGCAGGGCTTTACCGGCCGAGACCGCCACGTCACCCGCGACTCTGATGATGGATGTCACGCGCCTCACCTCCCTCGCCGAGAGCGCGCTGCCACTGACGACTCCGTTGGAGGACCTCATGCGCGCGTCTTATGAGTTGAAGCATTCCTTGACGCGGACTCGAGTGATGTCGGAGGCGCTGAACGATGGCATCATCACGGACGGCTCAGAAAGGAGCAAGTACCTGCAAGCTATCTGCCATGAGGTGTCGAACCTCGACAACCTGGCGAGCAAACTGATCGAGCTCACGCGGCACAGCATCACGGACTCCTGATCGGGCCCTGACCCCTGTCATCCTCCTCGAAGGATTCTCGGGCGCCTCGGCTCCTCTCTCCGTCTAGGTGGCCGCAGACGCTCGCTGGCCTCGATCTGAGAACAGGCATTTCATCCACACTGCTCAAGAAAGGGGCATAGTCATGGGACTCACTGTCGCAGAATTCCTTATGAGGCGGCTCTCCCAATGGGGCGTGAAACGCATCTTCGGTTACCCCGGGGACGGCATCAACGGGATCATGGGAGCCCTCGACCGAGCGAGCGATGAGATCGAGTTCGTGCAGGTCCGTCACGAGGAGATGGCCGCATTCATGGCATGCGGTCACGCGAAATTCACGGGAGAGGTCGGCGTCTGCTTGGCTACCTCGGGACCCGGTGCGATCCATCTCTTGAACGGTCTTTACGACGCGAAGCTCGACCACCAACCGGTCGTTGCGATCGTGGGGCAGCAGGCTCTAACCGCTTTGGGCGGTAACTATCAGCAGGAAGTCGACCTCGTGTCTCTGTTCAAGGACGTCGCGCACGAGTACGTCCAGATGGTCTCTACCCCCGCCCAGGTCCGTCACTTGGTCGACCGCGCTGTGCGGATCGCGAAAGCCGAGCGCACGGTGACCTGCTTGATCTTCCCAAACGACATCCAGGACCTCGACGCGGTCGAAGAACCAGAGCGCGCACACGGCACGATCCACTCGAGTTGGGAGTACACCGCACCGATAGTCGTCCCTGCGCCCGCCGACCTCCAACGTGCTGCCGACGTCCTCAACGCCGGTGAGAAAGTGGCGATCTTGGTGGGGGCCGGGGCTCTCGGAGCAACCGACGAGGTGATCGAGATCGCCGATCTACTTGGCGCCGGTGTGGCGAAAGCTCTCTTGGGTAAGGCTGCCCTGCCCGACGACCTGCCGTTCGTGACTGGATCGATCGGATTGCTCGGGACCAAGCCGAGCTGGGAGCTCATGACGGGCTGCGACACCTTGTTGATGATCGGGACCAGCTTCCCCTACTCCGAGTTCCTTCCTGAGGAAGGTCAGGCGCGCGGGGTGCAGATCGACATCGACGCACGCATGCTGGGAATCCGTTACCCCACGGAAGTGAATCTCGTCGGAGACAGCGCGACGACACTTCGGCAACTCATCCCGCTCCTCGAGAAGAAGAATGATCGCTCGTGGCAGGACGAAGTGGTCGAGAACGTGACTCGGTGGTGGCAGGTGCTCGAGGCGCGCGCGATGAATAGCGCCAACCCTCTCAACCCCCAGCGCGTCTTCTGGGAACTCTCGTCTCGTCTGCCAGATAATGCGATCCTTGCCGCCGACTCGGGATCCGCCGCCAACTGGTACGCCCGCGACATCAAAATGCGACGAGGGATGAAGGCTTCTCTGTCCGGCACTTTGGCGACCATGGGACCCGGCGTCCCGTACGTGATCGCGGCTAAGTTCGCTTATCCCGATCGCGTCGCGATCGCGATGGTGGGAGACGGCGCCATGCAGATGAACGGTCTCAACGAGCTTCTCACGATCTGCAAGTACTGGAAGACCTGGAGCGACCCGCGTCTCATCGTCCTCGTGCTCCATAACGGAGACCTGAACCAGGTCACTTGGGAGCAGCGGGCGATGGAAGGTGACCCGAAGTTCGAGAGTGCTCAGGACGTCCCCCACTTCCCTTATGCACGCTTCGCCGACCTGGTAGGTCTCAAAGGGATACGCGTCGATGCGCCTGATGACGTGGGAGCCGCGTGGGACGAAGCGCTTTCTGCCGACCGACCCGTCGTCCTCGAAGCGATAACCGACCCGGATGTGCCACCCCTTCCGCCGCATGTGACGCTTGAGGAGGCAAAGCTCCTGATGTTCGCTCTGGCGAAGGGGGATCCCGACGCTAGGGGCATCATCACTCAGGGCCTGAAGGGAAAGATCCAGGAGTTTCTGCCGCACAAGGATTCCTGATGCGACCCGCGAACCCAGAAGTGGTTGTCGACAACCTAACTGTTTCAGTGTACGAGGTTCCTACCGACGCTCCGGAGGCCGACGGTACCTCCGAATGGGACTCGACCACCATCGTAATCGCGGAGATAAGGGCAGGGTCCGCGACAGGGCTCGGTTATACGTACGCGGATCGCGGTACTGCGGTTGTCATCCAGGAGCATCTCGCCGATGTCGTCATCGGGGCCGACGCGATGTCCGTCGGAGCCGTCTGGAAGCAGATGGTACGTGCGATCAGAAATCTCGGGCGACCGGGTATCGCGTCGATGGCGATCGCCGCGGTCGACGCCGCGCTCTGGGACCTTAAAGCGCGGTTGCTCGAACTGCCCCTCGTGACGCTGCTGGGAGCGGTGCGGAACGCTGTGCCCGTGTACGGAAGCGGCGGATTCACTTCGTATAGCGATGTCCAGCTCAAGGAACAGCTTGGCGGCTGGGCTGAACAGGGACTAGGTGCGGTGAAGATCAAGATCGGCCGGGACGCGGCCGAGGACCGTCAGCGCGTGGCCCAGGCCCGATCCGTGATCGGCGACCATATCGAGCTCTTCGTTGACGCAAACGGTGCACATTCACCGCGGAAGGCGGTTGCAGAAGCGGGCTTTTTGACGGAGCACGGAGTGACCTGGCTCGAGGAGCCGGTGAGCTCCGACGATCTCCCAGGTTTGCGCTTCGTGAGGGATCACATGCGAGGTCCGATCGATATCGCCGCCGGCGAGTATGGCTACGATCTGCCCTACTTCCTGAGGATGTTGACCTCCGGCGCAGTAGACGTCCTTCAGGCTGACGCCTCTCGCTGTGGCGGTATCACCGGCTTCCTGCAGGTGGCCACCCTTTGTGCCGCGTTCGGCGTCGACCTCTCGGCTCACTGCGCGCCCGCTTTGCACATTCACCCTTGTTGCGCGAGCTCGCGTCTGCGTCACGCCGAGTACTTCCATGACCACGTCCGGATAGAGTCGATGTTCTTCGAGGGGGCAACGGTGCCCCGGAACGGTTGCGTGGAACCGGACCTCTCGCGTCTCGGACACGGACTGGAACTGCGAAGGACAGACGTGACACGTTTCGAGATCCCATGACGCTGCATAAGCCCACCTTGGCAGCTAGATCGTCCCTGGGCGTCGATGCGGAAGCACTGGCGAGCGCGCTCAAAGATGAGATCCAAGGCGAAGTCATGTTCGATCGCGGCACCAGAGGTCTGTATTCAACGACAGGCTCGAACTACCGTCAGGTTCCCATAGGCGTTGTCGTTCCGCGCGGTACCGATGACATCCTGGCGACCTTGCGCGCGTGCAGGCAGTTCGGCGCGCCTGTGTTGTCGCGAGGTGGGGGAACCAGCCTCGCTGGGCAATGCTGCAACGTCGCGGTGGTCATGGACATGTCGAAGTACTTGAGCCGGATCATCGAGCTCGACCACGAGAGGAAGAGTGCGATCGTCGAGCCTGGGATCGTCCTCGATCGCCTCCGGGATGCCGCTGAAAAACATGGGCTGACTTTCGGTCCAGACCCCTCCACCCATGACCATTGCACGCTCGGCGGCATGATCGGGAACAACTCATGTGGGGTCCACTCCGTTTACGCCGGCAAGACCGTTGAGAATGTCGAGGCCCTCGATGTCGTCACTTACCGAGGTCTGGAGCTGAGGGTTGGGCCGACCACCGACGCCGAGTTCGAGCGGATCGAAGGCGATGGCGGGGAGCGGGCAAAGATCTACCGCGCTCTGAGGGATCTGAGAGATCGGTATGCCACGCTGATACGGGAGCGCTATCCGCAGATCCCTCGGCGCGTCTCTGGGTACAACCTCGATGAGTTGTTGCCGGAGAACAACTTCAATGTCGCTCGCGCTCTCGTCGGAACCGAGGGCACTTGTGTGACGGTGTTGAGGGCTCACCTTCGCCTTGTCGAGAGCCCTGCGGAAAGAGCACTTGTCGTCTTGGGCTACCACGACGTTTACACCGCGGCCGACAGCGTGATGGAGGTGCTCGATTTCAACCCCCTCGCGCTTGAGGGTCTCGACGACCGTCTGGTCGCCGATATGCGCAAGATGAAGATCCATCCCCGCGATATCGACCTGCTCCCCGATGGGAAGGGGTGGCTGATGGTCGAATTCGGGGGCGACACGAAAGAGGAAGCCAGCGAGCGCGCGAGTGAACTGATGAGTGCTCTCGATTCAGCTTCAGATCCACCCAACATGAAGCTGGTCGATGACCCGGCCCAGGAAAAGCTGCTCTGGAAGATTCGTGAGTCGGGTTTGGGGGCAACAGCACGTGTCCCGGGCGAGAACGACACCTGGGAGGGCTGGGAGGATTCGGCGGTCCCTCCAGAGAAGTTAGGGGCCTACCTCCGTGACCTCCGCAAGCTTTACGAGAAGTTCGATTACGAAGGCGCTTTCTACGGACACTTCGGTCAAGGTTGTTTGCACACACGGATCGACTTCAACCTGAAGACCGCGGAAGGACTCAGGCGGTTCCGGGCGTTCATCGAGGCGGCTGCTGATCTGGTTGTCGGCTATGGCGGGTCCATCTCGGGCGAGCATGGCGACGGTCAGTCTCGGGCTGAGTTCCTCCCCAAGATGTTTGGACCTGATCTGATAGGGGCCTTTCGAGACTTCAAGGCGATCTGGGATCCCGACGGGAAGATGAATCCCGGCAAGGTCGTCGACCCATACCGGATGGACGAGAACCTTCGTCTTGGCGTGGATTTCAACCCTCGGGAACCGCGCACGCATTTCAACTATCCCGGAGACGACGGCAGCTTCACACGCGCAACTCTCCGGTGCGTTGGGGTTGGAGCATGTCGAAAAGATGGCGTTGGGACGATGTGCCCGAGCTACATGGTTACGCGCGATGAACGTCACTCCACCCGCGGAAGGGCTCACCTTCTCTACGAGATGCTGAAGGGGGACCCGGTCAAGGGAGGCTGGCGTTCGAAAGACGTCAAAGAAGCCCTCGATCTCTGTTTTTCGTGCAAAGGATGCAAGAGCGAATGTCCGGTGAACGTTGACATGGCGACGTACAAGGCCGAGTTCCTGTCCCACCACTATTCTCGTCGTCTCCGACCTCGAACTGCCTATGCCATGGGGCTCATCTACTGGTGGGCGCGCGCAGCATCCATCGCGCCGAGGATCGTGAACCTGCTTTCGCACCGCCCGCCGTTTGCCACCGCAGCCAAAGCGGCCGCAGGCGTCGCCTCGAAACGTAGCGTGCCGGCATTCGCGACCCACACCTTCAGAAGCCGGGCAGCCCGGCTGCTAGAAGCAACGCCCTCACATGAGAACCGGGTGTTCCTGTGGGTCGACACCTTCACGAACAACTTCTCTCCCGAGATCTGCGAGGCGGCCGTCGAAGTGCTGGAAGCAGCAGGATGTTCCGTTGAGATATCCGAGAGACAGCTCTGCTGCGGCCGCCCGCTCTATGACTACGGGATGCTTCAAATGGCCAAGCGGCAGCTTCGCCAGATCCTGAAGGCGTTGCACGGGCCGATAACCGAAGGTATCCCGGTGGTCGGCCTCGAGCCCAGTTGCGTAGCGGTGTTCAGGGACGAGATGGGCAACCTATTGCCTCACGACGAGGACGCGAAGCGATTGGGCAAGCAGATGTTCACGCTGGCCGAGTTTCTCGAGAGGAGGGGGTACGAGCCGCCTGTTCTCCATCGCAAGGCGATAGTCCACGGTCACTGTCATCACACGTCCGTCATGAAAATGGACCCGGACGAGAAGCTATTGACCAAACTCGGGCTCGACTTCGAGATCCTGGACTCCGGCTGCTGTGGCATGGCGGGTTCATTCGGTTTCGAGGCGGATCACTACGAGGTGTCGGTGGCTGCGGGTGAGAGGGTTCTGTTGCCGGCGGTCCGCAGCACGACAGATGACACTCTTGTGATCGCAGACGGATTTAGCTGCCGCGAGCAGATAGCGCAACTCACCGATCGGCGGGCGCTGCATCTCGCACAGGTACTACAGCTAGCGATCAGCGAGTCCGCCAGGACCGTTGGATCGGCGTCACCGACGAAAGAAGGAGACGAATGACGATGATAAGTAGGATCGCATCCTCGATGGGCAAGGGGATCTTCGCAGGCGCGGCGGGAACCGCGATGATGACGCTGTCGAGCACGATCGAGATGAAGGCCAGAGGAAGAAGCGGAAGCTCGGCTCCCGCCGATGCGGCGGGCAAGCTTCTTGGCGTCGAGCCCCGGAACCCGGAGGGGAAGGCGAAGTTCGCAGCCGCGGTCCATTGGGGCTACGGGACTGGTTGGGGAGCCGTGCGGGGGCTGATAGGCGCAGCGGGGGTCACGGGTCCCGCTGCAACATTGCTGCACCTTGGAGCCGTGTGGGGAGCCGAGATGGTGATGCTTCCAGCCCTCGATGTCGCGCCGCCGGTCACCAAGCAGCCGCCAATAGAGACGGGTGTAGACGCGTGGCACCACCTCGTCTACGCGGCCACGACGAACGTTATCTACGAGTTGTTGGACCGCGAGCCGTAGGACGCATCAACGCCCGTGAGGTCTCGGCACCATCTGGGTGTGCCTCCTCCAAGGAGGGAAGCAATCGTCGGCCGCCTTCTCGGCGGCCGGTCGCTCCGCTGATACGAGCAACTTGAGGCATCAATCTCTTCGCTGGATGTTCGGACCGGGCTGAGGGTGAGTTCTTACGAACAAACCACTCGGCGCGGAGAAGATCCACCCGCGGCCCACGCGCCTCCACGGATTGTGGCTGCCGATCCACTCAGCTTCGTCTCTGGAGTCTGCAGTGAACGACACCGACGTTCCAGCGCAGCGCGATGCGTCGTGCGAGAAGATCTGATCACTACGGCGACGGTCCCCCAAGAGTGGCAAGAACCACCCGACGTAATCGCGCATGATCTGAAGCACGTTCGCGTCATCGAATGGAACTGGCGGATCGCGATCCACGATCACAAGATCCACCCATTCCTGTTCCACCGGAGCGGCCGCGGTGCTCACCCCTTTAGTCAAGACTGAGCATCCCAGTGCTTACGGACCGCTTTGCTGACCGTACGAAGATCCTGACTCAGTTCTTCGTTGGTCGGGCGGCCATGGAACCAGTAGCCGTTGTAGAGACTGTGGATCGTGAGGTTCGGGTACACCACGAAGGTGTAGGGGAGAAAGGGCTTATGCCACGGGTCCGTCGGTTCCTCGAGGTCAAGCTCCCCGATCACGCCGCGCTCCGAATCACTTAGGAACGTCCATCTCGCACCGAGTCCAGCACGAAAGGCCGCAGCCACCTCTGGTTCGTCGACGGAGATGCTGACGATCTGGGTGTAGGCAACCTCGAGCTCGTCCTGCAACTCGACCAGGTTGCGCATGAAGCGCTGCTCCTTTGGGCACCACCAGCCGCGGTAGAAGTTGATGACCGTGGGTGCATCCTTGGTGATCTCAGACAGGGGCCGGGTCGCACCCGCGTGATCGGGCAGCTTCAAGTCAGGAAATGTCGAGCCTTCTTTCAGATTCGGGTTCATGACCTAGCGAACCAACACCTCTGGATGACGTTCGCAGCTTCTGTTCTTCACGACCGCGACGGTAACGCTCCCGCTGGCGAATGTCGAAGCCACCACGCGGCTCAGGTTCCGGCAGCCCAGACCGCCACATGATCCAGGCGCGCGCTAGACCGTTTGAGCATCGCTCGCCGCCATTCACTCATGTGGGGTCGGAACTTCGATGTTCGTGGCGGCGCGCAGGACGCCGTGAGCGAATGCCGTCATGCCTTCTTCGAGAGTGACTGTTGCCTCGAAGCCCAGCATCACCCTCGCCCTCTCGGGGGATCCGAATACATGGCGCACATCGCCGATTCGGTAGCTTCCGGTGACAAGGGGGTCTTGAGAGCTCTGCCCAGCCGCGGCCAAGACTTCCGCCATGTCCATGACCGACCGAGGGGAGCCACTTGCGATGTTGCAGGTTCCAGGTTGAGCGTCGCTTGACAGCGCCAGAACGTTGGCTCGCGCCACATCTGTGACGTGCACGAAATCGCGTAGTTGCTTCCCGTCCTCGAATACCTGCGGCGGATCGCCTCTTTGTAGCGAGCTGCGAAAGATCGACGCCACGCCTGCGTAAGCTGTATCGGCTGGCATCCTGTCCCCATAGACATTGTGGTAACGCAGCCGGATCAAAGGAGTACCCGTTTCGGCTGCGAAGGCCTGCATCAGATGCTCTTGGTGGAGTTTTGTGGCCGCGTACACGCTTCGGGGTTCCAGGTGCGCGTCCTCCGTGAGTAAAAGTGCAGGTAAAGCGATCATCGAGCAGCGCGCGCAAGGCGCGAAGGAAATGGTAGTCAGATCGCACGCGGCCCAAACGCGGCCCGAGCCTCATCGACAGAAACGGAACGAGCGAGGCAAATACGCCGTCTGACCTGCCCTTTTGCTAGTGGCCCCAACGGGACTTGAACCCGTGCTACCGCCTTGAAAGATTGGCGCGGCAGAATTTCGCTGCCCTGTAGCGAGGCCTATCTAGGCGGGTGACCTGCGATCTTGACTGAGTCGGCTCGAACAACCGGGCACTAAGCCCAGCCGGCGAGCGCTCGCCGCACAGCGACCGATTCACTTCGCCAGGCCGCCGAAACTCCTCTTCGATTTTGCGCGGTTGCAGAGCCAGTCGAGCGGGACGCTCGCAAACCCAGACCACTTACGCGCGAATTGGCTCTGGTTCTTACCCCCTCGCGACGGGAGAGTGTGCTCTTACAGGAGGGCTGGCGTCTTCTCTTCGGGTGTTGGCAGGCTTAACAGAGCCGACTGCGGGTGGAGACGGAGAGGGAGGATGCATAAGAAGTCGTAACTGAGGAACTCATGATTCAACTCCGTTTGATACGGACACCCATTCAAGACGTCTCTTACTCGTGCAGAATCGGCACAGGTCGGATCAACGCGTCAACAACTCAGAGGAGTGGATAGGTGGCAACTGGACTCAGGAAACTCGGCGCAGTCGTTCTTTCGTTGATCGCGGTCGGAAGCATGATAACGATCGGGCAGACTCAGGAGTCCGACGCAACTACAGGCGTCGCATCTCGAGCCGGGTCGCTAGGAGGCGCGGCGTTCGCGATGACCAACGAGACCGAAGACAATCGGATAATCACCTATAGACGTGCGACCAACGGCGCTTTGAATAGAGTCGGCAGCATATCTACCCGCGGAAACGGGATCGGGACTGACCTGGACACGCAGAGCGGATTAGAGCTCAGTCGCGACCATCGTTTCCTGTACGCTGTCAACGCGGGAAGCGACGATGTCACGGTTTTCTCGGTGCATGGGACCAAGCTCACGTTTCTGCAGAGAGTGTTTGCGGGCGACCAACCGAACAGCCTGACCATCCATCGCAATCTGCTCTATGTGCTAAACGGTTCGGTCGCTGGCAACGGCATACGCGGCTTTAGGAGAGCCTCCAACGGCACCCTGACACCGTTGCGGGGTTCGGTAAGGCTGTTGAGCTCGCCCATCGCGGTTCCTGGGGAAGTGCAGTTCAGCCCCGGCGGCCGAGTGCTACTCGTGACGCAGAAGACGACCAACGTGCTGTTGAGGCCTCCGAACGCCATCGACGCGTTCAGGGTAAAGAGCAACGGTTTGACGCGCGCAACGCCAAAACGGATCGCCTCACACGGCCTCCGCCCATTCAGCTTGGCTTTCCGCAAGGATCGCAAGCTCGTCGTGGTCGAGGCCTTCAACGCTGCACTTGGTAGTTCCGCGCTGTCTTCATACCAGCTGGGTCCCCGCCGCAGGTTGTCGGTGATCAGCGGTTCAGTCCCTAACCATCAGACAGATGGTTGCTGGGTTGTGATCACCAAGGACGGGCGTTATGTCTTCACGGCGAACTTTGGTAGCGGTACGATCTCCAGCTACAGGTTTAGCTCCACTGGGAAGGTTCGCTTGATCGACGGGAAGGCTGCTTCTCTGGGGGCCCTCAGCCAGCCGGTGGATCTCACCCTAAGCGCCGACAGCCGCTTCCTTCACTTGCTTCTTAGAGGCACCGGCGGGGTCGCATCCTTCCGTATAGGGGAGAATGGCAGCCTCAGGTCTCTGGGCGTAGTTACTGGGGGGCTGCCGGTTGCGGACGGCGCTTCCGGGCTGGCCGCTTTTTAGATGTGAGACAGCTCCGCGAGTCGAGGGAGCGGAGAAAACCGCTTCACCATGGAACTCGCGCCATGCTTCAAATACACCTGCCCATCCATGCTTGAGCCCGGGCAGCAATTCGGATCGTCGCTCGAGCACTCGGGACAGGGAGCATGACATGGGTGGAGTGGTAGAAGCACTTGGTTGGGGGCTGGTGGCTGGTTTGGTAGGCACGATGGCTCAAACGGTTTCGCAACTCATCGAACAGAGGTTCACTCACAGGGAGGACAGCACGGTTACGGTGCAGGTTGGTGCGATGCTCCTCCGGCCTCCTCTCAAGACTGGGGAGCAAGCGTCCCGCTTGGGTCTGGCAGTGCACTGGGGTCACGGAATCGTCATGGGCGCGGTGCGGGGCTTGCTCGGGCTGACCGCGCTGGGAACGGTTGCTGCATCGGTCCTTCACTATCTCGTCGTATGGGGCGGTGACGTCATGCTCTATGTGGCTCTTGGTATCGCACCTATGCCGTGGAAGTGGGGCGGGACTGCACTCGCCACCGATCTGTTTCATAAGCTTGTGTTGTCGGCGGTGACGAGCCTGGTGTTCGTTGCTCTCTACTAGGTGGTCTAGGTAAGCGACGCTGTCCCCAACTTTCTGATGACGCGGCCTCGAAGCATGGGGTGTGAGTCGCATCTAAGGGTATCCGGGCGACCGTATCAACGGGTTTTTGGGCGCGCTCGACCGCGCGCCGATTGGCTCGAGTTCGTGCCGGGTCCGCCATGAGGAAGTAGTAGCCACGTGCGCTGGCTCTGTCGTGCTGCTCCAAGGGACTTGAATCTGCCCCGGAGGCAAGAGGGGAACCACTTCTACCGGAATTGGCTCTGGCTGTGGCCAATCGATCAGATGACAATTCCCCCAGGGTCCAGATGAAGCGAAAGTCCGCCACGGAGCCGGTTCGTAAACGCTCTTTTCGCGCAAGGAGGAGCCGTGAAACTCTTCATATCCAGGGTGAACAGATTCTTGGCCAACTTGGCCGGCCGA
>Ga0136615_10000172_pt1 | contig 27962 bp, 34 predicted proteins | sample AntDrymUQ2882206_2_FD_106647 | JGI IMG/M metagenome (GOLD analysis project Ga0136615, IMG submission 106647) | Polar desert sand microbial communities from Dry Valleys, Antarctica - metaG UQ288 (22.06) | ecosystem: Environmental > Terrestrial > Soil > Desert | place: Antarctica: Dry Valley... | reverse complement strand
GCACGTCACGAAGGACGGCGCCCTCGCGGGACCGCGGGTGCTCGAGCACCTGGTCGACTGCGTGCTCCAGTTCGAGGGCGAGCGCGAGCGCACCTATCGAACGCTCCGAGCGCTCAAGAACCGCTTCGGATCGACGAACGACGTGGGCGTCTTCGAGATGCGCGAGGAGGGCCTGGTGGAGGTGGCGGACGCCTCGTCCCGGTTCGTCGCCGAGGCCGCGAGCGGCCCCGGATCGGTGATCGCCTGCGCGATGGAGGGATCGCGGCCGCTGCTGGTCGAGGTCCAGGCGCTGGTTGCGCCGACCGAGGTCGTCCCGCCCCGACGGGTGGCGAACGGAATCGACCGCAACCGCCTGGCGCTGGTGCTCGCGGTTCTGGCTCGACACGCGGGCCTGGCGCTCGGGTCGAGCGACGTGTTCGTCTCGGTCGCCGGCGGGGTGCGAATCGACGAGCCGGGCTCCGACCTCGCGGTCGCGCTGGCGGTCGCCTCGGCCGCGCGTGGTGTCCCGCTCGCGAACGGCGAGCGTCCGCTGGCCGCTTTCGGTGAGGTCGGGCTCACCGGCGAGCTTCGCTACGTCGCCCACCCGGACCGGCGCCTGGCGGAGACGCGGAAGTTCGGGCTCGAACGGGTGCTCTGCCCTGACGGCCCCCTGCGGAGCCTGCGGGACGCGCTGGCGGCCGCGCTCGAGGGCGACCCGGCCGGGTCGGCCGCGGCGCCGGTCCGGGCCGCGTAGCCCTACCTCCAAAGCTGGAGTCCACCGAGTCGCAGAACCCGCTAAAAACCCCGTCGCGAAGGCAAAAAGCGACCAAAGGTCGTAAGATCACTCTCGTGCAGCCGTTAGCCGGGGACGATGTCACAGAGCTCGAGAGTCGACAGGAGCCCCGGTTGGTCCGGGCGCTCGAGATCGTCGCGCCCGGCACGGCGCTGCGTGAGGGTCTCGAGAACATCCTGAACGCCCGCACCGGCGCGCTGATCTGCATCGGCGCCGACGAGGAGCTGTCCTTCCTCTACTCGGGAGGGATCAAGCTCGGCATCGACTACACGCCCGCCCTGCTGTACCAGGTCGCGAAGATGGACGGGGCGATCATCCTCTCGGACAACGCCACCAAGATCCGCTGGGCGAACGTGCAGCTGATGCCCGACCCCACGATCCTCTCGCTCGAGACAGGCACCCGCCACCGCACCGCCGAGCGCGTCTCCAAGCAGACCGAGGCCCTGGTGATCGCGATTTCCCAGCGGCGCGACGTCGTTTCGCTCTACCTCGGCGGCGCGAAGTACATCCTCGAGGACATCCCCGCGGTCCTCGCCAAGGCCAACCAGGCGCTCCAGACGCTCGACAAGTACCGCAGCCGCCTCGATCAGGTCTCGACCCGTCTGACGGCGCTCGAGTTCGAGGGCGGCGTGGTGCTCCACGACGTCCTGACGGTGCTCCAGCGCGTAGAGCTGGTGACGCGCATGGCGGTCGAGATCGAGCGCTACATCGTGGAGCTGGGCACCGAGGGCCGGCTGATCGAGATGCAGCTCGAGGAGACCATGGTCGGAGTCGCCGCGGACCGCGCGGCGCTCGTCCGCGACTACATCGTCGAGGACGACGAGGAGGGCTTCGCGCTCGTGGCCGACTCGTTGACCCGGCTCCCGCATCAGGACCTGCTCGACTTCGGTCGCCTGGCCGAGCTGCTCGGCTACGACCGCAAGACCAACACGCTGGACCACCCGGTCTCGCCGCGCGGGTACCGCGTCCTCGGGCGCGTCCCGCGCCTTCCGATGCTCGTCATCCAGGCGATCGTGCGGGACTTCGGCGGCCTCGACGAGATCCTCTCAGCCACGGACGCGGAGCTCGAGGCGGTCGAGGGGGTCGGCGACATGCGCGCGAAGGACATCCGCGAGGGCCTTCGGCGTCTGCAGGAGATCAACCTCGTGGATCGCTATCTGCAAACCTGAACAGAGACACTCGAACAGAAGAATCGAACAAGGAGGGGACCATCTCCGAAGCAACCTGGGAGCAAGAAGTCGAGGATCTGGAGGTCCATCGCGAGATCATCGCGATCGAGTACAAGGTCGGCGACCACGTGGTCTACCCACACCACGGCGCCGGCAAGGTCCTCAAGCGCGAGATGAAGGAGCGCTTCGGCGAGAAGCGCGAGTACCTCACGATCAAGATCCTGCACAACGACATGACCGTGATGGTCCCGACCGAGAACGCCGGTCGGGCCGGGCTGCGGCGCGTCATCGACGAGGAGGCGGTGGAGCGCGTGCTCTCCGTCCTGCGCGATGACGTGAGCCAGATGCCAAAGAACTGGAACCGGCGCTTCAAGCACAATCGCGACAAGATCAAGACCGGCGACGTGTACGAGCTCGCCGAGGTCGTCCGCAACCTCGCGATCCGCGAGTCCGACAAGGGACTGTCGACCGGCGAGAAGCAGATGTACACGCGCGCCAAGAAGATTCTGGGGTCCGAGCTGATGTACGCGCTCGAGATGGAGGAGGACGAGGTGGAGGAGCACCTCGACGGCCTGATCGAGGATGCGCACACGACGCGCCAGAACGGCGCGGCGGTCGCGGCGGCGAAGTAGTGGCGGCGCCGGCCGTCTCGGCGCCTCTCGGGCGCCCGATCTAGCCGGCGCGGCGGTGGCCGCCGGAGAGCTCGTCGGGATCATCGCCGCCGCCGGGACCGGCGAGCGCCTTGGCATGGGGACGCCCAAGGCGCTCGTCGCCTGCGCGGGCCGGCAGCTGGTGGAGTGGAGCGTCGCGCCGCTGGCCGAGGCGTGCGACCGCGTCATCGTGGCGTTGCCGCCGCCGGCGGCCGGCGAGCCCGGCCGTTCACTCGGCGCGGCGGTCGAGGTCGTCGCCGGCGGCCGCTCGCGGTCGGAATCCGTTGTCGCGGCCGTGCGCGTGGCCCCCGGCGCGGAGGGCTACGTGATCCAGGACGCGGCGCGTCCGCTCGTCACGAGCGAGCTCGTGGAGCGGTGCATCGCGGGACTCGCCGGCGGCTGGGACGCGGCCGTGGCCGCCGCGCCGGTGATCGACACCGTCAAGGAGGTGGCCGAGGACGGCCGAGTCCTGCGCACGCTCGAGCGCTCGGCGCTCTGGGCCGTCCAGACGCCGCAGGCGTTTCGGGGCGAGGCGCTGCGGCGGGCGCTCGACGTCGGGGCGGACCGGCTCGCGGCGGCGACCGACGACGCAGCGCTGGTCGAGGCGGCGGGGGGCCGGGTCCGCGTGGTGCGCGCCCCGGCTGAGAACGTCAAGGTCACGAGCCGGGTGGATCTCGCGACCGCCGAGGCGCTGCTCGCGGCGCGGGGGGAGGCGGCGTGCTGACCGACTACCACGTCCACCTGCGCCCCGACGACCCCGACGCAACCGCCGACAGCCACTTCACGCGCGAGAACGTGGGTCGCTACCTCGAGGCCGCCGCCGAGCGCGGGATCGGTGCACTGGGGGTCTCCGAGCACGTGCATCGCTTCCGCCAGGCGCTCGCGGTCTGGGACCACCCGTTCTGGCGCGAGTACGCCGTCGACGACCTCGATCGCTACTGCGCGTTCGTGCGCGAGGAGACCGATCTCGCGCTCGGGATCGAGGCGGACTTCGTCCCGGGCCGCGAGGAGGCGATGCGCGCGCTGCTCGAGGGGCGCGAGTGGGACTACGTCCTCGGCTCGGTGCACTTCCTGCGCGACTCGGCGGTGGACATGGAGGGCGAGCACGACGTCTGGGGCTCCGCCGATCCGGACGCCGTGTGGGGGCACTACTTCGACTCGCTGGGCGAGGCCGCCCGCAGCGGGCTCTTCGACGTGCTTGCTCATCCCGACCTCGTGAAGGTGTGGGGGGAGCGCCGGCCGCTCCCGGCCGGCGACCTCCGCCGCTTCTACGATCGCGCGATGGAGGGCATCGTCGAGTCGGGCGTGGCGATCGAGGTCTCGACCGCCGGGCTACGCAAGCCGGCGGCCGAGATCTATCCCGCGCGGCCCTTCCTCGAGATGTGCCTCGAGGCGGGGTGTCAGGTCGCACTCTCCTCCGACGCTCACGTGCCCGACGAGCTCGGCCACCGCTACGACGAGGCGGTCGCGCTGCTGCGGTCGCTCGACGTCGAGGAGATCGTGGTGTTCGAGCGCCGCCGGCGCCGGCTGGAGCCGCTCGGATGAGCGCGCGCGCCGGCCTGGGCTATGACTCCCACCGCCTCGCGCAGGGTCTGCGGTTGGTGATCGGCGGCGTGGAGATCGAGGACGCCGAGCACGGGCCGGAGGGCCACTCCGACGCCGACGTCCTCACCCACGCGGTGATCGACGCGCTGCTGGGCGCGGCCGGGCTCGGCGACATCGGACAGCACTTCCCCGACACCGACGAGCGCTACCGCGACGCCGACAGCCTGATGCTCCTGAGCCAGGTGTGCACTTTCCTCGAGGACCACGGCTGGACGATCCGCCACGTCGACTCGACGGTCATGCTCGAGCGTCCCCGGCTCGGCCCGCACCGCGACGCTATGCGCGCCGCGCTGGCCGGGACGATCGGCGTGCCACGGCTCGAGGTCAACGTCAAGTTCACCACCGGCGAGGGGATCGGGTTCGTCGGACGGGGCGAGGGCATCGCCGCCCAGGCGATCGCCACGGTCGAGCGGATCGATCGCGACGGGTAGCCGCCCCGCGTGCGCGAGGTACGCATATACGACACGCTCTCGGGGCGCGTGCGCCCGCTCGCATCGCGCGAGCCGGGAAGGGTGCGCGTCTACGCGTGCGGGCCCACCGTGTACGGGCCGATCCACATCGGCAACGCGCGGCCGTTCGTGCTGTTCGCACTGCTCAAGCGCTTCCTCGAGCGTGAGGGGCACGAGGTGACGCTCGTGGAGAACGTGACCGACGTCAACGACAAGATCTACGCTGCCGCCCGCGAGCAGGAGGTGGCGAGCGAGGCGCTCGCGCGCGCGATGACCGAGCGCTACGTGAGCGACACCGACCGTCTCGGGCTCGGGCGTCCCGACCACGAGCCGAGGGCGACGGAGGCGATCGACGCGATCGTGAGCCTGATCGCAGCGCTGATCGAGTCCGGGAACGCCTACGCGGCGCGCGGCGACGTCTACTTCCGCGTGGCGAGCTTTCCGGGCTACGGCAAGCTCTCCAACCGTGCGCTCGAGGACATGATCCAGTCCGAGGGCGACGAGGCGCGCGCGGACCTCAAGGAGAGCCCCCAGGACTTCGCGCTCTGGAAGGCGCGCAAGCCCGGGGAGGACACCTCCTGGCCCGCGCCGTGGGGGGAGGGCCGCCCCGGCTGGCACATCGAGTGCTCCGCTATGGCGGAGTCGATCATCGGGCTCGAGTTCGACATCCACGGCGGCGGCCTCGACCTCGTCTTCCCCCACCACGAGAACGAGATCGCCCAGACCGAGGCCGCGCGCGGCCGGCCGCTCGCCGGGATCTGGATGCACAACGGGATGGTCGAGCTCGACGCGGAGAAGATGTCGAAGTCGGGGGGCAACGTCCACCTGCTCGGCGAGGCGCTCGATCGCTTCGGCCGCGACGCCGTCGTCATGTACCTCCTCGGTGGCCACTACCGTCGCCCGCTCGCCTTCTCGCCGGACGCCCTCGAGGAGGCGCGGCGGTCCGTGGAGCGGATTCGCGACTTCGCGCGCAGGGCCGGCGCCGATGACCAGGACCCGCCCGGCTTTCCTGCCTTCGCCGAGCGCTTCTACGGCTCGCTCGCCGACGACTTCAACACGCCGGCCGCCCGCGCGGCGCTCTTTGACTGGGTCGCCGAGGGCAACAGGCGGCTCGACGCCGGGGAGGTGGTGGGTCGGGCGGGGCTCTGGGACCTGCTCTGGACCATCGGGCTCGAGGGCCTGGCGGAGCGCGAGGCCGAGGCGCCCGACGACGAGGCACAGCGCCTCCTCGACGAGCGCGAGGCCGCGCGCTCAAAGCGCGACTTCGCGACCGCCGACGCACGCCGGGAGGCACTGGAGGCGCGCGGCTGGGAGGTGAGGGACACGCCGGACGGCCCGCGACTTCTCAGGCGCGGGTGAGCGGCCGGTGATCGTCTACGGCCGCAACCCGGTGCGCGAGGCGCTGCGCGGAAGGCGCCGGGTGACACGGGTCTGGGTCACCGGCGACGGGCGCGAGGTCGACCGGCTCGTGCGAGAGGCGGAGCGGGCGCAGGGCGCGGTCGAGGTCGAGCGCGTCGGCTCCGCTGAGGCGGTCGAGCGGCTCTGCGGCTCGCCGGACCATCAGGGGGTGTGCGCGGACGCCGGCGACTACCCGTACGCGAGCGAGGACGCGCTGCTCGTGCCCGAAGACGCGCTCGTGGTCTGCCTGGACGAGGTGCAGGACCCGCACAACCTCGGGGCCGTATGCCGCGCGGCGGAGTGCGCAGGGGCGACCGGAGTCGTCGTGCCGGAGCGGCGCTCCGCCGCGGTGACGCCGGCGGTCTGCAGCGCGTCGGCCGGAGCGGTTGAGCACCTTCCGGTGGCGCGCGTCCGAAACCTGGCCGACTTCGTCGAGCGGGCGAAGCGACGCGGAGCCTGGTCCTACGGAGCCGTCGCCACGGCGCAGGTTCCCTACGATCGGCCCGACTACCGCGGCAGGGTCGTGCTCGTGCTCGGCTCGGAGGGGCGCGGCATCCGTCCGCGGGTGGCTGCCGCCTGCGACGAGCTGGTGGCGCTGCCGGTTCGCGGCCGCGTGGGGTCGCTCAACGTATCGGCGGCCGCCGCCGCGCTGCTGTACGGAATCTTGCAGCGTCGCGCCGGGGTTGACAGCGTCCGATGAGGCGTCATAATCGCGGTCACATAAGGCTGGACCTGAGCTTTACAGCGACGGCTCGGCTGCTGGGGCGCCACCAGGGGAGGTAGGTGCGCCACGAACTCGACGGGCCCGGTTCCGGGCCCGGAAGGAGTACATCGTGGCTATCAACTCACCTCTCTCACTCGCCGGGGCAAGCACTCAAGCTTCACCTGAGCTTGATGATCAGTACCTGATCGCTCTCGCCAAGCAGGGGCGCGCGGACGCGATGACCCGCATCGTGCGTCGCTATCACGGCTTCGTGCGGCTCAAGGCGTCCTCGTACTTCCTGATCGGGGGCGATTCCGACGACCTCATCCAGGAGGGGCTGGTGGGGCTGTACAAGGCGGTGCGGGACTTCCGCTCAGACCGTGAGTCCAGCTTTCGCAACTTCGCCGAGCTCTGCATCACGCGGCAGATCATTACCGCGGTGAAGACCGCCACGCGCAACAAGCACACGCCGCTCAACCAGTACGTGTCGTTCTCGCAGGCGCCGGCTGCGGCCGGGGAGGGTGAATCGACGCTCGACGAGATCCTTCCCGGACCGACGACGCACGACCCGGCCAACCAGGTCATCTCGACGGAGGAGCTCCAGAGCTTGGTGGCCTGCCTGTCGAGCGTCCTGTCGGAGCTCGAGAGCTCGGTGCTGTCGCTCTACCTCGACGGCAACTCCTACGAGGCGATCGCGGAGCAGCTCGCGTGCGACACCAAGACAGTCGACAACGCGCTCCAGCGCGTCAAGCGCAAGGTGGGCGCCCACCTCGACTCGCGCACCGTGCTGCTGTAGACGCGCTCGGCGCCGACTCGAAAGCCCGCCCTCGGATTCGAACCGAGACGCTCTTCATTACAAGTGAAGTGCTCTGCCAGTTGAGCTAGGCGGGCGCCGCTTCGCCGATCAGGCTACGCCGGCCGCCACCTCGATGTCCCCGTGCCCGTTCGAGGACACCGGGACCGGGGGCGGCTCGGCGCCGGGGTCGGCGTTGAGCCGGTGCTCTATCAGGCCGAGCAGCGCGCCGAAGAGGACGTGCCGCCAGGTCGCTTGAGCGAACGCGCGCGCGTTCCCGGCGAGCGGCTCGAGGTCGCGTCGCGCGGGGTGATAGGTGTCCACCAACCTGGTGAGCGGCCACAGCGCGACGTGCTCGCAGATGCCGGCGAGCACACCGCGGACGACCGGCGGGCCCGGCAGGAACGGCTTCAGCTGGGCGTACACGGCGCCCAGCGCCGCGCCGTTCTGGACGTGGAGGGCGAGGCCGACGAACGGCCACTCGCGCTCCCGGGTGATCGCCTTGCCAAGCAGCTCCACATCGTCGTAGCCGCTGCGAAAGACGCGCTGGTCGAGCGGCTGCTGCGCCGCCCAGATTCCCGCCGCGACCGTGCCGGCGAGGGCGCCGCCGAGGCTGCGCTTCATCGTCATACGGGTGCAGCCTACCCGCGGGCGGCCGGTTGCGGCGACGGGCGCGCGACGGCGAGTAACCGAGACCCTTCGCGTGGGTAGCAGCAGGCATCACAGCGGCTCAGTGGCCATCGCGCTCGCGGGGCGCGGGGATAGGCTCCGTCCGTGGAGGACACCCGCGCTGCGTGCAAGCGCGCGCTCGACCGCGAGTTCACCGAGCTCTACCGCGACCACCTGCGCGACGTCTACAGCTACTCCTACTACCGGATCGGCAACCACCACGACGCCGAGGACCTCACCGAGCAGACGTTCCTGCAGGCGTACCGCCATTTCGAGCGGGCACGCCGTGAGTCCGACGGGCGCCCGCTGCGGCCCTGGCTCATCCGCATCGCGCACAACCTGGCCGCCAACTACTACCGCGACCGCTCGCGGCGCCCCCAGACTCCGCTCGACGACGCCGCGACCCTCTCGGACCTCCGTCGCACCGACGAGCTCGTCGAGGAGCGCGAGGAGCTCGGCCGGGTCCTCGAGGGGGTGGCGGACCTACCGGACGACCGCCGCGAGGCGCTGATCATGCGCTTCGCGCTGGACATGGACAACCGCGAGATCGCCCGCGCCCTCGGACGGTCGGAGGGCGCCACCAAGGTCCTGATTCATCGGGCCATCAGGCAGCTCGGCGGGCGGTTGAAGGAAGGTCAGCGATGAGCGAGGTCGAGCGACTGCTGCGCTCGGCGCTGGTGCCCGTCGACCCACCGGGCCCGCTCGCGGACCGGTTCGAGGAGGCGCTCGCAGAGCTGACCGACGCCGCGGCCGGCGAGCTGGCGGACTGGGAGCTTCGATCGATGCGAGACCCACGCAACTGGGTGCGACCCGTCGGAGCGGTGGTGATCGGCGGCGCGGCCGCGGGCGGTCTCGTCCTCGTCCGCGCGCGCCAGCAGCACCGGCGGCGTGGCGGCAGGAGGCTCAGGGCGCTCGACCGCAGCGCGCGCGAGGTCTCGGGCCAGGTCCGCCGCAGGCTTCGCCGCTAGCCGGGCTGTGGGATCGGCCATCTGACCGTCCGGCGCCGTCAGGCCGCCGCCGCCGCCGGCCGCGGCTCGGCCGGTGTGGCCAGCCCCGCGGCGATCCCGGCGATGGCGATCAGCACATGGAGGACGTTCTCCTCCAGGTTGATCGCGAGAAGCCCGATCAGGGCGTCGTTCTCGGTGGCCACGAAGCCGAGCAGCGCGATGAGCGCGTAGACGGCGCCGAAGCCGAGGGCGAAGAGCCTCGAGCCCGCGTGGCTGCTCGCCACCGCGAGGGCGATGAGACCCGACACCAGGTGCACGACGTTGTGCCACCCGTTGACGGCGAGGACCCCGAGCAGGAAGTCCTGCTCCACGCCGGCGCTCGTGCCGGTCGCGAAGCTCGTCTCCCAGAAGAACCCCGCGATGCCCGCGGCCACCAGCACCACCCCGAGGATCAGGACGTAAATCTGCGCAGGTGACCGCGGACCGGACCTCATCTCGCGGGGACCGTACTTCTCTTGGGCTGCCGCCGTGCTACGCGGTGGCCGTCGTGGTCGTCGTCGGGGTCGGGTGGGCGGGCGTGGCGAGCCCCGCGCCGATCGCGGCTACCGTGATCAGGATGTGGAGGATGTTGTCCTCGGTGTTGATCGGGATCAGGCTGAGGATCGTGCCGTCGTTACCGGCGATGAAGCCGACGATCGTGATCACGGCGTACACCGCTCCGAAGCCAATCGCGACGGAGCGTGCCCTCGCGTAGCTGCCGGCCACGGCTAGCAGGATCGCCCCGCTTGCGAGGTGGACGACGTTGTGCCAGCCGTTGACGTCGAAGAGGATGAGCGTCTCCCTCGGCACGTTCTCCTGGATGTCGAAGCTCGCCTCGACGAAAAAGCCGAGCACCCCTGCGGCCACCAGTACGACGCCGAACACCAAGCAGAACAACTGTGCAGGTGAGCGTGTGTGTGACATCTGCGAATGAACCTCCTGGTCGGTTGGTACCGGTTGCTTCGGCAAACGGACCCTATGCGGATCACCGTTGATCCGCTCGCCCCGAATGCTACGAGCTACCCTGGACGGCACGCTTCGTTGCCCGTGACCGGGCGTCGCGGCCCCGCTGAACGGGATCTGTCACGGGCCCGCGGCTGGAAAGCACCTCTTGGACACGACTTCCACCAACATCGAGCGGCTCGCCGACGAGGAGGTCATGCAGCTCGTCCAGGACGGCGACCCGCGCGCTTTCGAGGTCGTCTACGACCGTCACGGGGGTCCCGCATTCTCGCTCGCCTACCGGATGGTGGGCAACAGGGTCGTGGCGGAGGACATCACTCAGGAGGCGTTCCTGTCGATCTGGCGCAGCCGGTCGCGGTATCAGCGCGAGCGCGGAAGCGTGCGCACCTGGGTACTGGGCATCGTCCACCACCGCACGATCGACGCCCTGCGCCGCAACCTCGTCCACGACCGGCGCCGCACCAGCGCCGAGGGGCTCGAGGAGCGCGAAGCTGCCGAGCGGACCGAGGTCGAAGTCGTGCGCCGCGACGAGGCGCGCACCGTGCGCTCGGCGCTCGACGGGCTTCCGGGCGAGCAGTGCCGCGTCATCGAGCTCGCGTACTTCGGCGGCTTCACGCACATGCAGATCGCCTCGATGCTCGACATGCCGGTGGGGACCGTCAAGGGCCGCATGCGGCTCGGGCTCGAGAAGCTGCGCCGGACGATGGCCGGGGAGGCGGCATGAGCGCCCCGGACCACGACCGGTACGAGGACAGCGCGGCGGCCCACCTGCTCGACGCCCTGCCCGAGCTCGAGGAGCAGGCCTTCGCGCGCCACGTCATGGGGTGCGCCCCCTGCCGTGACGAGGTCGAGCGGCTGCGCGCGGCGGTCGAGGCGCTGCCGCGATCGGTCACGCCGCTGCGCCCGCCACCCGACCTGCGGCGCTCGATCATGGACGCCGTGGCGGCGGATCTCTCCGGCGCGGGCGACGAGACCGCCCCGGCGCGTCCCGCGCTGGTCGCACGTGTCCGCGAGCGCTTTCGTTCGGCCGGCGTCGGCCCTCGCCTGCGCCCGGCCGCGGCCTGGGTAAGCGCGGCGGTCCTGCTCGCGGCGGGCGTCGTGGCGGGCCTGGCCACGGACGAGTTGCTCGGAGGCGAGCCGGACGATCGCCGCGTCGCCGCGACGGTCGACGAGTCGCGCCTGGTCGAGGGGAGCGGGACGCTGCTGGTACCCGAAGCGGACGACCCTGCGGTGCTCAGCGTCAACGGAGTGCCGACGCTGCCAGACGCGAACACGAACGGGATCTATCAGGTCTGGCTCGTCCGCGGCGACGAGAGGATCCCGGCCGCGCTCCTGTCCGTGGGCGCCGACGGCAGCGGCGCGGCCACGATCCCGCAGGGTGTCGACGACGCGGACGCCGTCTGGGTCACCCGCGAGCGCGCGGGTGGAAGCCGTGCGCCCACCGAGCGCCCGGTCATGAGCGTTTCGCTGGACTGAGCCGCCGCTCGGCGCCGCCGCGCCGAAGGCCGCCAGGCCGCGGCTATCGTCTTTCGGATGGAGGTCTGCTACCGCCACTCCGACCGCGAGACCGGCGTTTCCTGCTCCTCGTGCGGGCGGCCGATCTGCCCGGAGTGCATGACCGCGACGCAGGTCGGCATGCGCTGCCCCGAGTGCTCGCGCCAGCGCACGCAGGTGCGGACGATGCGCTCGCTCGAATCGGAGCCGAGGCTCACCTATGCGCTGATCGCCGCCAACGTGATCGCGTTCCTGGGCGTGGTCGCTAGCGGTGGCACCCTGTTCCGCGGCGGCGGACCGCTGACGGTCGACGGCGCGCTGAGCGGGAGCTTCGTGGCCGACGGCGAGTGGTGGCGCCTGTTGACGAGCGGCTTCCTCCACGCGGGTCTGTTCCACCTCTTCCTCAACATGTTCATCCTCTACGTGCTCGGCAGCATGCTCGAGCCCGCGATCGGGAAGGTCCGATTCGCGCTGGTCTACTTCGCCGCGCTGCTGAGCGGCTCGTTCGGGGCCCTGCTGTTGAGCCCGGATGCCTTGACGCTCGGCGCCTCGGGCGCCGTGTTCGGGCTGATGGGCGCCGCGGTCGTGGTGATGCGCTCGCGCGGGATCAACCCCATGGAGAGCGGTATCGGGATGCTCATCCTGCTGAACCTCGGCATTACCTTCCTCGTGCCGGGAATCTCGATCGGGGGCCACGTCGGCGGTCTGATCGGCGGTGGGCTGGCCGCGTACGTGCTGTTCGAGCTGGGCGCCCGCGCGCGGATGCCGGCGGGCGCGGCGAACGCGCTCGCGGCCGGGGTCGGTCTGGTCGCGGCCGCGGCGTCGATCGCGGTCGTCGCCTAGCCCGGCCGGCGGGCCGGCGGGACGAGGTCGCGGAATCAGCCGCGCCTATCTCACTGCTTCGGCGGTCCCGGCGTCCAGCGTGACGGTACGCCCCGGAGGCGGAGGCGCCACGCGATCGGGATGCAGCGCGTGCGCCAGCAGCTCGACGCCGTCCACCAGGCGCGGCCCGGGCCGGGAGAAGTAGGCGGCGGCGTCGACCGCCGCGACGAAGCCCGCTTCGAGGCCGGCGAGCCGCTCGCGATGATCGCCCGCCTCGCGCGCCGAGCGCTGCGCGTCGTATCCGCACGGCATGCAGATCACCGTCTCCGGCCGGCTCGCCGCGATCTCGTCCCAGCCGAGCGACCGCGACTTCTCGCCCGGCCCTCCCAGCGCGTCGCGGCCGCCCGCGAGGGCGATCATCTCCGGCACCCAGTGCCCTCCTACGAAGGGAGGGTCGAGCCACTCGAGCGCCACCGTGCGCGGACGCTCGGCGCCCGCGACCGCGACGCGAACCCGCTCCAGGCGCGCGTGCGCGTCGGCCAGCAGCCTCTCGGCTGCTCGGCGGGCGCCGGTCTCCACGCCCAGGCGCTCGACGTCGGCGAGCACGTCGGAGAGCGTCGAGGGGTCGAGCGAGACCACCCGCGGCCGCGAGGGCAGCCGTGCCGCGACAGCGGTTACGTCGTCGAAGGAGACCGCGCACACCTCGCAGACCGCCTGGGTCACGATCAGGTCCGGGTCGAGCTCCGCGAGGCGGTTGGCGTCCAGCTCGTAGAGCGCCTCGCCGCGCCCGGTCCGCTCGCGGACGGCGCGGTCGATCCCGGCGGCGTCGAGCCCGTCGGGGATCACGGTACGGGTGAGGTGGGGCAGGCCGCGCGCGGCGGCGGGAAAGTCGCATTCGTGGGTGACGCCGACTACGCTGTCGCCGAGGTCGAGCGCGAACAGCAGCTCGGTGGCCGAGGGCACGAGGCTCGCGATCCGCACGGGGGAACGATGTCAGTTCTGAGCGACGAGGAGATCGGGTCGCGCCTGCGGGACCGGCGGGGCTGGGAACGGAGCGGCGACGCGATCGTGCGCGTGGTCGAGACCGCCGACTTCGCCGGCTCGGTGGAGCTCGTCAACCGGATCGCTCCCGTCGCCGAGGAGATGAACCACCACCCGGATCTCGTGATCTCCTGGAACCGGGTCACGGTGTCGCTGTCGACCCACTCTCAGGGCGGCCTCACCGAGAGCGACTTCGCGCTCGCCGAGCGCATCGACGAGCTGGCCTGAGCGGCTCGGCGCTCGGGGCCGGCTCAGCCGGAACCGTCGAGCGTGTCCGCGACGAGCGCACCCAGCCGGCGATAACCGGCGACCGACGGGTGGTCGCCGTCGATCGTCAGAGCGCGCCTCATGCGCCCGCTAGCGGCCGGATCCTCGAGCGCCTCGTAGAACGGCAGCACCGGCACGTCGTGCCGCTCGCCGATCGCGGCGATCTCGCCGTTGAGCCGCCGGATCAGCGGCGCCGCGCCGGGGTAGCCGTTGTTCCACGGCAGGACCTCGACCAGGATCGGGTCGAGCCCGAGCTCCTGACCGCTTGCCACCATCTCCTCGAGGTCGGCGGCCGCCTGCTCGATCGCCCGTCCCTGCGCGATGTCGTTGATGCCGCCCTGGACCACGAGGCGGTCGGCGCCCGCGGCGCACTCCTCCAGCCGCGCCGCGATCTCGTCGGTCCGCTCGCCGAAGACGCCGCAGTTGCGAAACCGCGTGCCGGGGTCGAGCGCGCCCGCGGCCCAGAACTCGTACTGGCTGCGGCGGTCGAGCGCGGGGAGCTGATCGCGTACCGCCGCGCTCGGGTCCCACAGCGGGGAGCCGGCCGTGATCGAGTCGCCGAGGGCCGCCACGAGCGCGGGCTCACCCGTGCCCTCCGGCTCCGCGGGCCCCGGCTCGACCGGACCGTCGCCGCCGCATCCGCTCGCGGCCAGGACCGCGAGCACGAGCATCGCGACCAGCGGGGGGAGACGGAGCACGTGGCGAGGCTAGCGGCGCCGCGCCGCCCATCCGTCCGGAGGCCGCTCTACGTTGCGTCGCAAGCCGTATCGACCAAGCGAGGTCCGGGGGATGTGGTCAATGAAGCTGAGCGACTCGCAGCGTGACGCGGTTCGCGCTCTGATTCAGGCCCAGGGCGAGGTGGGGCCCTCGCTGGGTGGGGCGCTCGAGGCGCTCGAGTTCGCGCGCTGGGACGACCTGCCAGACGCCGTGCTTCCGTGGGACCGGGTCGCCGAGCTGGCCGCGGCGCAGGGGATCAGCGAGGCCGACGTGGTGTGGGACCTCACCGCCGGCCTTCACGCGCGCGCGGGCGCGAAGCCCAAGTAGTCCGCCGAGGATTCCGGCCGGCACCGAATCGCCGGCCGGCGGCCCCGCCCGGACGCCGCTTTGGGGTTCGCCCTGGGGCTGGTTGACTCGCCAGTCAACCCGCTAGAGTCAGCCTCGGCGCGCGCATTTGCGGGTCGCGCGCCGCCTGGGCGCCGCAGCGGGCGCCGGGCCGACCGAGACCGCGACGACCCTGGAGGCGGAAAGCATGGCGACGCAGAACGGAACCGGCCGCGAGGTCGTGATCGTGGAGGCTGTCAGGACGCCCATCGGGCGCGGCCACCCCGCGAAGGGCTACTACAGGGACACCCACCCGAACGCGCTGCTCGCGAAGTGCTACTCGGAGGTCATCGAGCGCGCCGGGATCCCGGCCGAGGAGGTCGAGGACGTCGTCACCGGCTGCGTCCAGCAGCTCGGCGAGCAGGGCTTCAACATCGGCCGCAACGCCTGGCTCCAGGCCGGCCTCCCGGTCGAGACCCCGGCCACGACCGTCGACCGCCAGTGCGGCTCGGCGCAGCAGGCGGTGAACTTCGGCGCCGCGCTGGTCGCCGCCGGCGTCCACGACGCCGTGATCGGCTCGGGAGTCGAGCACATGGGCCACATCCCGATGGGCGTGGGCTTCAACTTCGTCGACCAGGTCGGCTCGCCGTGGCCCGAGGAGCTGATGTCCAGGTACAACCTCGTCCCCCAGGGCATCTCCGCGGAGATGATCGCGGACAAGTGGGAGATCCCGAGGTCCGAGCTCGACGAGATCGGGCTTCGCTCGCACCAGAACGCCTCCCGGGCCACCGAGGAGGGCCGTTTCGAGCGCGAGATCGTCCCCTTCTCGGTCAACGGCGACACTCACCAGGTGGACCAGGGCATCCGGGCGGACACGAGCCTCGAGGCGCTCTCGGGCCTCAAGCCCGCGTTCAAGGAGGACGGGAAGGTCACGGCCGGGAACTCGTCGCAGATCTCCGACGGCGCGGCCGCCATCCTGCTGATGGAGCGCCAGAAGGCGGAGTCCCTGGGACTCGAGCCGCGGGCGCGGATCCTCGACCAGACGACCGTCGGCGTGGACCCGGTGATCATGCTCACCGGCCCGATCCCGGCGACCAGGAAGCTGCTCGAGCGGACCGGCATGCAGATGTCGGATATCGACCTCATCGAGATCAACGAGGCGTTCGCCTCCGTCGTGGCGGCGTGGCGGCGCGAGCTCGAGCCGGACATGGACCGGGTGAATGTCAACGGCGGCGCGATCGCCCTGGGCCACCCACTGGGGTCGACCGGCGCGCGTTTGATCACGACGCTCCTGCACGAGCTCGAGCGCACCGACAAGGAGGTCGGGCTCGTGACGATGTGCTGCGGCGGCGGTCTCGGCACCGGCACGCTGATCCAGCGGGTCTAGACGTAGAAGCCGACTGCGGCGGCTTTCGCCGCACTCGCGCGATACTTTCGCCGCGATGCCGGAATCCGCCGACGGCCGAGTGAGCCCGGGCGCGAGCGCATGAGCGCACTCAGCGGCGGCGGCACGCTGCTCGGGCGCTACCGGATCGTGCGCCGGCTCGGCGCGGGTGGCATGGCCACCGTGTTCCTCGCCGAGGACGAGCGGCTGCGCCGGCAGGTGGCGGTCAAGCGCCTTCACGCGGAGAGCGCCGAGGCGATGGCGCAGCGCTTCGAGCGCGAGGCCCGTGTCGGCGCGTCGCTCAACCACCCCAACATCGTCGCGGTCTACGACACGGATACGGACGCCGAGGGCGTCGTGATCGTCATGGAGTACGTCGAGGGCGAGACCCTGGCCGCCGCGCTGCGGCGCGGGCCGCTCGAGCCGCGCCAGGCGCTCGCGGTGATCGGCGACGTCGCGGCCGCGCTCGACCACGCGCACCGCGCCGGCGTCATCCATCGCGACGTCAAGCCCGCGAACGTGCTGCTCGGGGGCGGCGACTTCGTGAAGCTCGCGGACCTGGGTATCGCCCAGGCCGCCGAGCAGACGCACCTCACCGCGACCGGCACGGTCCTGGGGACGGCCTCCTACATGGCGCCCGAGCAGCTCGAGGGCGGCGGCGTCGGTCCCGAGGCGGACACCTACGCTCTGGCGGCGGTCGCCTACGAGGCGCTCTCGGGGCGGCGGGCGCGCGAGGGCGCGACACCGGTGGCGATCGCGCACAGCGTCACCTCCGAGCCGCCGCCCGACCTGCGGCGGGCCTGGCCCGCCGCTCCACCGGGCGCGGCGCGGGCGCTGGCCCGCGCGATGGACCGCGACCCCGCCGCACGGCAACGGTCGCCGGGCGAGCTCGCGCGCGAGCTGTCGGAGGCGGTCGAGAGCGGCCTTCTCGCACCCGCCGCCGCGTCCACCGAGCCGATGACCGCCCCGGAGCCCGAACCTCGGCGCCACGCGCCGCCCGCCGTGCCGCCGCCGCGCCCGGGGTCGACCACGATCCACCGCGCACGCAAGGGAGGGGGCCGGACCTTCGCGGCGCGCGCGGCCGCCGCCCTGGCGGTCCTCCTCGTGGGCGCCGTGATCGTTGCGCTCGTGGCCGGAGGCGGTGGACAGGACGGTGGCGCGGCCGCGCCGGCCGGTGAGCCGACGGCGGACGAAGGCGCCGCATCGTCCGGCGGCGGCTCGGGCGCAGCCGAAACCGAGGCGGCGCCTGAGCCCGCACCGCCCGAGGAGCCGGCGCCCGAGGAGCCGGCGCCGGAGGATCCTGCGCCCGAGCCGCTCGCGGCCTCGGACGGCGTGGGCGACCCGGCCGAGGGAGCGGTGCTGAACGACGAGGGCAAGGCCCTGATCGACGACGGGCGACCGGAGGAAGCGGTCCCTGTGCTCCAGGAGGCGGTTCAGTCGTTCCCCGAGGACACGACCGACGTCAACTACGCCTACGCGCTCTTCAACCTCGGCAACGCGCTGCGGCTGGCGGGCCGCCCCGACGAGGCGATCCCGGTGCTCGAGCGCAGGCTGGAGATCCCCAATCAGCGATCGACCGTCCGCCGAGAGCTCGCGCTGGCGCGCGCGGACGCGCAGTAGGCGAGACCCCGTCGAGCGGGCGCTGTGCTGCATTGCCATCGGCCTGCGATGGCTAAGCAGCACGGTGACGCGTCGCGCGCCTACCCGCCGGGCAGCCGCCCGCCGACGAACTGGGTCATGCCGGTCAGGCGCTGGCGCACGGGGCCGAAGCCGCGCTGCTGGAGCGCTTCGACGACCTCCCAGCGCTCGAACATCCGTATCCCCGTTCTCCACTCGATCAGGCGCTCGGCCGAGCGAAGCGGCGTCGAGCGCCCGCGCACCGAGGTGAAGACCGCGATTCGCCCGCCGGGGGCGAGCGTGCTTGTCATGCGATCGAGGGCGCGCTCGGCGTTGGCGAATAGGTTGAGCGCCGCGAAGCAGCAGATCGCGTCGAACGCCCCGTCTCGGAACGGCAGCTCCTGAGCGTCGCCGCGGACGAAGCCGACCTGCGGGAGCGGCTCGCGGGCGGTCGTCTCGACCGCGCGGGCCAGCATCGTCTCGGAGACGTCGATCCCGACGGACAGGCCGTTGCCGCCGACCGCGCGTCCGAGGTCGCGCGTGAACGCGCCCGTCCCGCAGGCCACGTCGAGCACTCGCTCGCCCTCGCGCAGGGCCAGCATCTCGCGCGCGATGCGGCGCTCGCCCGCCATATCCGGCCCCAGCGCTCCCTTGGCGACGCGCCCGAGCGCCGGCCGCCACCACCGCTCGTAGATGCGCGCCACGACCCCCGAGAGCATGAGGTCCTGCACGAGGCCGGGCGACGGCGGCGCCGTGGTGCCCAGCAGGTCGAGATAGCCGTGGTCGCCGGCGCGACGGTCGTCGGGAGCGTCGGTCGCCGCGATCAGGTCCGCGATCCGCTCGATCGGGGCCGGTCGCCGGCGGGGCACTAGCCGCGCCGCTCAGGCTCGCGGATGCTCGGCAGCGCCACCTCGCCCTCGACCGCGTGCCCCCGCAGCTCACCCTCGACCGCGATCTGGTCGAGCCTCGCGATCTCGCGCTCGCCCTCGACCTTCGCCGGATGTCCTGGAGGGAGGGCCGCGATCAGCTTCCCGATCCGGTTGCGCAGCTGGAGCGCGAAGTGCGGCGTCGACGCGCCCATCAGCTCGCGGACGTCCTCGATGGTCGCCTCGCGCTCGGTGCGCTCGGGGAGCTCGTACTCGCTCACCGGCGGGAACCTACCGCGAGGGGCTCGCCGCGGCCCTACGGCGGGACGCCCGGGCCCTGAGGAGCCGGGATGCCGCCGGGGCCGACCGGCCCGTCGTCGCTCGGCGGCAGCGGGTCCGTGGAGCCGTCGTCAGGCGGGGGGTCGTCGGCGAAGTCCTCGAAGGTCTGGCCGCCGCCGTCGCCGTCGCCGCCGTCGTCGCCGGAGGAGGACGAGCCGCCGTCGGGCGGGGCCGCATCATCCACCGGCTCGCCGTCGACCTCGACCGGGATCAGCTCGGTCAGCTCGTCTACCTCCGACTGCACGGCGAGCGAGAGGGTGGCCTGGTCGCCGAGGATCCACACGCGGTTGTAGACGCCGCGGTTGGGGTTCTCCTCGAAGCCCGGCTGGACGTCGAGGAGGTACCCGCGCAGCGCCGACGGCAGCTCGGTCGCGTCGTCGGTGAGGAGCAGCGGCGCGAACGTCCCGTTGGTCGCGAGCGTCGCGGCGACCGCGGCGTCGAGCGGACGCGACGTCGAGGCGAGCGTGAAGTTGTGCCCCGGGGTCACGAGACCCCAGCCGAAGCTGCCCGTGTCGTACCGCGCGAACTCGACGGCGGTCTCGACGGGGTCCTCGCCCTCGATCCGCTTGACCTTGCCGGCCACGTCGTCGAGCTCTCCCTCGACGGTCTCCGAGATCACCGACTCCGGCCCGAGCATGTAGACGTCGGGGCGGTCGTGCTCCTCGAGCGCCGCGATCGTGGCCTCCGGAAGCGCGTCCTTCTCGGTGAACAGGACAGCGTCGCCGGAGCGCGCCGCCCACGCCGCCGCTGGCATGGCGAAGGCAGCTTCCTCCGCGGACGCGAGCACCACGTTCTCGGAGGGCTCGCCCGCGGCCTCGGCGCTGAAGCGGTCGATCTCCGCGGCGAGCTCGAACGGGTCGGCGCCGGAGATGACCGCGTCCTCGCGGCCGTCGGGGCGGGGCACGGAGTCGCCGATCCTGATCACCTCTGCGCCGTCGGCCGCCGCAGACCCGGGCGGGTCGAGGCGCGCGAGCGTGCCGGCGGTGACCGCGGGCACCTCATCGCCCTCGGTGAGGAGGATCGGCGCGCCGATCGCGTCGGAGGCGAGCACGGCTGCCGCGACCCCGCCCTGCCAGTCGTCCTCGTCGACGAGGGCCACCGCGTCGGGGCGGTCGTCGTCGCTCGTCGCGGGGAAGACCGCGGCCGCCACGCCGGCGGCGTCCTCGGTCGCGTCCCGGCCGGCCACCCGGATGGTGTTCGGGGTGGCGGTGTTGGGGAAGGTCGGCGGCGGGGCGTCGCCCGGCGCATCCGCCTCGTCGCCCGCGCGCTCGAGGATGAGCTCCGGGGCGTCGCCCTGCTCCTCGGAGCCGCACCCGGCCAGCGCTGCCAGCGCGAGCGGGGCGGTTGCGAAGAGGAGGAGCAGTCGTCGCGGCACGGCGGGTGAAGATAGCGGCCGCGGTAGGTGCGCGGCGCCGGTGCCCGCGCGGGGCGCGGCTGGATCCGCGCGGTCCCGCTCAGCCGCTATCCTTCTCTCCGTTGACTGACTAGTCAATCGCCCGCGTGCTCGCGTGCGTGACGCGCGGCGGGCCGACACATAGGAGCCAGTCCGTGGACTTTCGCCTGAACGACGAGCAGCTCGAGTTCCAGAGCCACTGTCACCGGTTCGCGGCCGAGGTCATGCGCCCGGTCGCCGCACAGCATGACCGCGAGCAGAGCGTGCCGTGGGACGTGCTCCGCGAGGCGCGCCGCTGGGACCTCAACAGCCTCGAGAACGTCCAACGCATGGGCGGCGACCCCGACGGCCTCATGGGCGTGATCTACGCGGAGGAGCTCCACTGGGGGTGTGCGGGAATCGCGCTCGCGGTCTCGGGTTCCGGGCTGGCGGCGGCCGGCATCGCGTCGTCGGGCACGCCGGAGCAGATCATGCGCTGGGTGCCGGACTGCTTCGGCGAGGGCGACGACGTCAAGCTCGGCGCCTACGCGGTCACCGAGGCCGGCGCCGGATCGGACGTCAAGTCGCTTCGGACCACCGCAAAGCTCGACGGCGACGAGTGGCTGCTGAACGGGACCAAGGTCTTCATCTCGAACGGTGGCATAGCCGACGTCAACGTCGTCGTCGCCACCGTCGATCCCGCGCTCGGCCACCGCGGACAGGCCTCGTTCGTCGTGCCCAAGGGCACGCCGGGGCTCTCGCAGGGCAAGAAGGAGGACAAGATCGGCATCCGCGCCTCCCAGACGGCCGAGGTCGTGCTCGAGGACTGCCGCGTGCCCGCCGACCACCTGCTCGGCGGGATGGACAAGCTGGAGCGCAAGCTCGAGCGCGCGCGCTCGGGCCAGTCGAGCGGGCGGGCGTCGAACGCCCTCGCCACGTTCGAGATGACGCGTCCGATGGTCGGCGCGGCCGCGATCGGCATCGCCCGCGCCGCGTACGAGTGGACGCTCGCGCACCTCGAGGACCGCTACGAGGAGGGCGTCCGCCTGATCGAGCAGCAGCGAGTGCAGCAGGTGCTCGCAGACGTCGCGACCGAGATTGAGGCCTCGCGCCTGCTCGTTCACCGCGCGTCGTGGATGGGCCGGAACGGGGTCCCGATGACCGGCGGCCAGGGCTCGATGTCCAAGCTCAAGGCGGGCGACATGGCGATGTGGGCCACCGCCGCGCTGATGGACGTCGTCGGACCCTACGCGCAGACCACGGACTGCCCGCTTGAGAAGTACTTCAGGGACGCCAAGATCTACCAGATCTTCGAGGGCACGGCCCAGGTCCAGCGGCTCGTGATCTCGCGCATGCAGCGCCAGGAGTACCAGCAACGGCTGGGTGAGGCGGCGGAGGTGCTGTCCCAGGCGCCCGGCGCCGCCACCGGCGACGACGCGCGCAAGCGGGAGAAGGCCGCGGCGTAAGGCCCGCCGCCGGCCCTTGCCGGCGCCCCCTATCCTGCGGTGGATGAGCCCGCCGCTCGCGCACGTCGGAGGCGGCACCCTCGAGCCGCTCCAGCTCGCCGTGCCGATCGCCGCCGGCGTCGCGTACGTCGTTCGCTCGCGCACGCTCGACCGGCAGGGTCGCCCGGTGCCCGTCGCGAGGCGGGTGTCGTTCGCGCTCGGGCTCGTCCTGGTGCTGGCCTCGCTCGTCTCGCCGGTGGCGCACCTGGGCGAGGAGCTGCTGCTCGCCCACATGGCGCAGCACCTGGCGATGGCGGACGTGGGCGCGCTGCTGATAGTGATCGGCCTCACCGGCCCGATCCTCCAGCCGGTGCTCGCGATCCGCGCGGTCGATCGCCTGCGCGCACTGGCCCACCCCGCCGTCGCGCTGCCGCTTTGGGCGGCCAACCTCTTTCTGTGGCACCTCCGGTCCTCTATCAGGGCGCTCTCGGGAGCGAGTGGCTCCACGTCCTCCAGCACGCGACATTCGTCGCGTTCGGGATCAACATGTGGATGTCGCTGCTCGGGCCGCTGCCGGTGCCGGAGTGGTTCGGCAACGGGGCGAAGCTCGCCTACGTCGTGTCGGTCCGCCTCGCCGGCGCGCTGCTCGCGAACGTGCTGATGTGGTCCGAGGCCGTGCTCTATCCCGACTACGCGCCCGGTGAGGCGGTCTGGGGGATCGCGCCGCTGGCCGATCAGGCCACCGCCGGGGTGATCATGATGGTCGAGGGCAGCATCCTCACGATCGTCCTGTTCGGATGGCTGTTCATGAAGACGGCGGGCGAGGGCGAGGAGCGCCAGCGCCTGCTCGAGCTGGCCTCGCGCAACGGCCTCGAGCTGAGCGAGCGGCGCGCCGCGCGCGCCGTGGGCGCCGGGCACGGGGCGGAGCTGCGCCGCCGGCTCGAGCGGGCAGCCGCGGTCGGCGGCGGCCCGAATCGGCCGGGGGCGGCCGCGACGGACACCGGCTCGGGGCGCTCTCCCGCGGTGCCGATCGGGTGAGCTCGACACGCCCGATCGCGGTCGGGGGGCGGCGAGCCACGGCGCTCGCGTGCGCGCTCGTGCTAGCCGTCGGGGCGGCCGGCTGCGGGAGCGACGCCGGGGAGGCTGACGCGCCGACTCCCGAGGGAGCGCTGGCACAGAGCGAGGACGAGCGGGTGATCAACGCCTGGAACGACGCGGTGAACGCCGGCGACTACGACCGCGCCGCGAACCTGTTCGCCCCCGGCGCGATCGTGCAGCAGATCGTGGAGACTCGCCTTCGCACCCACGCCGACGCGGTCGAGTTCAACAGCGGCCTGCCCTGCCGCGCGGACGTGACCGGCATCCGCGAGGAGGACGACGGTTCGACCGTCGGCGAGTTCTCGCTCCACGAGGGGCGCACGGGCGAGTGCGCCGAGGGGGGCAACGCCGAGGTCCGCTTCGTGATCCGCGACGGCCAGATCGAGGAGTGGCGCCAGCTTCCGACGCCTGCGCCCCAGGCGCCGCAGGGCGACCCCGCCTGAGCGCGGGCCGCCCTTCGCGCGGCCCGAGTACCCTAGACGTGAGGCAGGATCCCGAGTCAGAAGGAGCAGTCAATGGCGGGCCTCTCCGGCCGCATGTCAACCGTCTTCAAGGCGAAGGTCTCGAAGCTGCTCGACCGGACCGAGGATCCGGGCGAGACGCTCGAGTACGGCTACCAGAAGCAGATCGAGCTGCTCCAGAACGTGAAGAAGGGCATCGCCGACGTCGTCACGTCCAAGAAGCGGATCCAGATGCAGTCGCAGAAGCTCGAGCAGCAGGTCGTGAAGCTCGACACACAGGCGAGGCAGGCGCTGTCTCAGGGCAAGGAGGAGCTCGCCAGGACCGCGCTCGAGCGAAAGACCGTCGCGCAGTCCGAGCTCCAGTCGCTCGATCAGCAGGTCACCGAGCTCGAGTCCCAGCAGGCGCAGCTCACCGAGAAGGAGAAGGTGATGCGCCAGAAGATCGAGGCGTTCCGGACCAAGAAGGAGGTCATCAAGGCCCAGTACTCCGCCGCGGAGGCGCAGGTCAAGATCTCCGAGGCTGCCAGCGGCGTGGGGGAGGAGATGGCCGACCTCGGGCTTGCGATGCAGCGCGCCGAGGAGAAGACCGAGAACATGCGCGCGCGGGCCTCGGCCGTGGACGAGCTCGAGCAGGCGGGCGCGTTCGACGACATCACCCAGCTCGGCCCCGGTCAGGACGACATCGACCGCGAGCTCGCGGAGCTGTCCTCCGGGTCGCAGGTGGACGACGAGCTCTCGAAGATGAAGGCCGAGCTCGGCTCGGGCGGCGGGGAGTCGCCCGCGCTCGAGGAGGGAAGCCGGGAGCAGCAGGCGTGATCGTCCGGATCTCGGGCGATCGCCAGTTCGAGTTGCCGGACGCCGACGCCGAGCGCCTAAACGTCCTCGACAACCAGGCCGTCGAGGCCGTCGAGGCCGGCGACGAGGCGCGCTTCTCGGAGCTCTGGCATGAGATGCTGGACCTGGTCGGAGCCGACGGCCGGGCGATCGACGGCGACGAGCTCGTCGAGTCCGACGTGATCCTCCCGCCGCGTGACGTCACCTTCGAGGAGGCGCGCGGCGAGTTCACCGGCGAGGGCCTGATCCCGGACTGAGGCGGCGCGGGGCGACACGCGGGCCGCCGCCCGGTCCAGGCGGACACCGGGTCTGTATGCTGTGTGTATGTACACCGAGCGCATGCAGATCCTGCTCTCGCCCGAGCATCGCCGCCGGCTCGAAGCCGAGGCCAGGCGCACGGGCGCCTCGATTGCGTCGCTCGTGCGCGAGGCGCTCGATGAGCGCTTCGGGAGAGTCGAGCCGGAGGACCGTCTCGAGGCGGTCCGGCGGATCCGGTCGCGGCGGAGCGAGCTCCTCCCCGTCGATCAGCTCGAAGAGCTGATCGACAGCCGGTTCGACGGCGAGCTCGCGCGCTCCGTCCGTGGGCGTTAGCGATCGTCTTCGTCGACGCGAACATCATAGTGTACGCGAGCGCCGCGGCGGACGCCGGGCTGCCGCAGGCGTGCGGCGAGATCCTCGAGGCAATCGCGCGAGGCGACCTCCAGGCCGGCACGTCGGTCGCCGTGCTCGAGGAGGTCTGGCATCTCGAGCTGCGTGGTCGCCCGCGCGGCCTGGCGGGCGTCACGGCGGACGCCTATCGCCTCTTCACGCCGGTGCTCTCTGTGACCGACGAGATTCTGAGCGGTGCGCTCGCGCTTGAAGCGGACGGGCTGGGGGCGAACGACCGCATCCACGTCGCGACGTGCACCGCGAACGGGATCGACACGATCATCTCGGCGGATGCGGCCTTCGACTCGATCGGCGATGTCCGACACATCGATCCTGGGGACGCCGCGGCGGTGCAGCGCCTGATCGCTCCTAGCTAACCGTTTCTGACCCGCCGACGCCGGCGCCAGAGCGCCACGGCGACCAGCCCTCGCGGTCAGTCCTCCCTTAGAGCGGGATGTCCCAGAGCGGGAGGCGCCGCCCGATCTCCTCCTCGAGCGGTAGCTCGGAGCGCAGCTGGGCCATCAGCCGCAGCTCGGCCTCCGTGTCCCGGGTCTCCTCGCCGCGCGTGACGAACGGATAGAAGGCGCCACGCTTGAAGTTGTAGATGAAGTAGACGGGGCCACCGGACTGCTCGAAGGCGAACACGCAGGCGAGCAGGCGGTCGCCATAGCCGCCGCCCTGGAGCTGGGTGGAGACCGTGTTCAGCGAGACGACCAGGTCCTCGAAGTCCGCGTCGCGCAGTATCAGCCAGCGGTAGCCGAACTTGTCGTCGTGCGACTCGATCTCGGTGCCGGTGTCCTTCGCCGCCCCGCGCAGGAGCTCCTCGGTCTCCTGGAGGATCTGGCGAAAATCGCCGGTGGCGATCGGCTGGAACACGATGCCGGCGCGCTGGCGGTGCTGGAGCCCGACCTCGACCTCGAGCGTGACCTGGGCCGTGCTCATCGCGAACAGGCGGTCGGGGGCCGGCGCCTTGAGCTTGCGCTGGCCGCCCAAGAGCGCGTCGAGGAGGCCCACCCGGAGAAGGCGCTAGCCGGCGGTGCCCTGGAGCTGCGACTCGAGCCGGCCGAGCCGCTCGATGCGCTGTTCCATCGGCGGGTGCGTGGAGAACAGCGTCTTGACGCTCGACTTGACGCTGGTCGGCACGATGAAGAACGCGTTCATCTCGCCGGCCGCGCGGAGGTCACGCTGGGGCGCGCGCTCCATCGCGCCCGAGATCTTGATCAGCGCGGATGAGAGCGCGCTCGGGCGGCCGGTGGTGATCGCGGCGCCGCGATCGGCCGTGAACTCGCGGTAGCGCGACAGCGCGAGCATCAGGAAGAACGAGACGAAGTAGACGAGCAGCGAACCGAGGAACACCACGATCCCGGCCGGGCTCTCGTCATCGCCCGCGCCGAAGAAGAACGCGAACTGGGCCATCATCGCCGCCAGCGAGGCGAAGAAGCTCGCGAAGGTGATGATGAGCACGTCGCGATTCTTGACGTGCGCGAGCTCGTGGGCCATGACGCCCTCGAGCTCGCTCGGCTCGAGCAGCTCCATGATCCCGGTGGTGGCGCACACGACTGCCTTCTTCTGGGACCGGCCCATGGCGAAGGCGTTCGGAACCTTGGTGTCGGCGACGGCGATCTTCGGCTTGGGCAGGTCGGCCTGGATGCAGAGGCGTTCGATCATCGCGTGCAGCCCGGGGGCCTCCTGCGGCGAGACCTCGCGGGCGCCGATCGCCCTCAGCGCGAGCTTGTCCGACAGGAAGAGCTGTGCGACCAGCAGCGCGCCGAGGACGACGACCATCGTGATCGCGCCGGCGCCGGCCGTGAAGAGGATCGCGGCGAAGCCCACGTACAGGGCGCCGAGCAGGAACATCGTGAAGAGCATCCGGAACTGGAGCCCGGTGTCTCGCCCGAAGGAAGTGCGCGTTCTCGTAGCCATCTGCAAGACCTCATTCTAGTGAAGGGCTCCTCGGTTGCAGCGCGAGCAGGCTTTGCTATGTTCCCCGCGTCCTAATCGCTGAATTTTCCCTGCATAACAGGGGTAAACCGGGGGAACCGATCACAGGGGCGAGTCGCCGTCAGAGCGCGGCGTAGCGCTGTGGCGCGAGCCCGTCAGCTAACTCCGTAAGCGTCCGGGACGCCAACTTATGAGACGACGACTCCTGTGGGTTTCCATAACCCTGGGCCTGGCGGCCCCGTTCCTCCTGCCCGTTCCCGGGCTCGGGGCGCCGCTTGCCGACAGGATCGCCGGCACGAGCGAGGAGCTCGACGCCACCGTGGCGCGCGAGGGCGTGCTCACCACCGAGCTGACCGGGCTCGAAAACCAGATCTCCGGCCTCAGCGGCGATATCTCCGCGCTCCTCGACCGGGAGGCGGTGCTGCTCGAGCAGCTCCAGGCCAAGCAGGCCGAGCTCGAGCAGGCGCGCGCGGACCTCGAGGCGCGCCAGGACCGTCTGGCCGAGGTGCAGGACCGGCTCGCGGAATCGGAGGAGCTGCTCGCCGACCGCCTCGTCGAGATCTACAAGACCGACGAGCCCGACGCGCTCACGGTCGTGCTCGAGGCCGACGGCTTCGGCGACCTGCTCGAGCGGACCGAGTTCCTCGATCGGATCTCTTCGCAGGACCAGGACATCGTCGCGCGCGTGCGAGTGCTCAAGGCCGAGGTCGAGGAGGACGTCGCCCGCCTCGAGGAGCTCGAGCAGCAGATCGAGGACGCGGTGACCGAGATCATCGCGCGCCGCAACGAGCTGGCAGCCGCCCGCGAGGAGCTGACGGTGAAGCGCGCGGAGCTCCAGGGCGTGCGTTCGGATCGCGCCTCGGCGCTCGCGTCCGTCCGGCAGTCGCGCGTGAACCTCGAGGGGAACCTCGCGTCGCTCGAGCGCGAGCAGCAGCGCATCGAGGCCGAGCTGGCCGCGGCCCAGGAGGCCGAGCAGGAGGCGGTCGCCCCGGCTCCGACGACTCCGAGCGGCGAGAGCGCGAGCGGGCTGATCTACCCCGTGAACGGCGTCTTCACCTCGCCGTTCGGAATGCGCGACGGCAGCATGCACGAGGGGATCGACATCGCCGCGCCCGAGGGCACGCCGATCATGGCG
>Ga0136615_10000170_pt1 | contig 28053 bp, 23 predicted proteins | sample AntDrymUQ2882206_2_FD_106647 | JGI IMG/M metagenome (GOLD analysis project Ga0136615, IMG submission 106647) | Polar desert sand microbial communities from Dry Valleys, Antarctica - metaG UQ288 (22.06) | ecosystem: Environmental > Terrestrial > Soil > Desert | place: Antarctica: Dry Valley... | reverse complement strand
CGTCTTGGCCGACCCCGAGGGCAACGAGTTCTGCGTGATCGAGCCAGGCAACGCGTTCCTCGCCGGATGCGGCTACCTCGGGGAGCTCGCCTGCGCCGGCACCCGGGAGGTCGGCCTGTTCTGGAGTGAGGCGCTGGGCTGGCCGCTGGTGTGGGACCAGGACTCCGAGACCGCTATCCAGTCACCGCACGGCGGCACCAAGGTCGCGTGGGGAGGCCCGCCCGTGGACCCGAAAGAGGTGAGGAACCGGCAGCGCTTCGACCTCGCCCCGGCTGACGGCGACCAGGGAGCGGAGGTTGACCGCTTGGTCTCCCTCGGAGCCACTCGGCTCGAGGTCAGCGAGGACGGCGCCGTCGCGCTGATCGACCCGGACGGTAACGAGTTCTGCGTGAGGGCGGGCTGACCCTCACGCGAGCGAGTCGGTCCGCCGCGGCTAGGAGGGGACGAGGTCGGGGCCGGCCGGGGGACTCCAGGGCCCGCGACGGTTGCAGGTCGGCGGCGGGGCTACGGGCAGGGGTTGCGGTGACCGCGTCGACGTAGACGCCGATCTCGGCGGCCATGACGTCGAAGGACGGGTAGCGGGCCAGCTGCGGGAAGGCCGCGCGCAACCTGTCGACGCCCTGGTTCCAGGGGATCGGCGGGTCTTCGGGCTGCATTGGGGGGTTGGGCGTGCAGCCGGTAGGGGCGCGGCAGGCCGGCGGGGAGCCGCTGCCAGTTCCAGTTGTCAGCGAGCGCGTCGCGCAGCAGCTGCGGGCTGATGGGGCAGGTGCGGATCGCGAAGTGCAGGTCGAACAGGTCTTTGTAGCGGTGCCACGGCCCGGCGGGCACCGCGCGGGCGGTGGAGGGCGGGCCGGTGAGCAGCGCGACCTTGTCGGCGATCTGGTTGGCGATGGGGTAAAGCAGCGGCTCGACGGGCCGGAAGCCGGGCAGCGCGAGGGCGATCAGCGGGTGCAGGCACGGCTCGGGTGGGCTGGTGAACTGCTGCTTGGACCCGGGCTTGTGGCGATCATGGCTGTCCCCTGGCTCGCGGCCGAACCTCAACCGTCTGTGGGACGCACTCTGATCACCCATAACGGACGCTTGGCAAGACTCATGTCGCCTTACCGTCCAAGCCATCGTCGGTGCTGCTACGTCAGGTTTGCGTCCCCCGAGGCCAGCGTCTTGGCCTGGGTGCACCATCCCGGGGCGCTTCACTTCCGCCGGAGTGGTGACGACCGGATGGTGCACGCGGTCGCGGCAGCGACGAGCCCGACGATGACCTCCCCGAGTAGCCACTCTCGGGAATCCAAGGCCGCTGCCGTCAGCCGAGGCGGCCGAGTTGGGCTGCGAGGGCGTGGCGCTTGTCGGCGGCGGCCATGGTCCGCAGTGCGCGGGCATCGATCGGAGGGAGTTCGAGCTGTCGGGCGATCTTGGCGATCATCCTGTCGGCGTCAGCCGCGTTGGCCCGTGACTGGCTGCCTAGGTAGGAGTCGACGCGGCGCAGGAGCGCCTGGTGGCGGGCCTGCTCGTTCTGGCTCCAGAGTTGGACGATGTCGGTACCGATGACGACGAATGAGCCGAGCTTGGCCAGCGACAGCTGGCCGCTGGCGCCGAAGGCGGCTGCGGGGAGGGTGACCCGCCACAGGCCACTGTCCAGCCGTGTCGGTGGCGCCGCTTCGAGGTTCTTCCGTCGTAGCCATTCGCCGACCTCGGGGTGGTCCGCTCCTGCCGATGCGAAGCGGTCCTCGGTCTCGGCGAGCACTACGATTTCGGGTGTCTGCTCGCAGAGCGATGAGAGGTCAGGGTCCGCCACGGCACCGGTCTGGGTGTAGGCCAAGTACCGCACGTGCTGGCCTGGGCCGAGTGCCCGGACGAGGTACATGGGCAGGTACACCTCCTCCTCGCCGAGACTCCGCGGCTCGTCGATGCGGGCCGGCAGGTTGTAGTGGTCCCGCTCCCTGCTGTGGGCAAGCTCGGTGAGCGCCTCTCGGCGGAATCCGTGGGTGGTGTGGAGCATGAGGAAACGCCCACGATCCCAGCTGCCGGCCACGGCCGCGAGGTCCGCGGCGGACAACATGGTGACCACTCGTGCGTCGTAGTACCCCCGGGTCAGGGGGCGGGAGCCGAAGGCGTCGAAGTACATCTTGCGGCGGTCCTGCCTGGAGACGGTGTACCGCCGCCGGTCGCGGATCGACCACTGGCCGAGTGGGGTGAGGGCGAGCCGCCCGCCGGACTCGACCACGTGTCCGATCGCTCGCAGGAAGCGGAGGGCCCGGTCCACCAGGGCCGGGTCGAGGGCGAGGAAGGCGGCCAGGTCGGCGGGGGTGTCCAGGCCCGCCTCGGAGATGCCGAGCTCCAAATAGCGGTCGATCAGTTCGTACGGCTGCCCCTCGGTGACCGTCGCCTCGACCTCGACCTGCCATATCGGCAGCAGGATCGGGAAGATCCGGGTCGGGACCGCCTCCTGGCCATCCAGGACGTCCTCCAGGACGCGTTCCTGCGGATACGGCAGCATCCCGGCTCGGCCGCTCACCTCGCCTCGCTCGCCAGCCGGGCCGAGACCTCGGCGTACTGCCTCAGGTCGCCCCGCTCGGCGACATGGCGGAGCAGGTCGCGGGCCAGCGCGCGGAAGCCCGAGTTTCGGGCGGCGGTCAAGGTGCTCGTGTCGCCGACCAGCACGAGTTGGCCGCTCGTGCGGCTGACGGCCACGTTGACCCGGCGGAGCTCTCGGAGGAAACCCACCTGCCCGTCCGGGTTGCTCCTGGTGAAGCCGACGAGGACCACCTCTCGCTCACCGCCCTGGAAGGCGTCGACCGTGCCGACGTTCAGCTTCACCGTGTCCGCGTCGACCCGGCGGGTCAGTGCGCCGGCAGTCTCGGCGACCTGGGCGCGGTACGGGACGATGACTGCCCATGAGGCGCCGCGGCGGTGGTAGAATGTGGCCAGCTCAACGAGCAGCGATGCTTCGGCCGGGTTGGAGTAGCCCGGTTGTCCCCAGCGCTCCCGGGCACGGCCTGACTGCTCGCGCCGCCGCGTCGCTGGTAGCCGGGCGGTGTCGACGAAGGCCAGCGGGCTGGCGAAGAGCGGATCCCGGTGCTCACGTCGGGCGGCCGTCGTCAGCCGCTTGTCGTAGAACGCGGCGGAGACGAAGTCCGCGACCGCCTCGGGCATTCGGCGCTGCTGGGTGAGCGGGACGACGTGACTGCCAGGCATGCCTTCCAGGAGCAGCTCGAGCGCGCTCTTGGCGAGCAGATTCTGGACGACCGGGTCGCCCACGGCCTTTCCCCAGGCCTCGACGTCGGAGTTCAGGAACGGTGGAAGCTGCTTCGGGTCGCCGACCAGGACGCCACGATTCGCCCGAGCGAGAGGGACGATCGCGTCGGCCATGCCGATCTGTCCTGCCTCGTCGATGATCGCCAAGTCGAAGTCGACGGCGGACAGCTCGGGTCGTGACGCGGCGCCCGTGCTGGTCGAGGCAATAACGTCCGCGTAGCCGATCAGCTCGGGATAGAGCTGGTCGGTCGCCTCAGACACCTCGGCGTGCCATGCCGCGAGCAGCCGCCCCCGGGCCGCGTGCAGCGGCAGCCGCCGGTCCAACCACTCGGTGAGGCCGGCGAGATCGCTCATGGTGGCGCCGAGCTCGTCCCCGGCTCGTACCGGCGGTGGGACCTCCGCTCCGGCAACGGCCGCAGACGAGGCGCTCGCGGCGGTCAGCGCGTCGGCCAGGCAGCTGTCCCGGCGCCGCACGGCTTCGCCGACGGCAGAGCGTGCGGCGGCGACGGCAGGGTCGTGCCACGTGGCGGCGTCCAGTTCACCCTCGGCGACCGCGAGCTCGGCAGCGAGCCGACGGTCATCCTCGTGCAGCCGTGCACCTTGCTCCCGTTCCGTGGCCACCCGTCGCTCGGCCCGGCGCGCCAACGCCCGGAGGAGACTTCCCAGCATCGGCCAGCCGGTGCGGGATAGTGCCCGTTCGCGGCGGCGGCCGAGCCGATCGACCCGTTTGCTATGCCGGTCGAGTGTCCGTTGGCGCGCGTCCCGGACTGCCGCGATCCCGTCCACCCGGGCCTGAGCGGCGCCGCCGACCCGCCGGCGAGCGTTTGCCAGCGCAGTGAGCGCGGTCGTCTCGGTATTCAGCGCCAAGTCGGTGGCGGCGGTGGCACGGCGCAGCTCGCTGGTCCAAAGCTCGGCGTCGGCCAGCTGCTCGTAGGCGACGAGGGACAGGCCGGTGACGTTGGTGATGTCAGTGCGCAGTGCTTCCGCCTGGTTCTCCAGCAGGTAGGGCTGGCCCTCGGCGGTAACTCGGAGACGGTGGCCGACCCGGACCGTAACGAGATCCCGGGGCAGCTCGGGCAGCACGTTGTCGACCGCGCGGTTGCTGTGCGACGTGATCAGCACCCGCTCGCCGCCGACCGCGGCGGCGCTGGCGATCTGCCTGATCGTCCTGGTTTTGCCGGTGCCCGGCGGGCCCAGCACGAGCAGCAGATCCTCGGTCGCCACCGCACGACGGAATGCCTCGGTCTGATCCGGATCGAGCGGCTCCCTAGGCATCGCCGCCGAGGCGCGGAAGCCACGCAGGTGGTGGTCGACCACTGCCGGCAGCAGGCCGGAGTTGCGGGCCTGGCCGGTTCGCAGCTGCGAAACCGCCTCCCGCTGCGTGTCGTACACAATCCGGCTGGCAGTGACCTGCAGCTCCCCTTGGGGCCGCAGGTGCGACCAGTCCACCGGGGTGTCGAAGCGGACCAGCACCGACCCGTCCGTCACCCGGGTCACCTGCCCGCGCTGTTCGGGCTCGCCGCGAACCTGAACAAAGGCGCCTTCGTCGGGACGGCGGCCGCTGGCCAGCCGGAACTCGTACACCGACCTGCTGCCTTCTCGACGCTCCCCAGCGGACTCGATGGCCTGGTAGGGGTACGGCCGCGTCGAGGTCTCCTCTTCAGTCGCGATCCGCTCGGTGGCGTCGATCATCCGGTCGAGGGTGTCAAGGAACGCTGCCTGGGACTGCGACAGCCTGGGCTCGACCGCACGGTCGGCGAGACTCGATTTGAACCGGCGCCACTCAGCGGCGAGCTGCGGCCAGTGCGAGGTCGAGCCGCGTGGGATCTGCTGTTGCGTCAGCACTGCCGCCCATCCGCCATGAGCCCGGACGAGTAGGCAGCCTTGAGCAAGCCGATGGTGATCCTTCATCCGGAGTGGGTGGACCGCCGCGATGGTGTACGCATCCTGGAACCGCTTGGTCAGGAAAAGCCGGACCAGATAGGTGCGGCCGTGGACGAGGAGGCTCCAGTCGTCTCCGCCGGGCCGTGGCTCGCTGAACGTCACCGGGACCCCGTCGACCCGGGCGTTCAAGTCGGCCGCGAGTTGACCCGGGTCGGCCGGTGTCCCGGGGTGGTCACGGGCGAGCTGTCGCATCCGGCCCTCCGTGGACCGGCCGGGGACCAGGATGATCCGACCCGGAAGGGTGACGACCTGCAGTGGCATCAGCGGACTCCGGCCGGCAGGTCATCCCACCCGCGCTGCAAGGCGGCGCCCAGCTCCCGAGCGTCTGGCCGAGCACGCGGATCCGCGTCGAGGGCCATCACGAGCGTTCGGCCGACCGCGTCAGGGACGGTCGGTGCTATCGCCCGTACTGGCACTGGCACCGGTTGGGAGGCGAGTCGGCCGGTGAGCAGGTGGTAGGCGATCGCGGCAACCTGGTACACGTCAGTCCAGGTGCTGGCCTGGCCACCGCCACGCCGGCGCTGCTCGGGAGCCTGGTAGTCCACCGGCCCCTGGCCCGGCTCCGGATCGACCGCGGCGAGCCCCAGGTCCCGCAGCACCAAATCACCGTCGTCGAGCTCGACGAGACCAGCCGGGGTGAGGCCGCGATGGGTAATCCCGCAGCGATGCAGCGTCGCAAGGACTCCGCACAGCCCGGCGAGGCCGCGGAGCAGGCGGCCCGCAGCCCACTCGCTGACCGGCCCGGGGGTGGCTTCGAGCACCGCGCATGGCACACCGCGGGAACGAGACGCCGGCCAGCCCGTCAGCAGGGTCGCGGTCCGGCCAGACCGCTCGAAGTTTGTAAGTCGGGGGACTCCGTGCAGCCTGCCCGCCGCGGCGAGCAGGTCCCCCTCCCCCTGCAGGCTGGCGACCGCCGCTAACGCCCCAGGGGTCTCCTTCACCGCCTCGACACGACGGAGCCAGCCGTACACCTCCGGCGCAGCCGGGAGTATCTGCGAGACCCGGGCCTGCCGGTGAACGGCGGCACGGTCGGCCGACCAGCGCTCATCGAGCAGGTCGGAGTGCAGCAGGAAGACCCGCTCGCCCACGCTCACCTCGATGCCACCATGCCAGCCACCCGATGGGCCTCCACCCGGGCCGCCCGCCAGCACGACGGGAACGTGCACGGGCCGGAAGGGCGGGCGTTCCTCGACGGTCCGGTCGCGTCGCCGCAAGCGGTCGGCGATCTCCTCGAGTGAAGAAGCCTGGCGGCGCAGCTGCCGACCCTGCCGCCGCTGCTCGGCGTCGATCCTGTGCAGCCCGGAGGTCGCCGAACGCTGGACGCCACTCAGCTCGGTGAAGCACGCCGTCAAGTGGGCGCGCAGCTCGATGCCGGCCGCGTCGATGGCCGCCGTCACGCCGTCTACCTGGGCCAGGAGGGCCATCAACTCCCCGCGCAGGTCGTCCGCGGTGCTGCCCCCTTGCTCCAGCGCGGCCTCCAGCTCGGCGGCCAGGACGTCCCGGACCGCGGCGGAGTCCCGCGTCGCACCGCGGCCGCGAAGCCGGTCCGCGACCCGCTCCACCACGATGGTCAGATAGCCGCTGCCGGCGTTTCCGGCGACACCCGCCAATGCGACCGCGACCGCGCCTCCGCCCGCGGCGGCGATAGCTACCGGCGTCAGCGCCGACCCAGCGAGCAGCGCCAGCACAGCGACCGCTGAACCCCGCCGCAGCCGGCCGGGCTCGTCCGCGACCGTCCGCGCGACGTCCTTCCGACCATCACTCGTCATTACCGTCCCGTCCCTGGACACCGCAACAGAAAGGATAGAGGGAACTCTTGCCGTTGGGCCGAGTGAGTGAGTGGGTGGACCGCGGGATTGCGGTCGTGTGGTTCTTGGTCGCGGCGGGGCCCTGGGTGGTTCGTCCGCGCCCAGCCATGAGGAGTTCGCCCAAGCGGTGGCGGCGCTGGCTGAGCGTGACCGGGGTGATGGTTGAGCTGCGGGCATCACCAGAGCGGTGCCTATAGGAGCACTCCAGCACGACGCCGGTGTCAGGCGTGCGTATAGCCCGGCCTGAGCGCTGTCAGCGCCCCTCCTGCGAGCCGAGGCGGAAGCCGACCCGGCCGACTGCGAACAGGTCGATCCCGCCGGTGAGCGGGTCGGACCGCTTCATGGCGCGAATGGTCGTCTTGATGCCCTCGCGGGTGTACTTGCTGCTTGCCGTGTGCAAGGGCGGCGGCGACGTCGGCGGAGGTGAACACGTCCTGGCCGGTTTCTGGGATGAGCTGCTGTAGGGCCGCGAGGATCTCGTCGCGGCAGCGGGGGCTGGCCGGTTTGCGGCGGCCGAGGTGGAGTTGGGGGCCGGGTAGGCGGGCTGGGTGGTTCGTATGGGGGATGACTACCTCCACCACGCTGACCAGCGAAAACGTCCCGTCCCAGCGGGCTCAACCGAGGTGCGAATGCCGCCTGGGCCACTCCAGGACCCAGCCGCTGTGCCGCCTGAACTCCTGGGGTGAGTCCTCTCAGTCTTGATCGGACAGGATTTACCGGTTGTAGCAGAGGTTCTCACTGCCTTTCAGACCAAGTCACCAGTAGCGGTCGTGGGTGACCTCTGCCGTGAGCGAGCGGTGCTCAGCGAGGGGGCATAGGCGCTCCTCGCGAGCGGCCGTGTCATCTGGGCGTCCCAGTCAGGGGCCGGCGCACCCTGGCCCAGATCGGGCTGGGGACGGCGCTGATCGCGGCCGTCATGGTCGCCGGGACGGTCCTGGCAGTGTCCGCAGAGCTCACCGACCTGACCGCCCGGCGCCTGCCCCCCAGCCTCACGCACCCGTTCGGCACGGACTGGCTGGGTCGCGACATGCTCGCCCGCACCCTCGTCGGGCTGCGCTTACTTGGCGATCGGCACGCTCGCCGCGACGCTCAGCGCGGTCATCGCGCTGCTGCTCGCCGCCGCCGCCGGGGCGCTCGGCCGCCGCGTCGACACCGCGGTCTCCTGGCTCGTGGACCTGTTCCTCGCGATCCCCCACACCTGGTGCTGCTGATCCTTGTCGCCTTCGCCGCCGGGCGCGGCGCCAGGGGCGTCATCATCGCCGTGGCCGTCACCCACTGGCCGTCGCTGACACGCCTGCTGCGAGGCGCGTCGCGTCGCGTCGCCGCCTCCGACTACGTCGCGATGGCCCAGCGGCTGGGCCACGGCGGCTGGTGGGTCGCCCGCCGCCACCTGCTCGCCCACCTCGTCCCGTACTTCACCGTGGGCCTGGTTCTGCTGTTCCCTCACGCGATCCTGCACGAAGCCGCGCTGTCGTTCCTCGGCCTCGGGCTGTCCCCGCACGCGCCCGCCATCGGCATCATCCTGTCCGACCGGTGCCTGGTCGCTGGCGGTGCTGCCCGGGCTTGCGCTGCTCGCGGTGGTCAAGGCCGTCGACACCGTGTGGGGGAGAACCTGCGCGCGCTGGCCGACCCGCGCAGCGTCCACGAATGAACCTGCTGTCGGTCGAGGGCTTCACGCTCACCTTCCGGCAGTACGCCAGGGGGCTGCGCCGCCGCCGCTTGGAGGTCATCAGCGGGCTCGACCTCGACGTCGACGCCGGCGAGCTGGTCGCCGTCGTCGGCTCCAGCGGCTCGGGCAAGAGCCTGCTCGCCAACGCCCTGCTCGGGCTGGTGCCGTCCAACGCCGTCGAGGGCGGACGCATCACCTACGGCGGGTCCCCCTGGATTCCCGCCGCCGCACAGCGTTGCGCGGTCGCGAGATCTCGCTCATCCCCAGTCCGCGACCCACATCGACCCGCTGCGACGGTCGGCGCGCAAGCACAGCGCGCTGCCGACCTGGCCGGAATCGCCTAGCCCGCGGCCGCCGCACGCGGCTCCACCAGACAAGCGCGACGGTTGGGAACCTCAGGAAGCCAAGGGTGCCACCACCGACCTGGAGGCCGAGGAGTAGCCGCCTGTACAGAAGGATCGGCAGGTGCGCCGCCGCTTCTTGCCCATCCCTCTCGCGGGCCGGCGCGCGGTAGCACTCGAGGATGAGGGTGGCCCCGATCCGTTCCTGGGCGACGTGGTCGTTCGACAACTCGACGCCAAGCGGTGGGAGCTGGTCGAGCCGCTCCCTACTGCGGCTAGCCTGTCCACCCGCGCGGGCGCCGACGGCCTGTTCCGTCGTTCCTGGAGGAACTCGAAGTCCCCTTCGCCCGCCGATGGAGGAGGTCGGCGGAAGTCCGAGCGGGCTCGCAGCTCAGCGATGCCACACGGAGGCACATGCTCCCGTTCGTCATCTCAGCGCCGTTGTCGGTGTTGTATGCCGCCGTGCCGGCGCTGGTGGGTGCAGGTGTTCCTGGCGCTGTTCTGGCTCATCGAGTACCTGGCTTGGCTTGCCAGATTGTGTTCGGCAGCGGCGGACCCGCACGTCCTCAGCTGGAGGTTCGGGCGGGCTAGCCCGCGTGCTGCCGCGCGGGGACGACCGTGACGAGCACGTCCCAAGGAGCTCGACCAGGAGAAGGATCGCAAGGGCATCGGGTCAGCGGTCCGCGTCGACCGACCCGGCCCCAGCAGGCTCTCACCGGCGCGGACAGCGCCCCGGAGGGCGGCCGCTCCGCGGCGATCGCAGGCTAGGGTGAGAGAGTCCTCATGGAGTTCTCATCAGGGCGTCAGCCTGTGGCGTCACGGTGAGCGGCGTGACCCGACGGTCGGTGCTTGTGCTCATGTTGCTACTCGGACTGGTGCTCGGCCTGGCCGCTGCGGGCCTGCTGGCGAGCCGGCGCCCTCCGCTGCCCGTGCCGATCGAACTGGGCACCGAGCCGCCGGCACGCGATGCCGCCGGCTGAGGCGTTTCTGCGTCCGCTGCTGGGCAGCGCGCGGACGCGGATCGTCGGCTGGTTTCTGGTCCTGCTCATCGTCGCCCAGGCCGTCGCGGTGCTCGCCGTGCGGCAGGTGCTGCTGCTGCGCCTGCAGGAGGAGTTCGAGCGCGACCTCGCCCAGGAGGTCGAGGAGCTGCGGACGCTTGGGCGTCAGGGCTCGGACCCCCTGGACGGGCAGCCCTTCGGCGATCGGCTCGACCGCCTGTTCAGCGTCTTCCTGGCGCGCAACATCCCCGACCGGGACGAGCTGTTCCTCGCCTTCCTCGATGGGGAGCTGTACGAGCGCAGCCGGGGGGAACCGCTCGCGCGACTCGACCAGGATCCCAGGTTCCTTTCGGCGGTGGCCCGCTCGGGGGCGACCGAACGGGGACTGATGGAGAGTGCCGCAGGGCCGGTGGAGTACCTCTCGGTCCCCCTGGAGGTCGACGGCGAGCCGCGGGGCATATTCTGCGTGTTCATCTTCCGCGCGCCCGAGGTCGCGGAGATCAATGCGGCGACCCGGGTGCAGGTCGGGGTGGCCGTGCTCGTCGTCGTGCTGGCCTCGTCGATCGTGTGGGGCGTGGCCGGCAGGATCCTGTCGCCGGTCCGCGCGCTGACGCGGACGGCGCAGCAGATCTCCGACACCGACCTCAGCCAGCGCATCGCGGTCCGCGGCAACGACGAGCTGACCGAGCTGACCCGCACCGTCAATGCCATGCTCGACCGCCTGCAGACCGCGTTTCGCAGCCAGCGCGACTTCGTCAACGACGCCGGCCACGAGCTGCGCACCCCGATCACCATCATCCGCGGCCACCTCGAGCTGCTGGGCGACGACACGCGGGAGCTGGCGGAGACGACGCCACTGGTGCTCGACGAGCTCGACCGGATGAGCCGCTTCGTCGACGACCTGCTGATCCTCGCCAAAGCCCAGCGACCCGACTTCCTGCACCTCGAGGCCGTTGACGTCGCCGCGCTGACCGGCGAGATCGTCTCGAAGGCGCGGCCACTGGCGGACCGGCACTGGCGGCTCGAGGGCACGGGTGGGGCCCGGATCGTCGCGGACCGCCAGCGGGTCACGCAGGCCGTCATGCAGCTGGCCACCAACGCCACCCAGCACACCGCACCGGGCGACACCATCGCGATCGGATCGGCCGTCGTCGACGGCGCCGTCCGGTTCTGGGTGCGCGATACCGGCGAGGGCGTGCCGCGCGCGGAGCAGTCGCGCATCTTCGAACGCTTCGCGCGCGCGTCGGGGTCGCGGCGCAGCAGTGGCGCGGGGCTCGGCCTGGCGATCGTGAGGGCCATCGCGGAGGCGCACCGCGGGTCGATCGAGCTGACCAGCCGGCCAGGCGCCGGTGCCACGTTCACGCTGGTGCTGCCCATCGACCAACCGCACTCGACGGTGGCGGGCCGGTGAGCCGCATCCTCATCGCCGAGGACGAGGAGCGCATCGCCTCGTTCCTGCAGAAGGGCCTGCGGGCGAACGGCTTCACCACCACCGTGGCCGAGGGCGGGCGAAAGGCGCTCGCGCTGGCCCGCAGCGGCGAGTTCGACCTGCTGATCCTCGACCTCGGGCTGCCGGACCTCGACGGGCTGGCCGTCCTCAGGGCGCTGCGACAGGTGGGAGACCGGCTCCCGGTCCTCATCCTGACGGCCCGCGACAGCGTCAGCGACACGGTGGCGGGGCTGGAGGGCGGCGCGGACGACTACATGCCCAAACCCTTCCGCTTCGAAGAGCTCCTGGCCCGGGTGCGGGTGCGCCTGCGTGAGGGGGGCGTGCCCCAGGAGACAGTCCTCCAGGCCGCCGACATCACGCTCGACCTGCGCAGCCGCAGCGCCCGCGTGCGTGGGGAACCCGTCGACCTCACCACCCGCGAGTTCGCGCTGGCCGAGGTCTTCATCCGTCACGCGGGCCAGGTGCTGAGCCGCGAGCAGCTGCTCAGTCACGTGTGGGGCTACGACTTCGACCCCGCATCCAACGTGGTCGACGTGTACGTGCGGTACCTGCGCCGCAAGCTCGGCGCGCACCGCATCCTGACGGTCCGCGGGACGGGTTACCGCCTCGCGGCCGATCGGGCTGAATGAGAACAAACTCATCCACCGCTCACCCGTTCCTCATGGTTCGTGGCAACGCTGTGGTCACGATGAACGCATTGGTGACGACGACCCGGTCGGACGAGGAGCTGCTGGCCGCGTGCCGGCGGGGCGACGTGTCGGCATGGTCACTGGTGCTGGCGCGCTACGAGCGGCTGGTGTTCTCGGTCGCGCTGCGCTACGGCCTGTCCCGCGACGACGCCGCGGACATCGCCCAGGCCACCTTCACCGCCCTGCTCCAGGGACTGGACGACCTGCGCGAGCAGGACCGCCTCGCCTCCTGGCTGGCCACGGTGGCCCGGCGACAGACCTGGCGGCTGCTCGAGCGCACCCGGCGCGAGCGGCTGGAGACCCTGAATGGCGACGGTCCCGAGGCCGATGACGAGATCGCGGGCTGGGAACGGGCGGAATGGCTGCACCGCGGCCTCGACGGGCTCGGCGAGCCCTGCCGCGAGCTGCTCGCCACCCTCTACCTCGACCCCGCCCAGCCGTCCTACGCCGACGTCGCCGCCCGGCTGCGGCGCCCGGTCGGGAGCATCGGCCCGACCAGGGCCCGCTGCCTTGCCCGGCTGCGCACGATTTTGGACGGCTAGGTATTTCTGGCCGCCTGGAGGCGCACCTGTTGGGCATGACGGGCGACGACGCGATCGGGTTCGAGCGACTGCTCGACCGGGCCGAGGGACGGTTGGACCCGGCCGAGGCGGCGGCGGTCGACCGCGCCGTGGCCGCCGGCGGGGCCTCCATCCGGGCCGCTGCGGCCTGGGTCGAGGGGTTCCTCGCCGTCGCGGAGACGGACACCGCCGCCGAGCCTCCGGCGTACCTGCGCGAGCTGCTGATCCAGCGATTCGAGGACCGCATGCGGGTGCTGCGCCAGCCCGGGCTCGTCGAGCGCCTGCGCGCCGCGCTGACCTTCGACAGCCGCGTGGCCGCAGCCCCCGTTGGCGCCCGTGGCGTCGCCGATGACGCCGACGCCGAGCGCCACCTCGTCTACTCCACGCCCGCCCTTGACGTCGCCCTGGACGTCTACCTGCTCGACGAGGGCGTGCTGCGCATCGACGGGCAGGTCCTGCCCACCGACGGGGCCGCAGATCCCGTCGCCACGGTCCATCTGCTGCGCGGGGCCACAGAGGTCGCCGGTGCGATCGCCGACGACCTCGGGGAGTTCACGCTCGACCGCGTGCCGCCGGGCCCGTTCCGGCTGCTCGTCACGCTCGGCTGGCTGGAGGTCGACGCCGACATCGAGCTGGGACGCTAGCGGCATGCGGCAGCTGATCGACGAGGTGCTGGCGCGCCCCACGGAGGAGGGCCTGTTCGCCCTGCTCGACGAGGCGACCGAGCTGATGGACCGCGACCCGGCCGCGGCCTCACGACTGGCGGACCTGTGCGCCACGACGGCCGCGACCATCGACGCCGGCGCGACCGTGCTGCCTCGCGTCCGCTACCTGCAGGCGGAGGCGCACGCCGTCGACGGCGACTTCCCCGCCGCCCTCGCGCTCACGGAGCAGGCTCGCCTGGGCTGGGTCGCGATCGGCGAGGACCTCAAGGCCCTGCGCACGGGACTCACCAAGATGTACGTGCTCAACGAACTCGGACGCCACGCCGAAGCCCTGCGGATCGGTGAGGCCCTGCTGGCCGCTCTGCAGGACCTGCCGACGAACACATCCTCCGCCGAGGTGACGCGAATCCGTGCCGGTGCGCACCACAACCTCGGCATCAGTCAGGCCTACGCCGGTCGCTACCGCAGCGCGCTCGCCGCCTACGACGCGGCGGAGCGGGAGTACCGCGCCATCGGCTCCCTCGCCGACGTGGCCGAGCTGCAGCACAACCGCGGCGTCGAGCTGCTGAGCCTCGGTCGGGTCACCGCGGCCGTGTCCGCCTTCGAGGACGCCGTCTCCAGCTTCCGCGCGTCGGGCCAGGTGCGGTTCCAAGGCAACGCGCTCTCGGAGCTGGGGCGCGCCCGGCTGCTGCTCGGCGACTACCTGCTCGGCCTCCAGGACCTCCAGGCTGCACGGGCGCTCCTGGAGCCGCTCGATGCCAGCGTCGACTACGACCGCTTGATGATCGCCACCGGCGAGACGTACCTGGCGCTCAACCTCTACGACGAAGCCCTGGCGACCTACCGGGCGGTCGAGCCGTCGCTGCGGGCCGCGGGCATGACGCTCGACCTCGCGGCGACGCTGTCGGGCGCCGGCGCGGCGCTCATGGGCGCGGGGCGCCTGCGCGAGGCGGAGGAGGCGCTGACCGAGGCCGGGCGGCGCTGGGAGGAGGCCGGCAACACGCCCGAGCTGGCCGGCGCGCTCCTGGAGCGCGCCGCCGTGCTGGATCGGATGGGCGACCGTGCCGCGGCCCTGGTGCTGGCCCGCGACGCGCTTGCCCGGCTGCGAGGCAGCGAATGGCGCGTGCAGCTCGTCTACGCGCACCTGCGCGTCGCCGACCTGCTGCTGCCGTCGCTGGACGAGGTCGAGGGCCACCTCCTCGCCGCTCGTCGGATCGCCGAGCACCTCCCGCTTCCGCATCTGCGCTACCGCCTGAACCAGCGGCTGGGCCATCTGCGGCTGCTCCAGGGCACAACGGACGAGGCGGAGCGCCTGCTCACCGCCGCCGTCGACGAGATCGAGCGGCTGCGCGGCGCCCTCACCCAGGAGGCCATGCGGGCGTCGTTCCTGCGCGACAAGGCCGCCGCGTACGCCGACCTGCTCCGGCTCCACCTCGACCGTGGCGACGCCGACAGCCTGCGGCGGGCGTTCGAGGTGGCGGAACGCGCGAAGTCCCGCGCACTGGTGGACCTGCTGGCCGGGGCGGTGGCGCAGCAGCAGGCGTCCGGTCCGGCCGAGGGCGTCAGCGCGCGCCTGCGCGCGCTGCAGGCCGACCTCACCGCCGTCTACAACGAGCTGCTCGGCAACGACGGTGCGCGAGGCCGAGGCGGCGAGCACGCCACGCTGCGCGACCGAGCGTGCCGTCTCGAACAGGCGATCGGCGTGGAGCGCCTGCGTGCACCCGCCGACGCCGCACCCGCGGACCCGATGGCGGCACCGCTGTCGCTGGAGGCCCTCCACGCCGGGCTGCCCGCTGACCTCACCGTGCTCGCCTATCACCTGCTGGACGACGAGGTGCTCGCGTTCGTCAGCCGCGACGGCCGCCTGTGGGTGGTCCGTGACGTGAGCACGGTCGGTCGCATCCAGCCGCTGGTGGCACGGCTGGCGGCGCAGTGGCAGCGCTTCCGTGCGGGGCGGGAGTTCACGCAGCGCCACGCCCCGCGGCTGGCGGCCGCCACGCAGCGGCTGCTCGCAGCGCTGCACGACGAGCTGGTCGCACCGGTCCTGCCGCTGCTGGAGGCGACACCAGCGGCCGACGGCCGTCCGAGCCGGCTGGCGGTGGTGCCGCACGGCGTGCTCCACCAGGTGCCCTTCCACGCCCTGACCGGCGACCGTGGGCCCCTGCTGGAGCGCTTCGACATCTCTGTGGCTCCCAGCGCAACGGTGCTCGGCCTGTCCTCGGCGATCCCGGCGGCACACACCGGACGAGCGCTCGTCATGGGTGTGGCCACGCCCGACCTTCCCGCGGTGGCGGGCGAGGCCCGCGCGGTGGCGAGCAACCTCCCCAGCGCCACCCTGCGCCTGGGCGAGGCGGCAACGGTCGCCGCGCTCCGGGCGGAGGCGCCCGGCAGTGACGTGGTTCACCTGGCCTGCCACGGCCTGTTCCGCGCCGAGAACCCGATGTTGTCCGCACTTCGCTTCCACGACGGATGGCTGACGGCGACGGACGCCCTCGAGCTCGACCTCCGGGGCGCCCTCGTCGCGCTCAGCGCCTGCGAGTCAGGGCGCAGCCGGGTCCTCGACGGGGGGGACGAGGTCATCGGCCTCACCCGGGCGTTCCTCGCGGCCGGTGCCAGCGCGCTGCTCGTCAGCCTGTGGCTCGTCCAGGACGACACGACGGCCGAGCTGATGACCCGCTGGTACCAGCTGGTCCGCGACGGCCTCGGCGCCGCCCCCGCCCTGCGGGCCGCGCAGCTGGAGCTGCGGCAGCGCCACCCCCACCCCTATCACTGGGCCCCGTTCGTGATCGTCGGCAGTCCGTCCTCAGGAGAGGAAACACCATGACCACGAAGGCCATCCGCTGGGCGACCGTGACCGCGGTCATCCTGGCCGTGTCGCTGCTCGGGGGTGCCGGTGCCGCCTCGGCGGACGACGACGATCCCGCCGCCGGAGTGCGCGAGATCGTCGCCAAGCTCGAGCCGGGGGCGGCGATCGACGCCGTCAATGCGGACCACGGTACCCGCACCGCGGACGTCGTGCTGGCCAGCCGCGGCATCTACCTGCTGGCAACGCCTGATGACGCCGACATCGAGGCGCTGTCCGACGCCCTCGAAGCGGACCCCAGGGTGCGCTACGCGGAGCCGAACTACGTGGGCGAGGCGCCGGAGGGCGGCGGTCGCATCCACTCCACGGGCGACGGCGGCCCGACCTGGGCCGGCACGGACCCGGCGGCGATGACCCAGCAGTACGCCTACGGGCTGCTCGGACTGACCGAGGCGCACCAGCGCACGACCGGAGCGGGGACCCTGGTCGCCGTGCTGGACAGCGGGGTGCAGCTCGACCATCCCCGCTTCGCCGGGCGCCTGGACGCGGGCTACGACTTCGTCGACGACGACGCCACGCCTGGGGACGTCGGCAACGGCGCCGACGACGACGACGACGGGCGGGTCGACGAAGGCGTCGGCCACGGCACGCACGTGGCGGGCGTCGTCGCGCTCACCGCGCCGTCGACCAGGATCCTGCCGCTGCGCGTGCTCGACTCCGACGGCCGCGGCAGCGTCTTCACCACGGCCGAGGCGATCGCCGTGGCCCTCGAGACCGGCGCCGACGTCATCAACGCCAGCTTCGGGACGACGGCCGACTCCGAGGTGCTGGACGACCTCGTCGACGACGCCGAGGACGACGACGTGGTGGTCGTGGCCGCCGCCGGCAACCTCGGTGCCGACCGGCCGCAGTACCCCGCGGCCGACGACGACGCGCTCGGCGTGACCGCGACCGGGCCGGCCGACACCCGACCGGCCTGGGCGAGCTACGGCTCGTGGGTCGACGTCGCCGCGCCCGGCGAGGACATCGTCAGCGCGTTTCCCGCCGGCGGTCACGCCGCCTGGGACGGGACCTCCATGGCCGCGCCGTTCGTCGCCGGCCAGGCGGCGCTGATCCGCGGCCTGGACGCCGAGGCCGAAGCGGAGACGATCGAGGCGCGCATCCTGTCCAGTGCGCGGCCGGCGGGCAGCGGGTCGGGCCGGGGGCGCATCGACATCCCGGCCAGCCTGACCGCCACCGGCGGGGAGGACGACTAGGCCGTGCACAAGGTCCTGCTGGCGGAGGTGGCACCGGTTGTCGACGGCTCGCTGCGGGCGCACGGGTTCGCCACGACGGTCGTCGGCGACGGCGGCGCGGCGCTGACGCTCGCCCGCAGCGACGTGTTCGACCTGCTGATCCTGGACGTCGACATCCACGGCACCGATGCCTTCGAGGTCCTCGACGAGGTGCGGCGCAGCGACCCGGGACTGCCGGTGATCCTGACCGGCGGCAACCGCGTGGCCGACCTGGTGGCCGGCTTCGAGGCGGGCGCCGACGACTACGTGGCCAAGCCGTTCGACGTCGCCGAGCTGGCAGCCAGGATCAGGGCGCGGCTGCGCCAGGGCCGTGCGGAGGTGACGGTGCTGGAGGGGGGCGGCGTGGCGCTGGACCTTCGGACGCACTGCGCCGCGGTGGCGGGCCGCGAGGTCGAGCTGACGCCGCGGGAGTCCGCACTGGCCGCCGAGTTGCTTCGCAATGTCGGTCGTCCACTCACGCGCGCACAGCTGCTCCTGCGGGTGTGGGGCTATCGGCACGATCCGACGAGCAACATCGTGGATGTGTACGTGGGTTATCTGAGAAAGAAACTCCGGCCCGTCTCCATTGCTGCGGTGCGTGGAATCGGGTATCGGCTCGAAGCGGTAGCAGGATAAGGAGCGACAAGAATGAACAGCTGGAGCCTGACGCCCGAGCGTCTGCGGCGGGCCAAGATCGCGTACTCGACCAGGCGCGTGCGCCCTGAGCTCATGACGCGCGTCCTGCTCTCGCCGGCGACGCCGCGCGCGGGTGACCTTGTGCTCGCCAAGGTCGACAAGGTGGGCCAGCACGCCCGGGTCGAGCGCCCCGACGGGCGCAAGGCCATGCTGCTCGCCGACGACGAGATCGTGGTGTGCTACGGCAACCGCTACGCCCCCGACCAGTTCGAGGCCGAGGTGCCCGGCGACCTCGGGCCCTGCCAGCTCGTCGCCGGCGGCGGCGTGGCGGCCATCGCCCTGTCGCGCCACGGCGCGATGCGCGAGCCGACCGCCATCACCCCGATCGGGCTCGTCGCCGACCGCGACGGCGGCCGGCTGAACGTGGGGGACTGGGCGCTGCCGCTCCTGTCGGTCCCCGAGCGGCGGCCGCCGACCATCGCCGTGGCGGGAACGAGCATGAACTCCGGGAAGACGACGGCCGCCGCCAGCCTCATCCGCGGACTGGTCCGCGCCGGCTGCAAGGTGGGGGCCGCCAAGGTCACCGGCACCGGCTCGGGGGGTGACGTGTGGCTGATGGCCGACTCCGGGGCGGCGCCCGCCCTCGACTTCACCCTGGCGGGGCACCCCTCCACCTACCGGCTGGCGCTGCCGGAGCTGGAGGCCATCCTGGAGACCCTGACCGCCCACCTCGCAGCCGCCGATGTCGACGCGATCGTGCTGGAGGTGGCGGACGGTGTCTACCAGCGCGAGACGGCGGCGCTGCTGGCATCGGCGGCCTTCCGCCGCCAGGTCCACGGCGTGCTCTTCGCCGCCGGCGAGGCGGTCGGCGCCGTCGCCGGCGTATCCAGGCTGCGCGCGCTGGGCCTGGAGGTGCTCGGCGCCACCGGTGTGCTGACCGCCTCACCGCTGGCCGCGCGGGAGGCCGCGGCGGCACTGGACGTCGATGTGCTTGACCTGGCACAGCTGTCCGATCCAGAGCGTGCGCGGGGCCTGCTCGCGACCTGCCGTCCGCTCAGCTGGCAGGCCGCGTGAAGCGCGAGGAGACCGGCGGGCGGCTTCCCGCGATCCTCACCGGCGCCCGCATCAGGGTGTTCGCCCAGCTCTTGGGCATCGGCGTCGGACTGTCTGCCGCCGCCATCGCGTCGGCGCTGCTCGTGCGCTTCGCCTTCGACCACCTGCTGGTGGCGCGGCCCGCCAGGCCGGACACGTTGCTGCTGGTGGGGGTCGGCGCCGGCCTCGCCGCGGCGGCCGCCGGGTCGGCCTGGCTGCGGGCGGTTGAGCGCGTGGCCGCCGAGCGGCTCGGCCAGGCCTACGTGCACGAGGTCCGGCTGCGGCTGTTCGACCGGGTGATCGCGACGGCCCCGCGCGCGCTGCAGCAGCGCAGCACGGGCGGCCAGGTCATGCGCCTGGTCGGTGACATCAACGCGCTGCGGCAGTGGGTCAGCCTCGGTCTGGCGAGGGTCACGGTGGCGCTGACCACCACCGTCGCGAGCCTGGCGGTCCTGACGCTGATCGACCGGCTCCTGGCCGCCGTGGTCGCGACCGCCGTCGGGCTGGGGGTCGTCGCCGCACTGGTGCAGGGCCACGGCATCCGCGCCTCGACGCGTGACGTCCGCCGCCGGCGCGGGCGCCTGTCGGCCAACGTCAACGAGAAGGTCGCCACGGCCGCGGTCGTGCAGGCGTTCGGCCAGGGGCGCCGGGAGCACGCCCGCGTCGCGCAGCAGAGCCGCCGCCTGCAGCGCGCCATGATCGAGCGCGCCCGCCACCTCGGGCGGCTGCAGGGCGTCACCGAGGCCACGACCGCCGCGGGCACCGCCCTGGTCCTGATCGTCGGCGCGGCCACGGGCGTCCGCGCGGGGACCGTCGCCGCGGCCACGCTGCTCGTCGGTCTGCTGTCGCCCCAGCTGCGGGACCTGGGCCGCGCCGAGGAGTTCTGGCACAACTTCGTCATCGCCTCCGGGAAGATCCGCGAGGTGCTCGCCCGTCCCACCGCCGTGCCGGAGGTGCGCGATGCGCTCACGCTGCAACCCGGCCCCGGCCGGCTGGAGTTCGCCGGCGTCTCGGTCGAGGGGTCGCTGGAGGCGCTGAGCGCGATCGCCGAGCCGGGGCAGATCATCGCCGTGGTGGGGCCCAACGGGTCGGGGAAGACCACACTGCTGTCGCTCGCCGCCCGCCTGCTCGACCCCTACCGGGGCCGCGTGCTGCTCGATGGCCAGGACCTCTCCCGCTACAGCCTGACCTCGGTGAGGCGGGCCGTCGGCCTGGCGGGGCCCGACCTGCCGCTGCTGCGCGGCACCGTCGAGCACAACCTGCGGTACCGCTGGCCAGAGGCACCCGACGAGGAGCTGGTCAGGGTGGTGGCCCTGTGCGGTCTCGAGCCGCTGATCGCCGCGCTGCCCCAGGGCGCCGAGACCCGCGTCGCCGAGCGCGGGGCCGGGCTGTCCGCCGGGGAACGCCAGCGCATCGCGCTGGCCCGCGCGCTGGTCGGCAGCCCACCCGTGCTGCTGCTGGACGAGGCCGACGCCAACCTCGACACCCAGGCGGCGGAGGTGGTCGACCGCGTGGTGCGCGACCACGGCGGGACGATCCTGCTGGTGACCCACCGTGCGGACCTGCTGCTCGCCGCCGACGTCATCTGGTACCTGGAGGACGGCCGGCTGATCGAGACGGGCACACCCGCGCAGCTCCTGGACTCCGACGGACCGGTGTCGCGGCTGTTCCGCTCATGGGTGGTCGAGGCCGCCCCGTGAACGGCCTCGCGCTGGTGGCGGACGGCTCCCTGCCCGGGCGGCTGCATCTGGTGACCCTGCCCGGCGCGGCGCCGCTGCCCGACGGGGTGGAGCTGCCCGGGCTGGTCGTCCGCGACGTCCGCGGACCGGTCGGCGCCGGGGACTTCGCCACCTTCAACGTGGCCTGGCAGCTGTCGCGGGCGCTGGCCGTCGTCCAGGGACTGCTCGGCTCGCCGCTGCCGCCCCTGCTGGTGCGGGTGGGCGACCACGCGGCGCACTGGCCGCGCTGGGCGGGCGGGCACTACCGGCTGCCGGCGCGGCGCTACCGCGTGCCCGAGTCCGTCACCGCCGCCGCCGGGGAGATCCACCTCGGCCCCGGCCGCAAGCTCCGCCCGGCGCCGGATGGAAGGCTGTGGGACGCGGGCGCCCACAACCCAGCCATCGTGGCCCACGAGTTCGGTCACCACGTCATCCGCCACACCGCCGATCCGCGAGTCAATCGGCGCGCGGACCCGCACGACCAGGACAACCGCAAGACCGCGCTCGACGAGGGCACCGCGGACTACCTCGCTGCGGTCCTGCTGGGCACCCCTGACATCTACGCCTGGCACCGGCCGCGCGCGGCCCGGGGATCGCCGCGCCGCCGCGACCTCGACGCCGAGCGCACGATGGCGACCTTCCGCGGCGGCCGCGACGCCGACCCCCACGAGGACGGCAGCATCTGGGCGTCCGCGCTGTGGGCCGCCCGTGTGGCCGTGGCCGAGCGGACGGGCGCGCCCGAGCGCTTCGACACGCTGGTGCTCGACGCCCTGTGCCGCATCGGCGCGTCCGACCCCGACCTGCCCACGCGCGAGACCCGACGCCTGCGCCGGCACTTCGGTGGCGCCCTGGCGGCGCTGCTCGCGGCCGACGGCGCGCGCGGGGCCGGCGTCGGCCACCTCGTGGAGCGCGCGTTCGCCGCGCGCGGCATCAGGGCGGGCGCCCGCAACGCCGAGCTGCGCGCCCGCGCCGGCGCGCTGGTGGGCTGATGGGCGTCCGCATCGCGTTCCTCGGTGACACGCTGCTCGGCGGCCAGGGCCAGCGGACGCTGGAGCGCCACGGCTACGCCCAAGCCCTCGACGGGCTGGCGCCGGTCCTGGCGGGTGCCGACCTGGTCGTGGCCAACCTCGAGGGTCCGATCACGCGCCGCGACCTGCCGTCGCGGAAGGTCGAGGAGGGGCGGCGTCGCTGGTGGTATCGAGCACTGCCGGAGTCGGTCAGCGCGCTCGCGGATGCCGGGATCGGGGTGGTGAGCCTGGCCAACAACCACGTGTGCGACTTCGGCACCGAGGGGCTCGCCGACACGATCGCCGCCCTGGACGCCGCGGGCATCGCGCACTGCGGCGCGGGTGTGGATGAGCAGGCCGCCGGCGCGCGCGTGACCGTCAACCTGGGCGGCCTGCGCGTCGGGTTCCACTCCGCCATGCAGCACTACGACCTCTACGAGGCGGAGTCGCTGTACGCGGCAGCCGACCGCGCCGGCCCATACCGGCTCCGCCCGGACGACCTCTCGGTGCTCGACGGGGCGGACGTCAGGGTCGCGCTGGTCCACTGGGGACGCACGTACCGCGCGGTGACGGACCGCCAGCGGCGGCTGGGCGCCGCGCTGGTCGGTGCGGGGGCGGACCTCGTGGTCGGCACGCATCCCCACGTCGTGCAGCCCCTGGAGCTCGTGTACGGCCGTCCGGTCCTCTACAGCATCGGCAACGGGGCGTTCGGGACGCGGGGCAGGTTCGCCAGGCGCGGTTGGGCGCCGCACGGGCTGGTGGCCACCGCCGAACTGGACGACGACGGACGGATCACCCTCGTGGAGCTTCAGGTCATCGACGTCGACAACCGACGGCACGGCTACCGGCCGGTCCCCGTTGGAGCGCGGCAAACGATGCGAATGCCGCGCCGGACAGCTGGTAGCGGAACTTGATCTTCATGATGGCCAGGACCGCCCAGTGCATGGTGAACGCGGCCGCCGCCCAGAGCCGCGCGAGCCGCCTGTCGGCCAGGAACACCGGCGCGCCGAGCTCGACGACCATCGTTCCCGCGGCCATCGCGCGCCACAGCCAGACCTTGTCGTACAGCGCGTAGGCGACCGGCGCCGCCCCGTCTCCCATCAGCTCCTTGCGCAGGCCGTCCACGGCGACTTGACCGCGCAGCGACTCCCCGCTGATCCACTGCCCCCCGAGGGGCCCTGCCACCTTCGCGATGCCGGCCACGAAGTACGACAGCGTCGTCACGGCGTTCATGAGCTCGATCGGCCAGCCGTAGCCGACACCGGACTGCGCCGGTGCGCGCCCACGCAGCGCGTCGACCGAGACCGCGTCCGCCGACGGTGACAGCCCCAGGATCAGCGCGTGGAGGACCAGCAGGTTGTCCGTGTGGTAGATCATCGACCAGGAATTCCGGTAGGAGAGCTGCCACAGCAGCAGCCCTGCGAACGCCGGCCCGCTGCAGCGGTGTCGCCAGCCGAGCAGGAAGGCGACGTTGGCGGCGAGGGTTGCGTAGACCGTGGCCTCGACCACCGGCACCGGCAGCGGTCGCTCGAGCACCTTGACCACGCCCACGGGCGAGAACAGCCGAGGGTCCGTGCCGGCCACGCGCCGCAGCATCTTGCGGCGCTTCGCCAGGTACGCCAGGCTGAACCCGCCGACCACCACGCGCACCAGCGCCAGGCGGACCGCCGGGCTCATCGCCGTTCCTCCCGCAGCACCGGCCGCGACGCGCGGACCCGCTCGCTGGTGGGCTCACGGGCGCCCGAGAAGTAGGCGGCGAGGTCGTAGGTGCCGGTCAGGACCTGCACCGTCACGATGTCGTCGAACCGCGTCCTGCCGGCCACGTGCGCCGCGACCGCCGCGCACACGGCGTCGGCTCTGCCCGCACCGACGCTGCGGTTGATCTGACGACGTACCTGGTTGTGTCCTCCCGGACCGGCGCAGCCGTAGGGCAGCAGCCGTCGCGCGCCATGCGCGTCGAGGCCGACCAGGTACGTCTCGCGCTTCCCCTTCGTGCGCTGGGCGGTGAACATCGGGTAGTAGGAGAACGGAAAGCTGTCGCTCGGTTGCTCTCGCCAGTTCTGCACGAGCGGTTGGAGCATCGCGCCGACCAGCCCGACGCTCAACACCCCGGCGAGCCCGCGTCTCCTGATCGGTAACACGATGGGAGCAGACTACGCACGGGAGCATGCGGTGCTCCCCTTTCTCACCTGAATCTCATCGCCCCTGCATAGCCTGGCTCATCCGACAGCTGGCGACGATCAGGATACGCACCGCATGCGCCTGTCCACCCGCAATCAGCTCACCGGCACCGTCGCCGCTATCGATACCGGCTCGGTGATGACGGTGGTGAAGGTGGATCTCGACGGCGGCCAGCAGGTCACGGCGTCGATCACCAAGGACGCCGCCGAGGATCTCGGCCTTCAGGTCGGCACGCTGGTCACCGTGCTCGTGTAGTCCACGGAGGTCATGCTCGGCGTGGAGTGACGCGGCAACCGCGCCGCCGTGCAGAAATGAATCGCCCCGGCTTTGCTGGAGGCTCGGTTAGTCTCCGACCACGGCGTCGAGATGGCTCGCCACGTCACCTACTACCTCACGGGTAACCGGATCGGCAGCGCTTAGCCTGCTCGGGGTTGAGCGACGCGGGGGGGCATCTCAGCAGTGTCGCCTCGCTGGTCCGCACGATCTTCGCCCAGGAACGCCGCCAAGACGCCTGGGCGCAACTCGAGCGGGTGGTCGACCAGCTGCGCGACGCCAAGCTGTCCGACGCAGCCGACCTGCTCGACGACGACGCACCCGACGTGCTGGCCTACACCGCGTTCCCACGTGATGTGTGGAAGAAGACCTGGAGCAACAACCCTCAGGAACGGCTCAACAAAGAGATCCGCTGCCGCACCGACGTCGTGGGCATCTTCCCCAACCGCGACGCCGTGATCCGCCTCGTCGGCGCCGCGCTCGCCGAGCAGCACGACGAGTCGCCCGTCGCCCGCCGCTACATGTCTCACACGACGCGCTGCGCGCGTCCACCCTCACCGTGATCGACGGCGACCGAAAGGAGCAGGACACCACCGCCGAACTACTCTCCGCGATCGCCTAGCGGACACGGAGACGAGGACGACGCAGACCTTCTCCTACACCAACTTGCGGGACTCGGCCGATCGTGCAAGACGACACGCGGAGCGGTGAGCAAAAGAGATTACTGGATGAGGCCGCAAACGCCCTGGCGTGGCCGAGATCATGAAGGTCTACCAGGCTGCCGCAGCCCGCGTCACGCAGCCCGGACACACCCGTTCTACGATCCGCTACTCAACCGGGGGGAACCGCTAAGCACGCGCAACGGGGGTCATCGTCGATGACCTGGAGGACGACCCGGCTCTCCAAGACGCCGTCCTCAGCGTCCACCACTCAGTGATGCATACCTTTACGCTCGGGCCAGCCAAGCTCATCGAGAACCATCTCGGTCGTGCCTTCGTGACTACCGTGGCAGCGTCTATTGCGTTCCCGATGCCCATGGCCCCGGTCCTACCCGGGGTACCCGCTCAGCCTGTCCCTGCCGCACCGGACAACTCGCCGGCCTGAGGACTTGGACAGGCGCCGCCTTGCTCGAGGCGGCGGTCATGGGCGAGGCGAGTCATCTGTCGCAAGCCTCATGCGATGGGACATACCTGGGACCCGCGAGGTAGAACAAGGGTGCCGGACAGCGGGAGTTGACGAGAGCCGAGCAGACACGTTTCCGCAGGTCACACAAGCTACCGACAAGTATCGATGCGGCACGCGAATCCGCCCGTTTGACTTTGCAAGGCGGAGGTCACCGGTTCGATTCCGGTAGGGTCCACCCCTTTGACCAGCACAAACGGGTGTGAGGGTGCGGCATCCTCGGGGCCCGTGGGGCACCTGGGACACGCCGCCGCTCACTGTACCCTCCTGCGGCGGGTCTTCTTGGACTCCTGCAGGACAGCGTCCAACCGCTGGAGAGGGTGTCCTCGTCGTCCTCGAACAGGTGCCCGTAGCGGTCGAGGGTGAACGCCACCGAGGAGTACCGGCCTGGACGCTGACCTCCTTGGAGTCCACACCGACGTCGACCCACAGCGCCACGAAGGTGTGGCGGAGGTGGTGGAAGCGGAGTCTCTGGAGGTCGGCGGCCTTGACCGTCGGGAGCCACAGCCCGAGTCCGGAACAGGCCGCGACGCAGCGGCCCACCCTCGGGCACACTGAAGACGAAGGAGTCGTTCTGGTCCGCGGCGTGGTCCGTCAGGTGCGCTTCAAGCTCGGAGATGACCGACCTCAGCAGTGGCACGGTCCGCCGGCCGTTGCGAGTCTTCGGCGGCCCCAGCGTGACGTGACCACTGATCTCGATGAGCGTCTCCGCCACGGTCACCCTCCTATTCCGGCCGTCGTCGGCCGGGCGCAGGCTCAAGTCCACACCACTAGAAGTGGTGGACCCGAGGGAGAGGGTCAGTTCTCGACCGGTGATAAGGGGTCAGTGTGTTCAGGCGTTGCCAACAGCCGCGATCAACTTCGACGACGGCCGCCGGGTCGCTCGTGTACCCCAGCGCCTCATCTGGGCTCGTCACGCGAACCGCTCCACAGAGCCGCCCCGGGACTCGGCAAGCCTGTCTCGCGGATAGCGTGCTCACTCAGCCAGGCTCAGCATGGGCGCCGTGATCGAAGAGTTGAGCGTCAAACCACTCATGCAGGGCGGTGACCAGGTCAGGGTCGTCGGCGGTGTAGGTGACTCGAGCCCCGGAGTCGATCTCCTCATAGGCGACGCCGACCACGCCGCCGGAGGCTTCCAACTCGGCGAGGCCGGGCATCTCTTCGCCGTGGATTGCCGCAGGGTCGGAGAAGTCGCCCTCCGCGAAGCGCTGCGCCTCGGCCGATAGGTGCTTACGCACCGCGGCGACCTCGTCGGCGTCGTTGGGATCGCGAGCGACGACCTCCTGGACACCTCCGCCGTCTGTCGGCTCGAAGCGGTGGGCGGTGGCCTCGAGGTCGAAGCCCATCACCTCAGCGCCACGCTCCGCGACCTCGGCCTGCCGCTCATCGGACGCGGCCTGGTCGCCCTGGGAGCAGCCGGCCAGGCCGGACGTGACGATCACCGTGGCGGCTAGCACGCCGCGCGTGCGGTTAGCGGGTCGCATTGCCGGCCTCCACGAGTAGCCGCACGGCCTTGACGACAGCGTCGCGCTGGTCGGCGGGGACGGCGGCGAGCAGTCCTGCCATCCGTGCTGTGCGCGTCGCACGAAGCGCGGTCACCTGGCGCCGACCGACATCGGTGAGCCCGACCAGCAGCTGTCGGCCGTCCTGGGGATGCGGGTCGCGCTCGACGAGCCCGCGGCGGGCCAACCCGTCGACGAGACGGCTGACGGTGGATTTCTCGAGCTTGAGGGCGAAGGCCAGATCTCGCTGGACGAGCGGGCCGGTCACGTCGAGGGCCAGCAGCGTGAGCCCTTCGGAGACGGACAGCGGCTGTCCGCAGGGCGTGCGGTCGGGACGGTGCAGGCCGAGGGCCAGCACCAGATCGGATAGAGCGAAGTCGAGGGCGGCATCGGCATCCATAGATTGTAGTCTACAACTAAATTGATGTACACCGCAACCATGCTGGTGCGACGGGCGGACGCGCCGCCGATCTGTTGGCGGAGGTGACCGCCCTGACGCTGCGGGGGTCAGGCCGCGCTGGGGTCTCGGGGAGCAGGCTCACGCGGCGCCAGCAGGGTGGGGCTCCCACGGGAACCCCGCCCGACGGCTGACGTGTGCACCCGCAGCCCGGACCCTGGTGCCTAGGCCCACTGCTCCTGCCACTGGGCCATCTGGTCGATCTCGGTCTGCTGGGCGTCGATGATCTCCTGCGCGAGCTGGCCGACCTCGGGGTTCTCGCCGTCGGCGAGCACCGTCTCGGCCATCTCGATCGCGCCGCTGTGGTGCTCGGTCATCCTGTCGATGAAGGCCAGGTCGAACGCGACGTCGCGCAGCTGCATGAGCTCGGCCATCTGGGCCTCATCCATCATCCCGGGCATGGAGCTCATGTCCATGCCGCCCATCCCGGCGTCCTCGCCGGCCGCCTCCAGCAGCCCGTTCATCTGCTCGATCTCGGCGGTCTGGGTCGACAGGATCGTGGCGGCGAGCTCGGCGAGCTCGGGACGTTCGGTGGCGCCCTCGGCCATCTCG
>Ga0136615_10000169_pt1 | contig 28056 bp, 26 predicted proteins | sample AntDrymUQ2882206_2_FD_106647 | JGI IMG/M metagenome (GOLD analysis project Ga0136615, IMG submission 106647) | Polar desert sand microbial communities from Dry Valleys, Antarctica - metaG UQ288 (22.06) | ecosystem: Environmental > Terrestrial > Soil > Desert | place: Antarctica: Dry Valley... | reverse complement strand
GTCATCCGCGACCTTGCCGATCGCCGCGACCGAGGCGCGCCGCCCGCAGTGCCCGTGTGTGGTGTAGCGGCATAGCCGCCTTGAACCTGTAGAGAGTGCTCACGGAATCAGTCTTGCCGCGTGGTCGGAGGGCAGTCAGGGGCTCAGCCGCCGAGCGGCTGTCTCGTAGCCTTCAGAGAGAAGAACAGCGGCAGTTCACCTGTCGCGCTCTCTGGGAAGACCCACGTGCGTTCGTCAACTCGCTTTAGGAACGGGTACGGGCGGTCGGACCAAGAAAACTCGTGCAGGAACTCCAAGTGCAGTCCCGCCTCGGCGAGGGAGGTAACGACCTCTCCCATACTATGAGGCCAGAGGTGCTTGTGGGTACTGCTGATCTCCGCATCAGGCTTCGCATACGAGCCCTTCACAGGCAGCGTGAGTGGCTCATCGCGTGCAAAGTAGGGCCCTCCGAGGGTCAGGCCGCTATCGCCGCCGTGGTCGCTAAGAGCCTTGGCTACGGGGTGAATCTCGGTCATATAGAAGAAGCCCTGCGGTGCAAGGTACTGGGAGATGACTTTGGCCCAGCGCGTGAGGTCGGGGATCCAGCGCAAGATCCCACGAGAAGTGTAGACGATGTCGAACGCCTCAACCGGCAGCGCGTCAGGCAGCGCGAGGACGTCGGCGCAGACGAAATGGGCGTCCAGATCGAGACTCTGGCCCAAATCATTCGCAACTTCAACTGCGCGCGGAGAGAAGTCGATCCCAACAGTGCTGGCGCCACGCCTGGCCCAACAGACTGTGTCGGTGCCGAGTTGGCACATCAAGTGCAGCAGCCGTTTGCCGGCAACTTCGCCGACCTCATCGATCTCGTATTGGCGCAACTTACACTTGCCCTCGCGCACCGCGTCCAGATCGTACCATGACGACGCAGCGTGTAGCTCAGCCCACTCGTCCCACAGGTCGCGATTAGCGGAAATATAGTCGCGCTGGCTGGCCAACGGAGGCTCCTATGCGTTTAGGGCTAGGCGCTCCGCAAGCTCACGGAGTCGCGGGTTGAGCACACGGCGTTCGCGTTCGAGCATAGCTCGCACCGCCTCCCTGGCCATCGGGTCCCACTGGACCTGCTCGGGGGCCACACGCTCGGCAGCGAAGAGACTATCTACTGCTTCGCGATCCTGACGACGAAGCACATAAGCGCGGGAGCGGTGAAGATGATAATAGGCTTGCCGGTTGACGCTGGGCAGCCTCTCCGGACTTACCCCGCGGGCTCGGCGCAGCGCCGCCACCGGATCCGTCAGGTCGACGAGGATACCCGTCTCCTGTATTCCAAGATTGGTCGGGCCAAAGAAGAGCGAATAGTCCTCTCGGTCGACGCGTAGCTCGTCAGCGGCGGCCGTGGCGGCTCGCAGGTGCCCGAAGCTTTCAGCGGGGTCTTCTGCACGGGCTGCTGCCTGAGCCGCGTATAGGTGCAGCGCACCGGACACGACAAGAGCTGGACCGCGTCGTTGCCGAAGCTCGTCAGTAAGAGTCGCAACAGCGTCCGAGGCGAGGTGGACTGCCTCGGCGGGGTGGCCTTGAATCATGGTCTGCACCGTCATTGTCGCGGCGGAAGCTGCGACTAAGAGACGGTTACCGCTCTGCTGCGCGGCGAGCAGAGATCGGTCGGCCGCGATCCAGGCGAGATCGAGGTCGCCATATTGACGTAACTCAAAGATTAGCGAGGCGATAGAGGTTGGCGAGCACAGCCAGCGCGTCCAGGCGGGCGGACCCCTCCAGAATGCGGGCGGCCGTCTGCGCTTCGGTGATGATCGACGGCAGTAGCGGTAGGACAGCAGAGAAGTTGTACGGCGAAGTGTTGTAGAGGCGTCGGAGGTGGCGTGCCTGAAGGCGCAACTCATCGACGCTTCGAACTGAGGTAGGGTCGCTCTCCGCCGTGGCGGTGAACGCCTCGTAGCGCATAAGTGCCCGTCGCAGCGGCCTCAGACCTTGCCACTCTGTCGCGTTCCGCCCTCTTGGCTCTGGGAAGTAGGGTCGGCCTGTGACTTGGTGGAGTTCTACGCCGAGGGCGTCGGCGATTCGGAGCAGCATCGTCACGGAGTCGATCTGGCGTTCGCCGCGCTCAACCTTCGTTACCCAGCTCACTGACCGGTCCACCTTCATGGCGAAAGTCTTCTGACTGAGTCCGCGCGTCTTGCGTAGTAGTTGGACCCGCTTGCCGATGGGCAAGTCGGAGCCGCTGTCCATGCTGTTCGCCTCCCAGCGTCGCGGGCTACTTCGACTGACACAGGCTGTGTCAATAAATCGTCTGGAATGCCGCCGCACGGACAAGTTTATCGGGGGATCCTATGCGGACCGACTCGGCGGATCGAGTCGGCGGTATCGACTTGATCAATGGCTGGCTTCGCGTCGTGAAACGGCGGCGCGAGGCGATGTGTCGGCCGGGGCCGCTGGGAAGGGTCCGCGCCCCGGCCGCTCCAACCTGGTGCCCTCCCCCGGTGCGTTCGACGGCGGGCGGGGGCGGGGCACCCCTACGAGGTGGTGAGGCAGATGCGGCGTGACGCGCAGGCGCGGATGGAGCGGAGTGCCGTGCCGGGAAGGGTGAGTGCGGTGCGGGGGGTGACGCTGGCTGGTGTGTTGCGGGCGCGGGACAACGACCACTCGGCGTTGACCGGCGGGTATGAGCTGTCCGAGGGGCGGATGTGGGGTGAGCGGGTGCTGGTGGGGACGAGGGCGCAGCCGTTGAGTGTGGTGATCCCGGCGTTCGAGGCGGCGGCGACGCTGGGGCCTGTGCTGGATGCGCTGGCCGTCGTGCAAGACGTCAAGCTCGACGTGGTGGTGGTGGATGACGCCTCTCATGACCTGACCTCGCGGGTGGCGGTGCGGCACGGGTCCGCGCCGACGGTGCTGCGGCTGCCGAGGCGGGTGGGGCCGGGCGACGCGCGGAATGTGGGGGTGGCGTTGGCGTCGGCGGGGACGGTGCTGTTCGTGGACGCCGACGTGATCGTGTCGGGCGCGGCGGTCGCGGAGCACGCGGTGCGTGCGATGGACGGGCTGGTGTGTCTGGGGTTGCACCACGACGTGTCGGTCACGGTCGGAGGTGAGCCGTGGTCGCCGACGTTGGAGCTGCCGGAACAGGTCAGGCTGGGATGGCCGGACGCCCTGGAGGACGCTCGGGTGTATTGGCGGGGTGAGCGCGGGTTCTACCCGTACTCCGGGCTGCTGCTGCCCGGCCCGGTGCGGGTCCCCGTCCTCGATGTCACCGACGACCTCAACAACCTGGGCCACGCGCGGTGGGTGTACGACTTCGACCTGCCCCGGATGGTGGACGCGAAGCTGTTGTCGGTGCGGCGGCGGGCGTTCATGGACGTCGGCGGGTTCGACCCGGAGTTCGCGGCCGGCTGGGGGTACGAGGACACCTTCCTCGGGGCGAAGCTGATCGCGGCGGGGCTGAAGGTCGCGCCGCTGCGCCACAGCGTCGGCTTTCACCTGGTCCCGGGAGGCCTCGACAGACAGGGTCGGGAGGGGCGGCGGCATGCGGGGCTGCGGGAACGCAACCGCCGCCGGTACTGGGAGCTCGTGGGTGGGCGGGCGCCGCGCCGGGACGCCGACCTGGTTCACCCGGCACACCAATCGGTTGATCCGCGGTGGGGAGCTGATGGCGTGAGGGTGGGGGGAGGTGGTGGTGTGGCGGTGAGGTCCCGGGCTGGGAAGGTCGCGCGGCTGCGGCGGGAGCTGGCGGCGCTGTCTGCCGAGTTGGAGTTGTTGCGGGTGTGGGCAGCCGTTCAGGAGGCGCGTCAGGCCCGGATGGAGGCTCTGGCGGCGGTGGTGGAGGGCTGAACTCTGGACCCGGGTCGGGTCGACGTTGCCGCCCTGGTGAGCCCCGCAGAGGACGCGGGGCTCACTGGCGTGTCCGGACGACTCGCCGGGCTTGATGGTGACGAAGCGATATGCGCCGTCGGCGTCGGTCAGGCAGCGGCCGATGCCCGTGAAGTTGGGGTCGAGCGGGGCGGGGTGGCGGTCCGCGTCGTGGTCGTAGCGCCCGCCGGCGTTCGCCTGCCACACCTCGACCAGGGTGTGCGGCACGCCGCGGCCGTCGCCGTCCAGCACACACGGCCGTGCACGATGATCCGCTGCCCCAGCGGCTCGCCGGCCCGCCCGGCGGTGAGGTCCTCGTCACCCGGGCGCACGCACTCCTGCCCGAACAGCGGCCCGGTCACCTCGGTCAGGGTCTGGGGCAGCGGGCTCGGCGGGCGGCTGGGCGCGCGCAGGATGGTGGAGCGATACGCGGACGAGCGCAGCGGCGGGTGCACGCCGTCGGCGGGCGCGTAGCCGCGGACCACCAGCGCGCCGGGGGCGGCCCGGCGTGGTGGCCGTCACGCCGCCGCGCCCATCGCCAGGCCGACGTAGTTCTCGGCCAGGGTGGTGGCCGCCGCCCGCGAGCTGGTGACGTAGGCGAGCTGGGCCAGCTGCAGCCGCCGCTCGAAGGGGTCGTCGCCGGCGAAGCGATGCAGCATCGACGTCATCCACCACGAGAAGTGCTGGACGCGCCACACGCGGCGCAGGCAGGTCTGGGAGTAGGCGTCGAGCAGGTCGGTCCGGCCCCTGTACCACGCCTCGACCGCCTCGGACAGCACCCGCACGTCCGCCACCGCCAGGTTGAGCCCCTTCGCGCCGGCGGGCGGGACGATGTGGGCGGCATCACCGGCCAGGAACAGCCGTCCGTGGCGCAGCGGCTCCGCCACGAAGCTGCGCATCGCCGTGACCACCTTTTCGACCACCGGGCCCTCCTCCAGGACGAGGCCCTCGCCGGAGAGGCGGGCGTGCAGCTCTTCCCACACCCGCTCGTCGGACCAGTCGTCGACCTGCGCGTCCGGCTCGCACTGCACATAGAGCCGGCTCAGCTCCGGCGAGCGCATGCTGAGCAGCGCGAAGCCGCGCTCGTGGGCGCTGTAGATCAGCTCCTCGCTGGCCGGCGACACCCTGGCCAGGATCCCGAGCCAGCCGAAGGGGTACTCGCGGTCATAGGTGGTCAGCGCTGTGGCGGGCACCGAGGGGCGGCAGATCCCGTGGAACCCGTCGCAGCCGGCGATGAGGTCGCAGTCCAGCGCCACCTGCTCGTCGCCCTGGCGGAAGCGGATCACCGGCGCGTCGCTGTCGACGCCTTCCACGCGCACGTCGGCCACCTCGTACAGGACCTGGCCGCCCGCCGCCCCGCGAGCGGTGTTCAGGTCCTTTTGCACCTCCTGCTGGCCGTACACCGTGATGGTCTTGCCGCCGGTCAGCTCGGCGAGGTCGATGCGGTGCCCGCGCCCCTCGAAGCGCAGCTCGATGCCCTCGTGGACGAGACCCTCGCGCTTCAGCCGGTCGCCGAGGCCCACGTCCACCAGCAGGTCCACGGTCCCGTGCTCGAGCACCCCCGCGCGGATGCGCTGCTCGGTGTAGGCGCGGCTGCGGATCTCCACCACCACCGACTCGATGCCGTGCAGGTGCAGCAGGTGGGACAGCAGCAGTCCCGCGGGTCCGCCGCCGACGATCCCCACCTGCGTGCGCACCACGGTCCCCTGTCCGCCAGCCTCCGCTCAGGCTAGCCGGACGGGTGAGGCCGCGGCAGGACGCACGTGGCCGTCGTCGAGCACGACGACGTGGTCGGCGCGCGCGAGCACGGCCGGGCGGTGCGAGACGGCCAGGCAGGTGGCCGTCCGCTCATCGAGGAGGCGATCCCACAGCGCGAGCTCGGTGGTCACGTCCAGCGCGCTGGACAGGTCGTCGAGGACCAGCACGGCCGGGCGCCGCACGAGCGCGCGGGCCGCCGCCACGCGCTGCGCCTGCCCGCCGGACAGCCGTGTTCCCCGCGCGCCGACCAGGGTGTCGGTCCCGCCGGGCATCCCGGTGAGGTCGCGGTCGAGCTGGACGGTGGCCAGGGCGGCGGCCAGCGCTCCAGGTTCGGCCGGCAGGCCCAGCAGGATGTTGTCGCGCAGGGACTCGCTGAACAGGCGGGGTACCTGGGCGACGTAGGCGACGCGTGGCGGGACCATGAACGCCGCGGGGTCGGCCACCGCCTCCCCCTCCCAGCGCACCTGCCCGGCCTCCAGGCCGGTCGGGTCGGCCAGGCCGAGCAGGACGCGCAGCAGCGTCGTCTTGCCGCTGCCCACCGGCCCGGTGAGCACGGTGAGGGACCCGCGCGGCAGGTCCAGGTCCACGCCGGCCAGGCCCCGGTCGCTGCCGGGATGGCGGTAGCGCACCCCCACCAGCGCCACCTCGGCCGGTCCGCCGCCTGTGCGCGGGCGCGCAGGCGCGGGCCCGACCTGCGGGCGCCGGGCGACGACACCCTCTGGCCGGGCGCCCGGCAGCAGCGCGCCCATGCGCTCGACGGCGACCTCGAGCTGGCGGCGGCGCGCGGCCACGATGCCCGCCCAGCGCGGCAGGTCGGCCAAGTAGGTGAGGTAGAAGGTGAACAGCGCGAGGTCGCCGACCGTGAAGTCGCCCGAGCGCATCGACCCGGCCACAGTCAGCAGCACGACGCCGAGGGCGAGGTCGACCGTGGCGCTGTCGAGGCCGGCGAGGGCGTCGGTGGTCACGCGGTCGCGGACGGCGGTGCGCCCGCGGCGGGCGTTCAGGCGACGCAGGTGCGCGACCGCGGCGCGCTCGGCGCCGGCCGCGCGCACGGCGAGCACGGAGGAGAAGACCTCGCCGACGAAGCCGGTCACCGCGACGGCCGCGCGGCGGTCGTCCTCGCGGTTGCCCCGGATGCGCCCGCGCAGCAGCGCGTTGGCCACCAGCGCCACCACGAGCGGCCCCGCCACCACGCCGGTGACCAACGGGTCCACGCGCGCCATCAACGCGAGCGCGACCGCCGCGAACGCCGCCGCGCCGGCCAGGTCCACCAGACCGTCGAGGAACTCCATGAAGTCCTCGACGTCGTCGCGGAACACCCCGACCGCCTCGCCGCCCGAGGCCATCGGCCGGCCCGCCTCGCCGCCGCCGCTGGCGACCTGCGCGCGCAGCAGGTTCGCGCGCAGGTGGGTCTGGACGCGGATCCACCAATCGACGAACTGGCCGATCAGGAACCGCAACCAGAACAGGCGCGCGAGCTCAACGGCCGCGAGCACAGCGAGCAGCCCGACGAAGTCCCAGCCTGCCTGTGCGCCGCCGGTCAGGCGGTCAAAGGCCGCCTGGAGCAGCAGGCCCACCACGACCGGGAAGCCGTAGAAGGCGATGAAGCCGAGCGTGGCGATCACGAAGCGCCGCCGCTCCAACGCCATCGCCCCCAGTGCGATTCGCCAGGCCTCGCGCGCGCGGGAGTGCCGCGGTACCCCTCGGCGCATCAGGCCACCGCCTCCAGGGCCAGCAGCCCGGCGAGCCGCGAGCGGGGGTCGTCGGCCAGCGCGTCGCGGCCGCCGTGCTCCACGAGCCGGCCGGAGTCGAGGACGGCGACCTCGTGAGCGTGCTCCAGCACGGCGAGGCGGTGGGTCACCACGACTGCCGTGCGCCCGGCGACCAGCCGCTCCAGCGCGGCGGTCACCAGGCGCTCGGTCGCGGGGTCGACCCGCGACGACGCCTCGTCCAGCACCACCAGACCGGGGTCGGCGAGGAAGACGCGGGCGAGCGCGAGCATCTGCGCCTCCCCGGCCGACAGGCCTATGCCGTGCGCGCCGACAACCGTGGCGAGGCCGTCGGGCAGGCCGCGGCGCCAAGCGCGGAGCCCGACCTCGTCCAGCGCGCCCTCGAGGGCGGCGTCGTCGGCGCCGTCGCGGAACAGGGTGAGGTTGTCGCGCACGCTGGCCGAGAACAGCTGCACGTCCTGGGTGACCACGGCGACGCGGGCGCGCAGGACCTCGTGATCGACCTCGCGGGCGTCAACGCCGCCGAGGCGCACCGCGCCGCCGGTCGGGTCGGCGAGCCGCAGCGCGAGGCGCCCCAGCGTGGTCTTGCCGCTACCGGTGCGCCCGACCACGCCGAGCACGCGCCCGGGCGCGAGGTGCAGGTCGATCCCGGACAGCACGCGCTCGTCGCCGTAGGCGAAGTCGACCGCGTCGAGATCGACCGCCAGCGGCCCGCTTGGCAGGGACCGCCGCCCGGTGGTGGGCATGGTGGGGCGCTCGTCGAGGAGACGAGCCACCCTTGAGGCTCCGGCAGCCGCCTTCTGGACGCGCTGGAGCTGCTCGGCTACCAGCTCCAGCGGCCGGCGGATGGCCCGGGTGTAGGACAGCAGCAGGAAGACCGTCCCCACGGTCATGGCGCCGCGGCGCTCGGCGACGGCGCCGATCGCGAGCACGGCGACACCGGCGCCGGCGATCACGCCGTTCAGCACCATCCATACGCGCGCCCCCGCAAGCTCGGCGGTGACGCCGGTGGACAGCACGCTTGCGCTGCGTTCGCGGAAGCGCTCCAGCGCGTGTTCGCCCGAGCCCAGCGCGCGCAGGTCCTCCGCCCCTGCGACCCGCTCCTCCACCTCGCCGAACAGGGCGGCGTGCGCGGCGCGGGCGGCGGTCTGCTGCCGCACCGCGCCGTCGCGCAGGCGCACGACCAGCGCCCCGGTGACGACCACGAGCAGCAGGAGGCTGAGGCCGAGGCGGTGGTCCTCGACGGTCACCAGGACCACCACGCCGACCAGGGTCAGCAGCCCGGACACGATCTTGGCGGCGAACTCGCTGAAGAAGTCTGCGATAGCGGTGACGTCGCCGTCGACCCGCTCGATCATCGCCCCCGGCGTGGTGCCCAGGTGGAAGCCGAGGTCGAGGTCCAGGGCATGCGCGGCGGCACGCTCGCGCAGGCGGTTCGTGACCGTCCAGCTCAGCGCGGTGGCGCCCCAGCCGGCCATGACGGACAGCGCCTGGGCGGCCAGGCCGAGGCCCGCCACGGCCGCGGCGATCGCGACCAGCCGGGTGGTGGGCGCGCCGGCGACCACGGCATCGATGAAGGCACGCAGCAGCTGCGGCACGCCCAGCGGGAGTGCCGCCGCCATGGCGAGCAGCACGCCGAGTCCCGCCACCCGGGCGCGGTGGGGGCGCAACAGCTCGCCGAGGAGTCGCCAATGGGCGGCGGGGGGAGACATGGGGTCCACACGGCGCGGCAGGCTCGGGGACGGCGGCCTTCCTGGTCGCACCGGTGCCCCGGCCCGCGCAGGCCGGAAGACAGCCGGACAGTGTCCGCCCGGCCGCCCTCGTCTGTCAACCCCAGATTCCCACCGCGAGCACATCAGCACCGCAGCGTTCGCCGTCATCGGGCTGGCATGCCAAGCTCTGGCACAGTGGAGCGCATGGTCGCCCCTCTCCGTCGTCTGCTGCAGCAGTGGACCGTCGTCGTGCCGGTCGTCGCCGTCGTCGCGCTTGCCCTCGCGTGGGGGCGCCAGCTGCCCGCGGCCCTCCTGGCGGTCGTCGCCGTCTTGCTCGCGGCTGCGGTGCTCGCGGCGGTGCATCACGCCGAGGTGGTCGCCCACCGGGTCGGTGAACCGTTCGGTTCGCTGGCGCTGGCCGTGGCGGTGACCGTCATCGAGGTGGCCCTGGTCGTGACCCTCATGCTGGACGGCGGGCCGGGGACCGCCTCGCTGGCCCGCGACACCGTCTTCGCCGCCGTGATGATCACCTGCAACGGCATCGTGGGGATCTGCCTGCTGATCGGCGCGTTGCACCGGCGAGTGGCGGTCTTCAACGCCGAGGGCGCCGGCGCGGCACTGGCCACGGTGGCCACCGTGGCGACGCTCAGCCTGGTGCTGCCCACCTTCACCACCAGCCGCCCCGGCCCCGAGTTCTCCGTGCCCCAGCTGGCCTTCGCCGCGGTCGCCTCGCTGGCGCTCTACGGGCTGTTCGTGACCACCTAGACGGTGCGGCGCCGGGACTACTTCCTGCCGGTCACGCCCGAGGGCGCGGTCATCACGAGGAGCACGTGGGCCCGCCCGCCGCGAGCGCGTGCAGACCAGCCTCAACCTCGCTCTGGGCTCGGCGATGGCCAGCATCGGCCTGACCATCCCGGCCGTCGCCGCGGCTTCTGCCTGGCTCGCCGGGCCGCTCGTGCTCGGGCTCGACGCGACCCAGCTGGTGCTGCTCGTGCTCACCGTCGTCGTCGGCACCTTGACGGTCATCCCCGGCCGGGCCACCCCCCTGCATGGTGGCGTGCACCTCGCCCTGTTCGCCGCCTTCCTGTTCCTCGCCGTCAACCCGTGAGGGCCAGACGTCTCGCGTCAGCGCCGGACCCCGGCAGTGAGAGGGCCGCGCATCATGGTGGGACGCGCAGAAGGGGATAGGGATGGCCGAGATCGAGGAGACGCAGCTACCGGGTGTGGGTGTACGCCATGATTTCGTGACGCAGCATGGCATCCGGATCGGGGTGATCGCCCATCGCAGCGGGCATCGGGAGTTGCTGGTGTACGACCAGCGCGACCCCGACGCGTGCCGGGACGTCGTGCGGCTGGAGGAGGACGACACCCGCGCCCTGGCCGAGCTGCTCGGCGGCTCGCATGTCACCGCGACCCTCGCCCGGGTCCAGTCGGTCGAGGGGCTGACCATCGATTGGCTGCCCGTCGAGCCGGGGGCGGCCTGTGCCGGGAGCCAGATCGGGCACAGCGACCTGCGCGAGCGCACCGGGGTCTCGATCGTCGCGGTCGTCCGCGAGGGGCAGACCGTCGCCAGTCCGGCGCCCGACTACCGCTTGCAGCCGGGCGACACCGCGGTGGCCATCGGCACCCCGGAGGGCATCCGGGAGGCGTTCACGCTGCTGCGCGGCACGTGACCACACCCTTGACCGTCGTGGCCGCCGAAGCCGGCTCGCCGGAGGCGGCCATGCTGTTCATCGAGCTCGGCGCAATCGTGGTCGGGCTGGCCGTCCTCGCCCGCATCGCGCTGGGTTTGGGCTTCTCGCCCATCCCGCTGTACCTGCTCGCTGGCCTGGCCTTCGGCGAGGGCGGGCTGCTCCCGCTGGACCTCAGCGAGGACTTCGTGGCCGTGGGGTCCGAGCTCGGCGTCATCCTCCTGCTGTTCCTGCTCGGCTTGGAGTACACCGCCGACGAGCTCAGCAACGGCCTGCGACGCAACCTGCCGGCCGGCGTCCTGGACGCCGCCACCAGCTTCACCCCCGGCCTCGCCACGGGGCTGCTGCTCGGCTGGGCGCCGGTCGCGGCCATCGTGTTGGGCGGCGTCACCTACATCTCCTCCTCCGGCGTGATCGCCAAGGTCCTGGCCGACCTGAACCGGCTCGGCAACCGCGAGACCCCGACCGTCCTGTCGATCCTGGTCATCGAGGACCTGGTCATGGCCGTCTACCTCCCGCTGGTCGCCGTCCTGCTCACGGGCGCCGGACTCGCGGCGGGCCTCGGGTCGCTCGCGGTGGCCGTCGGCGCCGTCGCCGTGGTGCTGGTGGCCGCGCTGCGCTGGGGCGAGCCGATCAGCCGCGTGATCGCCAGCCGCTCCGACGAGGTGCTGTTGCTGACCGTCCTCGGCCTCGTCCTGCTCGTCGCCGGTGTCGCCCAGCAACTCCAGGTGTCCAGCGCCATCGGCGCCTTCCTCGTCGGCATCGCGGTCTCGGGACCCGTCGCCGAACGCACCCACCAGCTGGTCGTCCCCCTGCGGGACCTGTTCGCCGCGGTGTTCTTCGTCTTCTTCGGCCTCCAGCTCGACCCCGCGACCATCCCGGCTGTGGCCGGCCTGGCCGTCGCCCTGGGCCTGGTCACGGCCGGCACCAAGGTCGCCACCGGCTGGTGGGCCGCCCGCCGCGCCGGCATCGGCCTCCGCGGCCGCGTCCGCGCCGGCGCGGCGCTGGTCGCCCGCGGGGAGTTCTCGATCGTGATCGCCGGCCTCGCGGTCAACGCCGGCCTGGAGCCCCAGCTCGGACCCCTCGCCGCCGCCTACGTGCTGTTTCTCGCCATCCTCGGACCCATCGCCGCACGCACCGCCGATCCCCTCACCTCACGGTGGATGTCGAGACGCCCGGCACCCTCCAGCGCACTGCGATGACGGCCGGCGGGATGGCCGCAATGCTGCTTGCCCCACTAGAGTGCGTCGAAGCACCGCGGCCGCCCGTGGAGGACCGATGACGTCGCGCGAACCGGCCTGGGAAGATGTGCTCCGATCCGCGGGACGGCTCCAGCAGCTCGTGCCCGACGCGGTGCTCGTCGGCGGCACCGCCTCTGCGGCCCACGCCGGTCACCGCGTGTCCTTCGACCACGACCACGTCCTGACCGATCTGCGTGAGCGGTTCGACGACCTCTTGGAGGCGCTCGAGGCCACGGACGGTTGGGTGACGGCGCGAACCAAGCGCCCCGTGCTGATCCTCGGGAGCCTCGACGGGATCGAGACGGGGATCCGCCAGCTGATCCGCCGACGGCCGCTGGAAGTCGAGTACGGAGGCGACCAGAGCGTGCGCGTGCGCGTGCCGACGCTGGCGGAGATCGCACGGATCAAGGCGTGGCTGGTCCTGCAGCGCAACGCCACGCGGGACTACCTTGACCTGGTGGCCCTGAGTGACCGGCTAGGGGCGAAGAGCGCTCGGATCCTGGTGCATCTCGACGACTACTACGCGGATCAGCAAGGTCCGGGGGGACTGCGGATCGCCGGCCAGCTCGCCAAGCAGCTCGCCGAGCCGGCGCCATACGACCTCGACGAGGTCGATCTCGCTCGCTACCGCCGGCTCGACGAGCGCTGGCGCGACTGGCGCCGGGTCGCCGCCGCCTGTCGCGCCCTCTCCATGGCCATGCTGGACGCGATGGCCGAGCAGGACCGACCGTGAGGTACCGCCACCTCGACTACCCCCCCGGCACCCCCGTCGAGGCCTTGGGACGGGCGGCGATCGACGACCTGTTGGATCGCGGCGACCTGCGCGACTGGGCGCCGCTGGCCCGGGCGATCGCCCGCGACCCACGGGGCGAGCTGGCCGACACCGTGCTGCACCTGTGCGCCGCCCACCCGATGTACGGCACGAGTGTCCTGTGGTCCTCCTGGATCGGCCGCCTGCGCGACAGCGGTTAGCCCCCGCCGCGGCGACGAGATGTCCTTCGCCCGCGAGGTCGACGACCTCAGGCGGGTGATCGCGGCGGGCCCGCTGTAGCGAGGAGGGCGCGGCGGGCGGCCGGGTCGTGCGCGGCCGGCTCGGTCGTGGTGAGGAAGTCGTGCAGGGCCGCGGCGAAGCGCGCCGGCTCGCTGCGGTGCGGGAAGTGGCCCGCGGTCGGGAACACGACGAACCGGCTGTTCGGCAGCGCCGCGTGGGCAGCCGCGCCGTGCGCGGCCGGAATCATCGGGTCGCGCCCGCCCCACACCAGCAGCGTCGGCACGGGGGTGGACAGGTAGAGCTTGTCGGTCGCGTTCACCGTCTGGCCGCCGGGACCGACGACGGCGCGCAGGGTGGCTAGGAACGCGCGGCGGCGGTCCGGGTCCCCGAGTGAAGACCAGGCGCGCAGCAACTCGACGGTGTCACCACGACGGTCCAGGCCCGCCCCGCGCAGGGCCGCGAGCACCATGCCCGCCGCCCCCACCAGCTCGGCGCGGCAGAGCGCGGCGAGGAGGAGGCCGCTGCCGGGCAGGCTGGCGGCGCGCAGGGCCGGCCCGACCTCGGTCCCCAGCCCGCCGCTGCTGACCAGGACGAGGCGCTCGAGGCGTTCGGGGTGCTGGTAGCCGAACTGCATCGCGATCCCGGCGCCCAGGGAGTAGTCGCCGGGCGGGCCCGCGGACCCGCCGTGGCCGCGCAGGTCCGGTGCGATGACGGTGTGGGTGTCAGCCAGCGCGCCGATCGTGTCGTGCCACGTGTCGAGGCTGCCGACGATGCCGTGGAGCAGCACGACCGCGGGGCCGTCACCGGCCACTGCGACCCGCTGGCGGTGACCGTGCAGGGGGACCTCGATCGTTGTCACCATACCACGGTAACCTACGGTCCCGTAACTTGCCGGAGCAGCACCCCGTGGGAGTAGCACCAGGCCGCTTGTAGTCCCCAGCCAGCCGGACGGCCTCGCGAAACAGCGAAGCCCCCGCCGGGGCGAGGGCTTCGTGTGTGGTTGCGAGGGCAGGATTTGAACCTGCGACCTCCGGGTTATGAGCCCGGCGAGCTACCGAACTGCTCCACCTCGCGTAGAGGAGGATAGCGACCAGGGGAACGGGCTGCAAACGGCAGGAGGTCAGCCCTCGGTGGGCGTCGGCTCCGGGCTCGCGGTGGCGTCCGGGCTGGGGGTGGGCTCGGGCTGGGGGGTGGTGCCGCCGGTGAGCTCCTGAGCCTGTTCCAGGAGGTCGGCGGCGCGGGCGGTGGCCTCCTGGTAGGCGCCGAGGTCGCCGGCGGTCAGAGCCTGCTCGGCCCTGGCGAACTCGGCCAGCGCCTGGTCGATGAGGTCGGCGACCTCGGCGTCGACAGGTCCCGGGTCCTCCCCCGGCTCCTCCGGCGCCTCGGGCTCGCCGGGGATGTCGAGGTCCGGCGCGGCGCCCTCCAGCAGCTCGCCGAGCGCCTCCTCCAGGGTGGTCCCGTAGACCACCCGCCCGCCGAGGGAGAGCACCACCCGGCGCAGGGTGGGGATCGCGCCCTGCTCCGCCTGGACGAACAGCGGCTGGGCGTAGAGCAGCGCGTCACCGACCGGGATGGTCAGCAGGTTGCCGTACACCACCTCCGAGCCGCTCTCGTTCTGCAGCGTGATGAACGCGCTGATGTCGCTCTCGCCGTTGATCAGCGCCTGGACCTGGCGCTGCCCGTCCGTGCTCTCGGTGTCGGGGAACTCGTAGACGCGCAGCTGGCCGTACACGTCGGGGTCGCTGCGGGCGGCCATCCAGGCGGTGAGGTTGTCGCGGTTCTCGGGGTTGAACGGCTGGATGAGGGCGAACTCCTCGGCGTCCTCGCCCGGCAGCCGCAGCTGGAGGTAGTAGGGGCGCAGCGGCGGCTCGGGGCCGTCGGGGTCGCCGCGGTTCTCGATCTGCGCGGCGTCCGGGGGGATCTGCCAGGCGTCCTCGCGCGAGTAGAAGGTGGCCGCCTCCGGGACGTGGTAGGTGGCGAACACCTGAGCCTGCACCCGCAACAGGTCCTCGGGGTAGCGGAAATGCTCGCGCAGGGTCTCGCTGGCCTCGGCCGCGTCGGTGAAGGAGCCGGGGAACACCGCCTGCCAGGCGGCGATCACAGGGTCCTCGGGATCCACCACGTACAGGGTGATGCTGCCGTCGTAGGCGTCGACGACTGCCTTGACGCTGTTGCGGATGTAGTTCGCGCGGCCCTGCAGACCCTGGACGGTCCGGTTGGACTCCACCAACGTCACCGACCCGTCGGGCTGCTGCTGCGGCGCCAGGCCGGGCTCGGTGCGGGTGGTGAGGTCACCGAGGCTCTGGCGCGTGGAATACGGGAGCATGTCGCTGATGGTGTAGGCGTCCAGCACCCACTGCACCCGCCCGTCCGCGATCACCGGGTAGGGATCGGAGTCGAGCTGGAGGAAGGGCGCCACGGCGCGGACGCGCTGCTCGATGTTGCGGTTGAACAGGATCCGCGACTCGTCGGTCAGCAGGCTGGACAGGACGAAGTTGGGCTCGCCGAAGCGCACGGCGAACGCGAGCCGACGCGCGAGGCTGCCCACGCCCACCCCGTCCTGCCCGTCGTAGGTGAAGTCCGCCTCCTCCGCGCCCTCCTCGCCGGACACGAAGTCCAGCTCCGGCTGCTGGGTCCGCACCACGGAGTAGAGGGGCGCCTGCTCGCCGAAGTAGATGCGCGGCTGGGACGGCTGCAACTCCTCCACACCCTGCTGGGGGATGTCGGAGACGAGGAACTCGGGCTCGCCGTTGACCGAGGCGCTCGGCGCCGTGGCCACCACGCCGTAGCCGTGGGTGTAGACGAGGTGGGAGTTCTGCCAGCTCTGGTCGGGCAGGTCGTTCTCGTCCAGCTCCCGCACGGCGAGGTTGATCTGCTGTTGCTCGCCGTCGATGGCGTAGCGGTCCACGTCGACGTCGGCGAACTCGAAGTAGCGGCGCAGGCCCTGCAGCTGGGCGTACACGCTGGACAGGACCGAGGGGTCCCACAGCCGGATCGCCTCCAGCGTGCCGCTGTCGGCCTCGGCGTCGGCCGCCGAGAGCTCGTTGGCGGCGGGGAAGCCGGCGGTGGCCACGTTGTCGTCGAGCGTGATGTTGTAGCCCAGCCGCGTGAAGTCCAGGTTGCGCGCGATGTAGGGCTCCTCGCGCGACAGCTCCTGCGGGTCGACCTGGAAGCGCTGGATGGCCGCCGGGTAGGCGCCGGACAGCACGATCGCGGCGACCAGCAGGATGCCGACCCCGGCGCTGGGCAGCAGGAAGTTGCGGTAGCGCAGGTTGGCCAGGAACAGCAGGACGCAGACCGCCGAGATGATCGTCAGCAGCGTGTATGCGGTGAGCTGGGCGTTCACGTCGGTGTAGGACAGCCCCGTCACCACGCCGCGCTCGGAGTAGCTGAGCAGGTAGCGGTCGAGCCAGAAGCCCCAGGCACGGACCGCGACGAGCGCGGCCAGCAGCAGCGACAGGTGCACGGTGGCCTGCGGGCTCACCTTCTGGCCGGGCGACTGCGGGCGGATGCCGCCGAACAGGTAGTGCGCGACCGCCGTCAGCACGATGGTGAAGGCCAGCACGGTGAACAGCCAGGAGTTCAGGAACGACCAGAACGGCAGCCGGAACAGGAAGAAGCCGAGGTCGCGGTCGAACTGCGGGTCGTTCGTGCCGAACGGCTGGGCGTTCAGCCACAGCAGGAAGGTGTCCCACTCCCCGGCCACGCTCAGCGCCGAGACCACGCCGACGAACAGCGCGAGCAGCAGCAGCAGGGTGCGGGCGAAGGGGTCGAGCAGCTCGCGGTAGCGCTCAACCGCCTCCTCGCCGGGCGAGGGGATGCGGAAGGGCGGCAGCAGCCGCCGCGCCACGGTGAGATTCACCCCCACCAGCAACGTGACGAAGACGCCGGCGGCCAGGGACAACCCGGCGCCGGTCAGCAGGCGGGTGGTCAGCACGTCGAGGAAGCCCACCGAGCGGTACCACAGCACGTCGGTGTAGAAGGTGGCGAGCCGGGTGCCGAAGATCAGCACGACGACGATGACCGCGAGCGGTGCGAGCCACCAGCGGCGGCGCAACTCGTCGAGCAGGGGCATGGGTGGGCTCCGTCTGGCGTAGAGGGGACCCGGGGCCCGGCCCGCGTGGGGCTCTCCTGGCGGGCCTCCTACCGTGGTACGAGTCTAGACGCCGCGTGACGCGCGGCCGCGTCAGTCCGTCCCCGGCCAGTGGGCCGCGCCGTCCGCCCAGTGTTCGCGCTTCCAGATGGCCACCCTGGCCTTGAGCGTGTCGATGCCGTACTCCACGGCGTCGAACGCCTCGGCGCGGTGGCCGGTGGACACCCCCACCACCACGGCGGGCTCGCCCACGGCGAGCGTGCCGATCCGGTGCTCCATCCACACCGCCAGCGCCGACCACCTGCCCGCCACCTCGGCGGCGAGCTCGGCGAGCTGGCGCTCGGCACGCTCCGGGTAGGCCTCGTAGCCCAGGGCGGTGACCTCGCGCCCGTCGGTCTCCGCGCGCACCGCCCCGGTAAAGACCAGCACCGCGCCGGCGGCGGGGTCGGCGCAGAACGCGGCGGCGGCGGCCTCCGAGAGCGGAGCATTGGTGAGTCTGGTGTGGATCCGGGCGGCGACCATGGCCGCAAGCTTTACCCTGGATCCACCGACGTCCACCGTTGAGCGCAGGAGCGTGCCATGCCGGCGAAAACCGTGGGACGCGTCACGCTGGACGACGCGGACCAGCAGCTGCTCAACCTCATCCAGACCGAGTTCCCCCTGGTGACCCGTCCGTTCGCCGCGCTCGGTGAGCGCATCGGCGAGTCCGAGGGCCAGGTGATGGAGCGCTACGCCCGCCTCAAGGCCGACCGCATCATCCGCCAGGTGTCGGCGATCTTCGACACCCGCAAGCTCGGCTACCGCTCCTCGCTGGTGGCCACGGCCGTGGACGAGTCGCGGGTGGACGCTGCGGCCGACCTGATCAGCGCCCACCCGGGGGTCAGCCACAACTACCGGCGCGACCACGAGTTCAACATCTGGTGGACCATCGCCGTGCCGCCGGACGAGCGCCTCGAGACCCACGTCGCCGCCCTGCACCGGCTGGCGGGCGCGACGTCCACGCGCATCCTGCCCACCTTGAAGCTGTACAAGATCGGCGTGGACCTCGACGTCTCCGACCAGCGCGCGATGGGCGCGCAGACGATCATCCCCGCCTACACCGAGACGGCGCGGACCGCGGCGGACCTCACGCCGGAGGAGGTCGCCTATGTCTTGGAGCTGCAGGAGGACCTGCGGGTCGAGGCGACCCCGTTCGCGTCGATGGCGCAGCGGCTGGGCGCCAGCGAGGGCGCGCTGGTCAAGGCCGCGCACGGGCTGATCGGCGAGGGCCTCATGCGCCGCTACGCCGCCGTGCTGAACCATCGCCGGGCGGGCTTCGGCGCGAACGCGATGAGCGTGTGGAGCGTGCCGGAGGCGGCGACGGACGACTACGGCTACCAGCTCGCCGGCTACGCCGCGGTCAGCCACTGCTACCGGCGCCCCACCTACCCGGACTGGCCCTACGCGCTGTTCGGGATGATCCATGCGACGTCGAAGGAGCGCGTGGAGGAGGCGGTCGCCGACATCCAGGCGACCACCGGCCTCAGCGACTACCGGCTGCTGTACTCCACCAAGGAGTACAAGAAGATCCGGGTGCGCTACTTCGACCCCGCGTACGGGCAGTGGGCGGCGGCCAACCTGCTGCCCGAGGATGCACGCGACTAGGGCGCGGCGGTCTCGCCGAGCTCGGCCTCGACCTCGCTCTGGATCTGCTCCAGGGTGTCCTGGCCCTCCTCGCTGTTGAAAAAGGTGAACACCGACCCGACGAGGAAGAAGATGACGCCGGCCACCAGGATCCCGAGCACGCCGCTCACGATCCCCGTGATCGCCATGCCCTGGCCGGCGCCGCCCATGGTGCGGGCGCGCGACACGCCGACGAAGCCGAGGATCACCGCGATCAGGCCGAGCGGCCCGCCGAGCACGATGATGCCCAGCGGGACGCTCAGCAGGCCAAGCACGAGCGCGCCCACGGCGATGCCGTTGCTGCCGGCGCCGGGGGCTGCGGTATAGCCGGGCTGGCCGTACTCGGGCGGCTGGCCGTACTCGGGCGGCTGGCCGCCCCATGACTGCTGGCCGCCGTCGCTTGCGGTGCTCATGAGTCCTCCTCACGCGGTAGCCGGCCCACACGACCGGGGCCCATAGGCAACCACGACCGGCGCACCTGCGGTAACCACCCCACGCGAACCACCGGGCGAGCCGCCTACCATGAAGGGATGAGCGATCCCCTTTCCGGCGGGGGCTTCGACCCCCGCATGTTCTCCCAAGTGCCGTTCTTCCGCGAGCTGCACAAGATCATGGCCTGGACCGGCGGCCCGGTGAACTGGGACCTCGCCCGCCAGACCGCCGCGTCGGTGGCATCCACGGGACCGGGCCAGGACCGTGCGCTGCGTCCCGGCGACCGCGACGAGGCAGAGTTCGCCCAGGCGGTCGGGGTGGCGGAACTGTGGCTGGACGGGGTGACCGACCTGCCCGCCGTCGAGGGACCTGCCCGGACCCTGAGCGCCGAGGAGTGGATCGCGCTGGCCAACAGTTCCGACGGCCTGGGCCTGTACCTCGAGCCGGTCGCCGAGGGCATGAGCGCCGCGCTCACCTCCAGCCTGCCGGAGGAGCTCAAGGGCATGCTCGGCGGCGGGGGCGGCATGCCCGGCGGGGACGCGCTGGCCGGCGCTCTGGGGCCCATGGGAGCGATGCTGTTCGGCATGCAGGTGGGCACGGTCTCGGGTTCCCTCGCCGGCCAGCTGCTCGGCACCTACGACCTCGGGGTGCCGACGGTGGAGCCCCACACCGTGGGGGTGGTGGGCGGCAGCGCCGGCCGGTTCGCCGCCGAGTACGACGTCGACCCGGCCGAGCTGCGCTTCTGGCTGGCGCTGCGCGAGGTCGCGCACCGCCGGCAATTCGCCGGGGTCGGCTGGCTGCGCGGGCACCTGGCCGAACTCATCCGCACCTTCGCCTCGCAGGCCGACTTCGACGCCAACGGCCTGCTGGAACGCTTCGGCGGCATGGGCCTGGACCCCGAGGCCCTCTCGGACCCAGAACGGCTGCGCGGCGCGTTCGAGGGCGCCGATGCGCTGGCGGTCGAGCCGACCCAGGCACAGCGCGCCACGCTGACCCGCCTGCAGGCCCTGGTCGCCTTTACTGAAGCGTGGGTTGACACGGTGGTGCGCGCCGCTGGGCACGACAAGCTGCCGGCCCTGCCCCGCATCGAGGAGGCCATGCGCCGCCGCCGTGCGGCGAAGGGCGCTGGCGAGCGCTACCTGGAGCAGTTGGTGGGCCTGGACCTCAAACCCGCCGATGCCGACGCCGGTGCGGCCTTCTGCGCCGCTGTGCTCGCGGCGCGCGGGCAGGAGGGCCTCGACCGGGCGTGGCGCGGGCCCGAGTATCTGCCCGGCGCCGAGGAGCTGGCCGAGCCGAGCCGCTGGCTGGTCCGCCTGGCCGCCCAGGAGACCGACCTTGACATGCTGGATGAACGGGATCTGCCAGCCATCCCCGACGACCTCGGCGAACTCGACGAGTGACCCGGACGGGGACGTCCTGGGGCTTCTCCACAGAGAGACTACCCAGGAGTGATCCCTCCGCTACCCCACGTTGATCCACTGGGGGACCCAGGGTGAGAAAAATACTTCGATCCACATCTCACGCGGGGGTGTTTCCGCCGGTCAGCGACCGATTCGAGCCGGCGAGAGGCTCGTACCGTTCGTCTCTCCACAGCGGGTCGTCCACAGCCCTGCGGCCATTTCCCGCGTCCTTCTCACCGGGCTCCACAGGGTGGGGAAAGGCCTGTGGACGGCCTGATTGACGGTGCCCCGATCACCCTCGTAGGGTCCTCTCCACAGACGGCCCCCGGCGCCACCGGGTCCGTCCTCCAAGGGGAAGGGGGGACGGGCGCGGGACACGGCGGGGGTCGTCTGCTACGCCGTCAAGACGTGACGTCACGCTGGGCGAGGACGGTGCCGGTGACGGTGAGCCCGGCGACACAGTAGGCACCGAGGGTGAACAGGGCCCGGCCGGTGGACACGGCGGGATCGTCGACGGTGAAGCTCGCCAGCAGCAGCCCTGGGAACCATTCGGGCGAGGGTCCCCACGAGTCGCCGAGCAGCCCTTCGACCGGCCCGGCCCTCGCCATGCCGATGCCGAGGGCGATGGGGACGGAACGACGGAACGCACGAGGACGCACGAGGATGCCCCAGCCGGTGACCCACAGCGTCATCCCCGCGTAGACGCCCGCCGCCTCGCGCAGGGCGGCGGCGCTGATCCAGGCATCGGTGTCGATGCCCTGGCTGGAGGCGATGGCCAGGACCGGCCGCCGCCGCGTAGCCGACGCGCCGGTCACGCAGCGCGGCGAGGGTGTACAGCGCCACCGGCCCGGTGGCGAGCACCGAGCCGCCGGTATAACCGCGGCCCACGTAGACCGCCAGCGCCGCCCCCACCACCGCGACGACCGCCACCGGCCACCGCCGCCGCACCGCCGGCGCGCCGCCGGCGACCACCATCACCGCGTACGCCAGCGCGTCGAGCGCCCGGTCATCGGCATTGGGCTGCATGCGGACGGTCGCGGCGACGACCGCACCCGTCAGCAGGCCGGCCCCCACGATGTCCCCCACCGCCCCGAGGCTCCGGACACCAGCGCGCAAGCCCATGACGTCACGATAGACGGGCGCCGGGAGGTGAGCTCCGTGCACAAGACGACCATCAATCTGCGGGCGGACGTCTGGCTGCGGCTGCGCAATCGCGCCGAGCGGGACGGTGTGAGCGTGGCCTCGCTGGTCAACGAGCTCCTAGCGGATGCCCTGACCTCCGGGGACGGCGGAGCAGGGCCCTCCTCGATCGCCGCCGGCGAGGCGGACGTGGCTGACCTCGGCGCCAATGCGAAGAAGTACCTCAGAGCCAGTATGCGATGACGGTGGTCGCGGACACGTCCGCACTCGTTGCCGCCGTAAACCGCCGCGACAACGACCACCTGCGCTGCGCGGCGCCGGTCCGCAAGCACCTTCGGGACGGCATCATCGTGACCGTGGCGGTGGCGATCGAGGTGGACTACCTCGTGAGCGAGCGGGTCGGACGACAGGCCACCCGGGCGTTCCTCGAGGATCTCGATCGCGGCCGTTACCCTACTGGAACCGGTTGATGCCAGCCTCTTTCGCCGCGCCGTCGAGCTCGACCAGCGGTAGGCCGATCTCGGTCTGGGACTCGCCGACGGCACCGTCGCGGCCGCCGCCGAACACTATCGGGCCAGTGCGATCCTCAGCCTGGACCAGCACTACAGGATTGTGGCCCACCAGTTCCCCATCGAGCCCGGCTGACGTCCAGCACAGTTCTACCCGGGGAGATGGCCGTCCGGGATGGCCTGCTACCGTCAGTCCATGGCGACGCAGGCGAACGGTAAGCCCTTCGCGGGGCGCATGATTGCCAGCGAGCGCCGCGCCCAACTCGTGAGCGTGGCCAAAGGCGTGTTCGCCCAGCTCGGTTACGACGCGGCGAGCGTCGAGGAGATCGCCGCGCGGGCGGGGGTATCGAAGCCGGTGGTCTATGAGCACTTCGGTGGCAAGGGCGGGGTGTACGCCGCGGTGGTCGACCGGGAGGCCAGGGTCCTACTGGCGATGATCGGCGCGCGCATCGGCCCCGACCTCGGCGGGCGTGAGCAGATCATGGGCAGCGTCATGGCCTTTCTGGACTACATCGACGCCGACCCGGAGGGCTTCCGCGTCCTCACCCGGGACTCGCCGGCCACGTTCGGCGGCGGCGGCATCGCCGGGCTGCTGGCCGACGTGGCGAACAAGTGCGAGGAGGTCCTTGCCGGTTTCTTCTCACGCTCGGGGGTCTCCGCCGAGCACGCGCCACTTTACGCCCGCGCGCTGATCGGCATGGTGGTACACGTGGGCGCGTGGTGGGCGCAGGTCCGCGAGCCGGCCAAGGAGGTGGTGGCGGCCCACCTCACTGCACTCGCGTACGTGGGCCTGTCCCGCCTGCCGATCGACCCGCTGCGCCTGTACGACCCGCGCTCGCCGCGGCTCAGCGCCCGCGCTCGCCGTCACCAGCGCGGCCCAGCAGCTTAGCGATGTCGAGCTCGGTGAGACTGGCTACCTCGGCGTCAGCGGCATCGAGCTGGGTGTCGGGCAACGACGGGCAGCCGATGACGTACAGCCCCGCCGCCTTGGCCGACGCCACCCCCACCGGGGAGTCCTCCAGCCCCACGCAGCGTCCGGGCGGCGCCCCGAGGGCGGCGCAGGCGGCGAGGTAGGGGTCGGGCGCTGGCTTGGGCCGCGCCACGTCCTCCGCGCAGACCGCCGTGTCGGCCAGCACGCCGAGACCCGAGCTGGTCAGGGACAGCTCGGCGATGATGCGCCGCGAGTTCGTCGCAACGCCCAGCGGCACGCCGCGCTCCCGCAGGGCCTCGACGAGTTCGCGGGCGCCCGGGCGCGCGGCGATCCCGCGCTGGAACTCCACCACCGCGGCGGTCAGCAGGCGCCGCGAGATTGCTCGCGGGTCGGCGGCGCCGAGGAACTCCGCCAGCACCGTGGCCGCGTCCTCGGGCCCGCGACCGAGCATCAAGGTGCGCACGCCCTCGTCCCAGGGCTTGCCGTACCCCTCGACCACGCGGCGCTCCGCGGCGCCCCAGGCGTCCTCGGAATCCACGAGCAGGCCGTCGAGGTCGAGCACGACGGCCTGCACGCCGAAGGCGGGGTGCGGCGGACGGTTCAGGCCGCCTGCTCCCGACGCGCCGAGCGCCGTGCGCGCTTCTCGTCGTAGCGCTTCGCCATCCCGTCCAGCGCGGTCAGGAACTCGGAGGTCTGGGTGCGGGCCTGCTCGGCGGCCTCGTCCAGACCCTCGCGCTCGAAGAAGCGCCAGTGGCGCAGCAGTGGCCAGATGACGTCGTCGTGGTGGGCGCGCAGGTCATAGATCCCCGCCTTGGCGATCTGCACGGCCTTGGTGTTGAAGTCCGTCATGCCGGCGCCCGGCATCTCGAAACCCGCGACCTCCGCGGCGATGGCCTCGATGCAGCGCGACGGCTCGACCTCCAGCGCCGCGTTCAGGATGTCGCGGTAGAAGACCATGTGGAGGTTCTCGTCGGCGGAGATGCGCGCCATGATGCGGTCCGCGACGGGGTCCTCGGAGTAGCGCCCGGTGTTGCGGTGGCTGATGCGGGTTGCGAGTTCTTGAAAGGCGACGTAGGCCATCCCGCGCAGCAGCGACTTGCCGTCCTTGTCGTAGCCGGTCGACATCTGCTGCATGCGGCCGCGCTCCAGGGCGACGGGGTCGACTGCGCGGGTCACCACCAGGTAGTCGCGCAGAACGATGGAGTGCCGGCCCTCCTCGGCGGTCCAGCGGTGCACCCACTCCATCCACGGGCTGTCGGCCTTGCCGAACATGTCGTAGATCTCGCGGTGGTAGCTGGGCAGGTTGTCCTCGGTCAGCAGGTTCACCTCGAACGCGATCTGCGCCACCCCGCTGAGGCGCGAGTGGTCCGGCGTCCACGGCTCCTTGTCGAAGTCCCGGCCCAGCGAGTACGGGACGTAGTCGTGCGGGAACCACTCCTTCTGCACGCTCAGGTGACGGTTCAACAGGTCAGCCGCGATGGGCTCGAGCGTGGCCAGCAACTGCTGGTCGGAGGAATTGCGCATGGACGGTTCCCTTCGCGAGGTCGGCGGGCTGAACCTACGGTAGCGTAACCTACGGCTACGTAGGTGAAACCTGCCACCCGGCGCCGACAGAGGTAGCGTCCGCGCATGAGCCTGCTGATCCTCGTCCGCCACGGCCAGTCGGTGTGGAACGCCGAGAACCGCTTCACCGGCTGGGTCGACGCCCCGCTCACCGATCTCGGCCGCGGGGAGGCGGAGGCGGGCGGCCAGCGGCTGGCCGAGGCCGGGGTGCGTGTCGACCGCGCCTTCACGTCCACCCTCACGAGGGCGATCGAGACGGGACGGATCATCCTGGACGGGCTCGGCCAGTCCGACCTCGAGCAGGAGCGGGCCTGGCAGCTGAACGAGCGCTTCTACGGCGCCCTCACCGGCCGAGACAAGGCGCAGACGGCCGAGGAGTTCGGCGTGGATCAGGTGCAGATCTGGCGCCGCAGCTACGACACCCCGCCGCCGGGCGGCGAGAGCCTGAAGGACACGACCGCGCGCACCCTGCCCTACTTCCGCGACGTGGTGCTGGCGGCCTGCCGCGAGGTGGGCACGGTGTTCGTCGCGGCGCACGGCAACTCGCTGCGCGCCGTGGTCAAGGAGCTGGACGGGCTGAGCGACGACGAGGTGGTGGCCCTGGAGATCGCCACCGGGGTCCCGATCGTCTACGAACTGGACGCCGAGGGCGCCCCGACCTCCAAGCAGATCCTGCAGCCCCCCGCCCCCGCCGGCGTGGAGCAGACGACGAACTAGCCCTTGGTCTGGCGGGCGTGGCGGTCGCCGCAGGCAAGGCAGACGAGATAGAACCCCCTGAGTCAGCGGCACGACCGGGTCGCCCGCGCCCCGGCGCCCGTACACTGCCGCGTCCCCGTGCCGCCACGTGAAGAAGGTGCCCGAGTGCTCAGCGTGACCGTCGACTCCGCCGATCCGCGGGAGGTTGCCGCCGACCTGCTGGTGGTGGGGGTGTTCAAGGGCGGCATCGAGGGTCCGGGCGTCCAGCTCGCGCTGGAGGGACTGGGGCTGGAGCGCTTCCCTGTCACACCGGACTTCCGCGGTGACACCGGGCAGACACTGCTCCTCGCGGCGCCGGGCGCCGCGGCCGCGGCGGTGCTGCTGGTGGGGCTGGGGCGCGTGGACGAGAGCGGCCCGCAGCGCCTGCGCGAGGCCGCCGGCGAGGCGGCGCGCGCCGGCGCCGGCGCGCGCCGCATCGTCACCACCCTCGCCCAGGTCGCCACAGGGCCGGCGTCGGTCGAGGCGGTCGCCGAGGGTTTCCTGCTCGGCGCGCCCGCCGGGCGCCGGTTCGCCACACGGCACCACGGCGAGGCGTCTCGCATCGAGGAGGTGGTGGTGCTCGTGCCGTCGGCCGGGCTGGACGCGGCGCGGCGCGCGGTGGCGCACGCGGCGGTCACCGGCCGTGCGGCGCTGGTCGCGCGTGAACTGGTGAACCTCCCGCCGGACCGCAAGCGTCCACCGGCGCTGGCCGAGGCCTTCGGCGAGCTGGCGGGCGGCGCCTGCGACGTGCGGATCCGCGACCAGGCCGAGCTCGCCGAGGGCGGCTTCGGCGGGCTGCTCGCCGTAGGCCGTGGCTCCCGCGTGCCGCCGCGCCTGGTCGAGCTGACCTACTCCCCCGCCGACCCGCTCGGCTCGGTCGTCCTGGTGGGCAAGGGCATCACCTTCGACACCGGCGGGCTGAGCCTGAAGCGCGGGACGTCGAACGCCACGATGAAGAGCGACATGGCCGGCGCCGCCGCGGTGGCCGCCACCTGTGCCGTCCTCGCCGACCTCGACATCCGACTGCGGGTCACCGGTCTGTGCCCGCTCGCCGAGAACATGCCCGGCGGTGACGCCCAGCGGCCCGACGACATCCTCACCGCCCACGGCGGCACCACCGTGGAGGTGCGCGACACCGACGCCGAGGGCCGCCTGGTCCTCGCTGACACCCTCGACCTCGGCGCCAGCCTGCAGCCCGACGCGCTGGTCGACATCGCCACGCTCACCGGGGCGGCGATCACCGCGGTCGGTCCCTACGCGGGCGCGATCATGGGCAGCGACGACGACCTCATCGCGGCGCTGCGCGGCGCGGGCGCGGTCGCGGGCGAGGACCTGTGGCCGCTGCCGCTGTGGCCAGCCCTCCAGCGCTTCCTCGATTCGCCTGTCGCCGACGTGAACAACACCGGCGACGACCACGGTGCCGGGTCGATCATGGGCGGGCTGTTCCTGCGCCGCTTCACCGGCGACGTGCCGTGGGCGCACCTGGACATCGCCGGGCCGGCCTTCCTCGATCCCGAGCTGGCCGTCGGCCACCTGCCTGCGGGCGGCACGGGCTTCGGCGTGCGCACGCTACTCGCCTGGCTCGAGCGCCGCGGCGACCCCGTCTCCACCAGGGACTAATCCCTTGACGGGCGCTTACCGCCCGGTAGCCTCGCGGAGCCACGGAGGGGTGGGACTGCGAGGGGGACTCGTGCGACGTCTGCTCGTGCTTTGCGCTGCGCTGTCGGTGCTCGCGCTCGGACTGCCGGCTGGAGTGGCCGCCGGGCAGGCGGTCCCGCCGTTCTTCGTCGACCCGGCCACGCTGCCGTTCGAGGCGCTGCCCGGTACCACCACGGAGCGCGCCTGGGGCGTGGACGCCAACGGCGCGGGCTACCGCATCGAGGTGCCGGCCCACTGGAACGGCGAGTTGGTCCTGTACGCCCACGGCTTCCGCGGCACCGATGCGGAGCTGACGGTCAGCGACCCGGCTCTGCGCGCCCACCTCGTGGACCTCGGCTATGCCTGGGCGGCGTCGAGCTACCGTGCGAACGGCTACGCGGTGGAGGAGGGCGTGGAGGACACCGAGAACCTCCTCGCGATCTTCGGCGAGCGGACCGGGCTGACGCCCGAGCGCACATTCCTGACGGGTGAGTCCATGGGCGGGCACATCACCGGCGCCTCGATCGAGCGCTACCCGGACACCTACGCCGGCGCGCTGCCGGTGTGCGGGGTGATGGGCGACGTCGCGCTGTTCGACTACTTCCAAGACGTCAACCTCGTCGCCCAGGCGCTGGCCGGCAGCGAGGCGCAGGTTCCGGCCGGGCCCGACTACTTCACCGAGGTCGTGCCGCGCATCGACGCCGCGCTGGGCTACCCCGGTGACCTGAACGGGCGCGGGCACCAGCTCTCCGCGGCCGTCGAGCAGCTCTCCGGCGGCGAGCGCAGCGCCTTTGACGCGTCATTCGCGTTCTGGGGCGGTCCCGACACCGCGCAGGACGGCATCCCATTCCTGTTCGGCGTCTACGGCGGCCCCAGCGACCCGCGGGTGAACGCGGTGGTGGGCAACGCCGATCGCACCTACTCCTACGACACCGATCCGGCGGTCTCGCCCGAGGAGGCCGACCTCAATGCGGCCGTGGTCCGCGATCCCCGCAT
>Ga0136615_10000168_pt1 | contig 28151 bp, 36 predicted proteins | sample AntDrymUQ2882206_2_FD_106647 | JGI IMG/M metagenome (GOLD analysis project Ga0136615, IMG submission 106647) | Polar desert sand microbial communities from Dry Valleys, Antarctica - metaG UQ288 (22.06) | ecosystem: Environmental > Terrestrial > Soil > Desert | place: Antarctica: Dry Valley... | reverse complement strand
GCCGGCCACGCGCGCCTGAGCGCACGCGCGGGCGCGCGCGAAAAAACTGTGCACAACCTTCGGTTGCGCACAGCTACTACGACAACAACAACCTGACTCCACGAAACCGGGGGAGGTCCAATCCGCCATTGATCTCCTGCTCAGCGGTGTATCAGCGCACAGTACTGATGCATAAAAGCATGGCTATAGAACATATGGCGACTGTCGTTTAGCGAGAGCCCTGCCAATGACGGCCCTCAGGCGCGAATGCGACCTTCACCGCCCAGACGTCACGTGACCGCATCGGACGCCCGAGCGCCCGGATAACGACCTGCAGATGGAAGAACGACCCTCTCTGCGCGGCGTTCAGCGCCCCGCATACAGGAGCGCGACGCCAGATGCCGAGATCCAGGTGGCGCCAGACCGAATCCACCGGCCGGCTGTCGCGCCGCGCCCGGGTCGAGTGCCGCACAGCGGACAGACCAGGCGTCGACGACGCAGCCCGACCTCGACGAGGTCTCCTGGCGCAAGGGCCACCGCTACCTCACGCTCGTGACCGACCATCACCGCCGCTGCGTGGTCTGGGGCACCGACGGCGCCGGCGCCGACGCCGCCGACAAGCTCTTCGCCGAGCTCGGCCCCGAAAGATCCGCGCAGATTGAGGCGATCTCGCTGGACATGGGACCCGGCTACGCGCTGTCGGCCCGCCAGGACGGCCACGCGCCGCAGGCCACGATCTGCATCGACAACTACCACGTCGTGCAGCTGGCCACCAAGGCGCTGGACGAGGTCCGCCGCGACTACTGGAACCAGCTGCGCACCCTCGGCGACCAACAGGCCGCCCGGCGCTTCAAGGACGCCCGCTGGGCGCTGCTGAAGAACCCCGACAACCTCACGGACACCCAGGCCGCCACCCACCGGCGGCTGCGCAGGGCCGGCGGCGAGGTCTGGCGCGCCTACACGCTCAAGGAAGCCCTGCGCGGCATCTTCGCGCCCGGCCTCTCCCTCGATGACGTCGTCGTCCTGATCGACCGCTTCATCAGCCGCGCCAGCCGCAGCCGGCTGGACCCCTTCATCCGACTGGCCAAGACGATCACCCGCCACCGCGACGGCATCCTCGCCGCGATCCGACTCGGCATCACCAACGCCCGTACCGAAGCGCTCAACAACAAGGTCCGCCTCATCACCCGCCGCGCCTACGGGTTCCACTCCGCCGACGCCGCCCTCGCCCTCGCCCTCGTACTGCTGACCTGCGGCCCCATCACCCTCACCCCACCACACGAGACTCACCCACACCAACCCGCCCGACCTTGACCACATCGATGCCGAGAGAGCCCGTTTTCGCCCCTGGGTGCGGTCGTGAGACGAACACGAGCACTTCTGGTGGGACAACGGCTACCTCGAGCTCAACTACGGGCTCTACCCCGTGCGGCCCAACGACGCGTTCTCCGGCCCGTTTCGCGTGCCCCGATCGTCGCCGACGCCGCTGGTGGTCGCCACGACCTCCGACCCCGCCACCCCATACCGCGGCGCGCGCAAACTTGTTCGCGACCTCGCAAACGCGCGGCTGCTGACGATGCGCGGCGACGGCCACACCGCCTACCCGGGAAACTCGGTCTGCGTCGACGCCGCCGTGGAGGCCTACGTGAACGACGGCGCGCTGCCGCCCCCCGGCAGCCAGTGCCAGCAGACCGTCGGCTTCCCCGCGCCGCAGCCACCGCGCGACGCCCCAACCCCCGCGAACGACCGCATGCGGCCGCCCGTCAGGCCGTGGGATCCCGTGCGCTGAGGCACACGCTGCGCGTTGCGGCGGAGTCGCGCGCGTGCCCACCTGCGGAGGCCGACGTCTTCGAATCGCATCGCCGGTACCGCGCCAGCGACGTTTGCACGCAGCGCGGTCTCACGAACTCGACGGCTCGTTCGTTCCACGGGCATGCACACGATCACCGATCCCCCGATCCCCCGATCCTGTACTTCGGCACGCCAGTCGTCCTGATCAGCACCGAGAACGACGATGGCACTGCGAACGCGCCGCCGAGTGCCCAGTGCACATGGAAACATCGCCGACAGCGGCCACGGCGCGCCGTACGCTGACGTACTGATGGGTACTCCGTGGGACGCGCGCACGTATGACCGTTCCAGCCAGCCGCAGCAAGCGTGGGCCTCGGAGGTCCTCGTACGGCTCGCGGACATCGCCACGGACGCGACCGTGCTGGATGTTGGGTGCGGCACGGGCCGCGTCACGGAAGCGCTGCTCGCGCTCGTGCCACGAGGTCGCGTGCTGGCCGTCGATGCGTCGGCCGACATGGTACGACTCGCTCGCGACCGCCTCGGAGAACGCGCAGAAGTGTGGCAGCAGGACGTTCTCGACCTCGACCTCGGCGAGGCGATCGACGCGATCGTGTCGACAGCGGCGCTGCACTGGGTCACCGATCACGACCGCCTGTGGGCCAGGCTGGCCTGCGCGCTGCGCCCGGGCGGACAACTCGAAGTCCAGTGCGGAGGACAAGGCAACATCGCCCGTGTGCGCGAGCACATCGCGACGGTTGCCCGCGACGTCGCTCCCGAGCTCGTCGGCTGGTCGCCGTGGGTCTTTGCCAGTCCACACCAGACGGAACGGCGCCTACGGCAGGCGGGCTTCGCCGCCCCACGCTGCTGGCTGGAGGAGCGCCCGACCTACCCGGAAGACCTGGACGCGTTCGTGCGCACGTCGATCCTCCCCGCACATCTAGCGCGCCTGCCCACGCAGCAGCGGCGCGAGCGGTTCGCCACCGCGGTCGTGGCGCGCGTAGGCCTGCCGCTGGACTACGTTCGACTCAACGTTTCCGCCCTCCGCAGAACCTGACAGGGCACAAGCCTCCGATGGGTGGGGTGGAGCCGTCCTTGGGGCCATCCGTGGCCACCCTCTTTCGTCCCTGTCAGATAGCTCAAACGCGCTACTTGGCCCGGGGTTGGTCGATGACGAAATTGTTTTGGCGGCGGTTGCCGGGCAGGGGCCGCGACGCAGCGGTGGCCAACCTGCTGGGCATCGTCGCTGGCATTCTGCCCTTAGCACGGACGATGAGCCCCCATCGGAAAAATCGCGAGCCGGATAGCCTCGCGGGCCGTGCCACGGGGCAGACCGCTCAAGCCCGTCGACGCTTCCGCTTCCTGCGCCGCGCGGCTTGGAGTGGCCATACGGGGAATGCGCGTGGCACGGAACCTGACGTTGCGTGCGCTGGCGAACCGGATCGGCTACTCGCCGCAGCACATCTCCGAAGTCGAGCTAGCTCAGGCCAGTGCCAGCAATGCCTTCATCGCCGCCTGCGACCGGGCGCTCGGGGCCGATGGGCAGCTGAATGAGATGCTGCCTGCGGTGGTTCTGGAGCGGTCCTTGCAGCGCGACGCTCGGGCAAGCGTGCGTAGGTCGGCTGCTAGCGTTGACGACGATGTGCGACGTCGTGCGTTCTTAGGTCTCGGAGTCGTCGCCGTCCTATTCGGGCCGGAGGCAGCCGCCCGTGCGCTCAGCGACGCCGATGCCGAACAGGTCACGCACGAATGGTCCCGTGCGTTGTTCGTAGCGCCAGATCGTCAGGCGCTGCTTCCGGGCTTGGCGGCCGATCTGCGGCGCTTGAAGGCCAACGGAGGTCCTCAGCGGGCCGTTGCGCTGCTGTCGGGGTACGTCGCGATGATCGCGGCGAGTGGTGGCGAGGCCAGCGTGTCGCATCGATGGTGGCTACGAGCGCAGAATGCTGCCGACGTGTCCGGTGACGTGCACGTCGCCGCGTTCATCGCGGGGCAGCGTGCCGTCCATGTGCTCTATGCCGATCGTGCCCCTGCTCGGGCGCTTGTGCTGGCGGAACACGCGTTGAAGCTGACGGCTGCGCCATGCGCGGGCCGGATGCACGCCCTCAGCACCGTGGTCAGAGCCTCAGCCGCGCTGGGTCGCCAGCGCGCCGCGAGGGAGGCGCTGGTAGCGCTGGAGAGGACATTCGAGCGGCTACCCCACAACATCACGCGCGAGAAGGCCACGGTGGGCGGCTGGGCCGAGGATCGTCTTCACCACACGCACAGCTACGCCGCCGTCTTCGGCGGGCTCAGCGGTGGCGAGGCCGCCCGTGACTCCGCGCTGCGGCTGTACTCCTCCGCTGCCTGGCGGGGGCCTGCACAAGTCAGGCTCCATCAGGCGGCGGCTGAGGTCGACCCCCAGCACGCCGTAGCGACCCTGGCCGAACTCAGCGACGCCCAGCGATTTGACCGCAGCATCCGGTTTGCTGCTCTGCGGACGCTGAGCGCATGTCGAGCCCGGGGTGCAGATGTGGCTGAGCTGGGCGAAGCCCAGCGCGCCTTGAGGGATGGCTTTCCAACCCTGCGGTGGAGGCCCGCTTGAAGAGGCTCACGACCTAGTCTGCGGTCAACTGGGCTGTTCTGTCAATCCTGAGCCGTGGCTGGTTTGCTCTTGCGGCGCTCGATGGACCAACGGGAACGAAGGCTAAACCAGGGCTGAATGGGTCGACGCCTGCCAGAAGCACGACGCCCGGAGCCTGCCCGCTCTGACATGCTCGTGGAATCCGCGCCGTCCGGATCCCCGATCATGATTCCTAGAAGCAAGGCACGGTTGAGTTACGTACCCGACCGAAACGAAATGCTCCTTTCGACGCTGATGCGCACCCCCTGCCCGTACGCCGCCGGAGCAAAGGGCCGAATCGTTGACGCAGCCGCGCCCCAAAGCATTGGCGCGTACGTGAGCTGGCTCGTCGCGGGAACTGAGCTGGCTGGTCCGACAGATTTCGTCGCGTGCGAGGTACCGTGGATAGACGCCTGTCCTAGCAGCCCGGAGTTCTCAGCTGCAATCCACGACGTCCTGCTAGGTGTCGTCGGGGCGGGGCGCTTGTACGCAGGCATCGAGACGGCTTCGTGGAGGCTAAGAACCGACGATGCTGAGCTATTTCCATTCGTGATGTCTCCGGGATACGCCACAACGCACCCTCGCTATCTCGACTGGCCGGCGCCGGTCCTCGTGCTTCAGCTGGAAGACTCCTTCACGCGTCACGGCATCACCTCGCGGACATCCAGACGGGCTGCGCTCTCGACGACCGCGGAGCGACGCTTTGAACTTGCTGGTCGGGAGTACTTCGGCCAGATAACTCGTACCCTCCCAAGGTCGTGGCGCGTTATCAAGCCACTTACAAGCAACGACCCACCGATTGCGTGGTGGCCGATCCCCGGCTACTAGCGCGCAATCGTCCGGTCATGAGATACTACCCACAATTGATCGAGGTCTCTTATGCAACTCTCGCTCGGCGGCGCACTTCCAGAACGCCCAACGCGAACCGTCGGCAACGATGAGCTTCTAAGCACCCTACAAACGCTTCACGCCGCCTACCACCGGGGCGACTTTGGCGGAGTCGTGCACGAAAAACACCCAGGCCTCGACCCCGCCTCCCGAGAGCACTATCTATACTTCACGCTCGCGCCGGCACTAAACTTCCAGCGCAAGTCCGAGGGACTGTGGCGGGCCGCGGACGCGACGTACCGTGACCCTGATACTCGCTTTGTGTTTTTTCCTGAAAACCTTGGTCGGGGGCGCGTTGACTATCTCGACGCGCTTTCGCGGTACTCGCTCGCAACGTTCCGCGATAAGCACACCGACATCTGGTGCACCGTCAGTTCAACCCTCGCCCGCGATTACGACAGTGATCCGCGCAGTCTCCTCTCTTCAGCCGATCACGACGTGGCAACGATCAAGGCACTCGTTCGCGGGCGACGCCGAGAGTTCCCCTATCTCAGCGGACCCAAGCTTCTGAACTACTGGTTGTACATGCTCGATAGCTTCACGGATATCCGCCTCACAAACAAGTCCGAAATCAGCATCATTCCAGATGTACACGTGATCAACGCGTCGGTGCGCCTTGGAGTCGTACCCGAGTGGACAGCCGATCGCGACGTAGTGGCCGATGCCTGGTACGCGTTGCTCGCGGAGACTGACTTTTCACCCATCGACCTGCATGGGCCGCTTTGGCGCTGGGCGCGACTCGGGTTCCCTACGGTGTCGCCACAGTAGTCGTGAGCCCGCGGACAAAGAGCGCCTGGGGCAACCCCGAGTCTCACCTGTTTCGCTTTTTACGACGTGTCGAGGCCGAATGCAGTTCGCGACCTCATCTCTGCGTCGTCGGCTGCTCCGATGGCAAGTTTGTTGTGCCCGCCGCTCGTCGCGGCTGGCGGGTCACCGGAGTGGATATCGACCCGAGGATGCTGTGGGGGTCCGCAGCGATCCCCAGGCTCGGCATTGGCTCACCGGTTCTTGGACTCGAGAACCGTCTCATCGCCGAGCAACTGCTGGACCGCGTGACAATTTACGAAGGCGACTTCATGGAGCTAGACATCCAACCGCACGACGCCCTCTGGACCAGCGGATGTCTCCAATACTCCGCCAACTCACACCATCACATCTCCGCAATGACTAAACGCCTGCGCGAGATCCTGAAACCCGGCCGTTTGGCATTCATCGAGTACATGGTCCCTGACGAACCGAAACTTATCGGTCGACCGAATTGTCCGCCGACGAGCTGGTGGCGCGACGCGTTTCCTCGCCAAGGGTGGGACGTGCTTTCACACCGCGAGTTGCTTGAGCAACGAGACCTGCCCCATCCGTACATGCCAGGTCCTCATCGCCATAGCTGGGGCCGGGTGCTCGCACGCCGAGCCGCCGAATAGATGTCGGAGCTCATGCTCGTTTCTGGTCTTCCCGGAGTCGGCAAGACGTCCGTGGTCCACCGACTGGCGTCACAGTATCCAGCAGAGTTCGCCAGGGTCCACTTCGGAGCCCTGCTGAGAGCAGCTGTCGAAAGTCGTGTCGGTGACTCAATGTCTCACAACGCCTTTCGAGCCAACTTCACTCAGCTTCTGACGCGCTCGGACTTCGAGGCGGCGACTTCGGTCGCACGGATGAATGCCGATCAGGCGTCAGCCCGAATATGTCTACTCGATTCCCATGCGGTGACGCCGACAGAGGACGGCCTCCGCGCGACACCCGACAATGCGAACCGCCTCAAGACGTTGCGCATGTCTGGACTGATCCACATCAGCAGCGCGGAGGTCACGCACCGAATCGTCACAAACAGTCAAACGCAAGGTCGTCACAGCATGACCGACATGGAGGCTCAAATCGCCGAGATCATGCAAGTGAGCGTCATGGTTGGCTACAGTGCTGGCTACGATTGTCCGTTGCTTCTTATTAGCGGCGACGGAGACGTCGAGTCAGTCGCTGGGCGGCTCGCAGGCGCCGCGCGGTCGATACTGGATGCCGCATGATCTTATGACGTGGGATGAGGTCGAAGACATGGTCAGCTCCTACTCACGGTGCTACCGGTCAGGCAGTCCCGAGTGGGCCATCTTCTCGTACACCTGTTCGGAACAGCATGAGCGTAAGCTGAAGTGGTACGCCAGTCAGCTCACGGTGCTCCGTGACGCTGGAGTGCTCCTCGATGTCGGCTGTGGCACGGGCCAGCTACTGGACTATTGGGACGCTCCGGAGAGTTACCAGGGCGTCGATGTGGTTCCAGAGTTTATTGAAAGAGCACGACGGGACCACCCGACGCGCCGTTTTCAATGTGCGGAGGTCTTGAGCACCTGTATCGATCGCTGCGAAATCGTTGTGATGGTTGGGTTGCTCGGACTGAGTCCCACCCCGCTTGAACTCGTTGACCGGGTTTGTGGTCTGGCTCGCGTACACCTTCTGTTTGACTACCTGCCCGGTGTCGTTAAGCCTGACCGTGGAGGCGAGCATCTTCGTTGGCTTGACACGCAACTTGTCGAGCAGAGGGTGTTGGATGCTGGGTTTGCGATCACCGAGACAACGATGCTGGGCTCATCAACGAGAGCGATCCTGTGTACGAGAGCCTCTTGCGGTGTCTGCCGGAAAGATCTAACCAATGTGGCGGAGGTCGTGAACCACAAGCGCGACGTTTGCCACCGGAACAACGCGACGCGGCGGGCAAACGATCACGGCCCACCGGTGCCTGGAGGGTTGGGAATGCGTGCTGTCACTGCGCCTTGAGGAATGGCTTTCCAATCCGGAGATCGAAAGGCGTCTCGGGCGGCTCGCTTCCTAGCGTGCGGCAACCACGCACTTGCCGTCAGCCGGTCACGACTGGGCAGAGTCCGCATCGTCGCCCTCGGCGGGATGCTCCCCACGTGCCTCTCGATAAGCCTCTCGTATCGCTTCTATATCTGGATCGGCACGCCGATTAGGATCGCTGGGTTCCGAGGCTTCGTCCTCGTCCGTTTCGGATGCCGGGTCGCCACTGGTTCTTTCCTCATGAGATCGCCGTATAGCTTCGTGCAGATCTTCGACGCTTCGAATTGGTTCGCGGCCTTCTTCGTGGCCGCCATGTTCACCCATAGTGCTAATCCTGCTTATTCATACCTACTATGGGTCCCGCGTATGGCGTTGTCAACGCTTCGCCGGCCGCACCAGGCCCCGCATGCATAGCGAGAATATTAGAGCTGAGCTGCGCGCGCGGACCCGACGTACAGATCCGCGCGCATGTTGACACGTACGAGACGTGCTAGTCCATTGTGTCTTGATCGACAGCACATATGGCAGTGGCAACCAAGAGGAACCCCCCACAAAAGAGCCACGTGGCAGGTTCGACACCGGGCGTAGGGCGCGTATCGCCAAGCGAGGACATAAGCCCGGCGACAAAAAGCACCACTCCCAGAAACGCCACCCCGCTCCGTAACATCTCATCCTCTTCGAGGAGCTTGCCTAGGGAGAGGGCGGTAAAACTAACGCCGCTCATCCATCCTCCGACGCTGCCGAAGACGGTGACAAGGCCGTCTTGCGGACTCGTGAACAGCGCCACTAGCACGGCAAGCAGCAACATCGGCCACATGGCGCAAACGATGAGAAACACCGGTACGACGAGCACGGTACCCACAACCCGTTCGATCTTGCAAAGGTCTCGGATCGACGAAAACCGTTCGTTGAACATGTCAACGCCTCCAGCTACCCCATCCCTCACCGGCGTTATGGCCGTTAACTCGTGAGCAGCTCTCCTGAGACAGCTCACAAACCGTCCCAGGAGCCGCTCACCAGCTAACCACTACCATCGTACCCATTACGCTGGTTATCGCAAGCGTGACCGCCATTTGGTCTAATGCCACCCCCAGCGTCGTGTTACTTTCTCCCACGCCTTGCGGCGCACCCAAGTAGCAAATCTCCAAAGCTTGCCACCGAATCGAGGCCCCCATGTAGAGAATGTGAGCAACCCGCCTATCAAGCCAAGCAGGGCAAGAACTCCCCAAAAGCCCCAGGATGCCAGATGAGCTACCACCTGGCGCTGCAAGAAGGTACCGAACGTCGGCAGATCGTCCGGCGTTAGCGTGACAACGCTTTCGAGTACCACGTGCGTCACCCCTGCCGTAATAATCTGCTGACTCCCGTCGGAGGCTAGGAAGATCAGGCCGGGAGAGGAATCACTGTTCCAGGTAATACGCAACTGCTGGGTTCTGTCCTTGCGAGGAACGCGCAAGGACGCGAGAGCGTTGAGCGCTGGATCGAATGGACCCTTACCCTGCTTCGGCGAGTTGGGCTGAAGGGAAGACTGCTTCTTCAACCTATACTGGGCAACCTGGGGTGTGTTGTCATCAACCTTCCCGCAAGCGTCAAAACCGGCCGACTTGCCTGGCTGAGGCTTAGCCACAACCGTCTCGCCAGTATCGATAGTCGTCTCCCGGCCTGTACAGACATACGCTGGGAGACCTTCGATACGGACGACAAGTGCTTGGACGTTATCCAGTACACTGTTCGGGTTCCCCGACCTGAGAACCATTGTCACCACCTGCTCCTCGGAGGTGGCGTCACCGGTCGCGGCGGAGATTGTTGGCGTATATGAACCTCCCCCTGGAGGCTTCTTCTTATCGTCTTCCGGGCCGCCATCGGTCGGGCACTCCGTCCCTTTGGCAGCGGATGCCTCTCGGATGAGCTGACGAGTAGTCACACGGACTGATGGTGACGAAACTGTGTTCCTCCGTATGGGAACAAGATCGGTGTAGTGCCAGATGGCCAGTTGGTAGGCCGCAGCAATCCTTCGATCCGTTGGGGTTACGCCGCGGTCGGACGAGCAGTCGGCAAGATACATGACAGCAGCGAGATTACTTGTCCGAGCCGACTGAGGCTCGATCCCTTCAAGCGAGGAGCGCGCGTCTGGACGCGATCGGAGACTCAGGGAGTACGCGAAGCTGGTCGTGGTCCCGCCGATGCGATAGCTGCGCAATCCTGCGTCGAAATGATGCCCGCCGAAGGTCAGGGCTCCGCTTAACGGAGACGGCCCCACCTGCAGGTAACGAGCCTTTGGCGGACCTACCGACGGCGTATTCTGTGCTTGCGCAGCGGGAGGCTCGCTCAGAGTAGAACCGGTGAGTGCGATGCCAAGCGAGAGCGCAAGCGCAATATTGCATCGGCGGCGCTTCGTGTGTGACCGACATCTATGGGCCTCATACATGTCGTGGACTAGATCTTCACGACATGTATCGTCCTGAGCAAGTAATTCTCGCCCGGGACCGCCTTTCACCCCGCCTCCTTTGGCATCTGGAAGGTCAGGACGATCATGTTCGCCACCCTACCGGGCGCCGCAGTCTTGGGAGGCGTCCTCGTCCGCTGCCGGGTCTCTAGATTCGGGCGATGTTCGCAAGCGTCGACTGGAGCGCAGTGGGCGGGATCGCATCCGGCTTGGCCGCAGTGGCCGCGCTGGTCGCGATCCTTTACGCGCGACTGACGGTGCACGAGGCGAAACTCGGTCGGGAACAGAGCCGAGCAGCGCACATCGAGGCGGTCGCTGAGCAAAAGGCGGCGGCCCAAGCGTTGGCTTGCGCTCATCGCGAAGAGATGACGGAGCGACACCTGGCCCATGAAGCCGAACTGACGATGCAGCGGATTGTGGCTATCCAGCAGACCTCGAAGCTGCTACTCGAGCTAATCGATGTCGCGCGCGAGGAAGCAATCAACCCGCCCCCACTGCTCAATCCGCCGCTGCCCTTTCGCGCAACGTAGATCCCCACGATGCTGGTCTGTCTCGGTGTGGCGATGACGGCACTCGAATCGCTCGACGGACCACAACTACAAGTCGCGGCCAGTCTTGCCGATCATGGCTACGGCCCCACGTTTGACAGCATGGAGGTCGTTGGCACCGAGATCGTCGATCAAGACCGCCTTACGTCATGCACGCCCTTCGACGTAGGCGCGGGCCTCGTGCAGGGTGGCGTGGTCGCCGTCGTGCATGCACCAGCCTGATCCGGTGGAGGCGCGTTCGGCGACGAGCCAGCGATGACGCAGTTCGGTGTTGAGCTTCCAAGGGTTTACGATGCGCCATTGGCCGTCGGCGGACTCGAACAGTCCGCGCTCGATCTTGCGCCAGTCGTCAGACATCGACGCCCCCGCTCCTCAGGTCGAACAGCAAGCGCACCATGTCGACACGCTGACGTCGGGCGGGGGACACCGGTTACGTCTCCTCGACGGGGCGCAGTTCGCAACCGTTGGCAAACGCTTGGTCTTGGAGGATGCGGACGGCACGGCTGAGAGCGGTGCGCTGGGCGTGCTGGTGGGGGCTGAGCTTGGGCTTGTTGGACCAGCGCGCGAGTTGGCGGTGAGCAGCGAACTTCAGTGCCTGGACCTGTTCGCCGGAGAGGCGTGATGTCGGTTCGTAGCTCATCGCGACGGCTGCAGTTCGCAGAGGCCGAACTCGATGTCGCGCAGATGGCGATGGCGTACCTGCGGTGGTTGCAGCCGGCCGCTGATGCGCTGGGGTTCGCCGCGTGGATCGTCGATGACGAGCTCGATCGGTTCGATGCGCTCGGCCACGCGGTGGGCAGCCGAGCCACGCCGGCGCACAAGCTGGGTTAACTCGGTGCGCAGGGTGTCATCGAGGGGCTCGAGGAAGCGCACCCGCACGAGACGGCGCTCGTCCTGGGTCAGGCCGAGCCGGTCATCAAAGCTGATCGTGACGTGCGCGCATCCGCAGACCAGCCGTCCCGCGCGATAGGCGCGGCCGATGTGGCCACGCGACTCGGTGCCTGAGCACCGCTCAGCCACGCGTTGTCGGAAGGCCCTCCCGGCATCCGTCTTGCCGCCCTCGTGCAACCCCAAGGCATGCATCGGAACCTGCATGACCATCCCTCCCCGCCACTTGTGGGATACCGACTCAGAAATGCACCTATATCCCAGATTTGGCTGGGAGTCAAGCGGATTCGGTTGGATCTCCCAGATTCGGCAGTAGACTGAGGTGGGCGTGCAGCTGGAGGACTACAACCGGATGGGTCGCCTCGCGCTCGAACGCGCGCAGAAGGCACGCGGAATTCGCAGTGCGGAGGCGTACGCCAAACTGCTTGCCGATCGGACCGGCGGTTCCCCGAGCAGCTCGACCTACCACCGCTGGCTTCGCGGCGAGACCCCGATACCGCTGTGGGTCATCCTCGTTGCCGCCGAAGAGTCGCAACAGAGCCTGGATTCGCTCTTCGCCGAAGCCGACCTACCCAAACCGCTGACGGCTCGCCTGGATCAGCTCGGCGATCAGATCGGCGTGCTGCAGGCCCAGATGATCGAGGTACGCGAGCGGCTTGACCTGCCCTGGCGGTCGGAGTCCAGCGAAGACTCCGAGGCGGACTCGCCACGACCACGGCGCGCCGCACCGTGAGCCAGCTCGTCTCGCTCATCCAGCACCCGACGACCCACGCCCGCTGGCAAGCCCACGCGATCCTCCTGGCAGCGCGTCAGCACCGCGGGATGAGCCAGGACGATTTCTCCGGGCTTCTTGCTCGCCAACTCAGGTGTCCTGAGCTGACGCCGGCCGTGCTGCGCGCGTGGGAGCAGCGCCGAGCTGCACCCCCTAACGACGTAGTCCAAGCCGCGCTCGCCCTCCTCACACCCGATGGCGCCAACGGCACGCCGCTCCGCGACGGCCCCATAGCCCAACGCGCCGCGCCGCATTCCGTCGCGAACAACCAAGGCTCAAGCAGGCGGGACGCACTCGTCTTCGCGCCTGGCCTTAGCAGCGCATTCGTGCGCACGTCGGCCCTCATTCGATCTGACATCGCCGGCCACCGCGGCAGCGCTGATGCCGAGTTCTCGGTGCAGGCCAGTGTCACCACCAGCCGCGATTGGCTCGTCCAGCAGCTGACGACCGCCCACGCACGCACGATCACGGTGAGCCCAACCACCCCCAGCGACGCGTTCATTGCCTTTCAAGAGCTCGATACGCAGCAGGGCGGCGGCTTTGCGCGCGGCGCGCTGCTTGAGCACCTCAGCGCCCGCTTCATCCAGCAGAAGACCCGCTCCCAGGGCGGGTCGCGCCCAGACGCCACGGCCTGTGCCACCACCTCCGAGCTGCTGTACCTCGCCGGACTAACCGCCTTCGACACCGGCCTGCTCGGACTCGCCCAGCGCTACCTCACGCAAGCTCTCCGTCTGGCCCAAGAGGCCAACATCCCGGGCTTCGCGGCCAACGTCATCGCGGCACTGAGCCATCTCGCCATCACGGCCGGGCACGTCCGAGAGGCGATCCACCTTGCAAACGCCGGCCTCGCCGCCCTCAGCTGCCAGGATGTGCCGGCCGTCCGGATGCGCCTTCAGCTCATGCACGCCCGCGGCCACGCGCTCAACGGTGACCGGGCCGCATGCCGCGCGGCTCTCCGCAGCGCCGAGCACAGCCATGCGTGCGCGACGCTAGACCGTACCCCTCGTTGGGCGCGCTACCTCAACATGGCCTTCCTCGCCGGCGAAGCGGCCCTCTGCTTCGAGACCCTCGCAGACCACGCCCAAGCGATTGCCTGGGCCGAACGATCCATCCAGGAAAGCCGGAACCGGGGGCGCCGCCGCCTCCTCAGCTTCGCCGTCCTCGCCCGCGCCCACGCCCAGGCGGGCGACGTCGACCAGTCCCTCGCCGTGGGACATCAGGCCCTTGATCTGTTCGAGGGCGGCATTCGCTCATGGCGCGCCCAGTGCGCAATACACGAACTCTCCCGACAGGTCACCGCCCTCGGCGAGCCCCGGGCGGGTCAGGACTTTCACCAACGACTGCGCGACCTCAACCGCTAAACCATGCACAGCCACGTCACGCCACGAAACCTCGTCCTCTGGGACATCGACCACACACTCATCCGGGCCGGTGACTTCCACAGCCACCTCTACCGCCACGCCTTCGAGCAGACCATCGGCCGAGCACCCCAAACGCTCATCAACATGTCCGGCCGCACCGATCGCGAGAGCATGACCATCACCCTGCGCCGCAACGGCGTTGACGCCAACGAAGCATGCCTCCAGGCCTTCGCCGCCGCGCTCGTCGACGCGATCAAAGCCAAACACGACCTCCTCCTCGAGATGGGTCAGCAGACCGAGGGCGCCCATGCCGCGCTTGAGGCCCTCGCGGCAGACCCAACACTCACCCAGACGGTCGTAACCGGCAACCTCAAGGCACTTGCGATCACCAAGCTCGCGGCATTTGACCTCGCCGGCTACCTCGACTTCGACATCGGCGGCTACGGCTGGGACAGCCTCGACCGCAGCGACCTCGTCCGAGCCGCCCGCCAGCGCGGCGGAGACAAGCACCACACCGAGTACCCTCCCGCAACCACCGTCGTCATCGGAGACACCCCCAACGACGTCCGAGCCGCACACATGGGCGGCGCCAGGATCATCGCCGTCGCCACCGGCAAAAGCAGCCCCGACGATCTGCGAAACGCTGGCGCAGACCGCGTCCTGACCGACCTGACCGACCTCGACAGCCTCCAACGCATGCTCCACGAGTTCTGGCACGAGGCGACGACGGGCCAAAGCCAATGACCGCAAGTTGTCCGCGAACCGTCCTACGGTGTACGTGTGAGCGCATTGGTCGCGTCGGCCATCATCGCGGGGGGGGCGAGCGCAGTTACAGGAGGTTTGGTGGTCGCGGTCTCAAATTACTTGCTGAGCAGCGCTCAGGGCCAGGCTTTGCGGCGAACTGAGCTGGGGAAGGTCGCCCAGCCGGATCAACACTGCTAAATGATCCATATCTAATGCAACCGAACATCAGAAGGGCCCCGTCCGATACGTCGGACGGGGCCTTGATGGCATTCAACCTGGCTGCAAAGCGCATATACGCAAAGTGACCGCGACGTTTGAACTCAGCGTCTCGAAGTCTCGCCGCGTGCGGCTGCTCGCATTCGCCGCCAACGCCCTCTCGTCACCCGAGCGTAGGTCAACGCGCTTCCAATTGCTAGCGAACCAAAGATGAGCTTCGCCTCGGGAGTGGACTCTTCCCAGTTGGTGTTGAGCACAAGCCCGTTGAAGAGGTGTGCTTCGTTGCCACCCTTCATGACCAGGAAGTACCCCAGCAGGATGAGGGCGAGGGACATCAGCCGGTCCATGATGATGGCGATGGGCGACTGCACGACAATTGCAAGACGCCGCCGGGCGCGGATTGCCAACTCACGCCAGCCTAAGCGGTGCATCACGTAACCTCCAGATGGTTGATTCCCGGTCAGACCTCACATCCCGTGAAGTCAATTCCAGAAACCAACAACCGCAGATACACAACGCTATATCATTAGAACATAGAGTACGCTTTTGTGCAAATACCAATTGCAACCCACAGCGCAGGCGGGCGCAGACGAGCACACGACCTGTTGATTCGTCCGGTCGCAGTACGGCCGGGCATTTCTCGATTTGTCCCTTTCAATGGCCGATCCTGTCCCTTGCTAGCTGGTTTCGCGGAACGTGCGCCCGCGATACAATCCTGGCTTTCGCAAGCCGCCTGACGAGGAGGGAACGTGGGAAGAGCGGCGGAACTGTCTGATGCGATCGATGCCCGGTCGCCGTCCACCGCAGAGATCGCGGCCCGCCAAGCAGCACTCGAGGCGGGGGGCCAAATCGAAGCCACGCTTGACGGCACGCTCACCAAGCGAACGACGCCGACGGAGAGCGCCCGGGAGGTGATGAGAGCGCCGCAACAGACCTGGGACTAAGCTCAGTCAGCGCCGCCGTGCACAAGCTAACGCCGCGAGGGGGCGTTCTAGCTCGTCTAACCCGGACCCTCCTCTTGGGGGGACTCGTTTGCCGCGGGCGGCGGTTCGTACGCGGGCTGCGGACCAGAGCCGAAGTACTGCTCGGCCCAGGTCGCGTGGGGATCAGCAGTCTCAACATCTGCCTGCGCCATGCCCATCGGAACAATTTTGCCATCGGAGAGCACCTCAAATTCATTGGTGCTAACAAGGCTTAGGCCCACGAGCTGCACGTAGCGCTCGACTGGAACAAGGACCGCTTCAACATTGCCCTCTCTTTCACCGTGTCGCAGTTGCATGCTCCGTGCACCTTCGGTGGATAATCGTTGGAGTAGGTCCTGTGCCGCCGTATTATCATCAACTACGACCGAGGCATCTGGACGCAGGCGTAATTCTGGAACTTTTGGCCGTCTAGCTGCGATCTCCTCGTCCGTCAGCGATTTTGCATCGAGTATGTCTGACAGCTCTGATGCTTTGCCTCTCCTTGGATCTTCACTCGTTTCACCCCTTTCACTCATATGGCCTCCTGCTAACTAGTCGTACTTATGATTGTTTCTCTATACTGTGGCCCACCGGTGCGTCGGCTGTCAAGTTATGGCGCCCACGACAATCCTGTGACCGGTTGGTGTAGCTAATGTCGGTACCCCCGCACCAGTTCTCTCGTATCGCAGAGAGCGTCGACGTTCCGTTGCTGGCAACTAAATTGGTGGTCGTCGTCGGGGTAGGAACAGTTGGCTCGCAGATCGCATGCGAGCTGGCCAAAAGCGGTGTCGGGCGACTTCGGTTGATCGACGGAAAGGACCTCGAAAGTCATAACCTGCCACGCCACGCACTTCCGTCGCATTTCCTCGGACACAACAAAGCGGAAGCGCTCGCGGTCTATCTCAAAGGTTGTAGCAAGACACTTCGCGTCGAAGCACAACCGCGCTACATCAACGACTCACTGTCCGACAGGCAGCTCGACAGAGTGCTGGCCGACGCGGATCTCATTGTGGCGGCGACGGAAGTTCGCGACGTGCAACGACGGCTCGGGCGTCGGGCGCTGTCACTTGATATTTATGCGCTGTTTCCGGCGCTCTATGCTGCTGCCGGCGCAGGCGAAGTCTTCGTTCAGCGCGATGCTCGATCGCCATGCTTTTTCTGCTGGGACGGGTTCCGAACCAACGAAGACGAGCTTCGTGCGGTGACAGCCATCAACGTCGAAGGCTGGGCGATTATTTCGCTCGCTGTACAGCTGGGCCTAGGTGTGCTCGATCCGAGGTCCCGCCATGCCGATCTCCTCGTCGCTCCACCCAACCAATGGCGCCCACGCCAGCTCTTTGTGCATCAACCACTCGCGGCGCTCAGCATTGGCCCGGTTGAGCACCGGCCCACCTGCCCATCCTGCGCCGTCGGCCCACCTCCACGCCAGACTTGGACGCCGCCACGTGGAGCGCCCCCACCGCCTTCACAGCCACCTCCTCGACAGCCGCCTCCTCGACGGCAGTCATCGCGGCGACGCCGACGTCGTCGCATACATCCTTCTTGGATCAGGACTCATATGTTGGTTGTCGCGATCTTGACTACAGCAGTCGCCATCGCCCGCCCGGAACTTCTTGCGGGCGTTGGCCACTTGCTTGCACTCATGGGAATCGGGTTGGCCGTGATTGTGGCTCATATCATTGCTTTAGTTGTATTCCTGATTTGGGTGGATTCGGCGTGAGACGCGGCTCGACTCAGTGCGATGGATACCGTGTTGCCGCGGGTCGGCGCATTAGCTATGGAGTCCGATATCGCGATACAACCTCGCTGGGTCTACCGCGTCCATGTTCGGTGGCGGCGCGTGGTGCCAGGGCACCATTCGGTACCAGTCGGTGTCCAGGACGACGATGTAGTACTCGCAGGCCGTGATGAGCCGGTGCATCCGGCATTCCCCTGTCGGAGTGCCCACGTCGCAGGTGCACGCGAGGATATGGTCGCGCCAGCGCCTGAGGGCGTGACGCCCTTCGGTAGCTCCCTCGAGCTGCTCGATGAAGCCATGTAGCTCGCCGGCTTCTGCCAGCTGAAGACGCAGGACGGACTCTTCGCGGTAGCGCAGGCCGGAGAAGTGCTCGATGAACTTGATGGCGTCGGCGACGGCCTTCTCGATGTCGGCTTGGGCGAAGATCCATACACCGTGGTAGCGCTCCATGAAAACACGCTTGGCTGTGAGGAATTCGGCGTAGGCGTGCAGTGATGAGGCGACGAAGTCGTCGAAGCGGTTTAGGTCGTCGTCGCCCTCGCGGTGTAGCTCGAGTGCGGCTGTCAGGTCGGCTCTCAGGGCGGTGAGCGGGGTGTACATCGAGTAGTAGGCCTCGTAGCGGCGCAATAGCTCGACCGTCATGGCAGAGAGTTCTCGGCGCTGCTGGGCCGCAAGGCCCGGGGCGAGCCGACTGCGTGCCTGGATGCCGCGTTGGAAGAGCTTGTCGGCGACCGCGAAAACTGCGTTTTGGGCGTGGGAGCGCACATCGGGCCGGGTCTTGAAGGCGGTGCCGACCTCGTAGCCCAGCAGGCCGGCTGCCGCGTCGCGGCGGCGGTGCAGTGGTGCGCTGTGGTAGCCGGTGGCCAGGCCGAGCAGCGTGAGGACGGCTGCCCCCTCGGGGTGCCAGCGGGGTTCTACGGCCAGCGCGGGGTCGTCGAGCGCGCGGCAGGCCGCGACGATCTCATCGCGAGCCAGAACCGACAGGTGCTCAGGCGAGCTTTCCTGCGTCGGGCGGCTGGTCGTCGCAAGCCGTAGCAAGGCGGGCTGGCTGGCGATCGCGCGCAGGGTCGCCGAGGGTTGCACCAGCGCCCACAGCGCTTCGTAGAGCTCGTCGACCGGGCTGTGTTGGGGTGCTTCCACGGTGTCCGGATTGTTCCCGGTTCTTCTACGGGGCGTCCTTAGCGTGCCCCGGCGGATGCAACACGACGAGGGGCCAGGGCACGGGATGGGTCACAGCTTGAAGTCGGCGCTGGCGGTGATGGTGGTGCTGGCCATCTTCGCCCCCGCCCTGATTCGTCTGGCCAACGCCTTGGTGCCGGTGGTGCTGGTGGTGGGTGTCGTGGCGACGGTGGTGCGCCTCGTGTGGTTTTACACCGGCCGGTGGTAGCGATGCCGTGGCCTCGAAGGCTGCTGTGCCGATCGCCAGCAAAAAGCGGGATGAGTCCGGTTACGTCTGGAATACCGAACAAAGACCGAACACACCCTCCCAGCACATACTGGAATGTAACAACGAACGAGACATTGGATAAGAGAAAGGAGGGTGTGTATGGCACATAAGCGCATCAAGGTTCGGGGGATTCGCAAGAAGGAGATCGACACCGATCAGCTGGCGCTTGTCTACTGGCTGATGGCCAAGCGCGCCGTCGAGGACAAGCGCCAACGTGAGTCGGAGGAGAAACGGCAGCGGCGAACCGGCAGAGAGGCGGGTGGCGATGCAAAGCGGTGAGTTACTTCCGGCGTTCGTCGCAGCCGGTGGCGGTGGCGCGCTGCTGGCCAGTATCGCGGTGCATGAGCGCCGCCGGGAAGCTGCGATGCGCAACTCGCGACTGAGCTACTCGGTGATCTTCCCGCTCGGAGTGAGCGATCATGCCGCGCTCGCCGCGCTGGGGTCACTGACCGGGCTGGGCAACCGCTTTGAGATCGTGGCCGAGGTGGTGGCCGACGAGCGTGGTATCCGCCACCTCTTGCACCTGCCCGAGCAGGTCGCGGCTTCGGCGATCGACCATCTGGCAGCCGCGATGCCGGGAATCCGTTGCGATGACACCCTGGCCCGGCCCACCGGTCCGGTCACTGCCTCGATGCGCTTCGCGGTGCCACTGCGCGCGCTGTTGCGCACCGGTGAGGATGAACAGGCCTCCCATGCCCTGCTGCATGGTCTGGGCGCGCTGCGTGACGGTGAGCGTCTGAGCCTGCGCTGGGCGTTGCGTCCCAGCCAGCCGCCGGCGATGCCAACCCAACGTTCGGCGACCTCGCTGCGCGCGACCGCCGAACAGCACCAGTGGCGATCGCGCATCGGTACGCCTGGGTTCACGGCCGCCGGACTGCTGCTCGTGCGGGCGAACACCAAGGCCCGGGCAACTGAACTGATCAATCACGTTATCGGGGTGGTCCGCAGCCGCCGCGGGGTCGGGGTCGGCCTGATGTTCAGGCGCGGCCAGGTCAAGGACGGCGCGGTCATGCCGATCACCGGACGCACCCGGGGTTGGTTGAGCACGCCGGAGCTGCTGGCGCTGTTGGGCTGGCCGCTGGGCAAGGAACTCATCCCCGGTGTCGAGCTCGGCGCCAGTCGCCGGCTGCCGGTGCCACGCGACACGCCCCGTAACGGGCGACGGCTGTTTGTCGGCCATGACGCCTACGGCGAGCGGCCGGTGGCCCTGTCCGCCGATGCGGCCCGGCATCACCTGGCGGTCGTCGGACCGTCGGGCAGCGGCAAGTCCAGCGTGCTGACGCGCTGCATCCTCGACGACCTCGAGAACGGCTATGGCGGCATCGTCATCGATCCCAAGGCCGATCTGGTGGCCGACGTGCTGGATCGCGTGCCGCCGCGTCACGCGGGACGCGTGGTCGTGCTCGATCCGGCGACGAGCGATCCGGTTCCGGGCATCGACCTGCTGGGTGTCGGCGACCCCGACCTCAGAAGCGATGTCGTCCTCGGTGCTCTGGGCACGATCTTCAAGGACTCATGGGGTGTTCGCACCGACACCTACCTGCGCCTGGGGTTGCGGACGCTGGCCGAGCTGCCCGACCCGGTCCTGACCGACTGGCTGCGCCTGTTCACCGACGCTCGGTTTCGCGCTTCAAGCGTCGCTCGACTGCGCGACCCGCTGCTCATCGGGGCCTGGCAAAGCTACGAGGCGCTCAGCGCGTCCGAGCAAAACCAGCATGTCGCGGCGCCGATGTCCAAGGTCGTCTCGCTGCTCTCCCGGCCGGCCGTGCGGGCCGTCCTGGCGCAGCGCCAACCCAAGCTCGACATCGCCCGCCTCATAGCCGAACGCAAATGGCTGCTGGTCAGCTTGAGCCCCGGCGCGCTCGGTGAGCCATCGTCGAAGCTGCTCGGCGCGATCCTGATGTACGCCGTCTGGACGGCTATCGAGTCACGCGCCGTCCTGCCACGCCAGCAGCGCCATCCGGCGTTTTTGTACGTCGATGAGTTGCAGTCGCTCAGCGGGCTGCCGTTCTCCATCGAGTACCTGTTCGAGCGCGCCCGCGGCCTCGGCTGCGGCGTGACCGTCGCCACGCAGGCATTCGCCCGCTTGCCCGAGAGCCTGCGTCAAGCCCTGGTCGGCAACGTCGCAAGCCTCATCACGTTCCGGCTGGGCTATGACGAGGCGACCCGTCTCAGTCGCGAGCTGCCCGGGCTCGGACCGGAAGACCTCCAAGCCCTGCGCCCGTTTGAGGTCGCCGCCCGCGTCGGCACTGGGCTTGGCAGCGGCGTGACGGCCATCACCGGCAACACCCAACCGCTACCGCCACCCACCGGCCAAGCCGCCCGCATCCGTGCCCTGTCAGCCCAGCGCTACGGCCGGGACCTGGCCTCGATCGACAGCGAACTCAGGGTCCGCGAGCACCCGAAAGACGGAGACGACTCGCAGCCGGTCGGACGCAAACCGAGGTCCAAATGAGGCGTCCTGTCGTGCGACCAACCGCGTCGAGTGAGCTCGCTGGAAGTAGCCGCTTGGGCCCGGCTTCTGAACAGGTAAGAGCGGCAGAAGACACGCCGTCCCCGTGTCCGTCTCGACGCATTTCCCGCCGCCAGCTCGACACTATTGCCTCCCAGCTGACCGACTACGACCAGGCCGTATTGCACTTCGTCAGCGAGGTTCGCCTCTCGACTGGTCACCAGGTAGCCAGACGCCTGTGGAACGCCCGGGTTCCCAGCGACGCCCGTGCCCGGGCGGCTCGGCGCGCGCTGCAGCGTCTCGAAGGTTGGCGGGTGATCGAGCGGCTCCCGCGGCGCGTCGGCGGGGTGCGCGCCGGAAGCTCCTCGATCGTCTACGGCGTCGGACCGACGGGACGCCGGCTGCTGGCCGAGGGCGGCACTGGGCCGCGGCGGCTCGGCACGCCCGGAGACCGCCACATCTCCCACACGCTGGCGATCACCGACCTCGTGGTGCGGCTCCACGAGGTCAGCTTGGCGGGCAACCTTGACCTCATCACGTTGCAGACCGAACCCGGCTGCTGGCGGCCCTACGTCGGCGTGATGGGGGCGCGGTTGGTGCTCAAGCCGGACCTGTTCGTACGCATCGGCGTCGGCGCGTTTGAGGACCGCTGGTTCGTCGAGGTCGACATGGCCACCGAGTCAAGCGCGACCGTTCACACCAAGGCCGGGCGCTACCTCGAGCACTTCCGAGGCGGCAGCGAACAGCAGAGCCACGGCGTCTACCCGCGCGTCCTGTGGACCGTTCCCGACCGTCGGCGGGCCGAGCAAATCGGCGAAGCGCTCGATTCATTACCGCAGGCTGCCGGACGGCTGTTCGCCGTCTGGCCCTACGACGAGGTCATCGGACGCCTGAGCGCGGAGGACGGCTCATGACCCCGCGCAACACCGTCCTGCAAGGCGACGCCCTCGAAGTCCTGGGCCGGCTCGCTGCGGCTTCCGTCGATTGCGTCATTACCTCCCCGCCCTACTTCCGCGCACGCGACTACGAAGCCGGACCCCAGGAGATCGGCAGCGAAGGCCATGTCGACGAGTGGAGCGACCGGCTGCGGGCGGTCTCATGGCAGATCGCCCGGGTCCTCGTTCCGACCGGCAGCTACTGGCTCAACGTCGGTGACCTCTACTCCCGGCACAGCAAGCTCGGGGCGCCGCCCAAGTCGCTGCTGCTCGGCCCCGAGCGCCTGGTCCGCGGACTGCTCGCCGACGGCTGGATCGTGCGCAACCGCGTGGCCTGGATCAAGAACGCCCCACTGCCTTCGCCGGTCCTCGACCGGCTGACCAACACCTGGGAGTACGTCTTCCATCTCGTCCGCCAGCGCGACTACTTCTACGACCTCGACGCGATCCGCGAACCGCTGCGCTCACGACCGAAGACCACGGCCGCACGCAAGGATGACCGCGGGCTGGGGCAACTGGCCGCCCCGCGCACCGGACTTGCGCGCATGGCCCTGGAAGGCCGCAGCGGCCACGTCCTGGGCAAGAACCCCGGCGACTCATGGGTGCTGCCCACCGGGCGGCGGGTTGGCGGGCATGTCGCGACGTTCCCCGAAGCGTTGGTCCGCCGCCCGATCCTGGCGACCGCTCCCGCACAGGTCTGCACCAGCTGCGGGCGTCCGTGGCGTCGGTCCAAGCGACGTGTGAGGTTCCTTGGAAACCAGCCGCAGACCCGGCCGCTTGTGCCCTGCGGCTGCATGCGCCCGACGCGGCCCGGCCTGGTGCTCGACCCCTTCGCCGGCTCCGGCACCACGCTCAAGGTCGCACGCTCGCTGGGACGCGACGGGTTGGGGATCGAGCTGTCGCCCGAGTTTGCCGCGCTGGCACGCAAGCGAGCCGGGCTCCCACCATCGGAGATCCGGTGACCCCGAGGGGCTGGATGGATGTGCGGCCGGAACGGAAGGAGCTCGCTCTTTCTGCTGGCCGCGACAGCCATCCAACGACCCAAGGAGGTCGAAGATGACAAAGGCCGAGGAGGTCTTTGCGAAGGTCGAGGAACTCATCGCAGGCGGCATGGCGAAGGCCGACGCCTTCAAGCAGCTGGCCGAGCAATACAGCCAGCCGGTCAACTCCATCCGCGGCAGCTACTACCAGCACACCCGGAAGGAGAACGGCGGCACCGGCTCCAAGCCACGCCGCCGCGAAACCACGCCCGACGACGCCATCGCTGACGCCCGCAAGGCATTGCAGCGGGCGATCGAGAGCGTCGACCGCGAGGTCGACGAGGCCAAAACGCGGGCCGACGAAGCGGCCGCCGAACACGCCGCACTTAAGGCGAGCGCCAAGGAGCGCAAGGAGGCCATCCAGCAGAAGTTGGACGGCCTCACCTGACCACCAGCGGGTCGATCTGAGCATGCCGCTCGGATCGGCCCGCTCAAACCCCCACTGGTTGCTTAAGCAACGAAGTTAATCGTAGGATTCATATAACAAGAAAGGAGATTATTGGACGTGCCCGCCACCGCACTCACACCACCCAGCGCTGTCGCCGCCCCGCTCAAGAAAGCGGTGCTGTACCTGCGCGTCTCGTCGTTCAAGCAGATCCGACCCGACAACGCCGAAGGGCTATCCATCCCCGAGCAGCGCCTGGCCTGCCAACAGCGCGCCGCCGCCATCGGCGCTGAGGTTGCGCTTGAGTACGTCGAGCGGGCATCGGCCAAGACCGCCAAGGACCGCCCGGCATTGCAGCGGATGCTCGGCGACCTGAAGCTCCGAGGCGACATCGACTACGTCATCGTCTGGAAGATCGACCGCTTCGCGCGCAAGCGCTACGACGAGGCCATCATCGGACAGCAGCTCGAAGACCTCGGCGTCGAGTTCGTATCGGTCTCCGAGAACATCGACAACAGCCCGTCCGGGCGCTTCCTGCGTGGCGTTCTGGCGTCTCACGCCGAGTACGACAACGCGATCCGCGCCGAGCGGGCACGCCTGTCGCTGACCCGCAAGGCCCAGATGGGCGGCACGCCCTACCTGCCCCCACCCGGCTACCGCCTGAAGCGCACCACGGTAGAGGGGCGTCAGCTCTCGGTCAGCGAGGCCGACCCCGAACAAGCCGCCCTCATGACCGTGGCCTTTCGCCGCTACGCCAGCGGCGACGTCAGCTTGGTGGGACTGGCCGACGAGATGCACGCCCTGGGCTTGCGCACCGCAACCGGCGGCAAGCTCAAGGCCAACCAGCTGCACCGCCAGCTACGAAACCCCTACTACCTCGGCAAAGTGCCCTTTCGCGGCGAGGTCTACGACGGCGGCAAACACCCCGCCCTGATCGATCAGGCGACCTTCGATCGCGTCCAGCAGATCATGCGCGCCCACGCCACCGCAGGCGAGAAACGTCGCACCCACAACCACTACCTCAAGGGCACGATCTTCTGCGGCCACTGCGGCGGCCGGATGGTCTTCAACCTCGCTGCCGGCAACGGCGGCAAGTACGCCTACTTCTTCTGCGTCGGACGGCGCACCGGCTGCCCCAGCAAACACCTGCCGGTCGATCGCGTCGAAGCGGCCGTCACCGAGCACTACGCCCACATCCAGCTCACCCCCACAGCGGTCGCCCGCGTCCGCAACGCCGTCAGACGCTACGGGGATGCCCTGCGCGACCAGCACGAGGCCCAGACCCAGCGCTACCAGCGCCGACTGGCAGTCATCCAGCAGAAACGCGACAAGCTCTTCGACGCCTACGCCGCCGAGGCCATGAGCCTAGAGCAGTTCAAGCGCAAACAGAAGCAACTCGACACCGAGGAAGCCGACGCCCGCCAACTACAAGCCGTCGCCATCCACGTCTTCGAGAACATCGAGCGCATCGCTCTCCTGGCGCTGAAGCTCGCCGAGAACGCCACCGACACCTACCGCCAAGCCGAGGACCTCGAGCGCCGCCTGATGAACCAAGCGATCTACGACAAGCTCCTCATCACCGAGGACGGCATTGAGTCGGCGGTCCTCGCCCAACCGTTCGCCGAGCTCTACGACCAAGACTTCATCGCGGGGCTCGAACAGGAGGCAAGCAAGCTGCGGGCGGCGAGAACAAACAACCGCGGCCGACTTTCGTCAGGCCGCGGTTGGAATGAGACCAAGATGGCGCGCCCGACAGGATTCGAACCTGTGACCTCCGCCTCCGGAGGGCGGCGCTCTATCCAGCTGAGCTACGGGCGCGTACGCGTCGAAGGCTACAAGGCCGCGACAGGCCCGTGGCGGCGTGCCGGGCGGTGGTGGCGGCGCAGGGCGAGCGTCACGCGGATGCCCTCGAGCGAGATCCGCAGCGTCATCTTCGACGTGCCCGCGACGCGCTCGCAGAAGACGAACGGCACCTCCTCGATGCGCGCGCCCGCGAGATGGGCGAGCTGCGTCGTCTCGACCTGGAACGCGTAGCCCGTACTGAGCAGCTCGGCCATGTCGATCGCGCCGAGGCAGTCGGCGTGCCACAGCTTGAAGCCGCCGCTGAGGTCGCTGAAGGGCAGGCCGAGCGCCAGCCGCGATGCGCTGCAGCCGACGCGGCTGAGCGCCAGGCGCGACGCGCTCCACCCGGCGGTCCCGCCGCCGGGCAGGTAGCGCGACGCGAGCACGAGCCCGGCGTCGCGCTCGAGCAGCGTGGCGCGCATCTGCGCGAGCTTCTCGGGCGGGTGCGAGAGGTCGCAGTCCATCTGGCCGATGACGTCGTAGCCGCGCTCCAGACACCAGGCGAAGCCGGCGCGGTAGGCCAGCCCGAGGCCGTCCTTGCCGGCGCGATGCAGCACGTGCATCCACGGGCGCGCCGCCGCGAGCTCGTCGGCCAGCGCGCCGGTGCCGTCGGGTGAGCTGTCGTCGACGATCAGCAGCTCCAGCCCCGTCGGGGCGAAGCGCTCGACGAAGAGCGGCAGCGCCTCGCGCTCGTCGTAGGTCGGGACGACGACGATCGTACGCGCGTCGGGCGCCCTCGAAAGCTTGTTGACCATTGGTCGACAAGACACCGGGGAGGCGCCCGGGTTACAGGCCCGCGAGGAGCATCGGGACGAAATGTCCCGCTAAGCGGTGCCGCGGCTACGGTTCGCGGTCGTGGTCGCCGAGGCGCGCAGCGGGCGAGAGGCGGCGTATGGCCGTTTCGTAGGCGCTCCGTCGCGGGCGGAGCTGGAGCGGTTCTTCTTTCTTGACGACTTCGACGGTCGCCTTGTTGCCAAGCGTCGTGGTGCTCGCAACCGGGTGGGGTTCGCGCTGCAGTTGGGCACGGTGCGGTTTCTCGGCACGTTTCTGGCGGAGCCGACCGATGTGCCGGCCGAGGTCGTCGCGTACGTCGCCGAGCAGGTCGCGGCCGAGGATTCGTCGTGCCTTGACGGGGATCTGGATCGTCGCGCGACGCGCTTTGAGCATGCCGCGGAGATCGTCGCCGCGTATGGCTACCGCGATTTCGCCGGCGTGGAGGCAGAGCTGGTGCGCTGGCTCGGTGATCGGGCGTGGACGACGGGTGAGGGTCCGACGGCGCTGCTGGATGGGGCTGTGCGCTGGCTGCGTGAGCGGCTCGTGCTATTGCCGGGCGTCACGACGCTTGAGAGGCTGGTCGCGCGTGAGCGTGACGCGGCGACGCTGCGCGTCTGGACGGACCTCGCACAACCCGTGAGTGGTGGGCAGGCGAGGCTGCTACGCGGACTTCTCGTCGTGCCCGACGCGGCGCGTCGCCCGGAGCTTGACCGGCTGCGCAAGGCCGAGACCGTGACGTCGGGGGCGGGGATGGTCCGGGCGCTACGTCGCGTGTCAGACGTCTCGCGGTGGGGTTGGGCGCCCTTGACGGGTTGCCGTTAAGGAACGTGGCACCAACCGACAAGTAGCCCAGGTATCAGCCGACGGTGGGTAGCAGCCGTTCGAGCAGTCGTGGTTCGGCCGGCCAGGCGGCGAGCAGGACGTCGCGGGGTATCGCCCGAGCGGTGTAGCGCAACAGCAGAACGACGGCGACGACATCATCCAGCGGTCCGACGATCGGGAGGAACTCGGGCAGCAGGTCGATCGGAGACAGCACCCAGACGGTGGCGATTAGGAGCGCGACCTTCGCGCGGCGCGGGACCGCCGGGTGACGGCGGAGTCGGCGTGCGGTCGTCACGCAGGCGGGCAGGAACTCGGCGGCGTCGCGGAGCAGTCCGGGCGGTAGGCGCTTGGCCAAGAGGATCATGATCAGCCAGGATCCGATCCACAGGGCAGCGGCGACGATCGCGATCTGGAGGAGTGTGCTCATCGACCGGTGCGCTGGTGTTCAGCGAGCGGCCGTTGGAGGTGGCGGTAGATCGTGGGGCGTGTGACGCCGAACTCGTCAGCGATCTGCTGCACGGTGTACTTGCGGCGCCCGTCGGGGCCGAGCTCGTCGTACATGTCCTGCGCGACCTTCGCCTGACGCGGTGTGAGCTTGGGCTTCTGACCGCCGGTGCGCCCGCGCGCGCGAGCGGCGTCCAGGCCGTCGCGGGTGCGCTCGGACATCAGCGCGTGCTCGAACTCGGCGATCGCGCCGAGGATCTGAAAGAACATCCGGCCGACCGCCGTCGACGTGTCGAT